>FTCB01000504.1_pt1 | contig 48333 bp, 26 predicted proteins | sample 1639431 | NCBI WGS metagenome assembly FTCB01 (sample SAMEA3914864, study PRJEB12502) | metagenome | biome: forest; material: soil | place: USA | collected 2012-03-12 | depth 0.3 m
CCGGCCCGCGCTTCGAACTGCTGGACTGACCCGCCGCACTGCGATACTGGCGCGGGATGAACCTTCGCCCCTTGGTGCTTCTCTTCGCTGGTTGCTTGCTGGGGATGACTGGACTCCGGGCCAATCCGGTTCCCGACATCGCCACGATACCGGCGACGATGGCATCCGAGGACCTCACGATGATGATTGGTCCCGGGCAATCGGATATCCATGGGCGTTTCGTCTTTCGCGCGCGCACCGACGAAATCTACGTTCCGACTTGGTCCGTGGCCATCAGGGTTCCGGTGCTGGTGCCGGTCAGCGAGAATGGATCGGAAATCGTGTTGGCGAATCACTGGAAGCTGGGGCGATCCGAGAAAGCGGAGAAGTTGCGCCCGGTGCTGTTCGAGATGGCGAAACCAAAGATTGTCGCCCATGGCCGAGCCATCGCCGCCAAGGACATCACGGTTCGTTTGATCCTGCCGAGCGAGAGGCGCGGTGCACTCGGTCGCGCTTTTCATGGTGGCGATGGAAACTATTCCTGCGCGGCGATCGATGGGCGGTACGCCATCGCGGAATTCACGTTTGAAACTCCGATCGGCGATCCGGTGCATGGAGCTCCGGTGGAAATTGGCTACCGCCAATTCCATGCGAACATCACGACCTCCTACCCGGAGGCTCGCTATGTTCCCTTCTTCGTGAGCCTGCCGCCGAAGACGAATCCCACCACCAATCCAGCGTATCAAATTCGCGTGGCCGCGGGACCAGGCGCCGGCTTGGAACTGGCCTCGCACAATGTGATCCGCTCGCAAAGAAACTCCGAGTACGTCATCGCGCCGCAGGATAGAAAGCCCATCGTCGTGCGGGTTCTGCTCGCGCCCGCCGCGCCGCGCTCTTAAAACTGAATTCACCATGCAACCGCACCCTCTGCGCACGACCGTCATCGGCAGCTATCCGTTCCCGGCGTGGCTGGAGCAGGCCTGCCAGCATTTGGATGTTTTTGGAACGGATGACATCGCGGAGATGCAGGACGATGCGGTGGTCTGCGCGCTGCACGACCAACTCGCCGCCGGGCTCGATGTGGTGACGGACGGCGAGCAGACGCGGCTGGATTTTAATCTTTCGTTTTACGGCCATCTGGAGGGCATCACGCTGGAGAGCGCGTCACCGCGGCGTTGGGGGCCGCCGGCGCATGACCAGCGCGGAAAGCATCATGTTTCGGGTGAATTGAAGGCGCCGCATGGGCTCGGGGTAGTGGAGGAATTTTTGCGGCTAGAGCGGCTCTATGCGGCGTCCGGCGGCCATGCATCGGGGCGGCGTCCGGTGCTGAAAGCCAGCGTGCCCGGGCCGTACACGATGAGCGGGCGGCTGCTGCCGAATGCGGATTATCCGGACCGCTGGGCGCTGACCGAGGCGCTGCTGCCCATTGTGCGCGGGGAACTGGAGGCGCTCATTTCCATCGGCTGCACGGAGATCACCGTCGATGAGCCGAGCATGAGTTGCTACGCGCACAAGGAAGACCCGGCGGAGTTTGTGGAGATTTTTAATCGCACCGTGGAACCGGTGGTCGGCAAATGCCGGCTCAGCACGCATCTGTGCTTTGGTAATTACAAGGCGCGCGCCGTGGGGCTGCGCCGCTATGCGCCGATGTTTCCGGCGTTTCTCGATTTCACGGTGGATGAAATCCACGTGGAGATGGCCAGCCGCGAGTTCGCGGAGATCGAGATCATTGGCGAAATTGCCAAGCGCCGCGATGTGGCCGTGGGCATCGTGGACGTGAAAAGCTACTACATCGAAACGCCCGACGACATCGCTGAGCGCGTGCGCGGCTGCCTCGAATTTGCGCCCGCGGATCGCCTCTCCTTTGCGCCCGATTGCGGCCTCTCCCAAACCGCGCGCTGGGCCGCGCGGCAGAAGCTGACCAACATGGTGGCGGGCGTGCAGATGGTGCGCAAGGAATTGGGGATTTGAGTTTTCCATGATCGAACCTCTCCAGAAAGATGACGCCTTCCTCGAGGACCTCGCGCGATCTGCGGAGGACCCTGAGGAACTGGCGATCTGGTGGCTGGGGCAGAGCGGCTTTCTCGTGCGGCAGGGGGACAGTTTGCTGCTGCTCGATCCGTATCTTTCCGATTCGCTCACGCGCAAATATGCGGCGACTGACAAGCCGCATGTGCGCATGACGGCGCGGGTAGTGGCGCCCGAAAAGCTGCGCGGCCTCCATGTGGTGACGTGTTCGCACAATCACACCGATCATCTCGATGCGGAGACGCTCGAGCCCATTTTTCAAAACAACCCCGGGGCGCAGTTCGTGATCCCGGAGGCGAATCGCGCTTTCGTTGCCGAGCGGCTGAAATGCGAGGAGGGCTGGCCGATCGGGCTCGACGACGGCGCGGTCGTGACCGTTGCGGGATGGACGTTCACCGGCATCGCGGCGGCGCATAATGAGCGGCAGACCGATTCCGCCGGACGGCATCATTTTCTTGGCTATGTCATCCGGCGCGGGCCATGGGCGCTGTATCACAGCGGCGACACGCTTCTATACCCTGGGCTCGCGGATACCCTCGCCGAGCATGCCGTGGACGTGGCGTTCGTGCCCATCAACGGCAACCGGCCGGAGCGCCGGGTGGCTGGAAATCTCGATGGGCGCGAGGCGGCACAGCTGGCGTTCGACATCGGTGCGCGGATGGCCGTTCCGCATCATTTTGAGATGTTCGAATTCAACACCGCCGATCCGCGCGAGCTCTTCATTCCCGAGTGCGAGCGGCTGGGGCAGCCGTATCGGGTCTTGCGTAGCGGCGAGAGTTGGCGTCTCACTCCCTTCTCCCTATGAGCAAACTCCGCATCGCCGGCATCAACTTCGATCACTTTCACATGGGCGACCTTCTCCGGATGGTCCACGAGCATCCGGGGGCGGAATTGGTGGGCATTTGCGACGAGAAGCCGGCGCGCATGGAGGGGGCGCGCAAGAATTTCAATATCCCCGCGGAGCGTGTGTTTACCGACGTTGCCGCGTGCATGGAAAAGGCAAAGCCGGACCTCGTGGTCCTATGCCCCGCCGCGGCGCGCCATGGCGAATACGTGAAACGCGTGGCGCCCTACGGGGTGCACATTCTCGTGGAAAAGCCGTTCGCGGCGTCGCTCGCCGAGGCGGACGCCATGATCGCCGCGATGCCGAAGGGCAAGATGCTCGCGATCAACTGGCCGCTCCGGTGGGATCGGGCCGCGGCCACGGCGAAGCGGATTATCGATGACGGCACCATCGGCGACGTGATCGAGTTTCATCACTATGGCGGCAATCGCGGTCCGCTCTACCACGGCGCGGACAAGGTGGAAAAAGCGCCGACGGCCGCGGATAAGGCGGCGAGCTGGTTTTACCACAAGAGCGAGGGTGGCGGCTCGCTGCTCGATTATCTCGGCTATGGCTCGACCCTCGGGACTTGGTACATGGGCGGGCGCAAGCCGATCGAAGTTACGGCCGTAACGGACATTCCCGCCGGGCTGGAAGTGGATGAGCACAGCATCGTGGTGGCGCGCTATGAGACCGGGCTTTCGAAAATGGAGACGCGCTGGGGGACGTTCACCGATCCATGGACGCATCAACCGCAGCCGAAATGCGGCTTTGTGATCTGCGGCACGAACGGCACGGTGAGCTGCAGCGACTACGCGCCCACGGTGCGGCTGCAAACGCGGCACCAGCCGGAGCGCACGAAGGTGTATTGCGACGGGCTGAAATCGCCGGAGCAGAATCCCATCGAGTATTTTATCCACTGCATCACCACGGGCACGCCGCCGTCCGGTCCGCTGTCGCCGGCGATCTCGCGGATTGGGCAGCAGATTGTGGATAGTGCGGTGCTGAGTGCGCGGGAGAAGCGCACGGTGGCACTGGTGGGGTGAGTCGAGGAGCTATTTCACCACCAGGATGCGATGGCCCTCGCTGTCGCCGATGTAGATGGCGCCGTCCTTGTCCACGAAGATGCCGTGGGGGCGCGAGAGCTGGCAGCGGAGCGGGTCGCCTTCGGGGCCGTCGCCTTTGGTGCCGGTGCCAGCGATAAGCTCGACGGTGTCCTTTTTCAGATCGATGCAGCGGATGCTGTGGCTTTCGGTGTCGGCGAAATACACACGTCCATCGGGGCCGATGCTGAGGCCTTTCGGGCCGCCGAGCACGGCTGCTTTGGCGGGACCGCCGTTGCCGCTGAAGCCCGGCTTTCCGCCCGCGCCGGCGATGTGGTGCAGCGTGCCGGCAGTCATGTCCAAACGGTAGATGGCGTTGCCTTCGCGCAGCGCCAGCCAGAGTGAGCCGTCCGGCGCGAAGTCCATCGCGCGGGGACCGAAGAGCGGGGCGCCGGAGAACTTCGAGCCATCGGGCGCCGTCTTCTTTTCGCCGGTGCCGGCGAACGTGGAAATGATTCCCGTTTTCAGATCCACGCGGCGGATGCGGTGATTGGCGATGTCGCAGATATACAGTCCGCCTGCCGAATCGAGGGCGATGCTGTGGGGCTGGCTGAGCTGCGCTTTGGGGCCGCGGCCGCCATCGCCACCAAAGCCTGCCGCGCCGATACCGGCGAGTGTTGTCACGATGCCTGTCTTGGCGTCCATGCGCCGCACGGTGTGGCTCATGCGCTCGCACCAGTAGAGATTTCCGGCGGCGTCGAAACGCACTTCGTACGGCTCGTTGAGCTTCGCGGACAGGGCCGGGCCGCCGTCGCCACTCCAGCCGCGTTCGCCCGTGCCGGCCACGGTGGAGATGGTGCCGTCGGCGGCGATTTTACGAATGCGATGATTATCGGTGTCGCAGAAATACAGGGCGCCGTCCGGGCCGCGGACCAGGCCGAAAGGATCATTCACCTGCGCTTTCGCGGCGGGGCCGCTATCGCCGGAGAAGCCTTTGGCGCCGGTGCCGGCGATGGTGTGGATTTCCGCCGCGGAAAGCGGCGACAGGAGCAGAAGGAACAGGAGCAGGGAGCGCATGGCAGGCGATGAAGCGTTGCGAGCAGTAATCCGTCACGCCGCAAAATACTGGATACGGAAACGACAACCTTGAATACATAGGCCTATGCACGGACACAGCATCATCGCCGGCAAACCTGCGCCGGATTCCGCCCACACGTTCCAGGCGCACAGCCCGCTCACGGGCAAGGCGCTTTCGCCCGCCGTTCACGAAGCCTCGGCCACGGACGTGGACAATGCGGTGCGGCACGCGGAGGAGGCTTTCGAAATTTACCGCCGCCGCGATCCCGAGGCGCGCGCCGTGTTTTTGGAAACCATCGCCGACGAAATCGTGGCGCTCGGTGATACGCTGCTGACACGCATCCACGAGGAAACGGCGCTGCCGATGGATCGCCTCACGGGCGAGCGCGCGCGCACGGTGAACCAACTCAAGGCTTTTGCCGCACTCATCCGCGAGGGCTCGTGGGTGGATGCGCGCGTCGATACCGGTATTCCGGATCGCCAACCGCTGCCGAAGCCCGACTTGCGCCGCATGCTGATTCCGCTGGGCCCGGTGGGTGTGCTCGGAGCGAGCAATTTTCCTCTCGCATTTTCCGTCGCGGGTGGTGACACGGCCTCGGCGCTCGCGGCGGGCTGCACGGTGGTGGTGAAAGGCCATCCGGCGCACCCGGGAACGTCAGAAATTACCGCGAACGCCATCTATGCGGCGGCGGAAAAATGCGGGTTGCCCGCGGGCGTCTTTTCGCTGGTGCAGGGGCGCGAAGCGGAGACGGCGCTGGCGCTCGTCCGGCACCCGCTGCTCCGGGCGCTCGGCTTTACGGGTTCCGTGCGTGCGGGCCGTGCGCTGGCCGATGCCGCCGCCGCGCGTCCCGAGCCCATTCCGGTCTACGCGGAGATGGGCAGTGTGAATCCGGTGTTCCTGCTGCCGAGCGCGCTCCACGAGCGCGGCGTGCAAATTGCCGCGGGCTTGAAAAATTCATTTACCGCGAGTGTCGGCCAGATGTGCACCAAGCCGGGATTGGTCTTCGCTTTGGGGGGCCCTGACTTCGATCGGTTTGCTTCCGAGTTTCGCACCCAGTTGCGGACGGCTCCCTGCGGCACCATGCTGCACAAGGGGATCTCCGATGCCTACTATGCGGGCGTGGAGCGCGTGCGCGATACGAAGGGTGTGTCGGTCATCGGCGAAGCCGACGCCGAGGCCGACCCGGATCAAAGCCAGGCGGAGCCGGTGGCGTTTCTCACCGATGCCGAGAATTTCCTGCTGGAGCGCGATCTGCGCGAAGAAGTCTTCGGTCCTTACACGCTACTGGTCATCGCCCGTAGCACGACCGAACTCGAGGCCGCCGCGCGCAGTCTGCCAGGCCAGCTCACGGCGACGATTCACGGTACGCCGGAGGATCTTGCGGCCTTCAGCGATCTCGCATCGATCCTGGAGCGCAAAGCGGGGCGACTCATCGTCAACGGCTTCCCCACAGGTGTAGAGGTGTGTCCTTCGATGCAGCACGGGGGACCGTATCCGGCCACCACCGACTCCCGCACGACCAGCGTGGGCACGGCTTCGATTCATCGCTGGACGCGTCCGGTGGCGTACCAAAATTTTCCGGTCAGCGCGCTGCCGCCGGAGTTGCAGGATGACAATCCGCGCAAGCTGCTGCGGACGGTGAATGGGGTGCTGACGCGGTAATTGCGGGGGGCCTTTGGAGTGCGGCGGGAAGCGCAGTACCACACCGCTTTCCAGGAAGACGAGGTGCTCTGGAGAATTCGAGTACCGCCCGAAGCTCCTGGCGTTATTCTCGCCGCCAGCCTTCCATCCCGCCCGGCCTCCAAAGCGGTGTGGCGCTTCGCTTCCCACCGCACTCCAAAGGGCCGCCCGCGTTTTTCGCACCCTCACGAAATCCTGAATTTATATTTCCCATCGGCGTCGAAGATTGGCGTTGCCGCATAGTGTACATCTGCCATACGAGCCTCTCTTTCTCTCTTACTGATCCATGCCATTTATCTCCTCACTACGCACGCTCAAGGGCAACACGAAGACCAAGGTGGAGGCCGAATTGAGCCGCACGGGTGGTCTGCTGCGCCTGGCGCCGTGCTGGGTTCCGCGTTCGTTTCTTCAGCCGGGCAAACGCCTGAAGCTGCATCCTGACGATCTCTATGCCTACGGTCTTAATCGCGGCGGCATCGACGAGCGCTGGTTTGCGAGCACGACGCCGGCGGCGAATGAAAACCGCACGCCCGATGAAGGCCTGAGCTATTGCGTGGTGGGTAAGGAGCGCTTCACCCTGGCGAAGGCCGTGGAGGATAGCGGCGCCACGCTCATCGGCGCAAAGATTTGGAAGAAGTACGGGAAGTGGCCCGTATATTCCAAGTTCTTCGACAACATGGGACCGATCCCGCATCACATGCACCAGAGCGCCAAGCAGGCGAAGCTGGTGGGCCAGGAAGGCAAGCCGGAGAGCTACTATTTCCCGCCGCAGCACAACAATGTGGGCAACAATTTCCCCTACACGTTCATGGGTTTCGAGCCCGGCACCACGCGCGAGCAGGTGCGCCGCTGCATCGAAAACTGGAACAAGGGCGAGAACGGCATCCTCGATCTTTCCAAGGCGTATCGCCTGAAAGTCGGCAGCGGCTGGCTCATCGACCCGTGCATCCTGCACGCGCCGGGCTCGCTGTGCACGTATGAGCCGCAATGGGGCAGCGACGTTTTTGGCATGTATCAAAATCTCGTCGAGGGTCGCGAAGTGCCGTGGAGCCTGCTCGTGAAGGACATGCCGAAGAGCAAGCACAAGGACATCGATTTCATCGTGGACCAGCTCGACTGGGACAAAAACGTGGACCCGAATTTCAAGGACAACCACTACCTCGAGCCCGTGCCGGTGGCCGATACCGCGAGCGAGGGCTACATGGATCGCTGGATCGTTTACGGCAAGGTGGACGGCGAGCAGCTCTTTACGGCCAAGGAACTCACCGTGGAGCCCGGCGCGACGGCCTTCGTCAAGGACACGGGTGCCTATGGCCTTATTTGCGTGCAGGGTATTGGCCGTATCAACAACGAGCCGCTCACGTCGCCGAAGTTGATTCGTTTCGGAGAACTGACGGAGGACGAGTATTTCGTCACCGAGGAGGGTGCCAAGGCGGGCGTTTCCTACACCAACACCAGCGCCACGGAGCCGTTGGTCATCCTGCGTTATTTCGGTCCGGAGGTGAATCCCACCGCTCCGGCCATGGGAGCTTATAAAAAGCTCCTGAAGTAGTTCGAGTCCCACAAAACACAACTAGTCCAAAACCAATGAAAACTATTCGAGCAATCTTCCTGGCCATTGCGGTGGCCTTTGCGTCCACGTCGTCGCTGCGCGCCGACGCTGCGCTGGACGGCTTTAAGAAAGAGATGGAAGCCCTGGAGGCCTATACCAAGTCCCAGGAAGCGGCCCTCAAAGACAACCCGATGGGCGGCATCGCCATGATCCGCAACATGATCGGCAAGATCAAAGCGGTGAAGACCGACGGGCTGCCCGACGATCTGAAGGCGGGCTTTACGGATTTCGTGACGGCGATCTCCAAGGTGGGCGACATCTTCAAGGATTGGCCCGAAAAGCCGGACGAAATGATGGCCTTCATCCAGAAGAAGGCGGCGGAGGATCCGAAGTTCATGGATTCCTTCGGCGAGAAGATGGCCGGCATTGAAAAGGAAATGCAGCCCGCGATCGAGAAGCTCGATACGCTCGGCAAGAAGTACGGCCTGGACGGCCTCGGCGCGCTCGGCGGCCCGAAGTAGTCTTTACGCAAATCCACAATCTCCAAACTTGCTGGGGGCGCGAAAGCGCCCCCAGTTTTTTTGGCGGGAAATCTTGGGTGCGTGTGCGAATGAGGGCGCCGTTGCTGGGAGTGGCGATGTCCTCAATCGGCCATCTTCCAAGCGTGAAGCGCCAAATAAAATGGCCTCACGCAAAGCCGCAAAGCCGCAAAGAAAAAGCAGCGCAGAAGTCATCCTTGCGCCGTGGCGTGAGCTTCATTTGATGGGCGCTTCGCGCTGTGAAGAAGCCGACTGAGGACGTCGGCGCTCCCGGCGGCAGTACTCCCGTTCGGACCGGCGCCAGGCAAAGCGAGACTTGGCATCACTTCTCCATTCTGCCAAATGCGCGCATGAACGATTTTGCCCGCATCCGCTCCGCTGTCCGTGACGTGCCCGATTTTCCGCAGAAGGGAATCATCTTCAAGGACATCACGCCGGTCCTGGCCGATGGCGCCCTGTTTCGCGCGGTGATTGATGGTTTTGTCGCTCAACTGGCCGGCACGGGCGTGACCAAGGTGGCGGGGGTCGACGCGCGGGGCTTTATTTTCGCCGGCGCCGTGGCGGATCGGATGGGGATCGGCTTTGTGCCGATTCGCAAAAAGGGCAAGCTGCCGTGGCGCTCGCGCTCGGCGACATATGCGCTGGAATACGGCGAGGCGATTATCGAGTTACATGAGGATGCCGTGGGCGCCGGGGAAAAAGTGAGCCTCATCGACGACGTGCTGGCGACCGGTGGCACCGCGGCCGCCGCGATTTCCTTGCTCAAGGACAGTGGGGCCGAGGTGGTGGCCGCCCAATTTGTGATCGAGCTCGGCTTTCTGGGGGGCCGCGCCCGGCTGCCCGGCACTCGCGTGGAAGCGCTGCTGACTTACTGACGGCGCGCCCCATTTTTGCCCCTTGGAAATCGCTTTTGCCGGGTCATCCTGATTCCGGTGAAAAGCCGAACCTCCACTGCTCCCGCTCTCTTCCGACGCCTGCGCGCCGGGGCGTGGCTGCTTATGGGCTGGCTCGGTTGCTGGCCCGTGCCGGCGCAAGAAGCCGCAGGCGCAGGGAACTCCTCCGCACCTGCCGTCTTGCGGGCGATGGTCAGCGACTACTGCGCGAGCTGCCACGACGCGGATGCCAAAAAGGGCGACTTGAATTTGGAAAGCATCATCGCGGAGGAAGTAACCCAGCATCCCGAGGCGTGGGAGAAAGTGGTGCGGCGTCTGCGCGCGCGCCAGATGCCACCGGCCGAAAAGAAGCGGCCCGATGAAAGCGCCTACCAAGCGGCGCTCGCTCCGCTGGAAAAGACCTTGGATGCGGCGGCGGCCGCGCATCCGCAACCTGGCCGCACGGATACGCTCCGGCGACTCAATCGCACGGAATACCAGAATGCGATTCGGGATCTGCTGGCACTGGAGATCGATGCCACGGCGCTGCTGCCGAAGGATGACGCCAGCCACGGCTTCGACAATGGATCCCTCGGCACTCTTTCGCCCACGCTGCTGGACCGCTACCTGGCCGCCGCGGAAAAGATCAGCCGGCTCGCGGTCGGCGCGGCCCGCCCGCCGGGCGGCGACACCATTCGCCTCCGAGCGGATCTCACGCAGGAGGAGCACGTCGAAGGTCTGCCTCTCGGCACCCGCGGCGGAGCGCTGCTGCCCTATAATTTTCCGCAGGACGCGGAGTATGAGATTCAGATCCGTCTGGCGCGCGACCGCAATGAAGAGGTGGAGGGGCTGCATGGAACGCACGAAGTCGTGGTACTGCTCGACCGCCAGCAGGTGCGATCTTTCACGGTGGCGCCGCCGAAGGATCATCAGAACGAACTCGTCGATCAACACCTGAAGCTGCGGCTGCCGGTCACGGCGGGCCCGCATCAACTCGGCATCACCTTTGTCAAAAAGCCGACCGATTTGCTGGAGACCAAGCGCCAGCCGTACGACGCGCATTTCAACATGCACCGGCATCCGCGCCAATCGCCGGCCTTGTACCAGGTTTCGATCAATGGCCCCTATGCCGCCCAAGGACCCGGCGACACCCCGAGCCGGCGGCGCATCTTCGTGGTGAAGCCCGCGAAGCCGGAAGAGGAGGAAGGCTGCGCGAAGCAAATCCTCTCGACGCTGCTGCGCAGAGCGTACCGGCGTCCGGCCACCGATGCCGATTTCGAAACGCCGCTGGAGTTTTTTCGCAAGGGGCGGGCCGTCGGCGGCTTCGAGGCCGGAATTGAATCGGCGCTGAGCGCGATTTTGGTGAGCCCCAGTTTTCTTTTCCGCATCGAGCAGGAGCCGCCGGACACGGCGCCGCACACGGCCTACCGGCTTCCGGATTTGGAACTCGCGAGCCGGCTTTCATTTTTCCTGTGGAGCAGCATCCCGGACGACGAATTGCTCGATCTGGCGACCCGGGGTGAACTGGGCAAACCGGCCGTGCTCGAGCAGCAGGCGCGGCGCATGCTGGCGGACCCGCGCGCTCACATGCTGGTGAGCAATTTTGCCGGACAATGGCTGTATCTGCGGAATCTCGATTCGTTCGCGCCCGATGCGCGGCTCTTTCCCGATTTCGATGACAATCTGCGCCAGGCGTTCCGCGAGGAAACGGAGCTCTTTTTCGAGAGTGTGCTGCGCGAGGACCGCAGCGTCCTCGATTTGCTGAAGGCCGACTACACCTTCCTCAATGAGCGGCTCGCGAAACACTATGGCATCGCGAAGATCTACGGCAGCCGTTTTCGCCGCGTGCCGATGGAGGCGTCCGGCGAGCGGGGCGGGCTGCTGCGCCAGGGCAGCATTCTGGCGGTGACTTCGTATGCCAACCGGACCTCGCCCGTGGTGCGCGGAAATTGGGTGCTCACGAATCTCGTCGGGACGCCGCCGCCCCCGCCACCGGGAAATGCACCGGCGCTCAAGGACAACACGGTTTCCGGAAAGCTCGCCGTCCGCGCGCGGCTGGCCGAGCACCGCGCGAACGCGACGTGCGCCCATTGCCACAACATGATGGATCCGATTGGCCTCTCGCTCGAAAATTTCGACGCGGTGGGGCGCTGGCGGCTGGTGGAGGACGGCCAGCCCGTCGATGTTTCCGGGGGCTTTCCGGACGGACGAAAGTTTGCCGGGGTGGCGGGATTGGAGAGCGCGCTGTTGAATCGCCCGGAACTTTTCGCCGGCACTCTTGCCGAGAAGCTGCTCACATATGCGCTGGGCCGCGGCATCGAGCCGTTCGACGGCCCGGCGATTCGAAAAATCGTTCGCGAAGCGCAGGCGGCGGACTATCGTTTTTCCTCCATCATTGTCGGTGTGATCCAAAGCGTGCCGTTTACCATGCGAACCTCCTTATGAACTTCCTCACCCGAAAAGCGCTGCCTCGCCGGACTTTTCTCCGCGGCCTCGGGGCCACCATGGCGCTGCCCTTGCTGGACGCCATGATTCCCGCGGGCACCGCGCTCGCAAAGACGGCCGCGGTGCCGGTCCGGCGTCTCGGCTTTGTGTTCATGCCCATGGGGTGCGACATCACGCGCTGGACGCCTCCGGGTGAAACGCTCGAGGTGCTTTCACCCACGCTCAGCTCGCTCGCGCCGGTGCGCGAACACGTCACGGCCATTTCGAATCTCGAATTGCGCAACGCGTACCCTGGCACGCACGCGACATCGAATGCCGCGTTCCTGAGCGCCGCGACGGCAAAACTGACCGAGAGCTCGGACTATCATCTCGGGACGACGGTCGATCAAATCGCCGCCAAGCACATGGGGCAGGACACGCAGCTTCCCTCGCTCGAGATGTCGATGGACCTGCTCCAGACGGTCGGGCAGTGCGACAACGGCTACGCCTGCGTGTATCAAAACAACCTCTCCTGGTCGTCGCCCACCACGCCGCTGCCGGCGGAAGCGCATCCACGAATTGTTTTCGAGAGCCTCTTTGGGGATGGCGGCAGCGCGGCCGATCGCCGGGCGGCTTTGCAGAGAAAGGCCAGTTTGCTCGATGCCTTCAACCGCGACGCCGCCCGGTTGCAGCGGCAGCTCGGTCCGGGCGACCGCGCGAAAGTCGGCCAGTATTTGGAGACGGTTCGCGAGGTGGAGCGGCGGATCCAAAAGGCCGAGGCCGAGGCGGCCGAACATCCGCTGCGCGATCTGGATCGGCCCGTGGGCGTACCGGCGGCGTATGCCGATCATGCGCGCCTGATGTTCGATTTGCAGGTGCTCGCGCTCCAGGGCGACGTGACCCGCGTCATTACTTTCCAACTCGCCCGCGAAACCAGCAATCGCACCTATCCGGAAGTTGGCGTGTCCGATCCGCACCATCCGCTGACGCATCACGGCAACGACCCCGAGAAGATCGCGAAGATGGCGAAGATCAATCAATTCCATGTGTCACTGTTCGCCGAGTTTCTCGCGAAACTGAAGGCGACGCAGGATGGCAACGGATCGCTGCTGGACCATTCCCTGTATCTCTACGGGAGCGGGATGGGGAATCCCAACGTGCACGACCACACCAATCTGCCCATTCTCGTGGCCGGCGGCGCCGCGCGCGGGATGAAAGGCGGACGCCATCTCAAATATTCGAAGCCGACGCCGCTGGCGAATCTTCACCTCACGCTGCTGGACAAGGCCGGCGTGCATCTCGAGGCGTTTGCCGACAGCAAGGGCCAGGTGGAAGGACTGTTCGAGCCAGCCTCGCTCTGAGCGCACGGTGAAACGGATCTTTCGAACTTCCGCGTGGTGGCTGGCCCTGGCAACGCTGTGCTGGCCGGCGGTCTGCGCCGCCGCGGATGCGGCGGTGGCCGATGCCGTGGAGAAACGCGATCGCTCCGCGCTGCAAAAGGAAATGGCGGCTCACGCCGACGTGAATGCGCCGCAGCCCGATGGCATGACCGCGCTGCATTGGGCGGCGCATCTCGATGATTTGGAGTCGGCGAAGCTCTTGCTCTCCAGCGGCGCCGATGCGAAGGCGGCAAACCGCTACGGGGTCACGCCGCTCCACGAAGCGTGCGTCAATGGGAACGCAGCGTTGATCGAACTGCTGCTGCAATCCGGCGCCGACGCGAACACCGCCGTTCGCGGTGGCGAGACGGCGCTGATGACCGCGGCGCGCACCGGCAAAGCGGATGCGGTGAAAGCGCTGCTCGCCCACGGTGCCAAGGTGGACGCGAAAGTGGAGCACGGCCAAACCGCTGTGATGTGGGCCGCCGCCGAAGGCCACGCGGAGGTGATCGAGGCCCTCCTGGCCGCGGGTGCGGATTTTCGCACGCCGCTGGACTCCGGCTTTACGCCGCTCTTTTTCGCGGTGCGCGACGGTCGCGCGGCCGCCGTGCGCGTTCTGCTGAAGGCGGGTGCGGAGGTCAATGGCACGATGGAGCCGCGGCATCCCAATGGCAAAGGGCCGCGCCCGGGCACCAGTCCGCTGCTGCTCGCGGTCGAAAATGGGCACTTCGAACTCGCCGTGGCGCTGCTCGAGGCCGGGGCCGATCCCAACGATCAGCGCTCCGGCTTTACCGCGTTGCACGTCCTCACTTGGGTGCGAAAGCCAAATCGCGGCGATGGCGACGACGGCGACCCCGCGCCGATCGGCTCCGGAAAACTCGGCAGCCTGGAGTTCGTCCGCCAACTCGTGGCCCACGGCGCCGATGTGAATGCGCGGCTCAAGACGGGCAAGTCCGGCCGCGCGCAACTCAGCCGCGTCGGCGCCTCGCCATTCCTCCTCGCGGCCGTCACCGACGACGTGGCCTACATGCGTTTGCTGGTCGAACTGGGCGCCGATCCGTCGTTGCCCAATGGCGACGGCGCCACGCCGCTCATGGCCGCGGCCGGGCTTGGCACGATGGCGCCGACGGAGGAAGCAGGCACGGAGGAGGAGGCGATCGAGGCCGTAAACTATGCGCTGTCCCTTGGTGCCGAGGTGAACACGGTGGATAAAAACGGCGAAACCGCGATGCACGGAGCCGCCTACAAAAATTTCCCGAAGATCGTCGACTTGCTGGCAGCCAAAGGCGCGAAGGCCGAAGTTTGGAACAAGGCCAACAAGTGGGGCTGGACGCCCTTGCGCATTGCGGAAGGCTACCGCGTCGGCAACTTCAAACCTTCGCCGGAGACCCTCGCCGCCCTGCAACGGGCCTTGCCAGCCACAGGTGTCGTTCCGCCCCCCGGCTCAGCCGCCCCCGGCGCGGCGAAATCGGACTACGCACCGGCCGAGCCTGGAAAGCGCGTTCCTTAGAGCAGCGTAAAGTTCCAAGGCGTGCGGGGTGGAAAGTTCAGGCCAGCGCGCCTCTCTTGGAATTGTCATCCCGAGCGAGCGGAGCGAGTCGAGGGACCTCACTTCAAAATGAGCGGCACTCTTTTGCAGGGAAGTTTCAAGATAGAGTGAGGTCCTTCGACTCGCTCCGCTCGCTCAGGATGACAATTCAAAAAGGCGCTCCCGCGCCACTTCGTAGCAACGGCTGCACCTTCACAGCAGGTGATTACGCCCGGCTGCGCAGGCGCAGGAAACGGAAGAACTCCATTCCTTCGCGCAGGCGGCGCTTCATCTCCTGCCAATCAGTGAGCATCGTCTTGACGATGCGGGCGATGGGCCGGGCGCGAAAGTAGTAGGCTTTGTAAAACTTCTCCACCCACGCGAAAATTTCCTCGCGCGAGAGGCCGTCGTATTCGAGCGCGGCGAGCTGGGTGCCGCCGGCGGAGATGAGCGGGGCATCCTTGGCGAACCAGCCATTTTCCAAGGCCTGGCGGTAGAGCTCGGTGCCGGGATACGGCGCGGCGAGGCTGACCTGGATGCTGAAAACATCGAGCTGCTTGGCGAATTCAACGGTCTCGCGGATGGTCTCCAGCGTCTCGCCGGGCAGGCCGAGGATGAAGGTGCCGTGGATGGTGATGCCCAGCTTCCGGCAGTTGGCGGTGAATTCGCGCGCCTCCTCGATGCGGATGCCTTTTTTGATGTTGTTGAGGATGCCCTGGTTTCCGCTCTCGTAACCGACAAGCAGCAGCCGCAGGCCGTTATCGCGCATCGTCTTGAGCGTCTCGTAGTTGACGTTGGCGCGCGCGTTGCAGCTCCACGTGATGCCGAGCTTGCCGAGATGCTGCGCGATTTCGCGGGCGCGGGGCTGGTAGGCGGTGAAGGTGTCGTCGTCGAAAAAGAATTCCTTCACCTGCGGGAAGAGCGCCTTCGCATGCGCCATTTCGCGGGCCACGCCCTCAGGGCTGCGCGCGCGGTACTTGTGTCCGCCGACCGTCTGCGGCCACAGACAAAAGGTGCACTGCGCCGGGCAGCCGCGGCCCGTGTAGTGCGAGACGTACGGGTGGCGCAGGTAGCCGATATCGTAGCGCTCCACGTCGAGGTCGCGGGCATACACATCCATCACGCTGGGCAGCTCGTCGAAGTTTTGCATCAGCGCGCGCTCGGCGTTGTGGAGCATCTGGCCATCGCGGCGAAAACTGAGTCCGGGGATCTCGGCGAGCGGCAGACCGGCGGCGACGTCGCGGCACGTGTAGTCGAATTCCTTGCGGCCGACCCAATCGATGGCCTCGCTGGCGGCGAGCGTTTCCTCGGGCAGCACGGCGGCTTGCGCGCCGACGAAGCCGACGCTCGTCTCCGGGCGCTGCGATTTCAGCGCTTCGGCAAGCTCGGCATCGCCGCGCAGAGTCGGCGCGCTGGTGTGGAGCACCACCACTTCGTAGTCGCGGGCGATTTTCAAAACATCGTCGCGCGAGAGATCATGCGGCGGCGCATCGACGAGCCGGGAACCCGGCACCAGCGCCGCGGGCTGGGCGAGCCACGTGGGGTACCAAAAGGAACGAATCTCGCGCTTGGCCTGGTAGCGCGAGCCCGCGCCGCCATCAAATCCCTGCCAGCTTGGCGGGTTCAGAAAGAGCGTGCGCTTGAAATCCATGCGAGCGTCTTACGCGAAGTTTCGGCCGGGGCAAATGCTGATCTGCACCTGAAATGCGCGGCTTGCCCTCCGCGGCGCGTCATGCCGCGCCCGCCACAGAGCGGCGTTATGCCGCCGTAGTCCAGATCCCGCACTCCAAGGTGCTTGCGAGCAGCGCTGTCCGCTTTACTCTGCTCGCATGAACGACAATCGGATTCTTTGGCGTGCCATCCCGATCTTGATCGCGATCGTCGTGGTGGTTTTTCAGCAATGCTCCGCGGAGAAATTCGTCAACGAAGCGGGCCGGACCGTCAAAGTAGGTCTCAATCCGAGCCAGGAGGCGGCGCTGGGTATTCAGGCTTACCGCGAGGTGTTGTCGCAAAACCAGGTGATCAACTACGGCCCGGAATATGAAATGGTGCGGCGTTGTGCGTCACGGTTGTCGGCGGCCACCGGCAAAGCAGGAAGCAATTTCAAATGGGAAGTGTCCGTCGTGCGCAGCCAGCAGGTGAATGCGTTCTGCCTGCCCGGCGGCAAGATTGTGGTCTATACCGGTATCCTGCCGGTCGCGCGCTCGGAGGCCGGGCTGGCGGTGGTGCTGGGCCACGAGATGGCGCACGCCACGCTGCGGCACGGGAGCGAGCGCATCCTGCAGCAGCAATCGGCGAATACGATTTTGACGGGCGTGAATTTTTCCATCGGCGACATGGATTACAACCAGCAGCGCGTGATCATGGGTGCGCTCGGAGCCGGCGCGCAGTACGGGGTGTTGAATCCTTTCGGCCGCGATCAGGAGAGCGAAGCCGATGCGATCGGCCTGAAATACATGGCGCGCGCGGGCTACGATCCCACGGAGGCGCTCAGTTTCTGGAAACGGATGTCGTCGACGGGCGGGAAGTCGCCGCCGGAGTTTCTGAGCACGCATCCTTCGCATGAGACGCGCATCCATGATTTGGAGCAGCGCATGCCGCAGGCGATTCAGATTTACAAGGAGGCGGCGGGAGCTTTGCCACCGGGGCAGTAGGCGGAAGTTGTCCCGCCTAAAGGCGGAACTCCGAACGCTCCGAGCTATTTCCCCTCTTGCACTTCGCCATCCCGGCGGTTGACTAGCGCGCACCATGATTCGCTCCCTGCTCCTGGCCCTGGCTTGCGCCGCTGTGCTGCACGCTGACGACGTCGTGCTCGGCCCCGATGGCAAGCCGCTCGCGGGTCATAGCGTGCATGGCGGAGCCTTCAATGAAGGGCCGCGGCAGGCGGCGGTGCTGCTGCCCGGCACGGGGAAGGTGCACCAGGAAGTCACGACGAAGAGTCCCGAGGCGCAGAAGTTTTACGACCAGGGTGTCGGGCAGCTTCACGGATTCTGGTATTATGAAGCGGAGCGCAGTTTCCGGCAGGCGGCGAAACTGGACCCGGAATGCGCGATGGCCTACTGCGGCCTGGCGATGGCTAACGTGCACAACGAAAAGCGCGCGGCGGATTTCATCAAGGAAGCGGTCAAGGAGCAGCATCACGCCAGCGATCGCGAGCGCGCGTGGATTTCCGCGATGCAGGCCTTTCTCGGCGAGGGCAAGGATCCGACGATCGAGAAGCGCAAGGCGCTGGTGAAGGCGCTGGAGAAAATCGTGTTCGACTATCCCGATGACATCGAGGCGCGAGCGTACCTCGTCTATCAAATTTGGGACAACCAACAGAACCGCATCCCGCTGGAAAGTTACACGGCGGTGGAGGCGCTCGCGCAATCGGTGCTGGCGAAGAACCCGGATCATCCGGGGATGCATCACTATTTGATCCATCTTTGGAATTTCGAGGATGACCGCCGTGCGCTCGGTAGTGCGGCCGTGCTGGGTCAATCCGCGCCGGGCATCGCGCACATGTGGCACATGCCGGGGCATACATTCACCAAGCTGCAGCGCTTTGCCGATGCGGCGTGGCAGCAGGAGGCCAGCGCGCGCACCGACCACGCCTACATGGCCGGAGCGCGCATCATGCCCGAGCAGATCCACAATTACGCGCACAATAACGACTGGCTGGTGGAGGATCTCGGCTACATCGGACGCGTGCGCTCGGCGATCGATCTGGCCAAAAATATGATCGAGCTGCCGCGGCTCGCGCCGAAGAGCATCGCCATCGGAAAAGACGGCGCGCCCACGGAGCGCACGGGCTTTTCCATGGGCCGCCGCCGGCTGCTCGACGCACTGCTGGCGTGGGGGCACTGGGAGGATCTGCTGGCGCTGGAGGGCGGGCCGTATTTGGAGGCGAGCGAGGATCCTCAGGAAGACGCCGGACGTCTGCGCATTCTCGGTATTGCGGCATTTGAAAGCGGCAACCAGAAGAAGGGCGAAGAAAAAATCGCCGCGCTGGAACAGCTCATCAAAACCGCGCGGGAGAACCGTTTCAGCACGGCGGAAAACGTGGAGCGCGAAAACAAGAAAGCTGGGAAGACCATTTCTGAAATCGCTTCCGCGCTCACGCAGTCCTTCAGCAGCGCGGGCGAGAAGATCGATCGGCTGGAGCGCCAGCTGGCGGAGTTGCGCGCGTACGAGGCGCTGGCCGCCGGCAAACCGATGCTCGAGGTGAAGCCGCTGCTGGAGCAAGCGAAGGATATCCCGCCCGTGCGGCTCTCGCGCATTTATTTGAAATTGGGGGATTCCAAAAAGGCGGTGGAACTCGCCGAGCGGGCGGTGAAAAATGCCGGCGGGCAGGTGCTCCCGCTGGCGAATCTCGCGGATGTGCAGTGGCGCTCGGGCGACAAGGACGCGGCCAAGAAAACATTTGAAACACTGCGTCCGCTGAGCGCGCAGGCGGACCTCGGCGAAATGGCCTTCGCGCGCTTGCAACCGATCGCGAGTGCGCTGGGGCTTCCGACGGATTGGCGGCCCAAGCTGGAATGGCCGAAGGACAGCGGCGTGCGGCCCGATCTCGACAGCCTCGGGCCATTCCGCTGGCGCCCGTACACGGCGCCGTCGTGGGAGGCGGTGGATCAAAACGGCGCATCGCACTCGCTCGCTGAATACAAAGGCAAACCACTGCTGCTCGTGTTCTATCTCGGCAGCGGCTGTTCCCATTGTGTGGAGCAGCTCAATACCATCGGTCCGCTGGCGAAGGACTACGAAGCCGCCGGGATTAACATCGTGGCGGTGAGCATGGAGAATCCCTCGGACCTTCAGAAAACTTTTGTGAAGGCGAAGGATGCGCAGGGTTTTCCGTTCCCCATTGTCGCCGATCCGGGGCTCGTGGCGTTCAAGGCCTACCGGGCGTTTGATGATTTCGAAAATATCCCGCTGCACGGCACCTTCCTCATCGACCCCGCGGGTTACGTGCGCTGGCAGGATATTTCGTATCGGCCGATGAATGACGTGAAGTGGCTGCTCACCGAGTGCAAACGATTGCTGGCGCTGCCAGTGGGGCCGCCGCCGCAGCTGGGAGCGCGATGATCGGCGTCAGAAAAATTCGAAGCCGCCTTCGGCTTTTCGGAAAGCGGTGTCGCCGCTTTGCTGTGCCACCGCAGTCCAAATTGGCTGCCCGAGCTGCTATAAGTTCATCGCCGCGATGAGGCGCAGGCCTTCGAGCGTGAGGTTTTCGTGCACGTCGGAAATCTCTTTCACGCCGGTGGCGATGAGGGAGGCGTAGCCGCCGGTGGCGACCACGCGCAGCTTTTTTACGCCGAGGGCGCGGCGGATTTCGGTGAGGATCTCGCGCACCATGCCGCGGTAGCCGTAGACCGCGCCCGCAAGCATGGCGTGCTTGGTGGATTTGCCGATGGGGCCGGGCGGTTCGGTGAGTGAAATCTTGGGCAGCAGTGCGGTGCGCTGGTGAAGGTAATCGGTCATTGCTTCAAGCCCCGGTGCGATGACGCCGCCGACGTAGCCGGAGCGTGCGCGCAGGATATCGAACGTCACCGCGGTGCCGAAATCGACCACCACGCACGGTGTGCCGTAGAAGGCCGCAGCTCCGGCGGCGTTCGCGAGGCGGTCGGCGCCGATGGTGCGTTTTTTAGGGTAGTCGACGCCGACGCCGAGTTTGCTGCGATAGGTCACCTCGTGCAGCGCGAGGCCGGTGAAGCAGCGCTTCATCAGCGCGGCCTTTTCGGGGACAACGCTGCACAGCACCACGCGCGCAAATTTCCACCCGCGCAGGACGCTGCGCAGCGATTTCTCATCCAGCTCCCGCGTGCGCACGCGCCGCACGGCCCCGAGCTTATCGGCGGAGGCGAGGGCGAATTTGGTGAAGGAGTTGCTGTTGTCGATCAGCAGGAATTCGGAGGATGGCATGTGGCGGGTGGTATGGTCCCCGGGCATTTAAACAAGGGACCCCGGAGACCTAAAGGACCAAAGGGACGGCGATCTTTATCCGACCTCGATTGCGCGCTTCTCGGCGTGCGAGCGGAGGGCGGCGGCGAAGAGTTCGTGGCTGAGGACGGCTTCGTCGGGCGTGGCGCAGCCGAAACGATCGCCGAGAGCACCGGCGCGTTCGGCGGCAAAGGCGGCGAGCATTTGCTGGAAGGAGTCCGCGAAGCCCGCTTCGAAAATGCCGCCGGTGACGACCGGAAAGGCGCTTTCGCTCATGCCAGCGTCGTAGCGCTCCCACACTTGCTCCTTGCCGCGGCGGAATTGCCACACGGTCTTGGTCTCCTTCGTGGAAAAGCGCACGCCGCCTTCGGTGCCGTAGACTTCGAGGTACCACGAATTCATTTCACCGGGCGCGAGACGCTTGGTTTCAATGCGCATGGGCACGGTGCCGTTCGGATGCCCGGCGACCGGCACGTCGCAGTGCAGCAGCGCGTTGTCCCACGTGTCGCACTCCGCCATGCCGCCTTTGCCGTCGGGCCGCTGCGGATAGATCTTTTGGAGCTGCGCGTAAACGCGGCTGGGCTTCCACCCGAGGCGGAAGGGCACGTGCACGGTGTGCATGCCGAGGTCGCCCATCACGCCAATCTCACCGCAGAATTTCACCTGGCGCTTCCAATTGATCGGCTTGGTGGGATCGAGATCGCTCGCGTGCCAGAAGCCGCTGCGGATTTCCAGCAGATGGCCGAGTTGCGCGGTGCGCAGATAGCGGATGGCCTTTTGCGCGCCGGGGAAAAAGGGCAGCTCCGAGGAGCAGCGGACGAAGCGTCCCAGCTCGCGCGCGGTGTCGCGAATTTTGCGTGCGGCGGCGAGGTCGATGCCGAAGGGCTTCTCCGCGAAGAGATCTTTGCCGGCGCGCAGCACGTCGAGATACAGTTCTTCGTGGAGGTGATGCGGCACGGCGACGTAGACCACATCCACGTCGCTCGCGAGCAACTCGCGGTGGCTGGCGGTGAGGAGTTTTACGGACGGGATGCGCTGGAACCATTCGCGAACCTTGTCGGAGAGGTCGCACACCGCGGTGAGTTCCAGGCGCACGGGTGCGTCGGTGAGAGCGGCCCAGCGGCCAATGGCGCTGGCCATTTCCCGGCCCATGAGGCCGCCGCCGATGATCCCAAGCTTGATGGTGGACATAGATAGAGAGAGAGCCGCGCGTGTTAGCGAAGCTCCGCCGAAAGTGCCAGATCGGCTTTTGGACGTTCTTTTTTGTCCACGAAATACACGAAAAATACGAAAGCAGAGTTTTCGCGTATTTCGCGGATCTTTATCGAGTTTCCGTGGATCTCAAAGCGAGAGATCCGCCTTCAGGATCGAGCGCAGCAGGCGCAGTCGTTCCGAGACGTCGCCTTCCTCAATCAATTTCTGCCGGCGGCCCGGTTCGCGCACCATGGCGTTGGCGAGGGTGTCGGCGAGGATGCCGGGGTTGCGCAGGTTTTCGAGATGCTGCGCAAATTCAGCCGGCACCTCGCCCATCTGGCTGGCCACTGTGAGAGCCAGCATGCGCACCTCGTCCATGAGCTCCGGGTTTTCGGCGTCCGTGTGGCCGTGTTCGAGCACGGGTGAGATTCGCGCCGTCCAAAAGGGATCCTGAAAATCCAGCTCACTCAGCTCCACGCGCGCGAGGCCTTGCAGCAAAAGCTGCGACGTGCCGTCGGGCTGCCCCACGGAGGCGCGAATCAGCCCGAGCCCGGCCACGTGATAGAAATCATTCTCCGTGTCCGAATCATCCGAGCCTGGACGCAATTGCGTGAGGCAAAACATGCGCTCGCGCTCCAGCGCCCATTCGAGCATGGCACGGTAGCGGGGCTCGAAAATCCGCAAGGGCTGGATGGTGTTTGGAAACACCAGCGCCGTTGGAAAAATCATCAGCGGCACCCGCTCGGGCAGGGCGAGTTCGGTTTTGGAAGCCATGTTGAAAGAGGCGGCGTGCGCTCGTATTTTCTCACAGTGACGGTGGAAGCACAAGCCGCGGCTGGAGTCGCGGAACGTCCAACGTCCAACGTTCAACGTCCAACGTCCAACGTCCAACGTCCAACGTCCAATGCGCAAGCGAGCTGTGGATGTCTTAAGGAGAAAGGGCGTTTAGCCCCGTGATTCGTATGAACCTCGGGCCGAGGGCGGCCCTTCTCCTTGTGCCGGCGCTGTCGCTCGCGCATTGGGCGTTGGACGTTTGTAATGCTCCTGCGTGCGATAGGTGAAAGGCCTATCCCGGCTAGATTGACATCGGGCGCGGTGAATGCTTTTTCCTCAGGCCATGAAATCCTTGGTGTTCATTTTGTCGGCGATAGCCGCGCTGATGTTCGGCGCGTGCGTCAGCCAAACCACGGGCTACAGCGTCACAGCCTACGCCCCGAAGAATCCGTCCAACGTCCGGGTGAAGCTCTCGCTCTCCACGCAGAATCTCTACGTGCTCGAGGGGGACCGCCTGCTGATGGCGGTGCAGGGCTGCGTGGGCAAGCCCGGGACGCCAACGCCCACCGGCGATTACCACATCTTTAGCAAGCAAAAGGAACGTCGCCGCCAGAGCGAGCCCGACGCGGGATATCCGATGGCCTACTGGTGCGAGTTTGCTCCGGCCTACGGCTTCCATGAGGGCTTCGTCTGGAGTGTGCCGCACACCCACGGCTGCGTGCGCTTGCACAAGCAGGCGGCGGCCCGGCTCTTCGCGCTGGTGCATGTCGGCACGCCGGTGAACATCGCCCACTCCCAACCGGAAGATCGAGTCTACGCCAGCCAGGTGCGCCGCCTCGACCAGAGCCGCGACCCCGATCCGCCGCGCTCGGTGATGATGAGCGCCTCGTGGTTCAAGGACCCTCCGGGCCCGCTGCTCATCCAGTGATTCAGGCAGTCTGAATTTTTTCCCACGGCGCCCGCGACTTCGGTTGCGGGCGCCGTTTTTTTCAGCGACGATAACGTTTCATGATCGAGACGCCCGCGACCACGCCACCGAAGAAAGTCAATCTGCGCACGCCAGATGTCATGGCGGCCGTGCAGGCACAGGTGGAAGGCCACTACCGCAGCGAAGTGGTGGAACGCATTCGCGCCAACGGCGGGGTGCTGCAAAAGGGCGGCGTGACGATGCGGCTCGCGAAGCAATTCGGCTTCTGCTACGGGGTGGAGCGCGCCATCGACCTGGCGTATGCGGCGCGGAAAGTTTTTCAGGATCGGCGTGTATTTATCCTCGGTGAGATCATTCACAATCCCGAGGTGAACCGCCAGATCACGGAGATGGGGGTGATCAACTTGCTGGATGGCCGCAAGGAAGCGGATGTCTCCGGGCTCACGCCGGAGGATGTGGTGATCGTCCCCGCCTTTGGCACCGACGTAACCACGCTCGCGCGGCTGAAGGAGCGCGGCGTGCAGATTGTCGACACCACCTGCGGCGACGTGATGAGCGTGTGGAAGCGCGTGAAGCAAAACGCCACGGAGGACATGACGAGCATCATCCACGGCAAAGCCTCGCACGAAGAAACGCGCGCGACGGCGAGCCGTGCCGTGCTGGGTGGACGCGGGCACTATCTCGTGGTGCTGACGCTCGCGGACACCGACTACGTCTGCGACTACATCCGCCGCGGTGGCGACAAAGAGGTGTTCTTGAAACGATTCGCCGGCGCGATGAGCGAGGGTTTTGACCCGGACGTGCATCTGCGCCGCGTGGGCGTGGCCAACCAAACCACGATGATGCGCGGCGAGACCGAGGAGGTGCAGCGGCGGATCATGGCCGCGGTGCGCGATCGCGACGGCGAGACCGGGGTGCAAAAGAGTTTCCGCTTTTTCGACACGATCTGCGGCGCCACGCAGGAACGGCAAGACGCGCTCGCGGAGATGCTGCGCGAGAAGCTGGACCTGCTGCTGGTCGTGGGCGGCTACAACAGCTCGAACACCTCGCATCTCGCGGAGATGGGCGAGGCCGTGCTGCCGACCTATTTCATTCGCAACGCCGCAAAACTCGAATCCGCCGATCGCGTGGTGCACTATGACCAGCACGCGAAAGAGGAAATCGTGACCACGGGCTGGCTGCCGCCGGCTCCGACGGTCATCGGCATCACCGCGGGGGCGAGCTGCCCGAACAATCTGATCGAGGACACCGTGGTCCGAATCTTCGAACTCTACGGGATCGGGCGTGCGGAATTGCTGGCGTAGGGATTACCGGCCGAGCTTGATCACCGATTCGCCGTTCTTGTTGGGGTCCAGCCAGAATTCATAGGGATCGCTGTCGGGCAGGAGCGCGCTGCAGATGGACATGAGTTTCGGTGCGTGCTCCCAAGTGAACCGCCCTTGCTCGTCCGTGACGGCAATCACCGGCTTTTCGGGCAAGGTCAATCCGGGCCCGCCGGAGCTGCCTTGATACAAAATGGAGACATGGGGCACGCCGATGTTCTGGCCGCGGACAAGACGACCTTGGATCCGTTTGCCGGCATCCATCACGACCTCGAGCGGCTGGCCCGTGGCCGATACATCGACCGTACCCGAATAGGGCGCGAGATCACTGGCGACCACCGCGATGCCAAAGGACATCTCATCGGATGCCTGGACTTCAAATTGCCCCGTGGCGTCCGTCTCGCCTTGAAGCATGACCTCGTCGAAGCGCGAACGCAGATATACTTTCGCCTTGGGAACGGGTTTGTTTCCGAATGAAACCGTCCCCTTCACGGGAAACGGCGCCAGCAGCCGGACGTCGGCATGCTCTGCGAAGAGTTCGGCGGCCGCAGGCACGCTGCTTTCCGCGAATTGCACTTGGAATGTCCGGTGACCGGGCTTGCGGATGGAGAACAGCACGGTCGCGCCTTTCTTCGGGACGCCGGATAATTTCCACTGGCCGTGTTCGTCCGTCTTGGTTTCGGTGAGTATCCCGCGATAGTCATGCACGCCGGGATCCCGAATGATGTAGGCGGTCACGGCGGCCTGCGCCAAAGGGGTGCCGTCCCGGTCGCGCACCGTGCCGCCCGTGGAAGCCGCGGGATTCACCGCGAGCGAGAGCTTGGCAATTTCACCCGATTCCGGGGTGCCTTCGTCGCCAAATTGCCAGGAGCGCGCGGCCAGGAACCATTGCCCGGAGTTGCAGCGCAGGTTGACGCGGGGCTTCGGATCGGTGCCCAGCGGAATGGTCACTTTACCGTCGGCATCCGCGCTGAAATCTCTCGGCGGAAAGATGAGGCCGGACGCGCTGCGTCCTTGCGTCCCAAGCGCCACGCCGGGGAGCGGTTTACCGGAATCGTCCGTGAGGGTGATGACGAGTTTCTTTCCGTGTTGGGCCCCCGGGCCGAGCCCGTTCTTTTTCATGAGCCGCTGCGTCTCGGCGTCCCATTCCCAATTAAATTGCGTCTCGTAGAGATCGCCGCCCACGCCAAGGTTGAGGGCCTTCTCGTAAAGGAAACAGCGCAGGATGGGAATCGTGGGACCATATTCCTCGAGTTGGACGGTCTTGATTTCACGGAAGGTCTTGCCGGTTTGGTAAAACGGTTCCGCGCTGAATTCGTAGCAATAGGTGCACGGATACTTCGGATCGTATTCCCGCTTTACGGCACGGGGATCGGCTTCCACGCCGAGCGGCGAGACGAGCACCTTGGCGTCCGGTAGGAATTCGGGGACGAGCTCATGCAGATGTCCGGGGTAGTCGCCCTTTGCTTTTTTGAAGGCAGCGATGGCCTCCCCGATCTTCTTGATGTTCTCGATATCCGCCGCCTTGGTCTTTTCATCCCGGTCCACGCCACGAACGAGCATCGGTGTGAGCAGGGCGAGCAGCAGCGGGAGGAACATCGATTTCATGGCGAAGATGAATGAGGTGCGGACAGACTTAGACTCCGCCCAGGGAACCGCGTTCAGATGAATTCGTTGCGCCTGGAGTGCGACGGCCTAGGTGGCGTGCCGGTTGACGCGCGTATCCACCCACACGGCGCAGACGAGCACGATGCCGCGGGTCATGAGTTTGGCGGCGGTCTCGACGCCCATGAGTGACATCCCTTTTTCCAGCGTGGCCATGATGAGCGCGCCGAGGAAAACGCCGAAGACCGTGCCGCGTCCGCCTTTGAGCGAGACGCCGCCGATGACGCAGGCGGCCACGGCGTTCAGTTCCATGCCGGAGCCGACCAGCGTCGTGGAGTTGCCCACGTAGGCGGTTTGCATGAAGCCCGTGATGGCCACGATCACGCCCATGAGCACGAAGGCCCAGACGGAAACGCGGCGCACGTTGATGCCCGAAACGACGGCGGCTTCCTGGTTGCCGCCGATGGCATAGAGGTAGCGGCCAAAGCGGGTGTGCCGCGTGAGCACGTGGACGAACCACGCCACGGCGCCGAAGATCACCGCGGGCACGGGCACGCCGTTGCGCTGATTCGCCACGATGACGAAGAGGAAGAGCAGTTGCGCCGCAATGAGCCACTTCACAAAGGCCGTTTCAAAATCGTCGCCATCGATATTGAGCCGCCGGCGCCGGGCCCATGCGCGCATTGTGCCGGTGAAGAGCAGAAAGGCAATCACGCCTGCGCCGATGAGGCCGATTAGCGCGGGCACGTAGTCGGTGGTGGTGCGGCGCAGCCAGTCCTGGTGGACGAGGTAGGTCTCGCCATTGACGGGGATTTCCCAGGATTTGCCGAGCGTCGAGCCGGTAATGGGGATCGTTTTGCTCTCAATGATTTTCCAAAAAAGACCCTGGAAAAAGAGCATGCCGCCGAGCGTGACGATGAAGGCCTGGATGCGTTCGCGGACGATGAGCGTGCCCATGAGGCCCCAGACGATCATCGCAAAGATGACGCAGATCAGAATGACCACGGGATCGGGCCAGGGCGGGGGAGGGAACCAGGCGGCCGCGGCCGGGCCGAATTGCGTGTCGATCCAGGCATGCACATCGCGCAGCCACGCCGGCAGCCAGCCGCTGCCGCTCACGAGCACGGCGGCGAGACCGCCGACGAGCCCCACGCCGCTGCCGGCGGAGAGATCGATGTGGCCGGGCAGAATCACGAGCAGCATGCCCACGGCCAGCGTCGCGGCGATCGAGACTTCCACCACGAGTTGCATCAGCGTGGAAGAGCTGAGGAAGCGGTATTCTTCGACCCGGAAGGTGAAGAACGTGCCGATGGCGAGCAGCGCCAGCACGAGCGAGAGATCGCGAAGGGAGAAGCGGGGTTTCATGGGTGGACGGTGAAAGCGACGCGCGGCGGGGCGCAGTCTGGAGTGCGGTGCCTTGGCACCGCTCTGCGGGCCGAGGCAGCTTGCTGCCTGCGGTGGGAACGGTAACCGTGATTCGAAAAGCTTTTCCCGCCGCACGCGGCAAGCCGCGCCATGCCGCAGAGCGGTGCCAAGGCACCGCACTCCAGACTGCGTCTCGCGGGGAGGGAGGTCTTCCTAATCATCGCCGTTCCTCCGTGGTGCCACCGCCGCCCATCGCGGCGGCGAGCAGTTCCTCTTGTGAGGCGCCGCGGCGGAATTCTCCGCCCACGCGCCCTTCGTGCAGCATGAGGATGCGATCGCTCATGCCGATGAGCTCGGGCAATTCGCTCGACACGAGCACCACGGCTTTGCCGGCGTCGGTGAGGTCGTTGATAAGGGCGTAAATTTCCGCCTTGGCGCCGACGTCGATGCCGCGCGTCGGCTCATCGAGCAGGATCACGCGCGGGTCCGTCATCAGCACTTTGCCGAGCACCACCTTTTGCTGATTGCCGCCGGAGAGCTTGGCCACGGTGACCGACATCCCCGGCGCTTTCACGCCAAGGCGCCGGTAGAAAGCCTCGCTGCGCGTATGCTCGCGCGCGGGTTGGATGAGGCCGAAGCGGCTGAGCCGCGCGAGCGAGGAGAGCGAGAGGTTGAAGGCGATGCTTTCGTCCAGCACCAGCCCGTAACGGCGGCGCTCCTCGCTCACGAGCGCGAGCCCGCGCCGCAGCGCTTGCGTGGGCGTGCCGGGCGGGAAGTTGCGCCCGCCGAGTTCCACGCGGCCGCCGAGGCGCTCGCCCCACGCGCCGAAAAGGTGCATGAGCAATTCTGTGCGCCCGGCGCCCATGAGCCCGCCGATGCCGAGCACTTCGCCGGCGCGCGCTTCAAAGCTGATGTCGTGCAGCCGCTCCATGTTCGTATGCGGATCGCGCACGGAGAGATGATTCACGTGAAGCAACACCGGCTCGCCGTGGCCAGACCAATGCTGATCCCGCGAGTCCGTAGGGGCCGCAATCATCGTACTGCGCGGATACAGCTCCTGAATTTCCCGCCCGACCATGTGCCGGATGAGCTCCGCCTTGTTCGTGTCCGCAGCGCGCGCGGTGAAGACCGTGGAACCATCCCGCAGCACGGTGATGCGGTCGGCGATGGCGAAAACTTCCTCCAGCCGATGCGAGATGTAGATGCACGCGATGCCGCGCCCGCGCAGGTCGCGCAAAATGTGGAGCAGGATTTGCGTCTCGTGCTCGGCGAGCGCGGCGGTGGGTTCGTCGAGAATGAGCACGCGCGATTCGCGGGCGAGCGCCTTCACGATTTCCACCAGCTGTTTCTGCCCCACGCCGAGCCTCGCCACCGGCCGGTCTGGCGGCAAATCGATGCGAAATTTTTGCAGCAGCGCGCGGGCCTCCGCGAGCATGCGCCCGGAATCCACGAAGCCAAAGCGGCGCGGCTCGCAGCCGAGAAAAATATTCTCCGCCACCGTCATTTCCTCCACCAGCGCGAGCTCCTGGTAGATCACCGCGAGCCCTTTGCGCTGCGCGTCCGCGATGCCGCGAAACTGCGCGGGCTGGGCCATCACCTCCAGCTCGCCGTCATAGCTGCCATGCGGGTGGAGCCCACTCAGCAGCTTGATCAGCGTGCTTTTGCCGGCGCCATTTTCGCCGCAGAGCGCGTGAATCTCGCCGGGAAAAAGATCAAACGAGACGTCGCGCAGCGCCGTGACGCCGGGAAAGCGTTTGGTGATTTTCCGCGCGGAGAGAATCGGCGTCATTTATTTGGCGGTGCCCGTGAGTTCCTCTTCCGTGTGAAAGCCGTCCTTGATCACGGTGTCGCGCAGATTCCCTTGATCGACCGCGATGATGTCGAGCTGCAGCGTCGGCACTTTCACTTTGCCGTTGTCCAGCACCGCATTCGTCACGATCGGTTTCATCCCCGCGAGATCCACGGCGAGCGCGGCGGCTTCGGTTGCGAGGCGCCGCAGGGGCTTGTAGACGGTCATCGTTTGTTCGCCGCGCATAATGCGCCGGCACGCTTCCAAATCCGCGTCCTGCCCCGTCACGAGCACCTTGCCCGCGAGCTTTTCCTCGAGCAGCGCGGTGATCGCTCCGCCGGCGGTGCCATCGTTGCTCGCGAGGATCGCGTCCAGCCCGCCGCCGCCCGCTTTGGAAAGCGCCGCCTGCGCGATCTTCTTGGCGTTTTCCGGCTTCCAGTCCTCGGCCCAGTCTTCAAATACCACCTCGATTTGACCGCTGTCCAAATATGGCTTGAGCGCCTTGTCCTGGCCCTCCTTGAAAAGCTTGGCGTTGTTGTCGGTGGGCGCACCGTAGATGCGTGCAATGCGCTTTTTCGCGCCGCCTGGCTGGACCCCAACCGGACACAGCTTCCCGGCCAGGTAGGTGCCCTGAAGCTCGCCTACTTTCACATTGTCGAAGGTGAAATAGAAGTTCACGTCGCAGTTGCGAATGAGCCGGTCGTAGGCAATCACCGGCACCTTGCGCTTGTGCGCCTCCTCCACGGCTTTGGTCATCGCTTCTCCATTGTGCGCGGCAATCACCAAGACATCGATATCCTTGGACAATAACGAGTTGCAATCGGTGACCTGCTGCACGTCGTCGCTGTTGGCCGCCAGCACGTCCACATCGGCGCCCAGCTCCTGCGCGCGCTTCACGAAAGCATCCCGATCGCGCGCCCAGCGCTCTTCCTTCAGAGTGTCGAGAGAAAGCCCAATCCGCGGTTTCCGGTTCCCGCGCCCCGCCTGCCGCTCCTTCATCATCACAGTTCCGAGCAGGACGCTGACGAGGCAGCAAACGACACAAAGGACGAGGCGATAATTCATGGCGGGAAGGGCAGTCGCCGAGTGCTAGCGGGAAAGGGGGCGTTTGCCAAATGCGGATTGTATCCTATTTAGAGGGAGCAGTGTCAGTCCCATTTATCAGTAACGATCCGATGGATAAAAATGTTACGAACATGGCTGTTGACGAGCAATCTGCTTTTCGCCATGTGTTTCTCACATCGGGATTTCTACTAGTTCCTGACGTGTAATTTCCTTCCACTCAGCATCGAGCACCGTCGCCCTTCCAAGAAAGAATCCGTCCACCCTTCATTCCACCCGTTGGCTCACTGCCAATTCCGTCCAGAAAACCTGTATCCTTCCTGCCAAAACGCCCCCTGAACTGCGGCCGTTTCAGGCCGTTCCTACCCGTTTTCCTATCCGCCTCAGCATCATAAGCCCCTGATTACCCGCCCGGCATATGGCCGGGAGGAACCTTGTCAACCCGTCCTGCACCATGAAATCCACCGTCGCCTCCGCTCGTCAACCCGTCCGCAGACTTTTTGGCATTACGCCGTCTTTTGTGGCTTCGCTCTCGCGAAATCTGGCCCTTGCGACCCTCGCCGCCCTCGGTTTAAGCCGGGCGGAAGCAGCAAACTACACGTGGGATCCAACTTTGAATGGCGGCGCGACCGGCGGCGCCGGCACTTGGGATCTGACCACGTTGAATTGGTTTGATGCCAGTGTGCCTGCCGACGTGGCGTGGCCGAACAACGTATCGCTGGCGGACGTGGCCATCTTTGGCGGGACAACTCCAGGCACGGTGACCATCGACACCGTCGCCGATACGGGTGTCTCGGCGGCTGGGCTGACTTTTAATACCAGCGGCTACACCATCGCGGGCGCGGTGGCGGGCGAAGTGCTCACCCTCAACGGCGCCACGACGCCTACGATCACCGTGACGAACGTCGCGGACACCGCCACGATCAGCGCCATCGTCGCCGGCACGGTTGGCTTGAATACCGGTGGAGCTGGCCGCCTCAATCTCACCGGGACCAATACATTTTCGGGCAATGTGTCCGTACTCGGCGGCACTCTGGGCGTCACGGCGGATGCCAATCTCGGCGCTGCCGCGAACACGGTGACCATCGACAACAACGCCGTGCTCAGCGCCGGCGCGACGTTTACTTCCGCCCGTGTGGTGACCCTGGGGGCAGCGGGGGGCACGATCAACATCGACCCCACTTTCACGCTCACGCTCTCCACGGGGTTGACGGCGAATGCCAACACCCTCAACAAGACGGGCACCGGCACTCTCGTCTTGAGCGCCACGAGCGCTCGCACCGGAATAACCAATCTCAACAACGGAACCATCAACCTGGGATTGGTGACTGCCCTCGGAAACGGAGACATCAATGTGGCCACCGGTGCCACGCTGCTGGATACCCAGAACCTCACCGGCCAGAATTTCCCGGCCAATGTGAATCTCAATGGAGGCACGTTTTCACTCAATCCGGCAGGCAATGTCATCCTGAACTTTGCCGGCGGCAAAGCCATCACGGTGGGCGCGGCAGGAGGCACGGTGAATGTTTCCCCGGGGAACCTGGCCAACTCGAAGATTGTCCTCGCGGCCGCGCAGTTGGCCGGCACTGGGACGCTGGTCAAAACGGGGCCGGGGGTGATTACCATCACCGGTGCCAATGCCGGTTTCACTGGTGCGGTCACGATCAATGCCGGGACGATCGAGTTTCAGCAGGTCGATGCGCTGGGAACGGCCGCCACCGCCGTGACCGTCAACAGCGGCGGCGATTTTGTCACCGGCCTCGGCCTGAGCAATCGCAACAACGTCATTCTCAACACGGGCGGCACCATCAGCGCCAACGTCGCCAACGGCACTTTCGCGGGGGCCATCACCATGGCGGGCAATGGCACGGCGGCCCTGCGCCAATTCCAGACGACCGCCACGGCGATCAGTTTCAATATTTCCGGGGCGATTTCCGGCAGCGGGAACCTGGCCGTCACCGCGCCCGCGGCCGCGACCCTCACGCTGAGCGGCAGCCGCGCAGCCCACACCGGGGTGCTCAGCATCGGGACGAATGCGACCGTCGCCTTCATGAATCCCAGCACGCTTGGCCCCGGCGGCGTCACGCTGGCGGGCGGCCTGGCGTCATTTCGCTTCGTCAATTCCACGGCACCGGTCATTGCCGGCACGGCGGGGGTGAATGCGATCTACTATAACCTCGGTGGGAACCTGGCCACCAACGTGAACAACTTCGCGGTGGATCAGTTGTATCTCGCTCCGCGCACGTTCAGCCGGACGGATTTCAATATCAACATGCCGAATGGCGGCAGTGGTGACTGGCCGATTGTGCCGGTGCTGGGCTTTATCGAAGGCACAACGGCCGGCGGCCAAAACGACGGCGTGATGTGGAAGGGATTGCTGAATATCACCAATCCCGCCAGCTACCAGTTCTCCGGCACCAACGACGATAACCTCGTCCTCTACATCGACGGAGTGCAAATCGGCACGCTGGGTGTAACGGCCCCCAATGTGAACATCGGCACGCCCGTGTCCCTTTCCGCCGGGGCCCACAGCATCGTGGTGAAGCACACGGAAGGCGGCGGCGGCGGTTATGCCACCCTGTCGTACAATGGCGGCGCCGGATCGGATGCCCCGGCGACCGTTCTGGTGCCGAATACCGCGCTGACCACCGGCTCGCTCGCTCCGATCGATCTCGGCGCGCTGACCGTCAACGGCGGCACCATCGATCTTCCCAGTAATGCCACCAGCTCCGGCCTTACGCTGGGCAATGGCACGCTCACCCTCACCAGCAACACGATCGAAAACCTGACGGTGGCCGGCGGGCTCATCAATGCGGCTACGCCCACGCTGGCTCCCACAACCGCCAGCTTGACGGTGACCGGGGCAATTAACCAGGACGTCGCTGGGCGCGGGCTTAATTTCGCTGGTCCTTATCTGGCGGAATTCCAGGGCACCAATACCTACACCGGGCTGACCAACGTGACGGGTGGTCAACTGCGCCTCAACGCTGCGGGCGGCAACTCCATCGCGGGCAACTTGACCGTGAATGCCACCAATCCCAACGGGGCGATCAACAACGTGGTGCTGCTCAAGAGCAACCAGATCGCGGATACGGCCACGATCACCATGACGCAGGGCATCCTCGATCTCGGCGCCAATAGCGACACCGTGGGGGGACTCGCCATGAATGGCGGCATCATTTCCGCCACCACCGGCGTCCTCACCGTCACGGGTACGCCGACCCTCACCGGCGGCGTGATCGGTGCTTCCCTCGCGGGCAACTGGACCCTGAACAAAACCGGGACCGGCACGGCCACACTTTCCGGCAATAACACTTATACCGGCGTGACCAACATCAACGTTGGCGTGCTCAACGCGTATTCCACCAATGCCCTCGGAGCGGGGGGCGCGGGCAACGAGACGATCGTGGCCACCGGCGCTTCGCTGCACCTGGAGGGTGCCAGCATGCCGACGGAAAACGTGACCATCAACGGCTCGGGCATCGTCACGGATGCACTCGACGCCGCGATCCGCCAATTCGGTGGGGTCAGCGCCATCGGCAATCTGACCCTCGGCGCGGCCGCCACAGTCCGCATCGAAAGCGGTGAGCTCATCGTCAACGGCGCACTCGATGTCACGGCGGGCGCGCTGACGAAATCGGGAAATGGCATTCTGACTTTCGCCTCCAATCAAGCCACCATCCCGACGGTCAATTTCACTGCCGGGGCACTGGGCTTCAGCGGCCCGCAGAGTTTCGGCACGGCCGTGGTTCCGGCGGGGCTCGCCTACAGTTTCGACAGCAATCCCGGCGCAGGTGTCACCGGTCTGACGGCTGCTGCCGGCAGCGCCCTCATCGGGAACTACGCGGTGGACAACAGCTTCATCAGCAAGATCACGGCGTCCTCCAATGGCGCCCTGTTGCTGGGCGTGGACAACACGAATGATCTGAGTCTCGCCACCACAAATAACGGCCTCGGCGCCATGGGTCTCATCCGGTATTCCGGCAACCTCACGGCGAATGCTACAGGCTTCAATTTCGGCGGTCTCTCCGGTCAGGGTTCCAAAATCGGTTTGAACGAATTGACCGTGAGCTCCGTGCTGGCCGGCAATAGCCCGCTGAATGTCAGCGGCGGCTTGGTGAACCTCGCGGCTGTCAACACGTTCTCCGGTGGCGTCACCGTTAGCGGCGGCACACTCCGCTTGCTCAACAACCCGAGCCTCGGCAACACCACCAACGGCATCACGCTCAACGGGGGCACCCTCCAGGCCATTGGCACGGCGGACAACACGGGTGCCATCCTTTTCAGTGTCTTCGGCAATCAGGTGAATGGGGGCGTGCGCTCCATCACCATTGGGGCCTCGGGCGGCACCATCGACGTGCCCGCCCGCCAGAACAACGGCAACGCCTACGCCATCACCGGGCCCAATGCCTTGGGCGGCTCGGGCACCCTGACCAAGAGCGGTCTCGGCTTCCTGTTTATTCTTAATACCAGCACGCTGGGCGGAGGCATCACCATTGCACCGAATGGCGGCACGCTCGATGTTCGCTCCGCCGGCACGCTCGCCTCGCTGACGGGTCCCATCACCATCGGCCAATCCGGCACGTTGAATATCGACAGCCAGAACGGCCTCGGCCAGCGCCAGTTCATTTCCGGCGCCACGCTGGCGGCGATTACGGACCGGATTGCCACCGTGCCGATCAATTTGAACGGCGGTTCGTTGAGCTTCACCTCGCGCGCGGCGTCTCTGCCGACCCCAGAAACGTTTGGCACGCTCACGCTGGGCGTGGGTCAATCCGGACTGAATGCCACTTCCAACTCCGGCGGCAATTCGGCCTCGGCGATGACATTCGGCACTTTCACCCGTGCGCGGGGCAGCACGTTTCGTTTGGGCGGCACGCCCGGAACGCTGGGGGTCGTAACCGCCAATAACACCCAGATCACTTTCGCTGGTGGGACCACGGCCACCATTCTCCCGTACGCTTCGAATCAGGGCACCAATTTCCTGGCCTACAATGCGACCACCGGCTTGCTCGCCGCGACGCTCACCGGAGTGACGACGCCAGCGGGGTTCGTGGCCGCCAACATCGCCGATCAAACTGCGGATGTCGTCCTCACGGCGGGCAACTTCGAGGTCAACGGCCTTCGCCAGACCGGAGGGGCCACGCGAAACCTGACCTTCAGCGCGCAAAATGACACGCTCTTCCTCACGAGCGGCGGCTACATCAGCGATGGCAGCAACAACCTTCGCAATATCGGAACCGGCGGCGCCGCCGTGGCGACCAACACGCAGGGCCAAATCACGGCCGGGCCGCTGAGTGGCGCCTTGGCTCCGCAGGAACTCTTCCTCCACAACAACGCGAACACCCTCACGGTTTTCTCCAAGATCGTGGACAACAACAGCCAGCCGATCACGCTGGTGAAGGATCTCGACGGGAGTGTCACGCTCCAGCCGAACCTGAATCTCGTGGCGACTTGGGCCAATGGCGTCAACAGCATCTCGGTGCCTGATACCTCGGTGCTTCGGGTCGGCCAGCCGGTGATCGGCATCGGCAACGTCGCATTCATCGCGTCCATCGTGGATGCCACTCATTTCACCGCGAACGCTAATCCGAACAACGCCGGCACCGCGGCCAATATCAACGTTGGCATCCCCAATACTTTTAGCGGCGGCGTCTTTATCGATCGTGGCCAGCTCAACTCCGCCGCGGTCGGGGCACTCGGTAACGTCCTCCAGACGAACAACCCCACGGTGGTCGTCAAAAACTCGATTCTCCAGCTCAACACCATCGGCGGGGTGGTGGGCACCGTGCCCGCCGGCTACACCGGGCCAGTCTACGACACGCAGGATCAGTCTACGATCATCCTGAACGCCAACAGCGGAACCGCTGCAGGAATATACAATACGAACACTGATCGGTTCTCGATCGGCACCGGCTCCACGATTGGCGGTGTGACCACCGGCGTCGGCGCCGGCCTTAACAGCCTCACGCGCGTCGCCACGCCGACTTCGTTCACCGCTGGCGGCCAGGTGTTCTTGGCTCCGGGCGCCATCGTCCGGCATACGCTAACGAATGCCCCGAACCAGGGCACCGGCACGCTCACGATCCAAAACCTGGGAACCAATGCCGATCTCTTCTTTGGCCCGGTCAATTATGCGGGTCCGCTGCAAACCATCACTATCGGCACCGGCACGCCGTGGCGCGGCCTGAGCGGCGATCGCGGCACTCTCACGTGGGGCGGCGGAACGATCTTTGCCAATAGCGATTTCGTTCTTCAGGGCCTCACGCGCGATGGCGGTGTCGGCGCCCTGGCGCTCGGCAACCAGAATACCGCCGCCAACAATCAGGGTGGCCTGCAGATCGTCAACAACACCAACGGCCCGATCAACGCCTTGGTTCTCGGACAGGTGATCATTCAGGAGGACGAGCCGATTTCGATGCCCTCGAATCTGACCTTCGTCCTGGCTCCGGGCTCTCTGTTCCAGCCGAACACCACGATGGCCATGGGCTATGGCTCCAGCCAGGCCAAGATTCTCGTCCAAGCGGGTGGCACGCTGGACCCGGGCAGTTACACCGCTCTCGGCAATGCGGCCAACACGACACGGAATATCGATGGCAGCCTCAATGGTTTCCAAAACCTCCCCTACGCGCTGCCCAGCCCGGTGAACGGGCTCACGACCGTCGAGGCCGGTGGACGTCTGCTCATGAACGATGTGTCGGGCATCGGTTCGGCGGCACCCGGCACGATTACGCTGAAGACCAATTCCATTTTGGAACTGGGCAATGCCCAGGCCTTCTTGGGCCGTGGCACCTACGGCCTCACGCAAACGGGCCCCATCGACACGACGGGCGTCGCCAACGTGAACCAGTTCGTCTACGAGCCCGGCGTCATCACGCGCCTGAGCGCGGACAATATTTTCAAAATCTCGCAGTTCCTTTCCCCGAATACGCCGGTGGTGGAGATCTTCGGCGGCACCCGGCTCATCACCAACCAGAACAACCCGTTCATCATTCCGGTGATCGGCACGCCGACCATTGCGCCGGAAAATATCACCATCGCCAATGGCGCGATGCTCACCGGTGACAACACTGACCGGCAAATCAGCGAAGGCCGCGGCCGCTTGATCATTGGCGATGGCGGCATCCTCGCCGCCACCAGCCAGACCTACCTGAACATCCAGGAAGGCATCGATATTCCAGCCGGCGCTACCGTCACCATCGGCAGCACCAAATGGATCGACGGCAATCCGAAACTCGGCGGCATCCAGCTCCTCGGCCCGCAAAGCAACACCATCGCGCCGACCGCAACCATCAACATGCTGGACGGCACCCAATTCGCCTTCGGCGCCGCCAACGTGTGGCCGGACAATACCCCGCTTGCGTTGCCACTGGCGGTTACCGCGTTTCCGTCGGCGGGCGCCCTGGCGCTACAGCCCGGCACCGGCACGAGCCTCCTGCTGAACGTGGCCAACTTTATCGAATACACCGGCGTCGTCACCGGCAACGGCGCGATCATCGCGAACCAGGGCGGCACGGCGCTGGGCATGAACGTCACCAGCGACGCCACCAGTAACATCGTTTTCAAATCCACGAACGGCCAGAACCCGAGTTTGGTGAAAGCCGGAACGGCCACGCTGACGCTCACGGGCGCCAGCAACGCCCAAGGCACGCTCCTCACGCAGGCCGGCACGCTGGTGGTAACCGGCACCGGCGACTGGAACGACGTCCGCCCGCAGAAGGGATCGACCATTGTCGTCGACAATACGACCACAGCGGCCAACGATCACCTCGGCCAGCCGGCTTTCCTCGTCGGCCAGGGCGGCACGTTCGAGTTGAAGGGCAACGCCACCACGCCGGTGACGGAATACATTAGCACCATCGCCACCGGTGCGGGCAACTTCGTCAATGCCGCCCAAAACGGCATGATCACGACGCTGAAGATCACCAGCGGGACTGCCACGACCAAGCTCACGGCGCAGGCGCTCGAAAACTTCCAAAACGCCGGCCAGCGCCTCACGACGTATATCGTCAACACGCCGGCGGCGGGGAACCAGCCTGTGACCTACAGCAGTGCCAGCGCGATTGTTCCCAATCCGGGAAATCTCACCACGGGCTTGCTCGAAGTGTTTCAGCCAAACTTCGGGGTGAACGGCGTCTTCACTCAGCTCGCGGGCACCGTGTTTGGCTCCGGCGGGACGGCGGTGGCGGGCACTCGCGGAGACTATCTGGGCGACGCCAATGGCGATGGCATCCCGGACGGATTCATGACCGAGGATGGCGTCAACTATCCCGTGACGAATACGCTTGGCAGCGCGGTCATTACCGGGCTTCCCACCACCGCCGGGCTCGCCCCCGGCATGCCGGTGGTGGTTATCCCCACCAATCCCGTCAATCTTCCCCCGAATACCCGTATTCTCTCGGTGGACGGCCCCACGCAAATCACGCTCACCAACGCCACCACGGGAACGGTGGCGCTCACGAGCCTCGATATCGTGGTGGGCGGCATGCGCAATCTGGCGGCTTCGGAGTACACGACGTACCTGCGCGACAACATGACCGTGGGCACCAACGTCAAATTGAGCGGCACCAGCGACGTCACGGGCGATGCGCGCGTGCAGACGCTCACCTTGCAGCCCGGAAGCGTCCTGAACCTCAAGGGTACGCTCCCGCTGAACGGCACCGCGACGCGCGTCCTGATCAACAGCTCCGGCATTTTCGTTCCTTCAGGCACCGCGACGATCAATGGCGACACCGCCGGGGTTACCGAGACCTATCTCCAGGCGGCGGGCGGCACCGGCCTGTTTTTCCACACTTGGGGCGATCTGAATCTCAACACCAAGATCTTCAGCGACACCGCCGTCGCCAAGACGGGTCCGGGCACGCTGAACGTCGGCGCCGGTGTCTTCACCGGATTCCGCGCTTCGGTGGCCATCGATGGCGGTACGGTCAACCTCGGGCCGAATAACAGCTTCTCGAACATTCGCTCCCAGAACGGTTCCACGAGCAACAACAACCTCTATCTCAACGCCGGCACGCTCAATCTTGCGGGCAACAACGAGACGATCAACCTGCTGAACAGTGCGAACGAACTACCCGGCAACGGCGGCACCCTCACCAGTGCCACGCCGGCGACCGTTACCGTGATCAGCGGCGGCCGATTCTCCGGCGTCATCGATGGCGCCATCTCCATCGACAAGCCGGCGAACAACACGCTGCTCCTCACCAATGCGCAAACCTACACCGGCACCACCACGGTGCGTGCGGGCACATTCCAGTTGCGTGACTCCGGCACGTTGAGCGCTTCCGCTGGAACCATCACGCTGCGCGACGCCGCGCTGCTGCTCGACAACAGCTATTTGTCCAACGTTCCCAACCGCATCAATCCGGCGACTCCGATCAACATCAACGGTGGCAATATCATTCTCACCGGTGCGGCGGGACAGGTCGCCACGCAAACCTTGAACACGGTCACGCTGTCGGGTGGCCGCAATGACTTCTCCAGCAATGCTGGCGGCAGCGGCGCCAACGAACTCACGGTGGGCAATCTCATCCGCACGGCGGGCGCTGGTTCGGTCCTGAACTTTAACCAGAACTACGGGTTCATTGGCACCGCTGGGAATAACACCACGGCCATTCGCTACTTCATCAATAACGTCAATGGCTCCGCCTTGGCGCTGAACGATAATATCGTCGGCGGTTGGGCCATCGTCGGCGGCAACGATTTCGCAACCTATCGTGCCGGCGCAGGCATCGGCGCGATGGGCAATACGGCCGACGGCTTCGCAACCTACGACTTCATCGACGTCAACACCGCCACGGCCACGCAAAACGTGAGTGATGGCACGGCCCGCACCTTGACCGCCAGCAGAACCATCAATTCCTACCGTCTGACGGGTGCGAACATCACCAATACCTTTAATACCGGGGTGGGCCTCACCATCGATACCGGCGGCCTGCTTTCCAACGTCGGCGGCACGAATAGCCTCAATGCCGCGGCAGATGCGCGGGGTAATTTCATCACCTCCAATACTTCGGAACTCACGGTGTTCGTGAATCAAAACACGGATGGCATTAACATTCCGGTCACGGGGAATATCGACCTCGTCAAATCGGGTGCCGGCGGCTTGAACCTGGCGCCGTCTTCCTTGCTCGCTGCTGCGGTGACCGCTGCCACAAATCTCATCGCCACGACCAATACCGTCGGCCTCGAAGTCGGCGACGCCGTGAGCAACGGCACGGCCACCGTGTTCCCGGCGGGAACGGTCATCACAGCCATCAATCCGAACGTCAGCATTACGCTCAACAACAACGTCACGACGGCTGGCGCGGACTATCGCGTCACCTTCGGCAATGCGCACACGGGCCGGACGATTGTGAATGGCGGCACGGTGACGCTCAATCAGGTGGCCGCCGGCCCCGCGGCCTTCGCCATTCCCGGGGATCTTTATATCACCGGCAACACCTCCGTGGTCACCGAGGCGAACGTTGCCGGCCAAATCAATCCGCTCTCCAACGTCATCATTGGCGGCGGCGGCCGGTTGAATATGGTCAGTTTGGGCGGCGTCACGGAGACCATTAATTCACTGACCTTCCTGGATGGCAGCAGCAGCAATGGCACCGCCAATGGCTTGGACCGCACGGCGACCCAGCCCACGGCTCTCGTGAATATTGGCGGACCGGTGGCGATTACCTCCACCAATACGAACCCAACCGTCGGCGTTCCATTCATCGGCGGAAATATCGGGAAGCTTGGCTTTACCAATCCCACTGGTTCGACGCTGAACATCAACTCGCCGACGGCGGTGAGTGGAGCGCTCGCCGTGGGTCTGCGCATTGATGGCTCCATCACCAACGTCCCCGCGAGCATCGTGGAGGGCGGTTTGCTCAAGACCGGCAATGGCTTGCTGGTCCTCAATCCAACCGCCGTGCAATTCCCGGCGAGCACCATTTCGTTCAGCACGACGAATGGCAACCCCACCATCACCACGACCGGCAGCACTGCCGGCCTGAAGATCGGTCAGATCGTGTCGGGCACCGGCATTGTGGCCAACAGCTTCATCACGAACATCGTGAATGGCACGACGGTGACCATTAGTCAGAACGCCAACGCCACGGCGACGAATAACCTGACGTTCGCCGCCACGGGCATCAATCCATTCAACAGTCCGACGAGCTACGACGGCGTCTCGGTGAGCACCCTGACGGACGTCTTTAATATTCAGTCGGGCGTCGTCCGTGTGGATCAACCCCAGGCCTTGGGCGGCAACTCTGCCAATACCACGGTGCAAGGCGGCGCGGTTCTGGTGGGGAGCAATACGGTGGCCACCTATATTGAAGGCTCCATCAAGCTGAAGGCCGGCTCCACCCTGGGAGCGACCATCAACGCCATCTTCCTCGGCAGCCCGACCACCACCCCGGCGGCGCAGTCCGTCCTCAATGTGCCGGGCGGCACCGCGACGATCGCCACCTACGATTACTTCGTCCCGAGCAGCAACAGCGGAAACATCACGATCAACGGCCGTGTGACCGGCGCCGGCACGATCAACCTCGCGGGCCAGCAAATCACGCAGGGCAACGGCGGCGGCGGTTTCGTTCAGCTCGCCAACCCCATTCTCACGGGAACCGGTGCCAATGATTTCAGCGGCACCTTCGCCGTGGCTCAGAATGCCATCCTCGTCAGCCAGCAATACCTCCTCGGGACCGCCACCAGCATCACCGGCAACGAACTCGGCACGGCGATCGTCAACCTGGCGGGCGGCCGCCTGCGGTTGCGCGACGACTTCAGCACCAACAACTCCAACGTCTCCGGCGCGACGGCGACCTACGGCAATAACGTAGTCCTGAGCGCCGATTCGTTCCTCGATGCGAACCGCACGGTGGGCACGGGAGTCAACAATGTGATCAACCTCGGTTCCCTCACGGTGAATGCGGGCACCAAGGTTTTGAACGTGGACAGCACAAACGGCTACCAGGTTGGCTTTGCCAACCTCACAGGCCCGGGCACGCTGGTGAAAGCGGGTGCCGGACGCTTGAACATCGCGGCCATCGATCCCGCCTTCAGCGGCAACATTGTCATTGCTGGTCCGGTGAATCTGACCGTGGCGCCGACCTTCAATACCACGACAACGGGCAATTTGGTGCTCCCCAACACCTCGAATCTGACCACCCTCTCGCTGAGCGGTTTCTATATCACCGAAGCCAATAAGACGCTCAACCTCTCGGGTGCTCTTACCGTGAACTCGAACACTGGCGACATTGCCACCAACAAGAGCAATGTCCCCGGGACCATGGCCGTCACCAACACCACGACGCTCAACGTCGGCAACTTCGTGAACAATGGCGTCGTCGGCGCAGCCGGAGGCACGGCGACGATCACGTCCACAGCTGGCTTCAGCGGCACCGGCCATTATTTGACCTTTGGCCAGCAACTGAATCTTTCCGGCGGGCCGATCAGCGGCATCAAGGTGGCCGGCAACAACACGGTGAACGCCACGGCCAATACCTACAATTTGACCGGCACGCGCATCGAAAGCGGCACGTTGAAACTCACGCCGGCCGCCGCCGGCACCAGCAGCGGCAACGTGACCATCCTCGGTTCGCCGGCTTCAACCGCCACGGGTACCTCGGCACCGATCGCCGCCGTCAGCGGTACGTTGAACTTTGACGGTACCGTCGGAGGCTTCACGCACACCGGGAACATCAGCAGCAGCGGTACTGTCCGGGCGTCGGGCGGCACGGTGATCGTTACCGGCAGCATCGACGGTACGACCGCGGGTTACACCCCTGGCCTGTTGGAAGGCTACGTGGTCAGCAATGTTTTGGACGCCACTGGCGCGCGCCCGGCCAATCCAGGCAACTTCGGCATTCGCATGGAGCCGCGCATGCTGCAAACGAACGCGGTGACCCAGCAGGCCATCACGGGGCACACGGATAACGACCTCTGGATCTACAACGGCTACGTGAAGGACGACGACGGCGTCTTCTCGTTTGCGGAAAATATCGATGACCGCGCGGCCGTGTGGATCGACGGCACGCTGGTGCTCAATGCGGGAAATGGCGGCACCAGCCGTGTGGTAAGCACCGCCTACAAGGACGGCCAGGCAGGTACCGGTGCCTTCACCGTAGGTTCCAACGCCGGCACGCCCAGCCAGAATTTCGGTCCTGGCATCACCCTGCCGGGCTTTGGCGATGGCTGGCACTTGGTCGAAATCCGCATGGATAATGGCACGGGCGGTTCCGGTCCGATAGCCGGCAACGGCTTCGGGGCCAACTATGGTTTCGGCTACAAGAACGGCATCGCCGCACTTGATGGCGGCGACATGATCAAGCCCATCGATAATGGCACCGGCAACCTGTTCGTCACGCCCGTGGGCGGGAAGGGCAATATCCAAATCGATGCCAATGCGACCATGAGCGTGAAGAGCTTTTCCCAGACGGCGAATGTGACGTTCGCCGGCGGCGCTTCCTCGAATGTGGCGGCGCTGAATGTGACCGGTGGCAATAGTTCCACCGACAATATCTCACTCACGGGAAGCACCATCCCGCAGGGGATCATCGATGTCGGCAATAACTTCACCGTCACCACGGGCACACTCTCCGTGGCGGCGGGAGGGACCTTGACCGTGAATCCCAATAGCACCGGCACGCTCCTCGTGACCGGCGCGAACTCCTTGAATGCCGGAGCAGCAGCCGCGGTTGATGTGGTCGGCGGCACGCTGAATATCGACACCAACAGCATCGGGACCGGCGGCGGCGATATTCGCGTCGAGACCGGCGCCAGGCTCATCGTGAATGGCTCGCTCTCCGGTGGCGTGCAGGTCGCCCTTGGCGCCACGCTCAAGGGCGCGGGCACCATCAACGGTTTCACCGACATGGGAATCGCGTCCACGCTGGCCCCCGATAAGACGCTCACCGGCGCGCTGACCTTCGTCGATACCAACCTCCAGCTTGGCACCGACGTGGTGTACGAGCTCGAAGCCAGGACGGGCGGTCTCTCCGACACGGTGATACTCAGCGGTGCGCTGTCCCAGTTGAGCATCTTTGACACCTGGACGATCAAGCTGGTGAAAGCCGGCCTCAATAACCCGGCAGGCGTTGATTTCACGGTATTCGACGGCGACCCTGCGGCCTTTGCGCTGAACGGTGGCATCGTCGGCAACTACACGATCGACTACGGCACCACGGGCTGGGCCGGCGGTCACCTCATCTACGACGCGCCGAATAACGACATCATCCTCACCGGTGTGGTGGCCGTTCCGGAGCCCGGCACCGCCGCTCTCCTCCTCGGTGGTCTCGGCCTCTTCGCCGGCACCCGCCGCCGCCGCCAGAGCTAGAGCGGTTTAACTAGAGATGTAGCCGCAGGAAGGGCCGCGAAGCGCCGTAGGCGCGAGATCTTTGTAGAAGGGACGAAGAAACAGACCCAAGCCCCGGAGGGGCGGCATGTGTCGCCCCTCCGGGGCTTGGGCCGTTCATACCGGGTTCCGCTATAAACATGTCGCGCCTACGGCGCTGGTCCGAACACCGCTAGCGCGGCCTCCTATTTGAGGCTGCATCTTTCAACTGCTTCAAAACCGCTGGCGAATCTTTGCGGATTTCTGTCCGCTGGATTAAAAGGCGAAACCAAAGCTGAAATGGAGCGCGCCCGTGTCTTCGCCGGCGCGGGGGGAGGGATTGAAGCCATAGTCCAACCGCATGGGGCCGATGGGCAAATCGTAGCGCAACCCCACGCCGATCGCGAACCGCATATCATCGAGTCCCGGCGACGCTTCGGTCTTGAGGTTGCCCGCATCGGCAAAGACCGCACCGCCCAGGACGGTGGTGATGGGAAAATCCCACTCCACATTGGCCACCGTGTAAAATGCGCCGCCGAGCGGGTGGCCGCCCTTGTCCATCGGCCCGAGTTCGCGTTCGGCGAAGCTGCGCACCGTGGTGCCGCCGCCGTTGAAATAGCGGAGATCGATCGGCACGTCTTCCACGTCGCCCACTGGAATGATCCAACCCGCCCGCACGCCCCACGCGAGGACCGATCGTTTGAAGCCGTGATAGTGCGAGTAGCGCGCAGTCACCCGGCCGAATGAGAGCGAGCCATCGAGGGAATCGAGTTCCAGCGAGGTGGTGAAAATAAAGCCGCGTTTCGGGTTCAGGGGATTGTCGCGATAGTCGATGGTTTCCGCGATGCCGAGGCTCGCGAGCGTGTAGTTGAGCGGCCCGAGCAGCAGGGGATCGATTTCGTCGCTGGAAATATCCGCGACCTGGAACTCCGTGAAGGCTGTAAATTCCGTGTGTTTCGTCATTTTGCGGCTGCCTTCGAGACGCAGTCCCTCCGCGGTCTTGGAATAGCCCAACTCGTCACGGACCTGCGAATAGAGCCGCGCACGCAGCGTCCAGTCGGAATCCAGGAACCACGGATCCACATAGAGCAGTTCACCCTGAAAGCCGCGCCCGGAGCTTTCCAGCTTCAAGGTGAGAGGTCGTCCACTGCGCATGAAATTTCGATCGCCGAGGGTGACCGAGGCGATCAGCCCCTCATAACTTCCGTAGCCGAGTTCGAACCCGAATTCCTTTTGCTTGGCCTCCTCGACGTCCATTTCCAGGTGCATATGGCCGCCGCCGTCATCCTTGGGCACGACGTGCATCGTGCGAAAAAGCCCCGTCCGCAGCAGTTCACGATATTTCTCGTCAATCTTCTCCGGGTCGTAGGTTGCATTGGTGATCTTATCGAAACGGCGCTGGATGAATTCCGGCCGCACGCGTTCCAGTCCGCGCGTGTCCACGCGCGTCACCCGGAATACGGGCCCCGCCGTGATGACGAATCGCATGGGGACTTTTCCTCCTGGTGCGCGATCCTTGCTCCATTCCGCAGCCACTTGCGCATTGAAATGCCCCTTTGCTCGGAGCCATGAGCGTAGCGAGCCTTGCATGGCATCGGCCAACGCCGGGGTAAAAGGCCCCCCGGGGGTATTGAGGCTCGCCGTAAGCGGGTCTTGGGCCTTCAGCGGGTCTTCCGGTTTCATTCCCACGCCTTGGATCAATTCCGCGCGCGAATAGTGGACGTCCCCGCCGAACGAAACTTCTCCGAGGGTATATTGTTGGCCTTCCGAAATGGCCACGACCACGTCGGCAGCAGTGCCGTCGGCGGAGAGCCGGGTCCCTGAAACATCCACGGTCGCATCCAGCCAGCCTTCGCTGAGATAATAGCCGCGCACGCGATCGCCTCCTGCGGAAACTTCGGCCTCGGTGTAGGGGACCTTTTCCGTTGCCAGCTTCTCCGCCGTCACGCCGGAGAAATATTCCGCCAGTTCCGCATCCGTGTGTTTTCGATTCCCGGTGAACTTGATTTGCCGGACAAAAGCCCGCGGCCCTTCGTTTATCTGCAGCACCAGCCGCGAGCCGCGCACCTCGTATTTCACATCCACACGCGCATAGCCTAGTTTGCGGTAATGCATGCCCAGGAAATAGGCCGCGTCATCGGCGCGTGCGGTGGTGAGTCCCTTGGCATCGATGTCCAGGATTTGCTCGCCGATGGCGGTGCGTAATTCTTTTTCGGGAATTCCGTGCGTGCCGATAAATTCCACGGCCGCGGCCTCCGCGCTGGTCCCGCACCAAGCGATAACCAGCGCGGCCCCGAGGATCGGCCAGAGGCGCGAGCTCCGGGGGCACGGTGTGCCCAGCGCGGGTGAATTTGAGGGCGGGGGGATCATTTGAAGCGGAGAAGATATTTCACGCGGCCCGAAACCCCGCCGCCCATTTCCAGATCGCCGATGAGAAACATTTTGTCGCTTAGCTTCACTTGCGCCCTGGTCTCGTTGCGGCCGGTTTTTGGATCTACGGCGCCGAAATCAATCTCAAAGCGATCCAGCAGAGATTCCGCATCTTTCTTATCGGCTTCCGGGGGCGCATTCTTTTTGAAGATCTTTCGATACCAGCTCTGCACCACCATGACCGCGGCTCGTGTCGCCAGGGCCGAGTTGTTGGCGCCGATCTCACCGGTGAGCGATCCGGTGGTGAGGAGTGAAAGAATCTCCTGTTGCGGTAGCGGCGGCTCGCTTTCGAGATCCAGTTCCGGCTTTGTCGCCGGGCCGTGGACGCGCGCCACCACGACATACTGGCGGATGCGCGACTCTGCCTCGAGTTCCACGTAGGGCTGAAACGGCGTTTCCTGCGAGAAGGTGATCAGGCCTCGCCGCGTGGTCAGCGTACTCATAGGCAGCGTGGCGCTGAATTGTTCGATGGTGACCGCGCCCGTGAGGTAGGGCTGCAGCCCGGTGCCGGCGAGGTGCACATCGATCATCACCTTTCCGCGCGCCAGATTGCCGTGCACGAGAAACGGGTCGTCGGTCTTCGTCTTCACCGCGATATCAAATTTCCAATCGCGCAGCGGCGGATCGGGAAAGGAAATAGTGGTAGCCTGCGCGGCGACCTTCGGCACTGGCTTGGGACGTCCCGGCAGAGCGAGCGGCAGGATTTCGA
>FTCB01000785.1_pt1 | contig 48108 bp, 37 predicted proteins | sample 1639431 | NCBI WGS metagenome assembly FTCB01 (sample SAMEA3914864, study PRJEB12502) | metagenome | biome: forest; material: soil | place: USA | collected 2012-03-12 | depth 0.3 m
ACCTCCGCCTGCTCGAGCTCCGCATCAGTTCAGTCCAGCCCAAGGTCGGCGCCTTTCTCAGCCGTGATTTCCAGGCCGCTCTCCGCGAGGCCGAGTCCGCCGATGTCTCGCTTCCCCTCGGTGGCATCCCCATCGGCATCAAGGACGTGATCAACGTCAAGGGCCAGCCCTGCACCGCCGGGTCACAGTTCCTCAAGAACTACATCTCGCCCTACGACGCCACGGTCATCACCAAGCTCCGCAATGCCGGAGCCATCCCCTTTGGCCGGTTAAACATGGACGAGTTTGCCATGGGCTCCTCCACGGAAAACTCCTCCTACCAGATCACCAAGAATCCCTGGGATCCCACCCGCATCCCCGGTGGTTCCAGCGGGGGCTCGGCCGCCGCCGTGGCCGCGCGTGAAGTGCCTGCCACGCTCGGCTCCGATACCGGCGGCTCCATCCGCCAGCCAGCCTCCCTTTGCGGCTGTGTGGGTCTCAAGCCCAGTTACGGCCGGGTGTCCCGCTACGGCCTGATCGCCTTTGCCTCATCGCTCGACCAGATCGGGCCCTTCGCCAAGACGACCAAGGATTGCGCCCTGCTGCTCAACGCCATTGCGGGCCGTGATCCCATGGACTCCACCTCGCTGGATCGTCCCGCCGAGGATTTCAGCAAGGAACTGGGCCAGGATCTCAAAGGCAAGCGCCTCGGTATTCCCAGGGAGTACTTCGTGGATGGCATGGACCCTCGCGTCCGCGCCACCGTCGAGGCCGCCATCAAGAAGTGCGAGGAACAAGGTGCCGAGCTCGTCGAGATCTCCCTGCCGCACACCGAATACGCTGTTTCCGTTTACTACATCATCGCCACCGCGGAGGCCTCGGCCAACCTCGCCCGTTTCGACGGCGTGCGCTACGGCAAGCGTGCCGACGAACCGAAGGACCTGATGGATCTCTACAAGCGCTCGCGCGAGGAAGGCTTTGGCCGCGAGGTCAAGCGCCGCATCATCCTCGGTACCTACGTACTTTCCAGCGGCTACTACGACGCCTACTACCTGCGCGCCCAAAAGGTGCGCACGTTGATCCGTCGCGATTTTGAAGCCGCTTTTGAGAAGGTGGACGCCATCGTCTGCCCCACCTCGCCGGACCTCGCCTTCCCCATCGGGGAGCGCTCCAGCGACCCGCTCAAGATGTATCTCGCCGACATTTTCACGATCGCTGCAAACCTTGCCGGTATTTGTGGCATCAGCGTCCCCTGCGGCTTTGTGCAGGAAGGAAGCTCCAAACTCCCCGTGGGCCTGCAGTTCCTCGGGAAGCCCCTAGACGAAACCAGGCTGCTCGGCATCGCCGACGCCTACGAACGCTCCGCCGGCTGGAGCAATGAAGCGCCTATTCTATGAGCCTGCTTTTCTTCAAACGTGTTTTGGCCAACCCCATGCGGGTCGGCTACATCGTGCCCAGTTCGCCGTTCCTCACGGGCATGGTCTCCCGCCGCCTCGACTTCAGCAAGCCGCGCGTGATCGTGGAGCTTGGGCCGGGTGAGGGCTGCCATACCCGCAAGATCGTCAAGCGGATGAACAAGGACTCGCACTTGATCCTCATCGAACTCGACGAGGAATTCTGCGCCCACCTCACCAAGTACTTCAAGGACGACAAGCGCGTCACCGTGCTGCACACCGACGCGCTGCATCTGCCGGAGCTCCTCAAGAAGCTCGGCCACGATCGCTGCGACTACATCGTCTCGGGCATTCCCTTCCTCGTCGTCGAGGAAGTCACGCGCGGCAAGATCCTCAACAACATCGCCGACGTGATGGACGAGGACACCCGCTTCATCACCTACCAGGTGACCACCCAGATCATCGACCAGTACAATCTCTTCGACCTGCTCGACAAGGAGTACTGCCCGCTGAACGTGCCCCCGATCAACGTCTTCGAATTCAAGAAGGCGCTGCCCAAGGCCGCCGCCGCCTAAGGCCTATCGACTCTCTGAACGATTTGACGTCACATCGCTTCTCGATACCAATCAGGATAGAAACTTACGCTAGGTCGAGGATGGCGCCGTTCGCCGCAAACATCTTTTGCATTACACTGACCGACGCCAACGCGCGGCTCAATCTGTGAGGCGAATATTTAAGCGTATTCTCTCTTAGGGCCCTCAAGAACTCGAAAAGACAGTCTGAATATCCCATCACAAAGGTCTTTGATGATGGCTGACCAAAGAGTTCGGACCCAGCCTCTAGATCGAAACTTTCTGAGAATATGGCCCCTCCCGGAAAATGATCCAATGGATGAGGAAAGTGCAGCCGACGTCGAGAGCGGTCACTTTCAATAATGAGATATTCTTCATGAATCGATGCGTTTGGGCTCGCAGTCAATAGGCAGGCCGCGCCATTCCCGAATCGACCTTCAATTGTCCATGTTAATCCACATGTGTCGCGCTTACATTTAACCTCTGCCTCCATTAGCTCGCTCTGAACGAAATGTTGCGCCGAATCGACAATATGAATGGCGGTATAGGGAAAAGATTCTTCCTCGCGCCCCGTCCTTTTCAGCGTTCCGGAGACCCGTGTAATGCGGGCGTCGAGGTCTGGCATACGCTTAAATAATGGCGTGTGACGACGGTTAAAAGCCGTATAGACGACGGCCTCACTTCGTGATTCCGCAGCAATCAGTGATCGTAACTCAGGCAAGGAAACGGCAGGGGGCTTCTCCAGATAGACATTGATGCCCTGAGCTAAAGCCATGGCCGCAATTTGTGCGTTCGCGATCTCCTTCGTCAGCACAAGCACCCCGTCAATATCAGCCTTTTCAAAAAAGCGCTTCGGTTCCAGGTAAACTTCCGAGGCATCGAGGGAATTCGCGGCTTCATGTGCCGCTGTTTCATTAATGTCACAGACCGCGACGATTCTCGCGTCCTTTGAAACCGACTTTAAAATGGGTGAATAGACATCACGTAGAATGTATCCACATCCAACTATGCCGAGTCGCCGTTGAGGAAACGGTTCGGGTGGGACCCTACTTTCAGCGACTGAAGAGAGTTCCAGGGCCTGGTCCGTTGCGACGCATACATCCGACATAGGATTCCAGAATTGCGCGCTCGATGCGGAAAAATCCTGCTCTTTGATATTCACGCTGGTGAATGAACAGTGAACCATCCTTTTGACTCCGCTGATTTATAAGGCCGTGCCAGCGGCTTCCCTCAACCTCTACACGTAAGCCTTCGCCACTTCCTCAGCCAGGATCTCGATCCCGCGCCGCACGGATTCTTCGTCCATGGCGAAGCTCAGGCGAATGCACTCGTGCCCATGCCGCCAATCCTCCGGGGCACCCACGCCGAAGTAATGCCCCGGCACAATAAGTACGCCGCGCTGCTTGAGCCGGTCGTACAATTGCTCGGCAGTGATCTTCATCCCGGGAAACCAAAGCCAGAGGAACAACGCCCCCTCGCTCACGTGCACGCGATAAGGCAGTTCGTCGTTGAAAGCCTCCGCGATCCACTCCTGTGCCAGGCGTGACTTCCGCTCGTAGAAAGGCCGGATCACATCGCTGGCCAGTCGAAGAATTTCTCCCGACTCGACCATCGGCCGCACCAGCACTTGGCCTACGGTGCCATTGGCCAAGCCAACCACGGCTGTCATGGAGGCGACCGCCTGGATGATCTCAGGGCGAGCAATGACCATGGCCGTGCGCGTATTAGGCAAGCCCAATTTGGAAAGGCTAAGCGTGAGCACGATGTTCTCGTTCCAGATCGGCGCGGCCTCGCGGAAGATAATGCCCGGAAAAGGTGTGCCGTAGGCGCAGTCGATGATGAGTGGGATGCCTGCCTCCTCGGCGACTTTGCTGAGCCGGTGGACCTCGCCGTCAGTGAGCACGTTGCCGGAAGGATTGGTCGGGCGTGAGACGCAGAGGGCCGCGATGTCGGGGCCGACTTTCAGTTTGTCGAAATTGACGTGGTATTTAAACCGGTGACTTGGGAGCAGTTCGATCTTCGGCTCGACCGCGCAGAACATGTCGCGCGAGAGTCCTTGGTTCGCATAGCCGATGTACTCGGGCACGAGCGGCATGAGGATCTTTTTTTGGCGGCCATCGCGAAACTCACCAGCCAGCAAATTGAAGAGCAGGAAGAAAGCGGTCTGCCCGCCTGCCGTGATCGCGATATTCTCGGGGCCGATTTCCCAGTCGAATTCGCGGCGCAAGAGTTCGGCCAGCGCTTCGATGAAGGCGGCGTTGCCCTTGGGCGGATCGTAATTTGTGATCATGCGCTCGAAGGCGGAGCCGTCGGCCATAACTTCTTCCATCCGCTTGCGAATGAGAGCCTGCACCTCGGGGATGTGCGCGGGATTGCCGCCGCCGAGCATGCAGACCGGCCCGTGGGCTCCGGCCATGGCGCGACCCAGGTCATCCATCAGTTCCTCGATGCCGCTGCCACCGGCGAGATATTCTCCAAACAGGGATTTTTCCAACACGACTCCGCCAGTGTGGCTCCGGCGGCTCCGGAGCAAAAGAGAGAATTTCCGTTTTGCAACCGCCCGATTTCCCCTAGGTTGCTCTTGATGTCTTTTTCCACCGATTTGCCCGGCCTGCTGCGGGAGAAATCCCCGCTGCTCCGCGGGTTCGAGTCCCTGCTCGCGCCTCGCGACGACCGGGGCCTGGAAGCCATGGCCCGGCAATCTGCCACGCTCACCCGGCGCTACTTTGGCCGCACCATGCGGCTCTTTGCCCCGCTGTACCTCTCGAACGAGTGCATTAATTCGTGTTCCTACTGCGGATTTTCCCGAGAGAACTCCATCCTACGCGTCACCCTTGAGCTTGAGGAAGTCGCCAAGGAAGCAGCCTTCATCGTGGAACAGGGTTTCCGAAATATCCTGCTGGTCGCGGGTGAGCATCCGAAATTTGTCTCCGGTGGTTATATGGAGCGCTGTCTGCGCCGCCTCGCCCCGATCGTGCCCAGCCTCTCGCTGGAGGTCGCTCCGATGGAAACCGAGGACTACATCCCGCTCGTGGCCGCCGGCGCGGAAGGCCTTGTCGTTTACCAGGAGACCTACCACCAGCCAACCTACGCCACCATGCACGTATCCGGCCCCAAGAAGGACTACCTTTGGCGCCTCGATTGCCCGGAGCGCGCTTACGCCGCCGGGTTCCGTCGACTGGGCGTAGGGGCACTTTTTGGCCTGTGGAATTGGCTCGATGAAGCCATGGCTCTCGCCGCACACATCGAGCATCTCCAGCGCACCTGTTGGAAGGCCCAGATCACCGTAAGCCTCCCCCGCCTGCGGCCTGCCGCCGGGGAATTTCAGCCCACGCATCCGCTGCACGATCGCGAATTCATTCAGCTTCTCTGCGCGCTGCGCCTTACCTTCCCACAGGTCGGCCTGGTGATGAGCACCCGTGAACCAGCCGCGCTCCGCGACATGCTGGCTCCGCTGGGCGTCACCATGATGAGCGCGGGCAGCCATACGGAGCCCGGCGGTTACACCGGCCAGGGCGTGGACAATCTTCATACTACCGTGGGCGGGCGCCAGATCGCCGCCGTGGGGACGGGGGCCGAAGGACAATTCTCCATCTCCGACGAACGCTCGCCGGAAGTCGTCGCAGCCCGTCTTCGGGAACTCGGCCTCGAGCCCGTCTGGAAAGACTGGGACGCCGCCATTCTCAGCGCGGCATGATTTCGCTGCAGGTCAACGGAGATCCACGGGAAAGCGCGGCGACAACCATTACGGAGTTCGCCGCAGAGCTGGGCCTGCCGCCTGAACTGCTCCTCATCGAGCACAACGGCATCGCCCTCACGCGCAGCGAGTGGCCCGAGACCCGGCTTAAGGACGGCGACCGGCTGGAGATATTGCGTGTCGCGGCAGGTGGATAGCGAAGGAAAATTGCATTTCCAGAAAGTCCCTTCAACATCCCGCCCATGATGCTCACCTGGCTCTCCCAATATCGCGACCTCGGCCTCCTCTTCCTACGCCTCGGCATCGGCGTCATGATGATCCTGCATGGCTGGCCCAAACTCGCCGGGGGATTGCCTGAATGGGAAAAAGTCGGCGGAGCGGCAGGCTATATCGGCATTCACTTTTTGCCCTGGGTCTGGGGCTTTATGGCGGCCATGACAGAAACGATCGGCGGGCTGCTCATCGTGTTAGGGGCAGGCTTCCGACCCGTCACGATGCTGCTAACCTTCAATTTTATCGTCGCCACCGCGATGGTTTATCATACCAGCAAAGGCGAATTTATTAGCTGGTCCCGTCCGGCGGAGATGCTGATCCTTTTCTTCAGTCTCATCTTCATTGGCGCAGGTAAATACAGCGTGGATCGCAGCTAGTCCGCAAAACGAAAACACCCGCGCTTCCGAAGAAGGCGGGTGCTCCGTTGAGTACTTTAAACCGGGGATCGCTCAATAGAGGCGATCGACCGTGACGTATCCGCCGGGAGCGGTGCGATAGTAGACCCCGCCGTAACGGTAGTAGGTGGTGCCGCGATAGACCGTGGTGGTATACCCGCTGGGCAGCACCCTCACGACGCGCGTGGTGGTGACAGGGGTTTCAGTAACGACGACGCGCTCAGGGGCGGCGGTGCGGCGCTCGTAGACGAAGCAGCCGGTGCTCGTCACGAGGAACGCGGCTAGAAGGGAAAGACTGGCTAGTGTTTTCATATGCATTAGGATCTACCGTGTCTTCGCACTAGCCCTCCCCGCTGCGCGTATATTTCTCCCGCTTCTTGAGGGACAGCACTTTGGCCTTGCCCCGGAAACCGCTCAAAACGAAGCTCTACGGATGGAATTTGCCAACGTCACCGCCGTAGCTGAAGCCAACATTTACTTTGAGGGCAAGGTCGTCTCCCACACGATCACCCTGGCGGACGGCGCGCGCAAAACACTCGGACTCATCTACCCCGGCTCGTATCACTTTGGAACGAAAGCCGCTGAGCTGATGGGGATCACCGCCGGCGAATGCGAAGTAGTGCTTGATGGCACAACCGCGCCGGCGACCTACGGCGCGGGCCAGAGCTTCAATGTTCCGGCGGATTCCGGTTTCACTATCACGACGGCCGACATCTGCCAGTACGTTTGTTCGTTTCTGAGCTAAGCGCGGAGAACTTGGCGCGGTTTCAATTCAATTTGCACAATTGAGAAGAGGATCTTGGGAGATCGCCCGTTGGGCGAAACGGCGACAGAGCCGTTGCTACAGCGCCCAACGGCGCGTTGCGGTTATCACACATCGGTTGGATTCGCCAAATCAATGCGGCCAATTGATGCAAAAATGATCTAGTGGCAGCCGCAGCCTGAGCCGCAACTGCCCTCGCCGCCGCCCTGCCGCATCTCGGACTCGTCGATCTGGTAGACCACGAAGCGGACTTCCTGGAAGGAGAGTTGTTCCTCGATGCGTTGCAGCAGTACGGCCGTGGCGGGATCGGGCTCGTGCACGGTGCGCAGTTGAATCTCCAAAGGCTTACCCGTTAGGTGCGGAAAGGACTGCGTCATCTCGCCATCCAGCGCAAAGGAGAGGTAGGCGTTGAGCTTGTGCTCGAGTTGTAGCTGCTGCTTCTCCTCGCCGCGCCAGGGGCGGTTTTCGTACATGGCGAGTACCAGCTTGTCCTCGCCGGTATCGTAGGCAAAGGCGTCCAGGACGCCGGGATTTTCCAGGCCACTCATGGTTTAACGGGCGGAAACCACTGGTAGAGCATCAGGTAAACCAACACTCCGGTAACGGAAACATAAAGCCAGATCGGCAGGGTCCAGCGAGCGATGCGCCGATGACGGTCAAAGCGCGCCCTGATGGCTGGGATCACGGTAAGAATCACCAAAACAGGCACCGTAAGAGCCAGGATCACATGAGTGGCCAGGATGAAGTAGTAGACCAGCTTGATGAAGCCCGGATGCGTGAACTTTGTCTCACCAAAAATAAAGTGATAATAAAGATAACACCCCAGAAAAACCGCGGAGGTACAAATCGCCGCAATCATGCAGGTGATATGCTGGGGGATTCGATTGCGCGAAATGAACCACCAACCCACGAGGATGAAAACCGTGGTAAGGGAGTTCAGGCAGGCATCAACAAGAGGGAGATCCGCAACGCTCATCGACCGCTTTTCGCGCCCTTGCGGTCACTCACCAGTGTTGAAATAATTTCTGAAACGCTGCTCATTTCTGTGCTCCGGCCTGAGGTTCGCGCAAGAGCTCGCGAATGTCCATGAGAAGCTTCTGCACCAGGGCGGGATCGGTGCCGTCCTGTAACTTGCGAATCCAGCCATTGCGATCCACCACCAAAAAGCGAACGGAGTGCATCGGCGTACCGTCGGCTTCCTGTCCCAGGGGCAGAAGCATGCCCTTGGTGATCACCTCGCTGATTTTGGCCTTGGGCCCGGTGAGAAATTTCCAACGCTGCTCGGTGGCTCCCGCGCGCTCGCCGTACTTCTTCAGTACCTCCGGCGAATCGTACTCGGGGTCGACCGTCATCGAGACCAACTCCACGCCCTTTGCACTATCGCCCAAGGCACGATTCAGGTCCGCCATATGTCCGGTCATCACCGGGCAGGGTCCCGCGCATCGGGTAAAAATGAAATCCGCCACCCAAACTTTTCCCTTCAGGTCTTCATTCGACACGGTTTTCCCGTACTGGTCGGTGAAGGAAAAGGCCGGGACGGGCGCGATTTTGTCCATGGAGGAAACCTGGGGCTTATTCGGCCGCAAGGCGGTGTAGCCCAGGGCAATCACCCCCGCCGCGACCAAAAAAGCAATCGCCCAGCCCAGACGGGGAATGCGGGCAGGCATGGAATCGGAAGACATCCCGTATGGTATAAGGGATGTTCTCGGCAACTTCAACCTAGCGGCACAAAATCCCACCCTGTGAAAATGCGAAACCACCAGCCGCCTCCGCGGTTAAATTCTTCCATGGGACATGTCTTGAGAATTTTTCTAATTGTCCTCGCCGCCATGGCCATCACTCGGGCGGAGGACGCGCTACCGCTCAAAAAATGGACGGTGGATGGCGGCACCCGGGAGGCTCTCGTCTACGCCCCGGCCCAGGCGCTGCTCCAGCCTACGCCGGTCCTCTTTGTCTTTCACGGTCACGGCGGCACGATGAATTTCGTCGCGACTCGCACGCCGTTTCATCAGCTCTGGCCGGAAGCGATTGTGGTATATCCCCAGGGCTTGAACACCCCGGGGCAGCTTACCGACCCTGAGGGCAACCGGCCCGGCTGGCAAAAGGCGGTTGGCGATCAGGGAGACCGGGATCTGAAGTTTTTCGACGCCATGCTCGCGAGCCTGCGCAAGGAATATATGGTGGACGACAAGCACATCTTTGTGACCGGCCACTCGAATGGCGGCGCCTTTACCTACCTACTCTGGGCGGCTCGAGGCGACAAGCTGGCCGCCGTGGCCCCCACCGCAGCCGCTGCACTTCGGCTGATTGACGAGTTGAAGCCCAAGCCCGCCTTCATCGTCGCGGGCGAGAATGATCCTCTGGTGAAATTTGTGTGGCAGCAAAATACCATCAACGCGGTACTCGCGATCGACCAATGCGGCAAGGGAGAGCCGGGAGCAACATACTGCACCAACTATCCCTCCGCCATCAATGCTCCGGTCGCTACTTACATCCATCCTGGCGGACACCAATTCCCCGCCGAGGCAGCACCGCTCATCGTGAAGTTTTTTCAGGATCGAATGCTTCCCGCTGCCAAGTAATTGAGGCTGACAGAGCCGTCCGTTTAGGCTCAAACGAAGGCCATGGGAACGCCGACTACCCCTCCGACGGCTGGAGAAGCCTTCGTCCAGAGATTCGATTTGCCGCCCACTTCCACAGGGCCGCTGGACGGCCTGACCTTTGCCGCGAAGGATCTCATCGATATCGCCGGTCTGGTCACTGGCTGCGGCAACCCCACCTGGACCGCGACGCATCCTCCGGCAGCCGCTCATGCCGTGGCGGTGGATATCCTCCTCGGCTCAGGAGCCCGTTGCATGGGCAAGACGATCACGGATGAATTTGCCTTCAGCCTCATCGGGGAAAATCACTTTTACGGCACCCCGCTGAATCCCGCCGCGCCGGATCGCATTCCCGGAGGTTCCTCCTGCGGCTCGGCCTCGGCGGTGGCGAGCGGCCAGGTCGATTTCGCCCTTGGGACCGACACGGCAGGTTCCGTGCGCGTGCCTGCGGCGAACTGCGGCATCTACGGCCTGCGTCCGACATGGGGCCGCTGGTCCATGGCGGGCATCCAGCCGCTGGCGCCGAGCTTTGACACGCTCGGCGTCCTCGCGTGCGATCCGGAAGTGCTCCGTTTGATCACGGCTTGTTTTTGCGCTTCGGAGAATGAGTCTCTGCCTATCGATACAATCTTCTTCCTCAAGGAAGCCTGGGCGCTGGCGGATCCGGAAATTCGCGGCGCTTTGGGCCCACTGGAAAAATCCCTCTCGGACGCGGGTTTCACCGTGAAAACCATCGGGCTCGACGCCTTTGTCGAGGGTGATCTGGCCACGGATTTTTTCACCTGGAAGCAGACCTTCTCCGGCGTCCAATGGCCCGAAGTCTGGAGCACCTATGGGACATGGCTGAGCGAGAAGGAGCGAAAACTCGGGCCGAAGATCGCGGAGAATTTTGCCAACGTGCGCAAAGCGGGCCGCGCTCAACTCCTCAGCGCGATGCGCCACCGCGAGCAGGCTCGCCGTGGGCTCCATCAATTTCTGTCCCCAACTACAGCTCTCTGCATTCCTACCATCCCCAGCCCGCCACCGCTGCTCGGGCAGGTGGACTATGATCGTTCGGGGAGTGGCTATCTGCCGCGCATTCTTTGTCTCACCGCGCTGGCGAATCTGGCGGGATTGCCGCAGGTGAATCTTCCGCTGGCGACTGCTTCGGGGTTGCCGGCTGGGCTCTCTTTCGTTGGAGCGCCCGACGCGGACGAAGCTTTGGTCTCTCTCGCCGGAAAAGCGGCTAGCGCCTTGCGAGCAACAGCAGGCCCAGCAAAAGCGGAAGATAGATGATGGAGGCGAAGAACATCACCCGTGCGGCGGAGCGGCTGCGTTGCAGGAAGAAACGAATCGCCGTCCAACAAAACGCCGCGCCCAGCACAAAGGCGCCGATCGCATAGGTCACGCTGGCAAACGAGAAGAAGGCCGGCAAAAGACTGACCAGCAGAAGACACACGCAATAAAGCAGCGCTTGGCGCGCGGTGACCAAGCCGGTCGTGTCGCGACCGGGCAGCATGACGAAACCGGCGTCGGCGTATTCCGTCCGATACATCCAGGCGATGGCGAGGAAATGCGGCATCTGCCAGAACCACATGATGGCGAAGAGCAAGCCGCCCTCGAGCTTATAAACATTGTGCGCCGCCACCCAGCCAATGAGCGGAGGCAGTGCGCCAGGGATGGCTCCGACCAGCGTGTTCAAGGTGCTGATGCGCTTCATCGGCGTGTAGACCAGCACGTAGATGGCCAGGGTCGCAAAGGCGAGGAACGTAGCGGTAGTATTCGTGAAGACCGAAAGGATGACCAGGCCGGTGACCGAGAAGAAAAGCCCGATCAGGAGAGCATCGGTCGGATGCACACGGCGGCCCGGCAGAGGGCGGTTGCTGGTGCGCTTCATCAGCGCATCGTGCTCGCGTTCCCACCATTGGTTCAGCGCCCCGGCGCCCGCCGCACACAGGGCCGTGCCGACGATGGTGGCCGCGAGAAGCAGATAATCCATCGGTCCCGACCAGCCGAGCAGGAAACCCACCAGCGTCGTGAGCAGCACGAGCAGGGAGAGCCGGGCCTTGGCCAGTTCGGCCAGGTCGGATCCCAGAGTCTCAAAACGTGAGGTGACGATGGTGTCGGATTTCATGCGACGCCCGCCATCAAACGCGGATTTGGGGCGTCTGGCAAAACGAAATCCTTGGCCCGGCCTCCGCGGAAGAGGCGGAAGGTGAGGACGGCGCTGGTCACGAGGGACAGCGCGCCGAGGGCCATGTGGGCAGTGGCGACGTCGGCGGCCTTGCCGGACCAGATCGTCCAGGCCCCTAAACATATCTGGATGAGCAACATGCCAAGCAAGACAGTCGTCCAGAGGCGAATGGATTTGGCGCTACGGCGGGCTTTGAGGAAGGCACCAAGGGCGGCGCAGAAAATGAGGGCGGCTACGCCACGGTGGGTCATCTGGATCCAGATTTGGGTGGCGGAGGTCGGCTTGAGGTCGTGAGTTTGGCGATCCTCGTTGATTTTTTCGAGGGCGGCGGGGGTGGTATTGGGGAGGATCTGTCCGTAGGCCAGAGGGAAATCGGGGATGGAGAGGCCGATATGCTCATGGCGCATGGTCGCGCCGAGGCTGAGCTGAAGAAAAATGAGGGCGGTGGCGCCGGCGGCCCACCACTTGAGGGTAGGATTGGGCTCGTAGTCGGCCCAGCGTTTTTCCTGAAAGGAGCGGCTGGTGGCGACGCAGAGGAGCACGATGCCGGTGAAGAAAGTCTGAGCCAGCATGGTGTGGAAAATGCCGATCTCATCGGCGTGCTCGACCACGCGCAGACCGCCGAGGATGCCCTGCAGGATCACGGCGGCAAAGGCCACGAGGCCGAGCCAACGGAAGCTCTTCGGGTCCTGGCTAAAGCGGTAGAAGCCGTAGGCCATGGCGGGGAACGAAAGGGAGGCCAGCGCCCAAAACATGGGCATCTTGCGCACGCCGAGCAGGGCGAGAATCACCACGAAGCCGATCACACCCTGCCATCGGATGGAACCCTTGGTTTCCTTGATCCAGAACCAGCAGGCGAGCACGGCGGTAAGGAGCCCTACCACCGTGGCGATGAGGCGATGGCTGTGCTCGTAGAAAATGCCGCCGACCCATCGGGAGTAGGGGAAGAGGAACATATTGTAGCCGTAGGTATTGGGCCAGTCGGGCACGGACATGCCCGCCTCATTCGAGGTGACCAAACCGCCCACGCAAAGCAGGAGGAAGGTCACCGCGGCCGTAAAGATGGCCCAGTAATGGACGCCCTTGAGCGAGTAAATCCGGTCAGCACTATCCTTCATGGAGCCCACTAATATGGGCAAAAAACCGCGCTGGGATAGAGATTATTTTTGCGGCGAAGCTGAAGCGGAAGGCTCCGGGGTGGGAGTAGGCGTGGGCGGCGGGCAGGCCTCGGGCGGGATGGCGAGGAGGTCCTTCATGGTCCACCATTTGGTGCGGCCCTTGGTTTCCTCGCGAATCTTCGCGACGAACTCGGGGGTGATGGGCGGGGCGTCGTTGCCCCATTCGCTCCGCACGTAGGTGAGGACGGCGGCGATCTTCTGGTCGCTGAGAATCGCGCCCCAGGGGACCATCATGTTGTTAAACTGCTGGCCGCGCACGGTGACGGGGCCTTCCAGGCCCTGGAGGACGATGCGGACGATGTGGTTGTCGCCGTGAGGGTCGCGGGCCAGGACCCACTCGCTGCCCGCGAGCGGAGGAAATTGGCGGGGCAGGCCCTGGCCGTCCTCCTGATGGCAGATGGCGCAGTTTTGGTAGAAGACGCGCTTGCCGAGCAGCAGGGGGTCGGTGGTCTCCTCGAACGCCGGCAGGGAAGAGCCGGCTGGATTGAAGACCATGGGGTCGAAGCCTCCGCTATTTGAGAACAGGTAGATGGTGGCGCAGACCACGAGGCCGAGAAAGAAGAAGGTGACCCACGAGGAGAGCGGCTCGGCGTCGGGCCGGTGGAGGAGTTCGTCGTGGCGACGGACCAGGGATTCGTCTTCGTCGCGGTTCATGGCTTGGGCAGAGGCTCGGCCTCGGGCAGGGCGTAACTGTGACGGAGCGAAAGGAGGTAGGCCACGAGAGCTTCGGCGTCGTGGGTGGGGAGGACTTCGTAACCCGGGGCCGGAGCCTGCGGGCCGTACAGGCCGTGGACGGCGCGGTTACTGGGCTGGCCCTGGATTTTCTTCGTCTCAAAGAGGAATCGGTAGGAGGGCATGATCGAGCCGGGGACCATGGAAGCGGGCTCGAGGAGATGGCAGTAGTACCAATCGCGGTCGGTGGAGCGCAGGCCGACATTGGCGAGATCGGGGCCGAGGCGGAGCTGGCCGAAGAAAGCGGGCTGTTCGCGGAGGTAGTCGCGAGCGACGAGCGGGCGCGGGCCGAGGCTGCGGGAGACATCGGAGAACAGGGGCGCGAGGCGCACCTGCTGGGTGTGGCAGGAGACACAGCCGTTGGCGGCGTAGACTTTCCGACCCTCCGCGGCGAGGCCGGAGAGCGCGGGCGGCGCGGACTCGCCAGTGTTATTATTCACATACATTTGAAGCCGCGCGAGGTGGAAGTAGGGGTAGATGACCAGGAACGCCCAGGGGAGGCCGAAGGCGGCGAGGAGGCCTAGAATCAAGGAAGGGAGCTTGTTCATGGGCGGGAGAGGAGGTTCCTCGCGAACAGAATGCACGCGAACAGATAAGCGACGCCGGCGATAAAATGGAGGTAACGGAGAAACGGACTGCCGGTCTCGCCAAAAGAGAGGGCCTCGCTGAGGAAGAGCAGCGTCGTGCTACCGGCAGCGAGCAGGTAATGTAGGCGGACACGTGAGGTGGAAATTTCCCGGCTGGTGACGAAGGGGAAGATGAAATAAACGGCGGCGAAGAGGGCCATGCTGGTGAAGGCAGAAAGACGGAGCGTCTCCACGCTGGCGGCGAAGCCGGTGTAGGTGGTGAGCGGCGCGGTGAATGGTGTGGCCGCGCTGTGCAATGTGGCAATACCCAGGCAAAGCAGACTGAAGAGGGTGAACGAGAGGACGGGTGATCGCGGCCAGTGCGCGGCGCGGAGGGTGCCGAGGAGATTGATCCCGATGACGACGATGGGGATGAGCATCAGCAGGCAGGCGCTGATGGATACGCTGACCAGCCAGGCGGAGATGGGGCCGCCGAGGAAGGAAGCGAGACCAGTCCAACCGCCGAGCACGACCACGGCGCGAAAGGCAAACACGCTGGAGGGATAGGCGTAGATGGTGCGCCGGGTGGTGATTGATATGAGGTAGTAGAGGATGGCGAGGCCCAGCGGCACGAGCCAAAGCCAGAAGAGGCAGGCCTTGTACCAGGCGGCGAGGACAAGCTGGGCGGAGCCGGGAACGGGCGACCAGACGAGCAGCGTATTCGCGGTAAGGTAGAGCCAGGGGAAGCAGAGCAACGCCGCGAGGAGATACCACTGCGAGACGAAGAGCGGGCGATTGGGGCGATCGAGCAGGAGGAATAGAGAGCAGAGGGTAAAGAGGAGAAAGGCGAGGGTCAGGATGGAGGAGGCGCTGCCGGGAAATTCCAGGCCGGGATGCGGGCCCTGACGGCCCAGCAGGATGCCGCAGAAGCCGATGACAACACCGGCATTCCAGAGCACGGCGGAGGTGACGAGCAGGGCGGGCGAGCGCGGCTGCGTGCCACCGAGGCGGCCCAGCAGCCAGAGCATGACGGCGAGGCCGGCCTGCGAGGCCCAGCCAAAGAGCAGGGCGTTGTCCGCTGCGGGGCGGAGGCGCCCATAGGTGAGCCAGGCTTGGTTGTCGAGAAAGGCGGGCCAGAGAAGTTTGGCGTCGGCGATGACATCCACGAATGCGCCGACAAGGAGCCAAAAGACTGCGCCCGCGCAGAAAAGAAGGAAGGGGCGCTTCATGGCGAGGGGGGCACGATGGGGCCGGCCGGCGCGGGCGGGTGGGCGTTGAGTTCTGGGATGGTGAGTGCGATGGCGCGATCGATGGGGATTTGTACGAGGCCTTTGTCGCGATCGATCCAGGCGTAGGTGCCGAGCTTTTGCGCGTTCTCGGCCTGGAGTTCGGCGTAGACTTTGAGCCGTTCCTCGCGGCGGTCGTGGTCTTCATCGCGCACGGGAAGAGCCAGGAGCAGCAGGCGCGCGCAGAGGCCGAAGAGAAGCAGCAGAACGACGGCGGCGATCACGGTGGGCCAAAGGGAGCGCGATGGAGTGGGCTGGTCCATTAGTTTTTCAAGGCGAGGGATGGGGCGAGCCGGGGATCGCGGATGGGATAGAGCGCGGAGTCGCCGAGGCGCTTGAGGAAGACGGCGAGAAGGATGGAGCCGAGGGCGAGGAAGCTCACGAAGTCCCACAGGCTGGGCCGGGCGGTGCCGGGATGGAGACAGGGCAGGACAACGATGTAGAGATCGAGCGCGTGCATGAGCAGGAGCCAAGCGGCCACGGCGCAGAGCAGGGCGGGACGGCGCTTGGTGCTGCGGAAGAGAAGAGCAAGGAAGGGGAGGAAGAAGCCTCCCACGACGAGGAACTGGCTGAGGGCCCACCAACTGCCGGTGGTGCGCACGAGGAAGTAATTCGTCTCCTCGGGGATATTGGCGTACCAGATGACGACGTATTGGCTGAAGGCGATATAGCCCCAGAAGATGGTGAAGGAGAGCAGCAGCTTACCCATGATGTGGTAGTGCTCGGAGGTCACGACCGCCAAATGGCCCACCGACCGGAGGGCGGTGACGATCACGACGAGCAGGCACAACGCGGAGAGCACGGCCCCGGCGAAGAGATAGACGCCCCAAATGGCTGAGGACCAGCGGTAGTCCAGGCTCATGATCCAATCGATTGAAGCAAAGGTAAGGCAGAGAGCGAAAGGAATGCCGAAGCCAAAGGAAACGCGGCGATTGAGCAAGGTGTAGCGAATGTCACCATCCCGATCCTGCGCGATGGAGTAGCGGCGCAACAGCAGAGCCACGGAGGTGAAAACAGCGAGGTAAAGGAGCGTACGCAGCCAGAAGAAGGGCGCGTTGAGATAGGCTTGTTTGACGAGCAAGAGAGGGTCATGACTGTTTGCGGGCGACATCCAGGACCAGAGTTGCGGCGCAACGAAAAGCAGCGGGACGAAGAGGATCACCAGAGGCACGATCAACGCTCCGAGGTTTTCCAACTGACGACGGACGACCACGCTCCACTCGGCGTCCACCGCATGATGGAGGATGATCCAGAATTGAGCGCCGACGGCAATCGTGAAGAAGAAGAGCCAGGTGAAGAGGTAGGAGAAGGCGAACTGCCGGGAGTCCCGGACGGCTCCAAGAATGAGCAGCGCAGAGAAGACGACCGCCGACGCGAGCGTGGCCAGATAGCCCATACCGAGGTGCCGGTAGTCGAAAAATTCAGGCTGGGATTCGTTTTCCTTCATGGAGCTTGAAGCCTGGTTAATTCTTCGGGCGGGACATCGCGCAGCGAAGCGCCCTGCGATTTTTGGAGAGCACGGAGATAGGCGATGATGGCCCAGCGGTCGGACACGGCAATGCGGTCGCCGAGGCCGAGCATGGTATTCTTGCCATGCGTGATGGTGTTGAAGATCTCGCCATCGGCCATCTCGCGGATGCGCGGCTGGTTGAGGCTTTGCACGGTGATGAGGCCGAATTTGAAGGCCATGCCATTGCCGGAGCCGGTTGCGCCATGGCACGCCGCGCAGGTGATATTGAAACGCTCCTGCCCTCGAAGCATGAGTTCCGGTGTGACTGCCAGGGGAAAGCCCGTGCCCCAGCGGTCACCCATGCGGCCGGTTTCTTGATAGGCGGAAGTTTGCGGGAGCGGTTCGCGGCTTGTTGGCATGGTGTACCCCAGGGGAACCGTGCCCGGCACAGGCGGGCGGGCGGCGCGGCCGTCGGCGAAGAAATTGCTGGGGACCTGCGCCTTGACCTTGGGCTGGCGGTCCATGTCGGGGAAGACTTCGATGGGCGGACGGGTAAAGCGATGGCCACGCAGGCCTGCCACCAGGACGACAACCACCACGAGAGCAGCGAGAGTGAGGAGGAAATAGCGCATGGTTATTCCTCGTGGATCTCCGTGATGTGGGTGCCGCCGAGCGTTTCGAAAAGGGCGCGGACTTCACCCGGAGAAAACCGGGGATCGGATTGCTCAATGACGCAGAAGAAGCCGTCGTCGCTGGCTTTCTGGAAAAGTTCCCAGTTGAAGAGCGGATGATTCCAGCGGGGCAAGCCGATCATGAGAAAGAGACCAATGAACGCGGTGATGGCGGAGAAAAGAATAGTCGTCTCGAAGAGGACGGGGAAGAAAGCCGGGATGGAGAAAAAGCCGGTAGGCTTGCCCCCGACGACGAGCGGGTAGAGATAGTCGCTCGGGATCAGGACGAGCAGCAGGGCGGAGACAAAGCCAATGAGGCCGCCGAGGAAGACGTATTTTCCCAGAGTGGAACGAGGCGCGCCGACCGCGGCGCTCATCCCAGAAATGGGATAGGGCGAGAAGACGTCGAAATGGGTGAAGCCCGCAGCGCGGATTTTCTCGGCGGCTTCGACCAAGGCGGTGGGCGATGCAAATTCGGCTCCCACGCCGTAGAGCGGAGTAGCAGAATTCATGGCTGGCCTCCTTCCTTCGGAGCGGCCCCGGGCAGCAAGGCCTTGAGCTCGAACATGCAGATCATGGGCAGGAAGCGGATGAAGAGCAGGAAGAGGGTGAAGAAGAGACCGATGGTGCCGGCGAACATCGAGATATCCACCCAGGTGGGATGGAAGAGGCCCCAGGCGGAGGGCGTGAAATCGCGGGCGAGCGAGGTTGCGATGATGACGAAGCGCTCGAGCCACATGCCGATGTTGGGGAATTGGACGAGGATCCAGACCCAGAGCAGATGGGTGCGAAAGAACTTAAACCAGAAGAGCTGCGGCATCACGACATTGCAGAGGAGCACTCCGGCATAGGCCCACCAGTAGGGGCCAGTGGCCCGGTAAAAGAACGCAGCGCGGTCGTAGGGATTGCCGCTGTACCAGGCCATGAATGCTTCCATGAGATAGGAGTAGGCGACGATGGAGCCAGTAAAGAGGAGGATGCGGCACATGCGGTCCACATGGACCACGGTGATGAGATCGGCGAGCGGCGGGTAAAGCGCGCGCAAGGGAATGAGAATGGTGAGCACCATGGCGAAGCCGCCGAAGATTGCGCCCGCCACAAAGTACGGAGGAAAAATGGTGGCGTGCCAGCCGGGGATGACGCTGACGGCGAAATCCAGCGAGACCAGCGAGTGGACGGAAAGGACGAGCGGAGTGGAGAGGCCGGCGAGGAGGAGGTAGGCCATCTGATAATGCCGCCACTGGCGCTGGCTGCCACGCCAACCGAGAGCGAGGAAGCCGTAAAAGAATTTCCGCGCCTTGGTCTTGGCCCGGTCGCGCAGGGTGGCGAGATCGGGCACGAGGCCGGTGTACCAGAAGAGAACGGAGACCGTAAAATAGGTGGAGATGGCGAAGATGTCCCAGAGCAACGGGCTGCGGAAGTTGGGCCAGATGCCATTGGAGTTCGGCACGGGCACGAGGAACCACTCCATCCAAACGCGGCCAACATGCAGGACGGGATAGAGTGTGGCACAGATGACGGCGAAGAGGGTCATGGCCTCGGCGGCGCGATTAATCGAGGAGCGCCACTTTTTACGGGTGATGAAGAGGATGGCGGAAATGAGCGTGCCGGCGTGGCCGATGCCGATCCAGAAGACGAAATTCGTAATATCCCAAGCCCAGAAGACCGGGCTGTTATTGCCCCAGACGCCCACGCCAGTGACAACCAAATAAGTGGCGCAGCCCAGCAGCACGAGGGTGAGCGCGGAGGTGACGGAGAAGCACAGCCACCACCAGGAGGGCGTCTTTTCCTCCACGATGGTGCTGACGGTTTGGGAGATCCAGCCCGCCTTGCGCTCGTTGAGAATGAGCGGCTCGTCAAGCATGCGGCTCCTCTCCATTGGCGGTGCCCACGCGGGCGGCGTCGGGCATGCGGGGGTTGGGATTTTTGATCCGGGCGAGATAGGTGACGCGCGGCTTCGTATTGAGATACTTGAGGGTCACATAGCCGCGCGGACTCTGGCGCAGGCGGGCCACGCGACTCTGCGGATCGTTGATATTGCCGAAGACAATGGCCTCGCTGGGGCAGGCCTGCTGGCAGGCAGTCTTGAAGGCGCGGATGGGCACCTCGTTTTTATTGCGCGGGCCCGCCTCGACGAGCCGCGCGATCTTGGCCTCCTCAATGCGCTGGATGCAGAAGGTGCATTTCTCCATCACACCGCGCATGCGCACGGTGACGTTGGGGTTCTTCACCATCTTCAGGCTGTCGGCCATGCCCTTCTCGGCGAGCGGGCCCCAATAGAGCTGATCGAGCGGGCGCTGGTTGTAGTCGAAGAAATTGAAGCGCCGCACTTTCCACGGGCAGTTGTTCGCACAATAGCGGGTACCGATGCAGCGGTTGTAGGCCATGAGGTTGAGCCCCTCCTCGCTGTGGACGGTGGCGTTGACCGGGCAGACGGTTTCGCACGGGGCGCTCTCGCAGTGCTGGCACATTACGGCCTGGGCCAGCATTTCCGGATTCTCGGCCTCGCCGGCGAAATAGCGATCGATGCGAATCCAGGCCATGTCGCGATTGCGGCGGACCTGATCCTTGCCGACCACCGGCACGTTGTTTTCGGCCTGGCAGGCGACAACGCAGGCGTTGCAGCCGAAACAGATGTTCAGGTCAATCGCCATGCCCCATTGCTCGGGCGCGGTAAGCGGAGGGGACGGGTAGAGGGGCTGGGTGGAAGCGGGCTCTTCCAAATCCATCGCACCAGCAAAGGTCGCATCCCGTTCATAGCGACCGAGCGTACCTTCACGGAAGAGATCGCGGCCTTCCATGCTGCGGTGCTCCTGGGTGCGGGCGAGAGGGTAGGTTTCGCCGGTGACCTTGACCTGCACTCCCGTGCGAAAGCGCATGGAATCAGCCGTGCGGAGCGGATAGGCATCGAAGCCGACGTTTTCCAGCAAAGCCGAAACGCCCTGGCGTCCGTAGCCGAGAGCGAGCGAGACCGAATCATCCGCGTGACCGGGCGCGACCAGGGCGGCGGCGGTGACCGTGACGCTTCCCGCAGTAAGTTCAACAAGGTCGGCAACGATGTCGTGGTCGATCTCGGTGCCCAGTTTTTCGGCGACGCGGTCGGTGCCGCCGAAGTTGTTGGCGCGAATGCCGAGGCGCGCGGCGGTGGCCGGGCTAAGGAGCGCGACGTTGTCCCAGGTGACCTTGGTCTCGAAATCCGGGGTTTCCTGCAACCAGCTATTATTCGCATAGCGGCCATCGTCGACGCTGGAGCTTTGGAGGAAAACGAGTTCCAGGCCGGGGGCGGGCGGAGCGCTTTCCAGCATGGAGGGCTTGAAGCGCAATTCCGTAGCGGGCCATTGGCTGGAAGGCTGGAAGCCGGAACGCAACACGCTGCCCCAGTCCCCTCCCCGCGTGGAGAGCGTGGCCTGAACTAACTCGGGGCCGGCGGGCTTGGGCTGACCGCAAAGCTGCGCGAGAATCTCGAGCTCGCTCAGGCCGTTCCAAAGCGGGAGGATCATCGGCTGGATGACGCTGTAGGTGCCGTCGAACGCGCGGACATCGCCCCAGGATTCCAGGTAGTGGGCGGCGGGAATGAACCAGCGGGCGAAACGGGCCGTCTCGTCCTCGAAGGGGGCAAGGTGGATGACGTCTGACACGCGGGCGAGGAGATCGGAGAAGCCGAGGTCGGCCGGGGCGTTGTAAACCGGATTGCCTCCGAGAATGAAGAGCGCCTTGACTGCGCCGGCCTTGATCGCGTCGGCCAGTTCGCCGATGGAATGAGCGGGCATTTCGTCGGTGGTGACGCCGAGCAGGGTTGCGTTGAGATTGCCGAGGGCTGCATTGATCGCAAAGACGAGGGAGTGCACCCAAGCGGGCTGGAGAGCGCCTACGGTGACCATGCTACGGCCGCGATGCGCGAGAAGATCAGCGGCGCAGGCGGAGATCCAGGCGTCATCGAATTCCGCTTTCACGCGCGGGCACTTGGCAAGGACGGCTGAGAGGTCAGCGATGGCCAGCTTTTCCGCGAGGAGGCAGGCAAACTCCCCAATGAGCGAAGCCTTGCAGCGATAGCGGTGATCGGCCATTCCGCCGGTGGTGGTGAAGTGATTCTCGACCACGTAGAGGCGGTTCATGGGCGCGCCTTTTTGATCGGGATTGCGCCGGGCGAAGAAGCCGGCCGCATAGCCGACGCCCTGATCGGTGGCGTTGAGAAAATCGCTATCGAGCGCGAGGATGATATCGGCCCGCTCGAATTTGGGAACGACTCTCACGCCCGCTCCAAAGGCGGCGGCCTCAGTGGCGCGGGCATCCCCGCCCAAGGGCTCGTACTCGCACCAGAGCAGTTGCGGAAAGCGAGCCTCCAACTCGGCACGCAGCCGATCTCGGGTGGGCGAGTTTTTACGCTCCACCAGAAAAGCCAGCCCCTCGGCGCGATCCTGGGCGAGCTTTTGCAGATATCTTTCAAAGGCCGCAGGGGTTGCCTCGGTGCCGTGCTCTTTCATCGCCTTGGCGCGATGCGGATCGTAGAGGTCGAGGAGGCTGGCCTGGGCAAAGGCGTCCGTGCCGCCATTGCTGAAGGGATGAAGGGGATTGCCCTCGAGCTTGGTGGGGCGGCCATCGACGGTGGTGGCAATCAGCGGCATGGCCCCATCGCGCAACGGCATGGCGGTGGCGTAGTAAAGGAACTTGCCCGGGATCTGCGACTCGACGTCCTGATTGAACGGCACCATGTAGGCCTCGGGGCGGCGGCACCCGGCGAGCCCGGCCAAGGCCAGCGAGGCGCCCATGAGCTTGAGGAAATCGCGCTTGGATAGGCCGCCTTCCTGATAAGTGGCGGCCTCGCGGGGGAACTCGCGCTGGAGCACTTCGTCGAAGGCCGGACTGCCTTCCAACTCAGCGAGGCTGCGCCACATCGTCGGCGGGCCGGATTGCGCGGGATGATCAAACTTCCGCTTCATCGGTGGCAGCCTCCGCAAGTGGTGGGCGGGTTGACGTCCCAGTTGTGCTTGAACCTGGTGCCGATCTGCATTTGCTCCGGGGCCGACTCGGCCTTCCAACTCATGTTGAAGACCTCGGTGGGCGGGCGCAGAAAATTCTCCGGCGCGCGGTGGCAATCGAGGCACCACTTCATACTGAGGGGCTGGCGCTCGGAGATGACGGTCATGTCATTGACCGCGCCATGGCAGGAGAAGCAACTCACCCCGCGATTCACATGCACGGCGTGGTTGAAATAAACGTAGTCCGGCGTCTGGTGGACCTTCACCCACTCAATGGCCGGGCCGTCGGCCTTGCCGCCATTCCACGCGGCCCGCACGGGAGCCAGCTTGGGATCCTGCGCCTTGATCTGCTGGTGGCAACTCATGCAGGTCTGGGCGCTGGGCACATTGGCGTGGGCGGCGACCTCTACGAAATTGTGGCAGAAGCGGCAATCCATTCCGAGTTGCTGCACGTGGACGGCGTGGGAAAAGGGTACGGGTTGACCGGGCTCGTATCCCACCCGGGTGTATTTGGGCGTGGCGTAGTACGTCGTTCCCGCAAGCACCGCCAGGCAGAGTACTCCGCCACAGACGGCGATCTTCCAGGGAAGCTCGTTCGTCCATTTAGGGAAGAAATTCGCCATGCGTCATCGAAAACGGAGATCCGTTGACGGCACCCGCCGCGCACTCACTTCCGTGGCGACCAAAGTAGAGGAGATGCGGGGCGAAACAACCCCTTTTTGAACACTCGCCAAGCGGAGCGCATTGGGTATTTTCCCTCCCATGATCCGGTCCCTTTTTGCCGCCACCCTGCTTCTGGCCACCACTGCCTTTGCCCAACAGGAAGCCCAGCCGACCCTGCCGATCACCACGCTCACGGTGGGCAAGAAGCAGATCTCGGCTGAAGTCGCGGATGACAACAAGGAGCGCATGACCGGGCTGATGTTTCGCAAGAAGCTCGCGCCCGACAGCGGCATGCTCTTTGTGATGCCCCGGGTGGAACCAGCCAGTTTCTGGATGAGAAACACCCTCATCCCCCTCTCGGTCGCGTACATCAGCCCGGAAGGGCTGATCCTCGAGATTCACGACATGAAGCCGCTGGATGAGACACCGGTGCCCAGCAAGCTCACCAATATCGCCTACGCCCTGGAAATGGACCAGGGATGGTTTTCCAGCAATGGAATTTTTCCCGGCGAGCGGCTGGGCGGGTTGCCGCCGGGCCCCAAATAGGGCCTAGACGGCCTCGGCCTGCGGAGCTTCGCCTTCGGAAGCGGCGTCTTTTTCGCCGCGTTTAAAGAACGCAATTTTGTCGAGGTGGCGCTCCTGGAAGTATTCCATATAAACGTAGAAGACCGGGGTGCAGAAGAGAGTAAGGATCTGCGCGACGATGAGACCGCCCACGATACAGAGGCCCATGGGCTGGCGGGAAGCGCCATCCGCGCCGAAGCCGAAGGCCATGGGCAGCGCGCCAAAGATGGCGGCGAAGGTGGTCATGAGAATCGGGCGAACGCGCTCGATGGCCGCCTCGACGGCAGCGGCTTCGACAGACAGGCCCTGGGCGCGGCGCATGATCGCGAAATCGATCAGCATGATGCCATTTTTCTTGATGAGACCGAGCAGGAGGAAGAGGCCGATGAAGCCGTAGAGGTCCAGCGTCATCCCAAAGCACATCAGGGTGAGCAAGCCGCCAAGGCTCGCCACGGGCAGAGTGGAGAGCACGGTAATGGGGTGGATGTAGCTCTCGTAGAGCATGCCGAGGATAACGTACATGACGAAGAGCGCGATGATGAGGAGCACGACCATGGCCTTGACGGTCTGGACGAATTGCTTGCTCGAACCCGCTTCGCTCCCGGCCACGGAAGGAGGGAGCAACTCGTGGGCCGCCTGTTCAAGGGCAGCGGTGGCGTTGCCGGTGGGGAAGTCGGGAGCGAGGTTGTAAAAGATGGTGACCGAGGTGATCTGGTTGACATGGCTGATGGCCTCGGGGCCGGTCTTCACGTTGGCTTTCACCATGGAGCCGACGGGCACAAGATCGCCCGCCTGATTGCGCACCCAGAGGAGATTGAGATCCTTGAGTTTGGCCCGCTGCTTGTCGACGAGTTCCAGGATGACCCAGTAGACATTGAGCGGGGTTTGAATCTGCCCGGTCATGCCCTGGGAAAAAGCGAGCTCGAGGGTATTTTCCAGAGCCTCCGCGGTGACGCCATAGCTGGACATCTGATCGCGCTGGATTTCGAGATCGAGGAAGGGCGTATTCATCCGCATGTCGCTGGAAACGCCGACAAAGCCCTTGGTCTGCCGCAGCTTTTCGACCAGCTTCCCCGCCGCTTCGTAGAGCAGAGTGGGGTCGGTGCTGGTGAGCTGATAGGCGTAGGCGCCCTGGAGATTGGCGGTGGCGCCGGTATCGATGTTGAGGGTGGGATAGGGCGAGATGAGCGGGAGGATGCCAGGGACTTCCTGCTTGAACTTGGCGGTGATCCGATCGGAGACCTCGGCGATGGGAGGGCGCACTGAGGGATTCTTCAACATGACAAAGACTAGGCCCATGGAGGTCGTGAGGGAGGAATTTTGCAGGCCAGTGACGGTGATGCCCTCCGACACGGCGGGATCGGCCTTGAGGATATCCTCCATCTTTTTCTGGTACTGCTGGATCTGGGCGGGCGAGGTGCCCTCGGAGGTCATAAAGACGCCCCGAATCATGCCGCTGTCGCCGACGGGGAGGAAGCCCTTGGGCACGACGTAAAAGAGATAGATGGTGCCGAGAAGGGAGACCACCCAGACAAAGACGGCGAGAGGCTTGCGGCCCATCATCCAATTGAGCGAACGGCGATAGCCGTCCTTGAAGGAATCGAACCGGCGGTCGAACCAAAGCTGGTAGCGATTGCCGCCTTCCGATTTTTTCAGGAGCCGGGCGCAGATCATGGGCGAGACGGCGATGGCGATGATGCCGGAGAGCACGATGGCGATGACGATGGTGACAGCCATCTCATGAAACATGCGGCCGATGATGCCGGGCATGAAAATGATCGGAATGAAGATGGCGGCGAGCGAGAGCGTCATCGAGAGCACGGTGAAGCTGATCTCCTTGGCCCCGAGCAGGGCGGCGATGGTGGCGGGCTTGCCCTCGTCGAGATGGCGAACGGTATTCTCGAGCACGACCACGGCGTCGTCGACCAGAAGACCCACCGCGAGCGTGAGAGCCATGAGGGAGAGATTATCGAGGCTGTAGCCGAGGAGGAGCATGACGCCGAAGGTGCCCAGCAAGGCGAGCGGCAGGGCAACCGCAGGCACGACCGTCTCGCGCACGCGACCGAGGAAGAGAAAGACGACCAGCACCACCAGGCCGAAAGCGATGAGGATGGTGAGCTTTACATCGCCAATGCTCGCAATGATCTGCTGCGAGCGGTCGTAGTTAATGTAGGAGGTGATGGAGGCGGGCAGGGAAGGCTGAAGCTCCTTGAGCGTCTGGCGGACGGCCTCAGCGACCTGGATGTCGTTGGCGCCGGGCGCGGGAGTGACGGCCACCACGAGAGTCGCGCTGCCATTGGCGTGGTCCCGATTCCAGAAATCGAGGTTCAGATATTGGGTCTGGATGGTGTCGATGGGCTTGGCCACATCGCGAATGCGGACCGGGGCGCCATCCTGATAGCGGACAATGAGGTCGTTGAAATCGGAGGCCTGGAGCAACTGGCCCTTGGGGTTGACGATGAATTGGAGATTCTTGCCAAAGATCTGGCCGCCGGGGGTGAAGACGTTCCCGGTTTGCACCGCGCTGGCGACATCCGCCACAGTGATGCCGCGAGAGGACAGGGCATTGGCATCCATCTCGATGGCGACGGCGCGCGGGGAACCATAGACCTCCGCGGAGGAGACGCCGGTAAGCATCATCATGCGCTGGGCGACCATGTTGTTGGCGTAGTCGTAGAGGTCGGCGAGGGTCAGCGTGTCGCTATCCAGCGTGATGTAGACGATGGGCTGGGTGTTGGGATTGGTCGTCTGGAAGCTGGGCGGCGAAGGGAGAGCGCTGGGCAGATTGCCCATGGCGCGCTGGATGGCGGCCTCCACGTCAGCCTCGGCCTGGCCCATGGTTTTATTCAGCTCAAACTGGAGGGTGATATTGCTCGTGCCCTCCTGGTTGTGCGAGGTGATGAGCTGCAGGCCCTCGATCTGCATCATCTGAATCTCCAGCGGAGTGGAGACGTTGTTCGCCATGATCTGCGGGCTGGCGCCGGGATAGGACGTGGTGACCGAGATGACAGGATAGGCCACGTCGGGCAGATCGCTGACGGGCAGTGCAAAATAGGCGACCGCGCCAAAGATGGTGACGGACAGCGCACACAGCGTCGTCATCACCGGTTTGCGGATGAAGGGCTCGGAGAGATTCATCGAGGCGGCAGATTACTTGGCAGCAGGCGAGGGAGAAGGCGTCGCGGCGCGTTCCACCAAAGGTGTGGGCGGAGTCCAGGGGCTCGGGTTGACCTTCTTACCCGTGGTGAGTCCCAGTTGACCGGCGGTAACCACTTTTTCACCGGCCTTGAGACCTTCGTTGACCACTGTCTCGTCCGAGTAACGCTCACCGATTTTGATCGCCCGCAGGGCCACCGTATTGTCCGGGTTCACCACAAAAATGTAAGGCCCCTTCTGGCCGATGGCGATGCATTGGGATGGAATGACGACGGCGTCCTTGAGCACGGTGAGAATGAGCTCGATATTCACGAAGAGGCCGGGCCAGAGCACCATGTCGGCATTGGCGAAAGTGGCCCGCAACATGAGGGTGCCCGTGCTGCTGGAGATGGAGTTATTGATGATGGAGAGCTTGCCCGGGATCTTCCGGTCCGGCGCGCCGGGGATCGTGGCCGTGACCTGCAGGTCGCCGGAGTTGAAATACTGGCGCACCTTGTCGAAGTCGTTTTCCGAAATGGTGAAATCGACGTAGATCGGGTCGATGGTCTGGATATTGAGAAGCTTCGTACTATTGGCCGTGACCAGATTACCCGCGTCCACGAGGTAGAGGCCAGTCTTGCCATCGATGGGCGAGTTGATCGTGCAGTAGCCCACGTTGATCTGGGCGTCAGAGAGCTGGCCCTCGGCAGTCTGTACGGCGCCCTGAGCCTGCAATTCGTTGGCCTGGGCGGTCTGCAGGTCGGCGAGATCGATGGTCTTGGTCTGGTAGAGCGATTGCTGGCGCTTCAGGGTCACCTCCATGTTGGCGAGATTGGCCCGGGCCGAGTCGAGATTACCCTGGGCAGTTTGGAGAGCGGCGAGATACGGGCCGGCATCGATGGACGCGACAAGCTGGTCTTTCTTGACCGAAGCCCCCTGCCCGACGGCGTAGCGCACGAGATTTCCCGTGACCTGCGCCTGCAGGGTCACATCCGCGATGGTGGTGCAATTGCCGAAGGTGTCGATGGTCAGCGGGACATCTTCCGTGTGCGCCGTGGCAAAGCTCACCGGTGGTGTGAAAACCGGCTCCGCCTTTTTTTGGCAGGCCGCCAGAGCGATCAACAGGAAAACAATCGAAGACGCTCGTTTCATTCGCTCGCTTGCTACTTGTCCCGTCGGCAAGTGTCAACCATTGGCCAACGTTTTGTCAGGAGGCTTCCCTTCGGGCGGGCTCTTTGCCAGAGTCGCCCGCGATGATCATCACAATTCTGGTTTCTATCATTCTCTTCTGGTTTCTGGAAATCATGGTCATCGCTGGAATCATCGCGGTCTGGAAGATGAACGAGCGCATCGCCGTTGTGCCTGGGCTGGATATCGCGGTCAGCGCGCTGACCTGGATTCCCTGGGTCATCGCGGGTTGGCTTTTTGGCTGGGCCGGCTTGTTTGGCTGCGTCATCGGCCAGTTTGCCGCGATGCAGACCTTTTGCTTCTGGCATTGGAAGCAGAGCGGGCACCAGGGGCCATCCATTGGCACCACGCTCAACCGCATTGTGGGTCCCAAGGCCAACAACTTTGCCCTCATCGCCACCCTGCCCGCGCTGCCAGCCTTCCTGCTCATCCGGTTTTCCCAGCTCACCACCTACCCCATCCTGGTCAAGGCGATCAAGCTGCCGCCCTACAACCAGTCGGAATGGGTCAGCGTGTCCCGGCAAAAATTCCACGGCCTGGTGGGCCACGATCTCGTCTGGTGCCTCTATTGCGACTGGATGACCGGCCTCTACGCCCTCGGCGGCGAAATGCTGCGCAATCTGGAGAGCTTTTGGTGCCCGATCAAATTCTACCCCGGCAAGAAGTGCGAAAACTGCAAGCTGGATTTCCCCGACATTCCCTCCTGGGTGCCACCCGAGGGTACGATGAAGGACGTCGAGGACAAGTTGGTCGAGAAGTACGAAGGGAAGACCTGGAATAGCTGGTGGGGCCATCCTGATCGCAAGACGGACGAGCCCAAGCCGCCGAGCGAGCCGCCCAAGGCCTAGAGCTTAGTTCCGCGTGACCCGGTTGGAAATCCGGCCACCATCTCCCAACGTGTTTGGCAAATACTCCGGGAGCTGAAGGCCCGCGCCGGAGGTCTTAGTGAGAGGCCTCAGCTACAGGCGTCTTCCCTGCCGCCGCCTCGGCCTTTCTGCGCCGTTCGGTGGTGAAGTATTCCACAAAGTAGAACGTCACCGGGATGAGGAAGATCGCCACAAAGGATGACGCCAGCATGCCTCCGATGACCGTCGTGCCAAGCACTCGGCGTGAGACCGAGCCGGAACCCGTCGCAATGGCGAGCGGCAACGTGCCCAGGATGAATGCAAAGGTCGTCATGAGAATCGGGCGCAAGCGGAGCTTCGCTCCCGCCAGGGTCGCATCAAAGAGCGGCTTGCCTTTCTCGTATTCATCACGCGCAAATTCCACGATAAGGATGGCGTTTTTCGCGGCCAGACCGATCAACATGACCAGACCAATCTGGGCGTAGAGATTGTTCTGCATCCCGCGCAGCAACAGGAAGGCAAAGGCTCCGCAAACCGCCACCGGCGTACTAAGCAGCACGCTAAAGGGCAACGACCAGCTCTCATATTGTGCGGCGAGGATGAGGAAGACGAAGAGCAGGGAGAGCGCAAAGATGGCCGAGGCCGGAACGCCCTTGGCGGCGAGCCATTCCTGATAAGTCATCCCAAACCAATCGTAGCCCATGCCGCTCGGCTGGGTCTCCTTGAAGACTTCCTCCATGGCCTTCATCGCCTGGTCGGTGCTGTAACCGGGAGTGACCGAGGCGTTGATCTGCGAGCAACGGTACATGTTGAACCGGGTGGTGAACTCAGGCCCAAAGGATTTACTCCCCTTGATAAACGACGACAGCGGAACCGAATCGCCGGCCTTGTTGTTGATGTAGAAGAGACCAATATTATCGAGTTTCGTCCGATATTCGCCTTCCGCCTGCACATAGACCTGCCACTGGAGGCCGAAGCGGTTGAAGTAGTTGACGAAGTAACCGCCCAGGAACGTCTGCAAGGTCTGGTAGGCATCGGTCAGGCTGACGCCCTGGATCATGGCTTGCGCCTCATCCACATCGAGGTAGATCTGCGGGACGTCCCACAGAGCGGTCGTAAAGGCCTTGGTCAACTCGGGACGTTTCTGTGCCGCCGCCATGAAAGCCTGCGTGTTTTTGCTGACAAAAGCGACATCTGCGCCGGTCCGATCCTCGAGCATCATGGTCACGCCGCCCGCGGTACCGATGCCGGGAATAGCGGGGGGCGGAAAGGAAATGGCGGCGGTCGGCTGAGGCAATTTCGACAACTCCCCATTGATATGCGCCATGATGGCGTCGACCTGCAATGGCGGAGTTGTGCGCTCGTCCCAAGGCTTGAGCGCAACGAAGAAAAAGCCATTGTAAGTAGCCTGCACGCTGCTCAGCAGGTTGAAGCCGACCACCGTGGTCACGTACTCCACGCCGGGCGTCTTGCGCAAAATATCTTCTACCTGCGTGCAAACCTTATCCGTTTGCTGGAGCGAGGAAGCGCGGGGCAACTGGACGGAGCAGAAGACATAGCCCTGATCTTCCTCGGGAATGAAGGCCGTGGGCAGTTTCGAGCCGATGAACCCGCCCAGCCCGGCGATGACGGCGAGGAAGAGCAAGCTGATGAACAACTTGCGGATCATCGCACCGCAAATGACGCCGTAGGTACTCGTAATCCAGGTGAAAAATTTATTAAAGCCCCGGAAGAAGTAACCCAGCGGGCCGCGGGATTCTTTCTTGGGACGCAGGAGCAGCGCACCCAGCGCGGGACTGAGCGTGAGCGCGTTAAAAGCCGAGATCAGAACGGACACCGCCATGGTCACCGCAAACTGCTGATACATCAGCCCTGTGATGCCGGGGATAAAGATGGTGGGAACAAACACCGCAGTCAAAATCAACGCGATCGCAATGACCGGCCCGGACACCTGCGACATGGCCTTGAAAGCAGCATCCTTGGGAGACATGCCTTCCTCGATGTGACTCTCGATGGCCTCCACCACCACAATGGCGTCATCAACCACCAGACCGATCGCCAGCACGAGGCCGAAGAGCGACAGGGTATTGATGGAGAATCCAAGAATGGGGAAGAGCGCAAAGGTACCGATCAGCGAGACCGGAACCGCGATCAGCGGGATGAGCGTGGCGCGCCAGCCTTGGAGGAAGACAAAGACCACGATGATGACGAGGCCCATCGCCTCGAAAAGGGTCTTCACGATTTCCTGCATGCCCGCAGTCACTGCCTTGGTCGTATCGAGCGCCACGGCGTACTTCAGGTCGCTGGGGAATTGCTTGCTGAGGGTCTCCATCAGCTTGCGCACATTCTGCATGGTCGCCACGGCATTGGAACCGGGCTGCTGGTAGACGCAGACGATGGCGGCATTTTGCCCCTGGAAGCGGCCTTCGATATTGTAGAACTGGGCGCCAAGTTCAACGCGCGCCACGTCGGCGACCCGAACAATCGAGCCATCGGAGTTGGCCCGGATGACGATATCCTTGAACTGCTTCTCTGTCACCAGGCGGGACGTGGTATTCACCGTATAGGTAAAGAGCTGTCCCTGCGGCACGGGCTGCCCACCGATCTGGCCCGAGGGATTCACGTTGTTCTGCGCGTTCACCGCATTGATCACCTCAGGCACGGTGATATTGAGCGTGGCGAGCCGATCCGGCTGGACCCAGATGCGCATCGCGTACTCGCCGGCGCCGTAGATATTCACCTGGCCGACGCCGCTCACGCGGGTCATCGGATCGTTAATATTAATATAGGCGTAGTTGGCCAGGAAGGTCGGATCGAACGTGCCGTTCGGCGAGTACAGCACGAACACACCCAGCGGAGAGGCGTAGGCCTGGTTAACCGTGACGCCGTAATTTTTGACATCCGTGGGCAGCTGGGCGGCGGCCTGGGTCTGCCGCATCTGGGCAAGAATCTGATCGGTCGTCGGCGACGTGCTGATGCCAAAGATTACGTTGAGCTGCATCGCTCCGTTGTTGGCGTTGATGGAGTACATGTACTCCATGCCCTCGACACCGCTCATCTGCTGCTCGATGGGCGTGGCCACCGAGGCTTCCACGGTCAACGCATCAGCGCCGACATAGGTCGTGGCCACCTGGATCTGCGGCGGAACGATATTCGGATACTGCGCAATGGGCAGCATCGACATGGAGACGAGACCCACGATGACCGTGATGATGGCAATAACCATCGCCACAATGGGCCGCCGGATGAAGAAATCGGACATGCGGGGCTACTGGGCAGCGGGTTGCTTCGGGGTCTCGGCAGACTGCGCAGGCGCCTCCGCGGGTGGCTTCGGTGTCGCAGCAGACTGCGCCGGTGCCTCTGCGGGCGCCTTGGCCGCATCGCCAGCCCCGGAGGTTTTCGGAGGAGGAGTCGGCGCCTGATAAGCCTGCACATTCACCTTATCGCCGGGCCGCACCTTTTCCACGCCTTCCACCACGACTTTATCGCCGGGCTGTAGTCCCTTTTCGATCACCTGCATCGGTCCATCCAACGGTCCCAGTACGACGGGGCGAACGGCAATGACATTGTCCGGTCCGACAATCGAGACGAGATGCTTGCCCTGCATCTCCACCACCGCCTGTTGAGGAACGATCATCGCATTGTTCAGCATTTTCACCGGCGCGGTGATGCGGGCGAAGAGGCCGGGACGCAGCAGATCCTCGTCGTTGGGAAAGAGGCCGGTGATCTGGATGGAACCGGTGGCGGTGTTGATCTGCCGATTGAGGAAATCGAAGCGGCCCCTTTGTGGGTACTCGCTACCGTCCGCCAGGTGAAGCACCAAGGCCGCCTTGAGTTTATCCGGAGCAGTGTCCGACAGGGTCTTAATCAGGGAGGCGGCCGTGAGGTATTCCTCTTCCGTGATGGAGAAGTTCACCTTGATGGGATTGACCTGCGACATCTGGGTGAGCACGGTCGAGGTGCCCCCCGGTCCCACGAGGTCGCCGATCTGGGCCTGGGCCACACCGGTAATGCCATCGAAGGGAGCCGTAATCGTGCAGTAGTTGAGATTGATCTGCGCCGTTTGCACCTGCGCCTGCTGCGAGGCAACCGTGGCCACATCCGCCTGGGCATTCTGGTAAGCCGTATCGTATTCCTGCTGGCTGATGACCTTGGTTTTGTAGAGCTGCGTCTGGCGATCGAGGGTGATCTGGGAAAGCTGGGCATTCGCGACCGATTTGGCGTAGTTGGCATTCGCCTGGGCCAGCGCGGCCTCGAAGGGCCTCTTGTCGATCGTAAAAAGGGTGGTGCCCTCCTTGACCCAGGAACCTTCCTTGTAATTCTGGGTCATCAGGTAGCCGGTCACCTGAGCGCGGATGTCCGCGTTTTTGTTACCGGTGAGCAGGCCCACCCAGGTCCGCATGTCCAAAACATCCTTGGTGACCACCGGGGTAACCATGACGGTGAGGGGCCCCTGAACAGGAGCCTCCTTTTTCTGATTACAGGACGCCAGTCCCAACAATCCGAGTGTTGCCACGAGGGCCAGCGCGCGTTTCATCCGTCAGCTTGGTATTCGCCGCATCACCCGATGTCAATCTCGGGGAATATCCCCATCCGAGGAATTTCCCTCTGGCCTCGAAGAGTTTTTGCGTACTGGCGGAGAGCCGCATAGAAAGTCTCCAGAGCCGCCTTCATGATTTCGACGCAATTTCTCCGCCGCGTAAGCCTCAAGAGGGATCAGGTTCCAGATTTTGAAAGCTATCCCTTTAACCTGCCGGTGGTCCGCCTCCTCGACGCCCTCGAGCTTCATCCCAAGGTAACTTTCCTCATTGGGGAAAACGGCTCGGGAAAATCAACCCTCCTTGAGGCCATCGCGGTGAGCCTTGGTTTCAATCCGGAGGGAGGCACCAAAAATTTCCGCTTTGGCACGCGCGAATCACATTCCACCCTGCACTCCTTTCTTCGGCTCGCCCGCGGTGTTTCCCGTCCGAAGGACGGCTTCTTTCTCAGGGCGGAGAGCTTCTTCAACGTGGCCACGGAAATCGAAAGACTAGATGCCGAGCCTGCTCCGGCCCCTCCGGTGATCAATTCCTACGGCGGCGCTTCCCTGCACGAGCAATCGCATGGCGAAGCTTTTCTAGCCCTTATGATGAATCGCTTTGGCGGAAACGGCCTATACCTTCTCGACGAGCCCGAAGCCGCCCTATCACCCCAGCGCCAACTGGCCGTGCTGGCCCGCCTCCACCAACTGGCCGAATCCGGCTCCCAGTTCCTCATCGCCACCCATTCCCCAATTCTGATGGCCTATCCGGACGCCACGATCTACTCGTGCTCGAAGCATGGCCTGGAGCCCATCGACTACCACGACACCGAACATTTTCAGGTAACCCGCAATTTTCTGGCGAACCCCTCTCGAATGCTCCGCGAGCTCTTTGGAGGGGAGTAAAACACACCGCGCAGCAAAAATTATATTGCATCACCTATTAGGTTAGATTAGCAATAACTTAGCTTAGGTTTACGCAACCAGTTTAGCGGATATTTTCCATTTCCAAAGGGTCAATTATTAGCTTCATCCCGCACCCGGTTGCCTTAGGGGATCATCACGAAAAGCGTATTGCCTTTTCAGGGATTTACTAATATCCCGCTACCTTTTGCACCAAAGGACAATACCATGAGAACTCAACTCATCCGCTCACTTCCCGCCGTATCCCTCCTGACGGCCATTTTCGCAACTGCTTCGCACCTTGGTGCACAATCTCTCTGGATTAATCCTGCGGGTGGGGATATCGCAACGTCCTCGAACTGGTCCGGCTCAATTCCCAGCGCCACGCAGGATGGAGCCTTCTTCCTGAACTCCGCGTACACTGTGAATGTACTCAACGACTTCACGGCCCACAATCTAGTGGTCACCTCCGGCACGGTTACCTTTGATCTCGCAGCAGGCAAGACCCTCTTGATGGCCAACGCGGGATCGTTCGGGCCGCAAGGCGGCACGGCGGCCCTCACCGGCTCCGGCACCCTGCTAGCGACTTTCGGATTTGGCGCAGGCTCTGGCGGGTCTCTCTCAGTGAGCAATGCCAGCGTGCTCGCGGGCTATGTTGCGATCGATACAGGTCGAATCACCCAAAGCTCCGGCCTCGTACAAACCGGCGAGTTCATGGTGGGCACGGGCTCCGCCGCGGCAGGCGTGTACAATATGAGCGGAGGGCAGGTGCTAGTTACCGGCACTGCTCTGGACGGAAGCGGCGGCAGCCTGCGGGTGGGTGACTTCGGCGGGTCTGGCACCTTTAATCAGACGGGCGGCCTGGTTCAGTTGATCAGCACTTCCACGGATGGGAACTCTCTGAATATCGGCAACCAGGGCGGCCATGGCGTCTATAACATCAGCTCGGGTACGCTGAGCTTTGTGGGTTCAGGCTTGGTCACCATGGGACGCTCGTCAGGCACCTACGGCGCCGCCACCGGTATTTTCAACATAAGCGGTGATGCGTTAGTGGACATCAACGGCTCGGGCACCACGGCCAACTTCATCATCGGCGATAACATCACCAGCACAAACAATGGCTCGGGCACCATCAACCAAACCAGCGGAACCCTCTCGATCCGCAATGGCGCTAATCTCTACCTCTCCGGCTTCGCGCCCACGATCTCCGGCACGAACACCTACAACCTCAACGGCGGCGTGCTGGCCATCGGCGGTTCCTCTCTCAAAGGCGCTTACAATGGCTCCTCGCCTTATGCCTTCAATCTCGGCGGCGGCACGATTCGCGTCACCGGTACGGATTTGACGACCAGCGTCAACGCCACCCTGGTCTCGGGCACTTCGTCGACGATCGACACCAATGGCCTCAATGCCACCTGGAACGGATCCTTCAGCGGTTCAAATTCACAATTGGTCAAGGTTGGCTCCGGCACTCTCACCCTGACCAACAGCAGCCGCATAGACTCGTTTTTTACCAACGGCGGCGTACTGGCCCAAACCTCCGGCACAGTCACCTCCTATGAGGTTGGTGTCGGTTCGGGGTTGACGGGGACCACCCCCAACGTGGGCGTTTATAACATGAAGGGCGGCACCCTCCTTATTTCGGCCGGCACGCCTCCACCTTTCGTCGGCGGTTCGGCTTCCAGCATCCGCGTCGGCGATTTCGGGGGCTCGGGCACCTTCAACCAGACCGGCGGCAATGTGATCATCAATGGATCGCTGAATGTCGGCAACCAGGGCGGCCATGGTTTCTACAACATCAGCAGCGGTACGCTCAACTTTGCCAGCGGGCTCTCCACCCTCGGCCGGACCAGCGGCGGATCGACCAGCAGCGGAGGCAGCACGGGCGAACTCAATATCTCGGGTAGCGCCGTGGTGAATCTCAGCGCCTCTACCCAGCTCACCCTCAGCAATTGGTATCCCTACACCGGCTCGGGAGTTCAAGGTAACGGCGTGCTCAACCAAACCGGCGGCCTTCTCAATGTCGACAACGCCGCCACCCTCACCCTCACCGGTTTCGGCTACGGCGTTTACAACCTGACCAGCGGTACGCTCCAGATCGGCGGCAGCAGCCTGGTTGGAGTCTTTGGCGGAGAGAACGGCACCTACGACTTCAACCTGGGAGGCGGCACCATCAAGGTCTCCGGGTCCGATCTGACCACCAGTGTGAATGCGAACCTGGTTTCAGGCGCCAGCTCGACGATCGACACCAATGGGCTCAAGGCCAACTGGAGCGGAACATTTACCGGTACCAACGGCCAACTGGTGAAAAAGGGCAACGGCACGCTCACCATCACGGCCAACAACACCATCGCCTCATTCTTCACCAATGGCGGCACGACGAGTCAAACCTCGGGAACGACCACCTCCTACGAACTGGGCGTGGGCTCCGGCCTGACCGGTACGAACGCCAATGTGGGTACCTACAGTATGACGGGCGGTACGCTGCTGATCGCGGCCGGCACTCCGCCGCCCTTCGTGGGCGGCCAGGCCTCCAGCCTAAGGGTGGGTGATTTCGGGGGCTCGGGTACCTTCAACCAGACCGGAGGCAATGTGATCGTCAACGGTTCGCTGAATGTCGGCAACCAGGGGGGGCGCGGCGTGTACAACATCAGCAGTGGAACCTTGGACCTCGCAGGCGGCATGTCCACGCTGGGACGGACCAGCGGCTCTTCCGTCAGCAGCGGAGGCAGCACAGGCGTGCTCAATCTCTCGGGCTCGGGTGTGGTAAATGTCAGCGGAACCGCCACCCTCGTGGGCAGCAATTGGTATCCCTCCAGCGGCATCGTGCAAGGCAGCGGCACCATCAACCAGACCGGCGGCCTGCTTAACGTCGCCAACACGGCCTCGCTCGTCCTCACCGGCCAGGGCAATGCCACCTACAACCTGACCAGCGGCACGCTCCAGATCGGCGGCAGCAGCCTGGTTGGAGTCTTTGGCGGCCAGAGCGGAACTTACAACTTCAATCTCGGCGGCGGCACGATCAAGGTGGCCGGCAGCGACCTCGCGACCGATGTGAATGCCAATCTCGTCGCAGGCACGGCTGACATCGGCCCCGCTTCCAAGATCGATACCAATGGCCTCAATGCCACCTGGAGCGGCTCGATCAACGGAGCGCAGGGCGGCCTCATCAAGGCAGGCTCGGGCACGCTGACCTTCAACGGCTCGGGTACCCGAACGATCGGCTATTTCAATACCGACCAGGGCACCACGCGGCAGACCGCCGGTACCACCACCAGCACGGAACTGGTGGTCGGCAGCAACTACTCGGCAAAAAATGGCGCCTTCACCCTCGACGGCGGCACGGTCAACGTTTCCGGATCGACCCCGGCTTCGTCGACATCGTCCTTCCGCGTGGGTGATTTCAGCGGCACGGGCGTCTTTAATCAGAATGCCGGCGTGGTCAACGCAGATGGCGCGGTCATCCTGGGCAACCGTGGCGGCACAGGCTCTTACAATCTCTCCAGCGGCACCTTCAATGTCGGCCAGAATGCCATCCCGGGCACGACCGGGGTGATCATCGGACGGTCGCGGGCGGCGGATGCCACCGGATCGCAGGGCACGCTGAATATCACCGGCGGCCTGCTGCATCTCTTCTCCGGTGCCGCGCTCCAGATCGGCGGCGAGGATCTTTCCGACGCCCGAAGCACGGGCGTGGTGAACCAGAGCGGAGACTCCCAGGTGATCGTCGAGAAATTCATCCAGTTGGGTGACACCGGCACGGGCACCTACAACCTCAATGGCGGTACGCTGCAAGTGAACGGAGCCAATGGTATTCGCAAAGGCGCCGGCACGGCGATCTTCAACCTGGCCGGTGGCACGCTGGCTCAAGGCTCCACCTTCAGCACGAGCGTGAACCTCACCGTAAGCGGCACCGCCTCGACCATCGATACCGGGGCATTCACCGGTACGTACGCCGGTTCTCTGCTGGGCTCCGGCCTGGTCACCAAGGTGGGCTCGGGCACCATGCTCGCCAACGGCGCATCCTCAACCGCCAGCATCCAGGTCAACGCCGGTGTTCTCTCCGGCACCGGCAAGACCACCGGCAGCGTGACCGTGGCATCGGGAGCGACCCTTGCAGGCGCGGTGAACGTGGGCGGCACGACCACGGTCGAGCAGGGCGCCACCTTCGGGCCTGGCTTCTCCCCGGCGGCCGTTTACAACGATGGCGACCTGGTCATGGCCGGCACCATGTACATCGAGCTAAGCGGCAGCGCCGGCGGCACGGGGACCTTTACCGCACCAGTAACCGGCCAGTACGATCAGGTCCTTTACGGAGGAGCAGGTGGGATTACCCTCACGGACGATGCTGTGCTGCAAATCGCCAGCCTGAGTTCCTACCTGCCTGTGGTTGGAGATACCTTCGACATCCTGCTTGCCACCAACCTGATCACGGCCGATCCCTCGGCGGTCACAGTGGAAGGCGTCGGCGCTCTCTCCGATTATATATTCTATCTCACCTTGGGCACCACGACGTGGAATGGCGGGGGAAGCTACAACGCGGTGGAACTTCACGTGCTGGCCGTTCCTGAGCCGGGCACGTACGCTCTGCTGATCGCCGCCGGCGTATTCGGGTTGCTACTGCGCCGGAGAAAAGCGGGTGCTCGCTAAGAGCGCCGCGCCGCACGGCAAGCTGAGCGATTAATTCGCGGGAGGAGGCGGAGGCTGATTGCCGCCACCGTTTCCTCCACCGCCATTACCTCCGCCGCCCTGGCGATTGCCCATTTGGGCGCGAAGTTCCTCCCACTTCGTTTTTTGCTCCGGCGTCAGGATGGCCTCGATTTGCGGATCCGTCGTCTTGCGGAGTTCCTGTAGCTTCGCTCGACGGTCCTCGCGAGAAAGACTATTGTCGTTGCGAATAGCGTCGACCGCCGGACGCTGCGTCTCCATGATGGCCTTGATCTTCTCGCTTTGATCCGGAGTAAGGCTCAAAGCCGTCGACATGCGCTGAAGCCGCTCGGCTCCGCGATCTCCACCGCCGCCTCCGCGGTTGCCTCCGCCGCCCCCGCCACGCTGACGTTGTCCGCCACCATTGGGGGCCGAGTCGGCTGGTGCAGCCGAGGCCACGGAGGAATCCGCCGGCGCAGCCGCAACTGGAGTAGGTGACGACTCCGAGCTCGATTGAGGCACCGCTGGTTTCTTGGCCGGCCCGCAGCCGATGAGGAAGACACCCGGCGCCGCGAGAAGGAGGGACTTAAAGCTGATTTTCATAGAAGAATTTCGGATTGAACCCCCTCGCCGCGCTTCGGTTGCGAGGCAAATCTAGGCAAATTTTCCGGGGTTCAGGATCTTCTGGGGATCCAGGGCCTCGCGAAGCGTGCGGTGCAGGTTGCGATTGGCCTCGCTCACGGCCTGGGGCCACCAGCGCATCTTGGCCAGGCCGATCCCGTGTTCACCTGTGATGGCTCCGCCCCAGGCGATGACCTGGGCAAAGAGCTCGTCGAGCGCCGCATCCGCCCGCTCGTGAATGTCCGGCTGGTCGTACTCGCCCACCATGATGTTGACGTGGATGTTCCCGTCCCCGGCATGGCCAAAACAGGCGATGGGAAAGCCACAGCGGGCCTGCAGGCCGCGGGCAAATTCCATCAATTCGACCAGTTTTCCACGAGGAACGACGATGTCCTCGTTGAGCTTCTTGAGGCCGGTGGCCTTGAGGGATTCCGAGAAGGAACGTCGCAAATCCCATATTTTTTCACAGGACTCTTCGTCCAGGGCGGTCTCGACCTGCGTTGCTCCCTTGGCCTTGAGGAGCTGGGCGAGGCTTTTGGCTTCGCTGCGCACGCTGGCGGGCTGGCCGTCGAGTTCGATGAGGACGTGCGCGTCGCCCGGGGGGAATTTGGCGCCGGGGCGGAACTCGCGGGCGGACTCGAGGGTAAACCGGTCTGCAACTTCCAAGGCGGCGGGCAGAAAGCCTTCACGGAAAACGGCTTGGATGGCTTTGGCGGCTTGGTTCATGGTGCGAAAGCCGGCTGAAAGGGCGGCCCGGGCGGGAGGCAGGGGAAGCAGACGCAGGGTGGCTTCGGTCACCACGCCGAGCAGGCCTTCGGAGCCGGTGAAGAGGCCCACCAGGTCGAAGCCGGTTTTGTTTTTGTGGGTGCGTCCGCCGCATCGCACGATGTCGCCATTGGCCAGAACTACCTCCAAGCCAAGGATATAGCTACGAGTGACCCCGTACTTTAGGCAGCGCGGGCCTCCGGCATTGGTGGCGATGTTGCCGCCGATGCTGCAGTTTTTCAGGCTGGCAGGATCGGGCGGGTAGAAGAGGCGCTTTTTGCGGGCGGCGGCTTGAAGCTCCCCAGTGATGACGCCGGGCTCGACCACGGCCACGAAATCCTGCTCGTTGATTTCCTTGATCCGGTCCATGCCCTTGACGGCCAGCACGATGCCGCCCTCGACGGGCACGCAACCGCCGACATAGCCATAGCCAGCGCCGCGGGTCGTGACGGGGATGCCGTACTCGCCGGCGATCTTCATGACCTTGGAGACCTCCTGGCTGCTCGACGGGAAAACGGCGAGGTCGGGGCGGCGCTGGGCAAACCATTTGTCGCCGGTGAAATCCGCCAGGGCGGCGGGATCGGTGAGAACTTTTTTTGCGCCGAGAGCGCGTTTTATTTTGGATGCGGCCTGAGCCGTACGCGTTTCTGTTTTGCCCATCGATGAAATGATGGCATAAGCGCGTCACGTGCAAATGAAAACCATCGTCGTCCTGGACGCTCACACTCTCAGCCCTCTTCAACTTGGCGAGCATTCCGCCGCTCATCCCTCGTGGGACAAACTGTCCTCTCTTGGCTCGCTGACCCTGCACCCGCGCACCAAACCCGATGAGGTCGTGGCCCGCGCGGCGGATGCCGAGATCCTCCTGACCAACAAGGCCAAAGTCACGGCCGAGCACATCGCGGCGTTGCCGAAGCTCCAATACATCGGCGTGATGGCGACGGGCTACAACATCGTGGACCTCGCCGCCGCTCGCGAACGCGGCATCCCGGTGACGAATGTTCCCGGATACTCCACCATGTCGGTGGCGCAGTGTGTCTTTGCGCTCCTGCTGGAAATCTCGGTGCGGGTGGGCGCGCACGACGCAGCCGTGAAAAATGGCGACTGGGTGCGCTGCCCGGATTTTTATTTCTCGGTGGGGCCGATCGGTGAACTCGCGGGAAAGACCCTGGGCATCATCGGCTTGGGCACCATCGGGCAGGCCGTGGCGCGCATCGGCGCGGCTTTCGGCATGCGGGTCGTGACCTACTCCCGGTCGCGCAAGGAGTTTGACACGCCGGTCGAGTGGCTGTCGCTGGATGAGGTGTTTGCGCAGTCCGACGTGCTCACGCTGCATTGCCCGCTCACCCCGGAGACGGACCATTTCATCAACCGCGAGAATCTCAAAAAATTCAAGCGCTCGGCCATCCTGATCAACACAAGCCGCGGCCCTTTGGTCAACGAAGCCGACCTCGCGGAAGCCCTGAAAAACGGCACCCTGGCGGCCTACGGAGCGGACGTCCTGAGCGAGGAGCCACCGAAGGCCAACAACCCACTGCTGGCCGCTCCCAACACCGTGATCACACCGCACATTGCCTGGGCCAGTGTGGAAGCACGCTGCCGTTTGATGGATGTGCTCGCCGACAACCTGAACGCGTACCTCGCGGGCTCCCCCATCAATGTAGTAAGCGGAGCCCCGGCGGCGGTGCCAACCGAGCCAGTAGCAGAGGAGCCCATCGTGGAGGAGGCCTCTACGGTTGAATCTGCCATTGAGAAAGGTGCCTCTCCAGAGCCCGAAGAGGCTCCACAAGTGGATGCGGATGCCGTGAATTCACGATTCTGGCATTTTCGCCCATCACCCCGGCGACGCCTGGGGCAGATGACGCGGCGCCGGCTCAAAAAACTGCGCCAAGCGGTCAAGGAAACGGCCCCTCAGCGGAGCCGTCGTTCCAGATCCCGGAAAAAGCTGAGCTGATCTCAGCTCGGAGCGGCGCAAAGCCGCTTCCCAGGGATTGCCTTTTTCCACCAACGACCGGGAGGTCGATGGCGGCAGTTTCGTGACTAGGTCCAACTCGTATTTCGGCGGCCAATCTGCCCGTTTCGGCGAGTAAAACGGCGGTTTCGCCGAGAAGTTTTGCGCGGAAATTGACGTCGGAAAAGTGGAGTGCTTTGTTCCCCTTCAACTCTTCTTTTAACCCCTAGAGCCTCGCAACCTGTTGAACGATTTCAGCAGTTCCGTGTCTCACATGTACCTACATTGTAATGCCTAAAATCACCAAAACCCGCCTGAATGTTCTCGGCATCCCAAAATTCGTTCTGGGATGCCTCGCCGCCATAGTCGCCCTGATCACTCCGATTTCGACAGCTTCAGCGAGCGCGGTTTTGCAGCTGACCACAGATTGGGGGAGCGGATTCCAGGCGGAGGTCGTCGTGACCAACGATACGGGCCGAACACTCAACAACTGGCAACTGGAATTCACCATGACGCCCCAGATCACCAGCATCTGGAACGGAACGGTGATCAGCAGCACCGGCGGAAAGTATGTGATTCGTGGCGCGAGTTGGAACGCCTCCCTTGCGCCCGGGGCCAAGACCAGCTTCGGTTTTGTGGCTCAGCCGGGTAATTTCAAGACCACGCCAACCTTCGTTCTGAAAGATGCCTCCGATGGCACAGGCGGCAACCCCACGCCGACGCCAACCCCTTCGCCGACGGCTACCCCAACGCCCACGCCGACCGCAACTCCCACTCCCACGGCGACTCCCAAACCCACCGCAACCCCTACACCGACGCCAACCCCGGCGGCCGCTCCCGGCAAGCCCACGCTGGCAATCCTGAAAAACTGGGGCACCGAGGGCGGATATGATCTGACCTGGAACAAATGGAGCGGACCGGACGGCACGTCCTTCCGCATCCTGGAGGACGGCCAGGAAATCTACCGCGCAGCCGCTGCGCCGAACTCGAATGGCCAACAGACCGGCAGCTACCATGTCGGCAATCACGACTACGGCGTCTACACCTACCGCGTGGGCCTCATCAACTCGGCCGGGGAGACCTTCAGCGACACGGCGACCTTTGTGGCGGGCGGCGCGAGCGCGCTGAAAATCGACTCGCTCGACCAGAGCAGCCAAGCGCGGCAGGTCACCATTCCGCTCAATGCCGACACGGATCTGACCATCACGAAGCCCGGCTCGGCTGCGGCGCTGGACCTCAATCTTAGCACCAACAACGGCACCGTCTTCACCTATCAAAATCTGGGTAGCGGCAAGATTCGCCTGCACGGCACGGTGGCTGGGCGCACCTCGCTCAAGATTGAAGACAAGACGAGCGGCGAGATTCGCTATCTCGGTGTACGGGTGAAAAACGCCGACGGCTCGCTGCCGGGCCTGCCCAGCTACATCCCGATCGGCTCGGTGAGCGAAGACACCGCGACCGACCTTGCCTTCTGGCGCGCCTTTTCCAACGACGCGACGAATCGCCGGATGGATGCGCGCTATGTTTACCTCAACGGCGGCCCCAAGAGTATGGGCGTGGGCTGGAGAACCTGGACAGACAAGGACGGCTTCCGCGCGACCTCCTTTGTGCGGGAGAGCCTGAAGCTCGGCATGATTCCCTTCTTCGTCTGGTACAATATTCCCGACGGAGGCGAGAGCTACACCACGGATGTGAGCCACATGCAGAGCGCGGAATATATGAAGGGCTATTTCACGGATCTGAAATTCGCGCTCGATACAATGAAGGCGGAAGCCGGCGACGAAATGATCGGTCTCGTCCTCGAGCCCGACTTCCTCGGCTACCTCGCGCAGAATAAACAGGACACGGCCACGCTGTCCGCTCAGGTGAGTGCGATCTATGACTCCGGCGTGCTCGACCGCAGCAAGGATCCCGCCTTTGCCAATACGGTGCAAGGGCTGGTGCAGGCGATCAACTACACGATCCGCAAGTATCTGCCCAATGCCTACTTTGGCTGGCAATTCAACCTCTGGGCCTCACCGGCCGGTGGCTGGACCACACCCATCGGGGCCAAGGGGCTGATGCGCATCACGGATGATCGCGGGGTCACGCAAGGCCGCGCGGATATCAGCAAGGAAGCGCAGGCCATCACGGACTACTACATCAAGGCCGGCGTGCTGACCAATGGCGCGAACTTTGTCTCGGTGGACAAGTACGGCCTGGATGCAGGCGCGGAAGGCAAGGCGGCTGATCCCGCTTCCTCGACCTGGTTCTGGAACGGCATCCACTGGACCAATTACCTCACCTTCTGCCAAGCCATGGCCAGCAAGACGGGGCTGCCCGTAGTGTTGTGGCAATTGCCGGTCGGGCACATCAACTCCACTTTGGAGCCAAATCCCTACAACAACGGAACCTTCCCGGACCTCGTAAATACCTCGACCCACTATGAGGATAGCGCGCCGGATTATTTCCTGGGCGACAAATTCCAGGTGGGCGGCACGCGGCTCGATTACTTCTCGCGCTTCGACGGGGCCACCCATGTGTCACTGGAGGATGGCGCGGTGAAGTGGGCCAGCCACATTCCGTATGCCCGCGATGCCGGGGTGCGGTTGATCCTCTTCGGGGCAGGCGTAGGTGACTCGACCGATGGCGTGGGCACACCCACCACGGACAATAATTGGTGGGTCACCAAGGTGCAGCGGTACTACGCGAATCCCGTGCCCGCGAATAGCGGATCGCCCGCTCCCTCGCCAACGCCGAGCCCGACAGCCACGCCGTCTCCCACTCCCTCAGCGACGCCAACGCCCACGGCTACTCCCTCCCCTACCGCCACGCCGGTGCCGACACCGACAGCGACGCCTACCCCGGTGCCCACAGCTACACCAACGCCAACTCCGGCGGCGGGCAGCCCGAATGTGACGGTACAGGCGGGAAATGTGAAGGTCACCTTCACGGTGACGCAGGACTGGATCTCGGGATTCCAAGGCGAATTCAAGCTGACCAACACAGGATCGCAGACGATCACGAATTGGACAGCGGAGTTCGATTTTGAGCCGCGCATCTCGAGCGCATGGGATGCCACCATCCAGGCGCAGGGCTCGCTTCATTATATCGCCACTCCCGCGAGTTGGAATGCGGGCATCGCGCCAGGCGCCACGGTTTCCTTCGGCTTTCTCGGCAGCCCGGGCAATGTGAAGGCGCCGCCGCAAAACATCCGCGTGAACGGGACCAGCGGCAGCGCCACGCCTACGCCAACCCCGACCGCAACGCCGGTGCCGACCCCGACTGCGACTCCCGCGCCGACGGCCACGCCAACTCCCACGGCTACCCCGGTGGCGACACCAACACCGACCCCAAGCGCCACGCCAATCCCAACGCCGACGCCGGTGCCAGGGACGACCGGGCCAAGCATCGATGGGCGCAAGATCGTGGGATACTACCCGGAATGGGGCACGTATGACCGCAACTACCAGGTGACGGATATTCCCGCGGCGAAGCTGAACGTGGTGAACTACGCCTTCGCCAATGTGTCCTCGGCGGGAGATGTCTCGTTGTTCGATTCCTACGCGGCGACAGACAAGGCCTTTGCCGGAGATACGTGGGATCAGCCGCTACGAGGAAATCTCAACCAGTTGATCAAGCTCAAGCAGAAGAACCCTCACCTCAAGACGCTGATCTCGATCGGTGGCTGGACACTGTCGGCGACGTTCTCCGATTTTGCCGCCACGGCGGGAGGCCGAAGCCACTTTGCCACCTCGGCCGTGGCCTTCATGAAGCAGTATGGCTTCGATGGAGTGGATATCGATTGGGAGTACCCCGTGGGCGGAGGCTTGGCGGGCAATCACAACCGGCCAGAGGACAAGCAGAACTTCACGGCGATGCTCCAGGAGCTTCGCACGCAGTTGACGGCAGCCGGGGTGGCCGATGGTAAGAAATACTACCTGACCATCGCGGCGCCCGCAGGGCCTTCCACCATGGCCCATCTCGAACTCTCAAAAATCGCGGCCATCGTCGATTGGATCAATCTCATGGCCTACGATTTCCATGGGAGCTGGGAGACAGTCACCGACCACAACGCGCCGCTTTACGGGGTGAACTCGTCGGACCAACTCAGTTCCTCGGCAGCGGCCAACGCCTACCTCACGGCGGGCGTGCCTGCAGCGAAGCTCGTGCTGGGTGCGCCCTTCTATGGCCGGGGCTGGAGCGGGGTGCCAAATGTCAACCACGGCCTGCACCAGTCCACAAGCGGAGCCACGCCCATGGGAAGCTTTGACCCGGCGGGCGCGCCAACCGGCATGTTTGACTACAAGGACATCCAGAGCCGGCTGACCAATCAGGCGACGACCTACACGCGCTATTGGGATGCGGTGTCACAAACCCCATACGTTTATGCGCCGACGGTGCAAGGCGGTCTCTGGATCGGGTATGACGACCAGCAGAGCATTCATGCGAAAACGCAGTTCATCAAGGACAAGAGCCTGGGTGGAATGATGTTCTGGGATCTGAGCAACGACAGTCGCAATCCCGCGGATGCCCTGCTCACCACGGTCTATACGGACTTGAAGTAAGCTTTCGATGGATGAATCGAAGAGCCCGGGGAGAGCGATCTTCCCGGGTTTTTTCTTTGGGCAAACCCGTCCCAGATGGCAGTCGTTGAAGAGAGGATCAGAGAGATCGGCCGCTGGCCGAATCGGCGACAGAGCGCCGATGCTACAGCGCATCGCGAGAGTGACCTAGGCCGACTCTTCCAGCGCGACGGAGGGCGGAGAGGACGGCGGCGGCTCTTCAAAATTCAGCGAGACCGTGTTGTCGGGAATGTCGACATCGACTGCGGTGTAGCTGAGACAACTGATCTCCTCGAGGGAAGTCATGCCGGCGAGAACCTGATTGAGCCCCTCCTGGTAAAGGGTGAGCATGCCATTTTGAAAACCGACCCGGCGCATCTCGCCAAGCGGGGCATTGCGCGAGATAAGGTCGGCCAGAGTGTGGTCGGAGGCGCAGAGCTCCATCAGCGCCAGACGCCCGGTATAGCCACCCTCTCCGCACTCCTGGCAGCCGCCGCGCGTGTAGATATGGGTCAGATCAGGCCGGATGGGAATGTGGTTATTCCGGAAAATACGGCGCAACTCAGGCGTGAGTTCCGTCGGTTTTTTGCAGAACTGACAAAGCCGGCGGGCCAGGCGCTGGGCCTGGGTCAAAGCCAACGAATCCGCCAGCATATAGGGAGGTACGCCCATGGCGATGAGACGCGTCACCGCGCGCAGGCAGTCATTCGCGTGCAGCGTGGTTAAAACAAGATGGCCGGTGAGCGCGGCATTGATGGCGGCGCTGGCGGTTTCCTCGTCGCGACACTCACCAATGAGGATGACATCGGGGTCGGCGCGCATGAGGCGGCGCAGGCCTTCGGCAAAGCCAAGATTATTGAGGGGATCCGCCTGCGTCTGGTTCATGCCTTCGAGTTCGTATTCGATCGGGTCCTCGATGGTATGAATGTTGATGTTCTCGGAATTGATGCTGTTGAGCAGCGCGTAGAGTGTGGTGGTCTTGCCGCTGCCGGTGGGTCCGGTCACCAGGATCAGGCCCTGGTCGCGGCCCATGGCGTCGGAGAGCAGGGTATCCT
>FTCB01000383.1_pt1 | contig 47983 bp, 34 predicted proteins | sample 1639431 | NCBI WGS metagenome assembly FTCB01 (sample SAMEA3914864, study PRJEB12502) | metagenome | biome: forest; material: soil | place: USA | collected 2012-03-12 | depth 0.3 m
ACAAAATCCCGTAGAGCCAGAAGAGCTTAAGATCGAAGACCGGGCCGAAAACGAGAAAGGCGATTTTCGCCGAAGGCGGAAAGGCGGCAAAGCTGGCGGCGATGAAAGCGTCGGTATTGCTGCAGAGCGCCACCAGGACGGCCAGGCCCATGAGCACGAGGATGGCCAGGAAGGGCTGGGTGGCAAAGGGCATGATGATTTGCCGATCCACCGCGGTATTGAAAACACAGGCGATGGCGGTGCCGAGAATGAAGAAAAACGCGACATCGAGAAAATCCGCCGTGGCGGATTGGATGGCGAGGAGAAGCTTGCGGGGGATGGAGGCGCCTTGGGCGATATCGGAGAAATTTGGCGCCGCATCGTCGGAGGGCGCGGCGGAAATGCTCAGACCGCGGCGATTCCGCGGTTCCTGGATGACGCCCGGTTGCAGGATATTCTTCGTCGCGAACTGCTGAATGAGAAAGCCGGCGCCGACCGCGATGAGATAACCCAGCCCCAGCCGAAAAGTGACCATCACCATCTGGCTCTGCCCTCGAAAGGCCGCCCAGGTGCTCAAAGCCACGAGGGGATTTACGATGGGCGCGGCGAGCATGTAGGTCACGGCGCAGGAGAGCGGCAATCCCTTGCGCAGAAAACGGCGGACGACTACCACACTCCCGCATTCACAGATGGGAATGACTCCAAGCAGGCCAGTGACGAGCAGCGCGGCAAAGGGATTTTTCGGCAGCGCCTGCGCGAGTTTCTCCGGCGAAACGAAGACATCGACAAAGCCGGAGATGAGCGAGCCGAGAAGCAGAAAAGGCACGCCTTCAAAAAGCACGCTGAGGAAGGCGTAGGAGAAGTCGTTCGGACTAAAGGTGAACCAATGCATGTCGTTTCAATGACCGGGAAAGGGAGTCGGGAGTTAGGCTTCGCCGGAGCGGGTGTACGGCGCTTCGGCGCGGCGGCGGTTCATTTCTGCTCGCTGCGTGGCCGGATGAAATCCTGGGAATCGCCGACTTTGCGCGATTCGTACAGCTTTTTGCTGACCGGCACTTCGTAGGTGCGATTTTCCGCCGGGACCTGGATGTCGAAGCTGTAGCCGCTGTCGACCACTTTAGATTTCACGCCTTTGGTCCCGAAGCTGACTTCGCTCTCTTTTTCCTCGGCGTTGTGTTTGGCGGTGATGATGCCGTGGAGTTGGTTCGTGGAGGGGGCGCCGTGTTGCCGCGCCAGAGTGACGAAGGCCAGCGCGATGAACCCGAGGACGAAGAGCCCGCAGACCACGGCGATGATGGTATCGCGCCGCCCGGTCTCCGGGACGATGAGGCGCCGGTCGCGCGGGGTCATTTCGCCGGAACGGGCTCCGGGGTCGCCGCCGGCAGGGCTTCCGCCCGGGGCGGCTCTGGCTTGGGTTCCGGGGCTGGAGCGGGCGCTGATGCCGCTGGAGCGGGAGCCGGCTCTGGCACTGCCGGGATCGGTTCTCCGGGAGTCGGAACCAGGGAGGGCGCGATGTGCAAGGCCGCGATTTCTGGCGCACGGAATTGTCGCTCCCAGACGTAACGCTTGAGCAAGACCTTGATCGTGGCCGTCATGGGCACGGCAAGGATGGCGCCGAGCAGACCGCCCATGAGCAAGCTCCAGACGAAGACGGAAACGATGACGGTGAGCGGATGCAGGCCGACGGATTCACCGACGATCTTTGGCGTAACGAAGAGCCCGTCGATATTGTGGACGACGATGAAGATGCCCGAGACCACGAGCGGAAAGACCCACCAGGGGTGGCCCGGCACGCACCAACTGCCGCCCTGCACCGAGGCGATGACGACGGAAACGACCCAGCACATGGTGATGCCGAGATAGGGGATGATGCCGATGAAACAAAGCACGATGCCGAGAAGCAGGCCGAAATCGAGGCCGGCGATGACCAGGCCCAGGCTGGTGATCGAGCCATTGACGAGGCTGACAACGAGCTGTCCGCGGAAGAAAGCGATGAGGTAGCCGTTGATTTCGTTCAGCACGGAGACCACCTCATCCTTGAAGGTCGAGGCGCGCAGCGGGAGGTAGTCGCTCCAGTTGGCGGCGATATTCGACGCCTCGATGAGGAAATAGTAGAGATAGATCGGAACGATGATCAGCGATACGAGGAAGCCGACCACGCCGAGGAAGCCGCCGAGGCTGTCGCGGATGAGGTTCCAGGAATTTTTGGTCGCCGCGATGACGGCGCTTTGGAGCCAGTCGCCATTGAGCAATTGCTTGAGGCTAGGGCCCTGCTCCGTTTCGCCGGCGATGGCTTTGGCCGAAGCCGGATTGGCGGTGCCGGTCGTGGCGGCATCTGCAGGCGTGGTCTTGACCGAATCCTCGGTCGCGGGAGCCATTTCCTCGTTTTCGGCGTCGTCCGGCGAGGTGTCGCGGACTTCGGATTTATCGGCCTCGGCGTCGGTGGCTTTATCGGTCTCTGGGACCGGCGTCGCTTCGCGCTTCTGGGTGGGGATAATGGTCGGCAGCGTGGGCAGCGTAGAGAGTGTCGCCCGATATTTCTCCTCAATGGCCGCGACCGCCTCCATGATCTCGGCGTGGCCTTTGCGGGTGTAGTCGGGCACCTTGTGCGCAAGATTGAGGCTCTGCTCGGAGATGGCGGGCACGATCCAGATCATGACGCCGGCCAGCGAAACGGTCACCAAGGCGAAGACCGCAAAAACGGCGCGATGCCGGGACCAGCCCCAGGAAACGATGCGCGAGACCACCGGATCGAGCAGGTAGGCCATGACGCCCGCGACGGCAAAGGGGATCAGGATGGGCTGGAGGAAACCCAGCACGTGGGAGACGATCCAGACCAAGCCGACGAAGATGCCGCCCAAAGTGACGACTGCAACGCCGGTAAGGGCGCTCCACAGGGTCTTTTTCTGCCAGGGAGTGGGATAGTCGGGCGCATTCATGGGCCTGAATACGGAAACTTCCGGGTTGCGGTTGAAACTGCAAGGGGAAAGCGCCCGTTTTGCGGGGAGGGCTAGGGTGAAGGAGGATTTTGGGTGGCGGAGAACAGCTGGGGAGTGGGAAGAATGGGAATAATAGGAAGAATGGGATGAGAGCGACGCGGGCGCTCGCGCTCGCGGAAATAAAAAGGCGGATGCTCTTCGAGCACCCGCCCTGAGGCGTAATTATTTCGGGAGCCTTAGGCTATTCCAGGGTGGTGGTGAGCGAGATTTCGGCGTTCAGCACTTTGGAAATCGGGCAATTGGCTTTCGCCTCATTGGCGATTTCGGTGAACTTTTCCGCAGTGATGCCGGGAACCGAACCGTGCAGTTCCAGTTGGATGGTGGTGATGGCGAGCTTGCCCTCGTCCAGGGTGACCGTGGCTTTTGTCGAAAGCTTGTCGGCAGTGAAGCCGGCGTTGCCCAGGAAAAGCGAGAGCGCCATGGTGAAGCAGCCGGCGTGGGCGGCGCCGATGAGTTCTTCGGGATTGGTCTCGGCGCCATCGCCAAACCGCGAGCGGAAGGAGTAGGGCGTGTCGTTGAAGACGCCGCTTTGCGTGGTGAGCGATCCGTGACCTTCTTTGAGATTTCCCTGCCAGACGGCGGAGGCGGTGCGTTTCATGTGATTCAGCGTGTTGATGTTTTGAAGTGCGAGAAGACGGCGACAGCGCCGTGCGGGTCTATCGCTACTATGAAGCGGAAGGGCAGTGCAACCTGCGATGCGTCGGCGGCGGCAAGGATGGGCGGAATGGGAAGAATAGGATCACGGTTTTCGAGGGGTTTGTCGGAACCACTTCCCGAAGCGCGCGAGGAAACCTGGAGCGGGCGCCGGAGCGCTGCGGACCACGAGCACTGCGCAATCGGCCCGGCTGAGGATCTCGGAAGTAATATCGCCCATCACGTAGGTGCGGAGGGCTCCGGCGGTGGGGGCGGAGCCTGCGATGACGAGATCATAGCTGCCTTCGTGCAGTTCGCGCAGGATCTGGGTGGTGACGAGGCCGTGGCGGAGCTTGATGTCGGCGGGAAGGTTGGCCGCGCCGAGGCGGCCGAGTTCCGAGCGGAGATTGCGCGCGAGGGTGGAATTTGCCGCGAGGAGATTGCGGGACTCGGCTTCCTCGTTGAGGAGATCGGAATAGATCACGGGGGCCTCGGCGAGGACGTGAAGGAGGGTCACGGAAACGCTGGATTTTGCGAGCAGGCAGGCGGTGAGTTCGACGGCTTTTTCGATGGAGCGACCGCCGCCGCTGCAGATGAGCGCCTTTTTTACGTCGGTCCGCTCGCCGATGACGGCGAGGACGGGCGGCTCGACTTCCTTCATGACGTGCTGGGCTTTGGCGGAGAGTGCAAAGGGGCCGCCGGGTTTGCGCTCCGCGCCGATGGCGACGAGGTCGTAGCGTTCCTCCTGCGTGCGGCGCTGGATTTCGGCGAGGGGCTTGCCGTTGCGGGTGATGATTTCGACCGGGAGATTCTGGCGACGCAGGAGGTCGGCGCTGCGGCGCAGGGACTCGCCGAGCGCGGATTCGTCGCTCGGGTGCTCGATGATGCCGAGGAGCGTGATCTCTGCGCCAGCTGCTGCGGTGGCCGAGCAGACGAAGCGCGCGGCGCGTTCCGCCGGTGCATGCCCATCGCTGCAGAGGAGAATTTTCATAGCTTCTGACCGGTGACGAGGGTGTAGATGACGATGGCCGCGCCGATGAGCGGCAGGGGCACAAAGGCCAGCCGGATCTTGGGTCCGCGGATGTATTGGGTCAGGATGGCGCCGATCTGCGCGCCCACGGCCGCACCGGTGTGCATGACGAGGGCGACGAGGATATCGACATTGCCCTTCAAGGCGTGGCTGAAGGTGGCGTAGCCCGCCGAGATGATGATCTCGAAGAGGTCCGTGCCCACGGCGAGATGGGTCGGGATGCCCAGGACGTAGACCATGGAGGGCATGCGGATGTAGCCCGCGCCGCCGCCGAGAAAACCGCTGAAGATGCCGCCGATGACGGCGACGCCCAGAATGATCCAGACGGAGATACGCTCGATGCCGGAAGTAGGCAGGGAAACCATGGGCGCGAGGTGGAAGCGCTGGATGCGGGCTGTCATGTGGGCCACGGCGGTCTGGTCGGCCTTGGGCGAGGAATCGCCGGAGGCGGCAGTTTTCTTCGACTTGAGCTTGCGCAGCGTCTGGACGGCGTCCCAGCACATGAAGGAGGAGATGGAGACGTAAACGGTGATGGAGACGATGCTGACGACGAAATTCACGTCGCCGTGGCGTTTCAGGGCCTGGATGGCCTGGGCGCCGGCCTCGGCGCCCACGATGGTGCCGGCGGCCATGATGCCGCCGAGTTTGAAATCGATATTGCCGAGCGCCCGATGTTTTCGCGCGGCGACGATGGATTTGCCGACGATGTGGGCGAGATCCGTGCCGACGGCGAAATTCCAGGGCATGCCCAGGAGCCGCAGCGCCGGCCCGGCGATGAAGCTGCCGCCGACGCCGAAGAAGCCGCCAAGCAGCCCGATGAGGAAGCCCGCGCCGATGAGGAAGACCGGCGAGGCGTGGATTTGGGAGATGGGAAAATCCATGGCGGGGCGGTAGCGGGCGCTATTCCGCGCGCCGGCGGATGAACCGGAGCAACGCGCTGGTGGTCCACTCGAGGAGCACGCCCTGGCCGAGCATGAGCAGAAGGGCGACGGTGGCGTAGAGGGTGCGATTCGGGCGGGCGAAGAGCTCGGCGAGCCAGCCGCCGAGGAAGTGGAGCACGAGGAAGAAGTAGGCGGTGACGAGGACGGCGTAGACGACGGTCTCGACGAGGAGCGATTTCAGCAGCTGGGTCTTTTCCGTCACGGGTGTGGGAGGTTTTCCTCGGAGATCGAAGTTGCTGGGACGGTTGCGCGCCGGGGCGTGGGTGTTTGTTGGGTGGAATTTGCTTTGGGGTGGTTGATCCGCCCCGCGGACTAGCCACTCCCGCCCGCGGACGCCCCTCCATCCGAAACGGAGTTTCGGTCCTCAGGGCGTGACGAATCGGAGATTCGTACGAGAGGTGTTATAATACGGCGCCGCAATTGGATCGTTCGCTGCTTTTCAAAGATAGAGGTTCGCTCGAGGATACGTTGGTGGTTGATTGGCTGGCTAATTTGCTGGATAGCTAGCTAACTGGCTGACCGCCCTGGAGAGGGCTTAAAGTCGGGAGGCGGCCGGTTTTTGGAGTGCGGGAGCTTGCTCCCGCTTTGTCTGCGTAGTAATTCAGCGAAGCGTCTGGTTCACTCGGGATTCCGGGAGCGCTACGGCGGACTTTGCGTCCAGCGTGTGCCCTAAGCTAACAAAGCGGGAGCAAGCTCCAGCACTCCAAAGGCGCCGGCTTGCACGTGAGGCTGACTCTAGCTATTTAGTTAACTGGCGTGTCACTTGCTTATGGATGCGTTCGGCGGGTGAAGTGCGCGCGCAGGAAGGCCTGCCCGGCGGCAGCGGGAGGGATGGTGTAATAAAACGAGAGCAGGTTTGGCGGCTGCGGATTGGTGAGCGGCCATTGGGCGACGTTGTTTGGACTCCAGTTTTGGAGATCGGTCGATGCTTCCACGGACCAACCCACGTCGATGGCCTGAGCTGCCGGGGCGAAGGAGATGGTTAAGAAGCCATCGGTCATGGTGGGGGCCGGCTGCGCGTCGGCGATGGGAATCGTGGGATCAAGGCCCAGCGCGTATTTTACGAGATTCGGCACGCCGTCCTGCGCCCATGATGCGGTGTCGCTCGCTTCGGGGGAATTGCTTGCTGCGCCAAATTCCGCGAAGCGCCAGGCGTCGGCGGGCAGATCGTGCACGGTGACTGTATCCGAGACATTTGTCCCGAGATTGAAGTCTCCGGAGGGCGCGAGGGTCAGGATCGCGGTGCGATCGCCGTCGGCGATGTTATTTGTGATAGGGGTGATGGTCACAGCGGCTGTCGCCGAGCCTGCCGGGATGGCGATCGACGTGGGGATGGCGAGATAGGATGCTCCATTTACGGCAGTCCCGGTGATGGCAAAGCCCACGGGCAGATCGATGCCGAGACTGCCGCTGCGGGTAAGGGTGAAATGCCCGGCGACCGAGCCGTACTCCGAGGCCTCTGGCGCGGTGGCTGTAAGATTGACCATGGGGGAGAGGGCCAGGAAATTGACACTCGCGAGCGCGTCGGTGGCAAAGATGTCCGCGCCTCCGAGGAAGATCACCGTGCCCGGATAGTCCGCGCTGGAGGCGCCGGCATTCAGGCGCAGGGAAAAAAGTGGGCCGGTATAGGTTTCTCCCGGCAACAGGATGCCGGGAACACTCGAGTAATAGGTGTTCGACTGAAGGAGGAGCGCGGGATTCTGGCCTGTGAGCTGAAGATCGTTCAGGTAAAGCTGGGTGGAATTGCTCGTATTCGAAAGAGCGCCGTTGAAGACCAGCCAGCCGCCTGCGGCGACGTTTTGGGTCGGCTGCGTCAGCGTGGCTACGAGGTCGGCCTGCGCCGTGGCGAGGCTGTAGAGCGTGGCCGCGAGAAATGCGGCGCATTTTGGGAGACGGCCGATTCCAGCGGGGATGAAGGTTGAGAGAAAGCCCATGGCGGCGCCTTGGTTAGTTAGTTTCCCACCGCAAAAAGCGTGGCGTTCGAGATGAGATAGACCAGGCCATCGACTCCGACGACCGATGGCGTGTAGGCCTCGCCGAGGCCATTTGTCAGCTCCAGCGATTCGGTGAGGCTGTTGCTCGCGAAATCCCAGCGATACGCGCGGCCGTCTTCGTTGGGGATGATGGCCGATTTGCTAAAGGGATCAATGGCGGCGGAATTGATGCACCACTCGCGGACAGCGCCAGGGGAATTGTGCGCGGGGTCCGGAGTGGGGCCGAGGACGGAAATGACTTCCTGCATGACCGTGGCGCCGGTGATCGGATCGGTTGCGGCGGCATTGGGATCCAGGATGGCCACGCGATTGTGTCCATTGCCCGAGCCGATGCCGGCGTAGTTGTTATATTTGCAGAGGAGCAAATAACTCGACGCGCCGGTGTAAGACGGCACGAGCGAGGCGGCGACCACCGATGGCGTGTCGTCCCAGCCAAAGGCGCCAGCGGTTTTGACCTGCGACAGGCCGGAGTCGAAATGCAGCAGCCAGCCGCGTTCGTTATTTTCGCCGATGGAGCTCTCGAAAACGCCAAAGTAAACATCGCCATCCGGTCCGATCGTGGGCGAAGCCGTGCCGTCGTCCGGGAGGAGCGCATTTTGGTTGGGATATTTCACATCGCGCAGCTCGACACTGGCCTGCGTGGCCAGGGTGCGGCTATCCAGCGCGACGAGGTAGCCGCCAGTGAAGTCGCCCCGGCTCACGGCGACATAGAGCGTCTTGTGATCGTTGCTCAGGGCCGGCGCGCAATTCGTGACCACCTGAAAGATGGACGAGTCGTTGACGGCGGCGCTCGCTGCGACCCAGGAGCCGGTTCCTTCCGGCGTGATGCGTGCGATGCCGCTTTGCAATTGCGGGGTCGTCACGGCGCCGGTCGCCACCTGAAAGCCGAAGTAGATATTGCCGTACCGGTCGGAAGTCAGCGGGGTGTTGATTTTGACCGCGCTGTCAAAGGCTGCGCGGGTGTCGCTGTCGTCCAGGTAGTAGTCCAGCCCGTAGAAGGCGACCTGGCCGGAATTTGGGGCGGGATCGACGTCTGGATCGTCGCGGAAATAGACTGTGCCGCCGGCGCCCGGGAAGTAGACGCGATTTTTCGGCGTAAGCGTAATGCCGCAGGAGGGCGTCCAACCGTAGGAGCCTGGCACGGAGACGCTGAAGTCCGTGGTCTGCGTCCAGACGAGCGCGCCGTCCGCGGCGCGGTGGGCCTCGATGCGAAAGCCGTCGTGGGCGCCGGTCTTGACGGGGAGGATCACCGTATTGGCCCGCGTGATGAGCGGGCAGCCGTAGTGGATGAGGAGCACGCTCCCGCTATACTGCGGCAGCAAATCCACCGGCGTTTGCCAGTGGATGCTCTGCAGCGGCTTGGAGGCAAAGAAAGAGACGCCGGTGTGCTGCGCGTCGTGCCCGTGACCGCTCCAGGGCGCAGCGATGCTCTGCGCAAGGCCGTCGGACTTGGCGCACCCGAAATACAGGGAGCCAAGCAGAAAAACTCGCAAAGTTGCGGACATCACGCCTTTCGGCGCGCCTCTGAAAGGGGTACGAATCCAGCGCATCGTGGTGGATGCAATCGCACAAATCTGCACCGGCGACAAGGTGTGGCACAGACAATTAACATCTGGCAATGCGGTCCAAGTTCCCCTGGGACATGCTGGCCTGTCCCGAGGGGAGATATTGTCAATCTGTCTAAACCAAGGCTTCCCTTTCGGCCGCGCTGGGCCGAACATCCTCGGCGCGGCGTCCTCCTCGGGCGCCGCTGCGTATTGGAATCTCGCGACCCGTTTCCATGATCCAAAGTTCCCCAGTTGAAGCCGAGCCGGATCGATTGCCGGCATGATGCTCCAACGCTCGATTTACCGGGCGATTGGCGCCGGGTTGCTATTTTTGACTTCGGGGCTGGCGGCCCTAGCGGAGGAGCGCGCCGTTTTTACCAATAGCATCGCTCCCTTGCCGCCAGAGGTGAGCGCGACCATGGCGCCGCTAACGGATGAGGATCTGGACCAGCCGGTCGACTTTGAAATCGCGCTGCGGGTGCGCGACTATGCGAAGCTAGCTGCGCGAGTCGGCCGGCGGGAGATCCTGGCGACGGAAGAAATCCGCCGGCGATATCTGCCCGCGGCGGAGGACTACGATCAGGTGATGAAATGGCTGGCGCAGGAAGGCTTTGCGATCACGCGGGCCGATCCGAATCGAGTAGCCATCTTTGCTCGGGGTACGGTGCGCCAGGTGCAGCAGAGCCTTCAGACGGAAATGGCGCGGGCCACGGTGCGAGGCGTCCGCTGCCGCTTCGCGCGCACGCATCCGAGCCTGCCGAAGCGCCTGGCGGGCGCCGTGCTGGGGATCAATGGTCTGCAGCCCTACCTGGAAATGCGCCCGGTGCAGGTCACGAATCCCGCGATCGTGGATCTCACGCCTTATATGGTCGGCGACATCCTGGGCGCCTACGACGCAGCCGATGTCGGCTTCACCGGCGCCGGGCAGAAGATCGGGATCCTCATCGATACAGCGCCGTCGCTGAGCGATGTTTCCGCCTTCTGGATGAATAACGACATTCACCAGACGCTGAGCAATATCGAGACGGTCAATGTCTCAGGCGCCGCGCTCCCGGCGCCCTCCGGTGAAGAGACGATCGATGTGGAATGGTGCAGCGGCCTGGCGCCGGGCGCCAAGGTGCGGGTGTATGCGGCGGGAAGCCTGAAATTCCCGGCGCTCGATGCCTGTTTGCAACAGTTTCTCAGCGATCTGCCCAGCGAGCCGGAAATGCACGAGCTGTCGATCAGCCTGGGATTGGGGGAAACGTTTTTGTTACCTGGAAGCCAGATGCAGACGGATGCGCAATACTTTGCCCTCATCGCAAGTCATGGGGTGACGGTGTTTGCTGCCACGGGCGATGGCGGATCGAATCCGGCGGCCAATGGCGGCGGCAACGGCCCGCTGCAAGTCGAGTATTTCGCGTCGGATCCAAATGTTACCGCGGTGGGCGGTACGAGCCTGCTGGTCGATTCGATAACGGGCGCGATCAAGAGCGAAAGCGCTTGGACGCTCGGCGGCGGCGGGACCAGCATCTACTTCAGCCGGCCCGGCTGGCAGACCGGCGCGGGCGTGCCCGCAGGCGCTATGCGGCTCGTGCCGGATGTGAGTCTTTCCGCCGATCCGACCCTGGGCGCGTATGCAGTCTTTCAAGGCGGCGAGTTCACCGTAGGAGGGACGAGTTGGAGCGCGCCTTGCTGGGCGGGGTTTTGTGCGCTGATCAATGAAGCGCGGAGCAAAGTCGGGCGCGGGCCGCTGGGACTGCTGAATCCCACGCTGTATCCGCTCCTCGGCACCAATAACTTTCACGACATCACGACCGGCAACAATGGCCAATACTCCGCCGGCCCCGGCTTTGACCAAGCTACCGGGCTGGGATCGCCGGATCTCGGCGTTTTGTTGCAAACGTTAACGGCGGCGGGGCCGGCGCTGAATCGTTTCAGTCCAAATGCCGGTCCGGTTGGGACAGCTGTCACACTGACCGGATCGGGATTGGCCGCGACTGCGTCGGTGCAATTTGGCGGGGTGAACGCCAACTTTGAGATTCTCTCCGACACGCAGGTGATTGCAGTGGTCCCGGCCGGGGCGGTCACGGCGCCGGTGACGGTGGCAACGGCTGGTGGGAGCGGCCTGAGTCAACTTAGCTTTACGGTGACCGCGGCTTCAGCGCCAAACGATGATTTTGCCAATGCTCAGGCCATCGCCGGCGCTTCCGGTTCGGTGACGGGAAGCAACGCCGGAGCCACGCGCGAAGCCGGCGAACCGTACCACGCGGGAAATGCTGGCGGAGCATCGGTCTGGTACACTTGGATGGCGCCGGGCGACGGAGTCTATACCTTTGATACCTACGGCAGCAATTTCGATACGGTTCTTGCAATCTATACGGGTGGCAGCGTGGAGGGGCTTGCTTCCGTCGTGGCCAATGACGACGCCGGGGCCGGCGAAACCAGCGCCGTCTCCTTTGCCGCTGCGGCTGGGGTAGTCTACCACATCGCGGTCGATGGCCATGACGGTGAAGTTGGAAGGATCACTCTGGAATGGGCGCAAAATACCGTGGCGCCTGCCGTCGCCAGCTATGTCCCGAACGGCGGCAACGTCGGTGAGATGGTGGTAGTGAATGGAGCCAATTTCACCGGGGCTACCGCAGTGACCTTCAATGGGGTGTCCGCGAGTTTTACGGTGATTTCGCCAACGCAGCTCACCGCGCTCGTGCCGGCGGGAGCCTCGACCGGACTGATCGGCGTGGTCACGGCCGCCGGAGCGGCCAGCAGCGCGACACGGTTTGTCGTGGGCAGCGCTCCGGCCAATGATGCGCTGAGCCAGGCGTTTGGTTTGCCCGGCAATTTCGGCACGGTCGCCGGAACGAATGCTGGCGCAACCAAGGAGCCGGGCGAGCCGAATCACGCCGGAAATCCAGGCGGCGCCTCGGTCTGGTGGAGCTGGACGGCGCCGTGCACCGGGCAATATCTCGTTTCCACCGCGGGGAGCAGTTTCAATACGCTGCTCGCTATCTATACCGGTAACTCCATCCCGGGTTTGTCGCCGGTGGCGGCGAGTAACAATGCGCCGGGAGCCGGCTCGACGAGCGCCGTGACGCTGAATGCGACGAGCGGCGTCACTTACAAGATCGCCGTCGATGGAGCGAACGGGGCGATGGGCAACATCGTCCTGACCATCAATCCGATCTCGGTCACGAGTTCGCTCTATGCCACGAAATTCGAGCCGTCCGAAGGCTACGATGTGACGCGCCCATTGGCGGCGCAGCGCGGCTGGGTGAGCGCGGGGAGCGCCGGGAATGGCTTTCTTTACGGAGTTTTTCCCGCGCAGGGTGAGCAGGCCTATGTGGGCTCGAGTCCGCCGACGGATGGCGGGAGGAGTTTTTCACTGTGGCCGGAGCTCGGATTCACGCCGGCTCCGGGCGACCTCGTCACCTTTTCCGTGCTGACGGACATCGTCGATTCGACGAACGATCTTTACGATCTCTTTCACTGGGAAGCGCATAACATTGGCGGCGACCGGCTGTTTTCCTTCGAGTTCAACAACCAGTCGAACGCGATCAGTTATCTCCTTGATAACGGCGCGAGCGCTCATCCCACGAGCCGGAGGGTGGTGAATGGCCATATCTACAATCTTCAGATCACGATGGACTTCTCCAACAACCAGTGGAGCGTGAATCTCGATGGCACGACCATTGTCACCGCTCAGCCCATGACCACGGCTGGACGGCCGCTCACGCTGGGGAATCTAAGGGCGAACTGGACGCTCAATTCTGCGGTGGCCGGCACGAACTACATGGTCTTCGACAATTACATGGTGACCAAGACCAGCCTGGTGGCGCCGCAATTTGGTCTGCAACCGCAAAGTCAGGCCGTGGCCGCGGGCGCGGGGATCACGCTGGCCGCGGCGGCTTTCGGCAGCCCGACGATTGGCTACCAATGGAGCAAGGACGGGCGGCCGATTCCGGGGGCCACCGCGGCGACGTATGCGATTTCGCAGGTGGCGGCGGCGGATGTTGGATCCTACACGGTGACGGCCACGAATGCGGCGGGCGCGAATTGCAGCGCGGCGGCGCTGGTGGCCATTGCGACGCCGGCCGTGATCACGGCGGCGGCTCTGCCGAGTGGAACGGGGTCGGTGGCGGGAGCCGGTGCGTATACTACGGGCAAGATGGCGGTCGTTACGGCGACTCCGGCGGCTGGGTATCTTTTTGCCAATTGGACGGACCATGGGGCCATCGTGAGCACGGCGGCTAGTTACCAATTCTCCGTCGTGGGCGATCGGCAATTGGCGGCGAATTTCCAGCCTTGCGGCTATGCTTCATGGAGCGCCGCGCGCGTTGCCCAGCCTGCGGCCTGCGGTCCGCTCGATAATCCCGCCAAAGATGGGGTGGTCAATCTGTTGAAGTATGGCCTGAGCCTCGACCCGAATGCCGCAGCCGGCCAAGGCCTGCCCGTCGCGTCGCTCCAGAATGGGTTTCTCACGCTCACCTTCCGGCGCAACAAGGCGGCGTCGGATTTGCTATATACGGTGCAAGTCTCGAGTGATCTCGTGAATTGGCGGTCAGGAGCGGGCGTTACTTCGGCGCCGGCGGCGCTGAGCGACGATGGGGCGACGCAGGTCGTGCGAGTGCAGGATCTCACGCCGGCGGGCTCGGCGGGGAGGCGGTATATTCGATTGGCGATAACACAGCTGCCGTGAGGGGACGCGGCGAGGGAGAATGGGAAGAATGGGAAGAATGGGACTTGCGTGGCGTATGTCTGCGTCCCGCATGTTTGCTAGCTTTTGGCGGTGACTCCGCGCGTGACCATCCGTTCCAGGTACTTCGCGAGCAGGTCGAATTCCAGGTTCACCAGATCCCCGACCCGCCGCGCGCCGAGCGTCGTGACGGCCATGGTGTGAGGAATGATCCAAAGCACGAACGCGGAGTCGGTGAGCTCTGCTACGGTGAGGCTGATCCCATCCACCGCGATCGATCCCTTGAAGGCGACGAGGTGGGCAAATTCTGCGGGCAAGGCGATTTCCAGGCGATGATCGGCCCCGTGGCGTTCCAGGGCGACGATGGGGCTCGTGCAGTCGATATGCCCCTGGACGAAGTGTCCGCCGAGACGGCCATCGGCCGGCAGGGCGCGCTCCAGATTGACGGGCGCGCCGGGAGTGAGGGCGCCGAGATTGGTGCGCCGGAGGGTCTCGGCGAGCAGGTCGAACGAGAGCCTCCCGCCGTCTTGCGCGGTGAGGGTGAGGCAGCAGCCGTTGACGGCGATGCTGTCACCCAGGGTCAGCCCCGGGCAGATGCGCTCGGCCTGGATGTCCAGCCGGCCGCCATTGGCGATGGGTTCGAGGGCTTGAACGCGGCCTGTTTCTTCGACGATTCCGGTAAACATGGAGCCCTAAAATACGCGCCAGCGGGAAAAGAAAAGCATTCCTACGAGAAAGAGCACGGGTAGGAGGTAGGGCGCGACGAAATGGGTGACGTAGCGGACGAAGCCCGGCGTGCGCACCCCGAGCTGGCGGGCAACGGATCTGACCATCAGGTTTGGCCCGTTTCCGAGATAAGTCGCCGCTCCGAAAAAGACCGACGCCACGGAGATGGCGAGGGCGATTGGTTCGTGCGCCTGGAGAAATCCCGGCATGGTCCCTTCCTCGGAAAGTCGATGGCCGGTGAGGCCGAGCGCCGCCGCGAGAAAAGCCAGGTAGGTTGGCGCATTGTCCAGGATCCCGGAAAGAACGCCTGTGAGCCAGTAGAACTGGAAAGGGGTCGACAGACCCAGCGCCCCGGCGTTGGCCTCCAGCCATTGCAAGGCCGGCGACATGGTGGCGAAGAGCCCGGCGAACAGGATCGCGACCTCGATGATCGGTGAAAAGCTGAAGCGATTGGCCACATGCACCCGGCGGGGTGTGGCAAACCAAGAGACGAGAGCCACCGCGATCAAGACTCCTTCCCGAATGCCGAAGGGCAGAAAGACGCTGACAAGCGCCACGGCCAGGAGGGCGAGATTTATCAGGCCGTCGAAATGCCAATCCTCGCCGGCGTCGGCGTCCTCTTCGGTTGCGGCGGCGAGCCGAAAACTGCGCCGATCGACGAAATAGAAGATCACCAGCAAGCCGGCGGAGGCGAGCAGACAAGGCCGCCAGCAGCGGCTCAGCGTCCACCAGAATGGGATGCCCTGGAGGAAGCCGAGAAAGAGCGGGGGATTGCCGATCGGCGTCAGCGAGCCGCCGACATTGCTCACGAGGAAAATGAAGAACGCGATGTGATGCCCGGAGGCGCGCCGGCGATTCAGTTGCAGCCAGGGCCGGATGAGAAGCATCGATGCGCCGGTGGCGGTGATGATATTCGAGGCGAGAGCCGCAAGGAGTAGAAAGAGGCAATTCGCCGCCGGCGTGGCCCGCCCGCGCACGCGGAGGTGAATGCCGCCGGCGATGACGAAAAAGCTGCCGATGAGCGTGATGAAGCTGAAATACTCCTCCCCCACGCTGAGCAGTGGCGCCAGGTCGTGCGCAGCGAACAGATACCAAGCACACGGGATGAGCCCGAAGCCGAGCGCCACATAGGGATAAATCCGCTCCCACAGGCGGTGAAATGCGGCCGAACCGATGGCGATCGACAGCAGAAGCAGGACGAACGGCGCCGCGAGCCACAGGCTGGGCGCAGGCGCGGCGGCGAGGGTCGGGATTGCGGACATTCGGCTGAGGGTAGCGGAAGGAGCGCGGTCGGCGCAGCGAAAACCACGGCCTTTCGCCTCGATCAAGTTCGCTACGGGAAGATTCAGTCCACCCGAACTGGAGGATTCATTGCTTTGCGTGAAATTGACGCTGACAAAGCGGGAGCAAGCACCCGCACTCCATAAAGCCTGGCGGTATTCCGCGACCCTACTTTGGCGCGGCGGCGAGCCGCGCTTCCAGCTCCTGTGCGGTGCGAAGGGCGCCGGCGATGGCGCGACGCAGCGACTCCTGTTCCAGGGGAGCGCGCTGTTTTTCTTCCTGGAGCGCCCGGAACTCGCTCTCGACCTCGTAGAGTTTCTGCGCTTCGTTGGCCAGCCGGTGGCGATCGGCGCGCAATTCGGCGATGGCGGTTTTGAATGCCTCCAAATCGTCGTTGGCTCGCTCCAGGATGATGCGCAACTGGGCGTAGTCGTTTGATTTGCTGGCAAGCTGTCGCTGATAGTTAGAGGCGATGGCTCGCGCCTGCGCCAGATCGTTATGCAGCGCTTCGTACTCCGCGGCGAGCGTCGCGGAGAGTCGGGGATCGGCCGCGGAACGCGGCGCCGGCGAGGTTTCAGGATCGGGGGTGTAGGCCACGGGGGAAATGCAGCAGGGATCGGGCCAATTTCGATTGGAGGAGGTATTCGCACCTTCTGCGTAGTTTTCTCCTTTCCTCCAAATTGGCCGTCAAAGCAGCTTGCTCAGGGGCTAGCGTTGCGCTGATTAAATATAACGATGGACCACCACCCCACAGCAGATATAGCTCATGCCCGCGGATCCATACATTTACGGGGAGGGCGCAAGGCGGCCGCCTGGAATTTCTTGAACTGCTGCAGGATCAGCCTGTGCGCTGCGTTTTTAGTGGCTGGAAGCAAAGGTCTCGGCGAGGGAACGAAGGATGCCATGACCCCGGACCAGACGGCCGCGCGGGCGATCATTCAGTACCGATCTCGCTTAAAATCCTATTCCAGACAGGCGTCGCCGGAGCCGTGGGCGGCGGCGCAAGAGGCGCTGTCAGCGGCATTGAACTTGAAGGCCGCCAGCGCCAATGAACCGGAAAAGGGCAAGTTGCTGGATGAAGCAATCGACGCGTGCCGGGCGGCGCTGACGGTGTTCAATCGACGCGATACGCCCCAAGAATGGGCGTCTACCCAGTATCTGCTGGCGTCGGAGCTGTGCGATCGATCTCAATCTGAAAAGGGTCCAAACCGCCGCCAAAGGATCGCGGGAGCGATTGCCGCATGTGAGGCGGCTCTGGAGATCAGCACTCGCGCCGACTCCCCGCGAGATTGGGCGCTCACGGAGTCCGTGCTGGCCAGTTCGTTGCGCCTCCAGGCGCTCGATGCGAGCGTTGGCGCCCGCGGTCATTTGTTCAATGAATCGACGATGGCCTTTCGTGCGGCGCTTGAAGTCCCGCCTGGCGTGATCACCGATCGGGAGCGGTTTCGGATGCAATTCAAACTGGGCGTTACGCTCCATGCTGAAATGCGTTTGGGAGAGGGAGAAGGTCAAGGGCGCCTCCTGGGTGAAGCCGGTGACGCCCTTCGAGGAGCGCTGCGGGTTTGTGATCGCGAAGCATATCCCGAGGATTGGGCGGGGGCCCAAGTATGTTTGGGATTTGTTTTGCAAGATCAGGCCGTTCTCGCGGATCCCGCCGGCGGCGCGCGGGCGCTCGAGGCTGCATGCGCGGCCTATCAGGCGGCGGGCGAAGTGCACTCCCGCCAGGCGACGCCGCTTCTGTGGGCGGAGGACCAATATCAACTTGGAATCGTCTATCGAAACCGAGCGATTCTCGCGCAAGGAGCGGAATGGGATCGTTTGATCCGCGCGGCCACTGCAGCCAATCAAGCGGCGCTCGAGGTTTACACCCGGGATGCCTCGCCAAAGAATTGGGCGATGGCGCAATCCCACTTGGCTGGCCTTCTGCTTAGTAGAACGGTGAAGATGCCTATCTCGAATCGCGCCAGTTTGTTGGACCAGGCGGTGACTTACTGCCGGGCTGCTCAGAACGTCTTGACGAAAGGCGATTCGCCATGGGAATGGGCTGAAATGGAGAAGAATCTTGGTGAGGCATTGTTGGGGCAGTGGGAATTGCCGCACGGGGCTGCCGGCGAGCGTTTACTGGACGAGTCGGTTGCCTCTATCAAAGCTTCCCTGGAGGTCTTTACCCGGAAGGCTTGGCCGCAAAAATGGGCGGAAAGCCAGCGTGCCTTCGCAATTGTGCGCTTCGATCAATCGACTACGGCGAGTGGCCCAAAACGCGCGCGTTTCCTGGAAGAATCGACGAAGGCAATCGGCTCCGCAGAAGAAATCTGGACCTTGGAAAAAGCGCCGATCAATTGGGCGGGTATGCAGGAAGTGTTGGCGGCGGCGCTTCTTCGCCAGGCTGAATCTGCGGGCGGTGAGGAATACACGCGTCTCGTGGTCGCTTCGCAGGATGCCATGCGGGCGGTTTTGCACGTCTACACATTTGAAGCCCAGCCGCACGAGTGGGTTTGGGAGCGCTTGTTGCTCACGTCCGCCATTCTAATGCAAGCAGATGCTGCGGAGGCAAAGGAACGCATGGAATTGGCGACCGAAGCAGAAAAGGTCTGCCGGTCGACTTTGAGCGTCATTGATCGCAAAGAGGCCCCGTGGGAGTGGGCGGCGGCCGGAAACACTTTGGGCTATGCGCTTCACTATGTTGCGGAGTCGGCCAGCGGTCCGGAACGGGCCAAAGTTGCCCAGGAGGCGGCTGCGTACTGCCGGTTGGCGCTGGAAACGAGATCGAGGCGGCTCGCGCCTTTTGATTGGGCAAATACGGAAAATAGCCTGAGCTATGCGTTGCGTGATCTGGCGAGCATAGTGTCCGATCCCTGGGAGCACAGGCGGGTGCTCGAGGATGCGGCGCGAGAGTGCCGGGCGTCGCTGGAGGTCATGACGAGGGCGGAATATCCTCGTCTTTGGGCAGTCAACGAAGAGCTTCTCGCGAAAATCCTGAAAGACGAGGCCGACGCGATCATAAAGTCCGATGACGCTGATCGTGGCGCGTTGCTGCGCGACGCTCTCGCCGCAATGCGGAGTTGCCTCGAGGTGTACACCGAGCAGGATCGCCCGCAGGGCTATGCGGGACGAGTGGCTTGGGTCAAAGAAACCGAAGCCGAACTAGCATCGATGAAGAGTAAATAGCCGACCCTACTTCGCCGGGGCGATGCTGCCGGTCGGCACGAACTCCGCCGGAGCCAGGAAGCGGTCTTGCGAAGGCGTTCCATCCGCTATGCTACTCACCCAGCGCACGGCGCTGCGCACGAGCAGGTCCAGCCGGTGCCGGAAGTGGGCCAGCGGCGGGTTGCTCCATTCGGCGGACTCAAAGGCGTAGCGCACGATGAGGGACACATCCTGCGGCATCCGCAGGCGGCGCTCGTTGAGGAACGACAGCAATCCCATGACATCGCGCGAACCGCTGGCGATAATCGCGGTGGGCGGCGTAAATCGGAATAACTCCTCCAACAGGGTGCGCAAACCCGCCGGCGTCGGCTCCCATTCGGGAATGTGATATCCATCCGCCGGGATGTGATTTTCCTGCAGGACCCGGGAAAAGGTGGGCACGAGGATGCCGCGTCTGGCCCGGCGCAGCGCTTCGTTGCAAAGGAGGATGATGCGCCGGTGACCCAGTTCGATGAGGCGGAGGGTGGATTCGGTTATGGCCTGGCTCAGGTCCATGCTCGCCGCGGCCACCGGCAGTTCGATGTGATCGCCGCCCCAGGCAAAAATAGGCAGAGAACATTTCAGAAAGCTTTCGAGCAGAGTGCGGGACGCGCCGCACACAATCCAGGCATCCGCCGCGGTGTCGGCGACCAGGCGGCGAACGCGCGCCGGATCTTCGCCCAGCACTCGGGAGCCAGGAGAGAAATAAGAGCAGGTATGCTCCAGCGCTTCGATCTCGTCCCGCAGTTGGAAAAAGTAGACGAGTTCCGAAGCCTGGGTGCTTGCGAGCGAATCCAGCGGCAGGATGCCGATTTTCAGGCGCTTTTTCTTGAGGGCGGCGCTTGCCGTCGGAGCGACGATCCAGGAGCGGCGGCTGGCGCCGGGGGCGATCGCGCCTTCGCGGCCGAGGAGGCGCAGCGCCGCGGTCACGTCGCGACGGGCAACGCCGAGGTCTTCGGCGATTTCCCGAATCGTGGGCAGGACTCCGCGTAGGCGGCCGATCTGCAGATCGGCACGCAGATGCGCGGCGATCTGATCAGCGACAGTCAAGCGGCGAAGCAGCGGCATATGGGTTGATATTTGGTGTCCTCATAATGAGGCCGTCGCTTGCGCGCAAATCAATAGCTAAAACTGGCCAGTGTTTTTAAGTCCCAATTGCAAGCAAACCACTGCCAATGCGAATGCCTCTCGATACTTGTCCTCAATTCGGCTCTGCCGAAGGTTCGGAAGATACCGTGGCGTCCTATGCCGCTTCCTCCGCGGCAAAACGCCCGCTGGCGGAGAAAAGCGGCGAAGCCGAAGCCCTGTCGCAACTCTCGGTGCGGATCAATCCGGGCAACCCGAATCACCACCTTTGGAATAATAACGGAACGTGGTTCATTCACTACGTGAAGCATCCCACGCCCATCACCAAGGAACGGGTGCGCCAGTCGTTGCAGACGAAGTCGCTGGCGGAAGCGCGGATTCGGCGGGATCAGTTGCTGGCGGGGCTTTGAGGCGGGGCGGAGAGTATTTTAGGGAGGTAAATGGGAAGAATGGGAAGAATGGGAGTGATGGATGGCGCGGGCTCGAGGGTCGCGCGCCGGGTGAGGCTCAACCGTCTTGTCAGGTTGGTGGTCTTCCGTACACTCCGCGGGCTTGAACCTGCCTGGACATCTTCTCTATGCCACCTCCGCGCGCATCGGCGGGTCGGGGCTTGATGCCGTGGCGCTGGAATCGGTTCGCGGGGCGCTGGAGAAGGGGATTCTAGGCCGAGCGATGGCTTTTGGCGGGCGGCGGGAGGAGATCCCTGCGGGATGTTTTCGCTCCCTGCGGTGGCATCCGGTGCGGCTGCTTTCGGGGCTGGGCAGCGAGTACTACTATGGCGCGAAAAAGCATGCGCTCGATGCGGCTGCTGCGCGGGAATTGACCCGAGGCGGCTACGATCTTTTTCACGGGTGGTCCGGCGAATGTGTGCGCTCGCTCCGAGAGGTGCAGGCGCGTGGAATCCCGAGCCTCATCGAGATCCCGACCTGGCATCGGCACAAGGGCAAGGCGAAACCAACGCGCCTCACGAAGAGCGAACGCGAACGCGCGGCGGCCACGGGCTGGCAGGGCTGGAAAAATCGCTGGCTCGTGACCCGCCAGCAGATGCTGGAGGAGTACGATCTGGCCGACCTCATCCTCGTGCTTTCCGAAAAAGCCGAGGAGACCTTCCTGGCGGCGGGTGTGGCGAAAGAAAAGCTCTTTCGTCATCAGCGCGGGGTAGACGTCCAGCGGTTCACTCCGGGCGAGGCGCCGGGCATTTTTCGCGCGGTCTTCGTCGGGGCGTTGATCCAGCGCAAAGGCGTGCATCATCTGCTCGAGGTGTGGCGGCGCCTCAACTTGCCCGATGCCGAACTCGTCCTGGCGGGCACGGCGCACGAGGAAATCCAGCCCGCCTTGCGGGAAGCCGGGACCAATGTGCGGGTCCTGGGGTTCGTCCCGCGCGTCGAGGAAATCTACCGGTCGGCTGCGGTGCACATTTTTCCCACGACGTGCGAAGGCAGCGCCAAAGCCACCTACGAAGCCGCGGCATGCGGTCTGCCGCAGATCACCACTCGCGAGGCCGGCGACGTGGTGCAGGATGGAGTGAATGGCCTGATCATTCCTCCGGACGACCCTGAGGCCCTGGCCGCGGCTATTGAGCGACTTTATCGTGACCGGGATCTAGGGGCGCGGCTTGGCGCCGCCGGACGGGAGCGGGTGGTCCACCACTTTACCTGGGAGCATTTCCGCGCGCGCCTGCTGGAGGCCTACGCGGTCGCGATGCAAATGAAGAGCGGGAGCATGCCGGCCGACCGATGAAAATCCTCGCCCTGCAGCTCAAGCGGATCGGCGATCTCATCCTCACCACTGGGGCCCTGCGGGCGCTGGCCGAGGCGCGGCCCGACGCGGAGATCACACTGGCCATGCACGAGGGCGGCGCGTTGCTTTTCGAGGCGATTCCCCAGCTGGCGGCCGGCATCGTTTTCGGGCCGGGCCGAGGCTGGACACCCTGGCAGCAGGCGCTAACCGGGCGCTGGGACGCAGTGCTCGATTTCACGGGAACGGACCGCTCCTCCCTCGCCACGGCCCTGGCGCGCGCGCGGCGGCGCGTGGCATTCGACTGGGCTCGCCGTCGGGCTTGGCGCGGGTTCGTTTATACGGACTTCGTCGACTCCGCAGTGCGGGAATTTCACACTGCCGATCACTACGGGCACCTCCTGCGGCCGTTGGGAGTAGACGCTACGAGTCCTCTTCAACCAATCCTGCGCGCTCCTGCGGCGGCGGATGCCGAAGCTTCGCGCCGGCTGCGCGAAGCGAGGATCGACGGCCCATTTGTGATCCTTCACCCGGGCACGGCGCGCCCGGAGAAATATTGGGTCGCCGAGCGGTGGGCCGCGGTGATCCGCCATCTGCGGGAGGCGGGGCTCGATTGTGTCGTGACCGGCGGCCGCGACGCATTTGAGCTTCAGCATCTCGTGGATATTTTCGGCTTCGCCGGAGGCTTTGGTCTGCTCGAGCCGGCGCCGGCCGGCACGGGAAAATTCCTCTCGCTGGCCGGTTCCAACGATCTCCTCACCCTCGCGGCGCTGGTCGCGCGCGCCCGCCTCGTCGTTTCCTGTGACACCGCCATGGTGCACCTCGCCGCCGCCTTTCAAATCCCGCAGGTCGCCCTTTTCGGCCCGACGAATCCCTTCCACTGGCGACCGCGGCACCCGCGCGCGCTCGTGCTCTCCGCGGCGCAGCCTGACGCTCCCCTCGTGGAATTCACGCCGCGCCAGAAGGGCGCCCCCATGGACCGGCTCTCGACCGAGGCCGTCATCCGTGCTACGTCATGCCTGCTCGACGCGCCGTTCCCAGGCTGATTTTACCTCTTTTCGCCTGCGGGCGGCCCACCACATGCAGCCAAATATTCCTTCGAAAAAGATCTCCCGCAAAGACATCGCGAAGATGTCCTTTCGGGATTTCCTGCGCGCCAGCCGTGAGCCCTACCAGCGGCTTTTCAGCTACCTGAAGCCCTACCGCTGGCGCTTCACGCTGGGCATCATCTACGGCGCGCTCTATGGCGCGGTGCAGGCGCTCATGATTTTCGACATTCAGTATGTCGCCGGGGCGGTTTTCAACGAGCACAAGCCCAAGGTTACGGGGGTGGTGCTGTCGCAGGCCGGCGTGGCGACGGCGGCTGAGACGGCAGGCGCGCCTCCGTCGGTCGGTCAGATCTGGGTGCAATTTTATCTCGATACCAAATACCAGCAAAGTCTCCGACCAGGGCAGATCATCCATTCCACGCGGTTTCCCACGCTGAATGGCGCGCAAATCCCGGGGCAGATCGTCACCGTGACGCCGAGATCCGCGGGCGGCAGCGACTTTTTGGAGGTCGAACTGGCGGTCGACGATCCCGAGCATCGTCTCCAACCTGGCGCGCTGGCGCTGGCTGATTTTGGCCGGCTGCCCTCGAAAAAGGTCGCGCTGGTCAAGTGGTTCCCCGAGCTGGCGGAACTGCGTATCGAGCATCCCAGTATCCTCGTGCTTGCGGCCATCTGCGCGTCCATTCCGCTGCTCATGGCCCTGCGCGGGCTTTGCTCGTACCTGAACTCCTACTACATGCTCTGGGTCAGCGTGCGGGTGCTTGACGACATTCGCCAGCAGGTCTTCCGGCACACGCTGGAGCAGTCGATGGAGTTCTTCAACAAGTCAAAGGCGGGCGAACTCGTGCAGACCGTCTTCAACCAGACGCGCATGGCTCAGCAAGCTCTCACGAGCATCGCCAGCGATCTGGTGAAGCAGCCCATCACGATCGTCACCGGGCTGGTCACGCTCTTCGTCATCGATTGGAAGTTCACGCTGGTTTCTTTCATCATCTTTCCGCTCTGCCTCATTCCCGTGGTGGTGGTTAGCCGTAAGGTCCGCAAGGCCGGCAGCCGGGAGGAGGAGGAAGCGGGCATGCTCATGGTCGTCATGCACGAAGCTTTCGCCGGCATCCGCGTGGTGAAGACGCATGCGCGTGAGGAATTCGAGTCGAAGCGCTTCAATGTCGCGAATCGGCAGATCATGCAATACGTCATGCGGTGGCGGAAAGCTCTGGAATTGAATGGGCCGGCGGTCGAAACCATCGCCTCGCTGGGCACGGCGGCGGCGCTTCTGTGGGCGCATGTGCACCAGCTCACGTTCGACAACTTTCTCGCTCTGACCGGCGGCATGATGGTGCTCTACCCCGCGTTCAAGGCGATCAGCCGCATCCAGCTGACCATGCAGAAGTGCCTGGCTTCGACGACGAAGGTCTTCGAGCTTCTGGATCGCCCGGCGACGATTCAGGATATGCCGGACGCCGTGGCGCTGCCGCGGGTGCGCGGCGAAATCCGCTTTGAAAATGTGAGCTTTGGCTACCAAGCCGACAGGCCGGTGGTGCGAAATATCAACCTGACCATCCCCGCAGGCACGACCTGCGCGCTGGTCGGGGAAAGCGGCGCCGGGAAGAGCACGCTTCTGGCCTTGCTCCAGCGGCTCTACGAAGTGGAGAGCGGGGCCATTCGCGTCGATGGCCAGGACATTCGCGGCGTCACTCAGGCCTCGCTGCGAGAAAATATTGCCACGGTTTCTCAGGATACCTTCCTTTTTCACGACACGATTGGAAATAACATCCGCTACGGGCGGCTCGACGCGGGGCAGCATGACGTGGAAGCCGCGGCGAAGCTGGCCTTTGCCCACGACTTCATCCTGCAAAAGGATGCGGGTTATGAATCTGTCTCCGGCGACAAGGGCTGCCAGCTCTCGGGCGGCCAGCAGCAGCGCATCTCGATCGCTCGCGCTCTGCTCAAGAATGCTCCGGTTCTCCTGCTCGACGAGGCCACCAGCGCGCTGGATTCCGAGGCCGAGAAACAAATCCAGGCCGCCTTGGACACGCTCTCGGCCGGTCGCACAGTCATCGCCATCGCGCATCGGCTCTCAACGATCCTCAAGGCCGATCAAATCGTGGTGATGGTGGATGGTGAAATCAAAGAAATCGGGACGCATCGCGAGCTCTTCGAAAAGAGCGGCTACTATCGCCGGCTCTACGATTTGCAGTTCAATCACCACGAGGAGGAAGGACTTCCGGTGGAGGATATGGTGATTGGGTAGCGTGCTTTTGCGTCGCGCAAAGAGAGATGACAGCCGACGCGAATTGATTACAATTGCCCCGTGAAAAGTTCCCCGCTTTTAGCGCTGATTTTGCTCTTTGCCGCTGTCGTTTGCAGCTTTGGCCAAGGCGAACCGCCCGGCACCATCAAAGCTACGATCAAGCAGCGTGGCGATGGTTCGCGCTCGACGACGATCGTCGACCCCGACCAGCGCACGGCTGAAGAGACCATTACCGACATGTCTGGCAAGGTGACGAGGAAGACCACCTTTGTGCTCGATGAGCGCAATCTGGCGCTGGGCGCGATCCACTATGACGCCAAGGGCAACATTCACTACAAGGAGTCCTTTCGTCGTGACTCCGCCGACCATGTGATCGAGGCGAGCTTCACGAGCGCAGATGGCCGATCGCTGGGGAAACGAATTTTCACTTACCAGGGCGACAAGGTGGCTAGCGTCGAGGACTACGATGCGCAGGGCATCAAGATCATGCCTGCGGCCGCAGCGACCAGCCAGGGAAGGCCGGATAAGCACAAGCGCTGAAGTTTCCAAGGCGAAGCGGCGCCGAGAGATTTCCAAAATAAACCGCCCAAAATGCCGTTGTCGGGTCCTTCTTGCGGAAGCACTCCCGCCATGGACCTTTCCCCTGACGTCCCTTCAGACTCCTTCGCGCCCGTCAGCGCGGAGGAAATCGCCCGTCTCGTCCTGCAGCATCGGGCCGAGCTGTATGCCTTTCTTTTTGCTGCGATCGGCAATCATCACGATGCCGAGGACCTGCTCCAGGAAGTGAGCGTCGCGGCGACGCGCAGCGCCGCGAGTTTCTGCCGTGGAACGAACTTCCGCGCCTGGGCGCGAGAAATCGCCCGGCGTCGGGTGCTGGAATTTGTCCGCGTGCGGCCGGGGCGGCGATTTGTCTTCGCCGAGCCGCTCCTGCTGGAACGCCTTGCCGATGCCGCCAACCGACTAGAGGCTGAGCCCGACCGGGTGCGCGGAGAGGCGGTGCGCAATTGTCTCGGAAAGCTCGGCGGCATTGCCCAGCGGGTCATGGAGCTGAAATACGCCGAGTGTCAGGATGCGGAATCCATCGCCGCGCAACTCCATCGCTCGGCGACGGCGGTCTATTCGATCCTGAAACGGACGCGAGAGATCGTGCGCCGCTGCGCCGACCAGCGGATCTCTGAATTGCGGGCCTGCGATGAGCTTTAGGAACCGTAGGTGATGCCGAGCGACGATGAGCTTTTTCTGCGCGCGACGGACGCAAAGCTCACGACCGGCGAAGCTGAGGCTTTTGCGCAGCGTTTGCGCGAGGATGCAGGCTTTGCCGCGGAGTGGCTGCGCTTTTTGCGAGACGAGGCGATCCTGCGGGAAGCGGTGCCAGCGCTGCGGCACGCGCGACAGGTGCGTGAGCAGACGACGGCGGGAAGCGCGGGACGGGGATTTTTTCGATTTCCCGCGCTGATTTCACACCGCAGGTTGACGTCGGGCTTGGGACCGGGAAGGTTGTGGCCGTTCCTGGCTGCGGCGGCGGTGGCGGCGGTTTTGGCCGGAATTTTGAGCTGGTCGAATTTATGGACCGGTCGTCAAATTAATAGCCTGGAGATCATTCAGGCAGGTCGGGACGCGGCCATACTTCGGGAGGGGAAGGGCACTGTTGTTCGCGCCGGCCAGCGTCTTCTGCCGGGCGATATCCTGACCACGGGGAAAGATGGCGGCGCGCAGTTGCGCCGCGGCGGTGAGTGGACGTTGGATCTGGCAGCCGACTCGTCGCTCGACCTGCCGCGAGATCGCGGTGCTCGCGAAGCCGATCAGCCCCTTCTGGAGCACGGGCGATTGCAGGTCCGCGCGACTGGCGCGCACCCGGTTGCGCTGCAAACCTTGCAAACGCAGCTCTCGGCGACCGACGCCGAATGGCTGGTGACGGCGGAGGCCAACCGGACGGATCTGCGTGTGTCCCACGGCGAAGTCCAGGCGACGCGTCTCGCCGACCGGGCGGCGGCAGTCGTGCGCGCCGGCGAAAGCCTGCGAATTGCGGCCTTTGGCCGGCTCCTGCCCACGCCTTTGGCGAAGCCTTCCCGCCAACCACAACGGCTGGTCTGGCGCATTGGTCGAGATGATTTATCGCGCGAGGAATTTGGGGAAACCGTGCCCGCGGCCTATGAGATTCCGGCGGACTGGGCGCAACGAGAGAATTGGAAGGATTTTGGCTGGCGGTTGAATGCGCACGCGCCGCTCTGCGAACTCGGCTTCGTGCTGGCGCAGGTCCCGAAATACGGCGTCGAGTTTTCCTTCCGCACATTGAATACGAGCGGAGAAAACGGGGGCATCCCCACGGCGCTGGCGGTCTTTGCGAACGGCGCGCTTGCCGGCCTGCCGCAGACCTGGAAGGCCGAGCGCCTGGCCAATGATCCGGTGGAATTTCGGGTCATCTATCGGGTGACGATCCCGCCGGAAATGCTGCAGGCCGGGCGCAACGAATTGCGGCTGCAACTCGCGCCGCATCCTTACAGCGAAAGCCGCGATCGGCTGGAGATCGAGTGGGATTACCTGGCCCTGGCCGAGCTGTTGGCGCCGGCAGATGAGCCACTGCATGGGAGATATATCTCGCTGGGCACCTACGCCGACCATGCATCCAATGCCTTTTGCATCGATGCCGACCTGGTGCGGCATATGCCGGATCTCTTGAAATGGATGGGCATCGCCTACTGCGGCAACACCATGCGGGTGACCTTCTGGGACGACCGCGCCCGCACCCAGCCGGCGCGGCGCGAGTACCTGGAGATGTTGCGGGATTACAACATGGGCGTGCTCATTTCCGGCCATGGATCGGACGCCTACTTCCGCGATATCTATCGCAACTTCGGCGGGCTGGCTCAGTACCACGAAATCGCGAGTTCGCCCGAGTGGATCGGCGATCACACCTTGGCCGAGATGATCCAAAGCGCGGAAACGGCGCGGCGCGTTCGGGAGGAAACGCCGGCGGCGGCGCATCTGCGGATCGTGGGGCCGGGCTGGGCTTTTCGCAAATGGGGGGCGGATGCGGCGGTGCGCCGGCAGGTGGAAGACCTGTGCGATGCGGTCAACGGGCACGATTTCGGAGATTCGTATGCCTTCGAATTCGGCGGCCACTTCATCGGTACGCTGCGGAGCTACGGCGGGACGGTCGATGATGGGCTGCCTCGCGAGTGGCTTTCGACCGAGTGCGGGACGGAAAATGGCAATTTGAGCCCGGAAGGGTTCATCCCGACGAACAGCAAGCGCTCCTCCAGCTTCGATCGCAACATGCGCGCGCACCTGGCCGTGACCGACCGCGCCATGCAGCACGCCATGTTCATGGTTGCCAAACAGCCGCGCGTCTTCAATTGCTCGCTTTTTGCGCCGATCGACGACTGGTCGACTCACGATCCCGCGGATACGGCGGCCGATGCTCCGCTCGATGCCGCGGGCACGCGGCTGAAGATCTTTCGCCGCCTGGCGCTGGCCTACGCCACGCATGGGCGGCCGCTGCCCTACGTGATTCTCGATCCGGAGGCCACGCGGTACCACAAGGTGTACGTTCGCGCGGTGGACACGTTGGCGCTCCCGCCGCTGGCGGGCTCCGGCGCGCATGCGGACAAAGTGCTCCTTTGTTTCGTCAATTTCGAAGAGCGGGCGGAGACGATTCGAGTGCGGGTTCAGCTGCCTTTGGCGGGCGTGTATGTGGGCGAGCGTATCGGGCCGGGCGATCGCTATCGCGACGCAGTGTCGGCGGTTTCGATGGAGTCCACGCCGGCCGCGGAGTTGAGCGTTTCGTTGCCGGCCGGCGAGAGCGTCGAGTACATCCTCACGCGGCCGTGATTTGCCAAACTCCCACGGGACGCGGATGCTGGTCTCCGCCCTTCACAACCATGCGGAGCTCGACCTTAAATATCCTCGGCGTGGTCATCCTTTTCCTCGGCCTGGGCAGCGTCGTCCTCATCGAGCGAAATGTGCGGATCGAAGAAGAAACTCGCGTGGAAGACACGGAGGAAACCCATGCGCTGCTCTATCCGCAGGACTACGCTTCGTATGCGCGGGGCACGGAAATGATCGGCGGTAAGATGACGGCGTTGATGATTCAGTGGCAGCGGGAGCTGGCCGAGCTGGGCCATTCCCGGCCGTTTGCCATCGGCATTGCCCTCCTGTCGATGGGCGCGGCGGCGGGGTTCTTTGCAAAATCGCATCTGTCGCCCCGGCGTTGACCGCGCCCCTTGCGGACGCTTTATTCTTTTCATGCCTACTCTAGGGGTCGATCTCGTCGAAGACATCCTCGCGCTCAAGCGCGAGCGCAATGCCGTCATCCTGGCGCACAATTATCAGGTCAAGGAGATCCAGGAATTGGCCGATTTCGTCGGCGACTCTCTCGGGCTGAGTTTCCAGGCTTCCAAGACGGATGCCGATGTCATCGCCTTTTGCGGGGTCCATTTCATGGCGGAAACGGCGAAGATCCTGAATCCGCGCAAGACCGTGGTGCTGCCGGATCTGGAGGCGGGCTGCTCGCTGTCCGAGTCGTGCCCGGCCGACAAGCTTGGGGCCTTTCTCGAAGCGCGGCGGGAGAAGAATTACTACGTCATCGCCTATATCAACTGTTCCGCCGGCGTGAAGGCGCTCTCGGACGTCATCGTCACGAGCGGCAATGCCGTGAAAATCGTCGAGGCCGCGCCGAAGGATCGCAACATTCTCTTCGTACCCGACCAGAATCTTGGGGCCTGGGTCACAGAGCGCACGGGCCGGCAAATGGATTTGTGGCAGGGGAATTGTTATGTGCACGTCGAGTTCACGCGGCAATCCATCGAGCGCATCCGCGCCGAGTGGCCGGACGCGCCGGTCGTCGCACATCCTGAGTGCACGGCGGCGGTGCGAATGCTCGCGGACGAGGTGTGTTCGACCGAGCGGATGATCACGTATTGCAAAGAGCACCCGGCCCAGGCCTTTGTGATCGTCACAGAGTCGGGTATGCTCCACCGGCTGCGCCGGGAGATTCCCGGAAAGCATTTCATCGCCGGTCCCACGGAAAAGTGCGCCTGCGCGGATTGCCGGTTCATGAAGATGAACACGCTGGAAAAGCTGCACGATGCGCTGCTCAATCTGCAGCCGGAGATCATCCTGCCCGAGCCATTGCGCGCACGGGCGGAATTGCCCATCCGGCGCATGCTGGAGCTGAGCGCGTAGTTTGTTATCTAGCTACCAATCGTTTCCGCTGGGAGTCGCCGGGCGGTCTTCCTGAAAGATGAAGATGAGGATGGCCCCGGCGAAAAAACCGCCGATGTGCGCCAGGTAGGCGACGCCGCCGCCGTGGCGGCCCTGGTGGGTGAAGTTCAGAACCACCTGCATGCCGAAATAGATGAGGAGGAAGTAAATGGCCGGAAGATCGATAATGCGGCTGAAATAGCCCAACGGGAGGATCGCGCGAACTGTGGAGCGGGGATATTTCAAAAGGAAGGCGCCCATGACGCCGGAAATGGCGCCGCTGGCGCCCACCATCGGAATCGGAGAATCCGAGCTGCCAAAGGCATAGAGCAGAGTCGCGCCGGCGCCGCAGAGCACGTAGAAACAAACGTAGCGAAAGTGGCCGCACGCATCCTCGATGTTCCGGCCGAAGACCCAGAGGAACCACATGTTGCCAATGATGTGCATCCAGCCCGCATGCAGGAACATGGAGGTGACGAGATGGGTCGTGGCGCCGGGCTCATGCTGTTTGAAGTCGAGCGGCACAAACCCGGCCAGGTCCACGCTCTGATCCACGCCTATGTTTTGCTGCCAGCCGATGAAAACGAGGGCATTGAGCAGAATGATGGCAATATTGGCGATCGGCGGGCGGCGAACGGGCTGATCGTCGTAAAGTGGGATCATGGTTTTGGCGGAAAATGGTTGCCACGGAATCGGGCGGAAGGGAAGGAGTGGTTCGAGCATCGCCAAACGCGCGCGGAGTGGAGTTTGGCCAAGGAAAACGCGATCGAAGGTTGCGTCAGACGGATGCCGGGACCAGCATGAGGTTTCGTTCAGGGCATGTTGGTAAAATCCATTTTGGCGATCTCGAGGCAAATTTGGCCGAGGCCAGCGTTGCTCCGAAGGTCGTTATTTCATCCAATAGCGCTCCCGCGGTCGCGGGACGCCTTGGCCTCGACCAAATTTGCTCTCGAGCTCACCAAAAGCGATTTTCCCAACAAGCCCTAATGTCTGAACAGACTCTGGACAACGTTCCCCTGGCGCTTCCGCGTTTACCCGAAGAGCTGGCGTTCGATCGCGCCGTGCGCCGGACCATCTTTTGGTCCTCCGGGATTCTCGGCGTGGCGCTGGCCGGGCTGCTGGCCCTGGTGGTCATTCTCGCGCAGTCGCTGAATTGGCTGGAGCAGGCGGATCGGGTGGTGGAGGAGACTTTTTCCATCGAAACGACGGCGGCGGATATGGCCACGGCCTTGCGCGCCTACCAGATCACCGGCGCCCCAGACCTGTTGCAACCGTGGGAAGCCGGCCAGAAGCGGATTGGCCCGCTCTTTCAATCCCTCGCCCAGCAGGTGGTCAACGATCCTTCCCGCTCCACTACGGTGCGCGATCTGCGGGCGCTCTTCGAGCAATGGCAGATGCAAGCCGGCGAAACCCTGCGGCGGATTCAGGCCGGAGACCACGTGAGCGATGCGGCGTGGAATCGGCAGACGGAGGCGCTCTTTGCCGCATTTTCCCGGAGTCTGGAGCGCTTTGTGGCCTCGGAAGGGCGGTTGCGGGAAAATCGTGAGCGGATGCGGCTGGAACTGCGGGTGGGTGTGCTGGCTATGCTGGTGCTGGCGGCCTTTGGCGGCATCCCCTTGGCGGCCATGGCGCTGCACCGCAGCATGAGGCGGGCGAGCGGGATTTACATGCAGCGCATCGTGAATCAGCAATCGGAGTACGACGAGTTGCAGGAGCGCGACGCCAAGGTGCGCGAGAGCGAGTGGATGGTGCGCAATGCCCTGGAAATCGCGGATGGCGGCGCCTGGGTCATGGATGGAGCGCAGAGCCTGGTGGTCGGCGACGCCATGGTGGCCCGCACCTTTGGCCTGTCGCCGGAACGCTGCGCCGCAGGCGAGCCGCTGCCGACCTTTCTCGAGGCAATTCACGAAGCCGATCGACCCAAGGTGGAGGCTGCGCTCTCGCAGGCCGCGGCAGATGGCGCCGGCTATGAGATCGAGTACCGCGTACGGAATGCGGGCGGCGCGATCCGTTGGCTGCAAGCGCGCGGCCGCATGCAGCGCGACGCTGCGGGCCGGCCCACGCGCATGCCCGGGGTGATCCTGGATGTGACGGAGCGTCGCGCCGCCGAGGTCGCGCTGCTCGCGGCCAAGGAGAAGGCCGAGGTCGCTTCCCGGGCCAAGGACGACTTTCTCGCGGCGCTCTCCCACGAGTTGCGGACGCCGCTGACCCCGGTGCTGCTCGCCGCCTCCTCCCTGCGCAATGACGAGCGCATTCCCAAGGACCTGCGCGCGGATCTGGCCATGATCCAGCGCAACATCGCCCTCGAAGGCCGGCTCATCGACGACTTGCTCGATCTCACGCGGATCGCCAAGGGCAAGATCCAACTGCGCGAGGAACGATGCGATGCGCACTCGCTCATTGCCCTGGCCGTGGAGATCGTGCGCGACGATGCGCAAAAGAAATCCGTGGGCCTGCGGGTGGATCTCACGGATCGCGGCTCGAGTCTTCTCGGCGATCCGGCGCGGTTGCAGCAGGTCTTTTGGAATCTGCTCCACAACGCGATCAAGTTCACGCCGGCGGGGGGTGAAGTCATCATTCGCGCACGGCAGCAGGAAGTCGATCGGCTGCGCGTGGAGGTGAGCGATACGGGGATCGGCCTCACGCCGGAAACGCTGGAGACCGTATTCCGGCCTTTCGAGCAGGTGAGTTCGGAGGGCGGGCATCGCTTTGGCGGGCTGGGACTCGGCCTCTCCATCGCCCGCGCCATCGTCGACCTGCATGGCGGCGAAATCCACGCGGAGAGCGCCGGGCTGGGCCGGGGCGCCACATTTGTCGTCGCGCTGCCGCGGGCGGAAGGTCCGGCCGAGGCGCTGGTTGAGTCTTCTGCGCCCTCGCCGGAGCTGAGCGATAAATTCGAGGCCGAGTCGACCGCCGTGCACTTGCGGCTGCTCGTGGTGGAGGATCACGAGCCCACCCTGGCGGTCCTCGAGCGGCTGTTGCGCCGCGCCGGCCACGACGTCACGACGGCGACAAATGTCGCAGAGGCTCTGGCCGCCGGCGCCGCGGGAACTTTCGACGTGGTGGTCTCCGATCTCGGGCTGCCCGATGGCACGGGGCTGGAACTCATGGAGAAGCTGCGCGCGGCGCGACCGGAACTGCGAGGCATCGCCGTTTCGGGATACGGGATGGAAAACGATCTGCGCCGCTCACGGGAAGTCGGTTTTTTTGCGCACCTGGTGAAGCCCGTGGACTTCGAGCAGTTGCGCCGCGCCTTGGGCGAGGCGGCGCGAAGCTAGTTAGTTATTCAGGCTGCGGCCGGCGCGGAGCGTTCCCATGCTTCCGTGATGCCGGTCTCTCCGACCTTGCTCAGCCCGGCAGCGCGAAATAGTTCACGACACTTCTCCACGCCGTCCTCGCCGATGGCCCACGGATGCAGCTCGATGATGATGAGCCGATAACTCGCGAGGACGGATGGGTCAGCTTGCAGCAGGGAAAGTTCGCTGCCTTCGACGTCCATAATGAGCGCGGTAAAAGGGCCGTAGCGTTCTGTTAGTTCAGCGACCGACCGGCCGGGCACGCGCACGCCCACTGAGGATTTTCGGTCCGTGGTTCCGCCGACGACGTATACCGGGTGAAGATAAAATGTGGCTTCGCGCTCGTTGCTGCCGGCGCAATTTTCCACCAGAAAGCCGCAGCCATTGAGCGCGCTGTTGCGGTGGATGGCGGGAATAAGCCGCGGGTTGCCTTCCACCACGACGTGAGCCGAGCGATCGGCCAGCAGGCGATTCGTGATGCAGGAGACGATGCCCATGCAGGCGCCGAATTCCAGCACCCGGTCCTCCGGACGAATGAATTTCCGGATGAGCTCGCGCTCGTCGCGCTCGTAGTCATCGACCAAAAAGCACGCGCGATAAGTGCGAGTCGTGACGTTTTTGGGAATTTCAAAGACGCAGCCATCGGCATGGAATTGGCCGCCCTTGAGGTCGAAAAGGAGTCCGCCTAGAGGACGAATGACGAGTTCCGTGAACTTGCCGGCGAGGAAGCCGACAGGCTTGCGCACGTTTTCTGTCAAATGGCGGCGGGCGAGAGATCGGAGAGCTTCCATTACGGAAAAGGGTTCGCTGTCTGCGGGAGCGGGAGTGAAAAGGGGCTCCTGGAGAAGGTCAAATTGTTTGTGAAAAACGGCGCCGGAATGTTGCCAAGGATAGACGAGTCGTCTGGGGCTATTCCGAAATTCCCACGGGCTCGCGTTTGTTGTCGGCTGCGCCGGGCTCGCCCTCGACCGCTTCAGAGGGATGGAGTGTCTCCCAATGGCGCTTCCATCGGCCGCGGCGAAAGATGATTTCACCCCAGACTGCCAGGATGGTAAACGCAGTCGGCACGGCGATGTAAACGCCGGTCGGTCCGAGGCCGAAGTAGGAGGAGAGGAGCCAAGCCAGCGGGAGTTCCCCAAGCCAGAAGGAGACGAAATTGAGCAAGGTGGGCGTCCGGGTGTCTCCGGCCCCATTGAAGGCGGAGGTCGAGCACATGCCCGCAGCAAAGATCGGAAAGCCGAGGCTCATGATCCACAGGGCGCGGGAGCCATTCGACACGACTTCGGGATCGGAACTGAAGATCCGGATGAGCGGAGTGGCGCAGGTGACGAAGATCAAGCCGAGGCACCCGAGGAACAGCATGTTGTAGCGCGTAGCGATGCGCACGGCGGCTTCGGCGCGGTCGGGCTTTTTCGCGCCGAGATTTTGTCCGACGAGCGTCGCGCCGGCATTGGCCAGACCCCACGCCGGGAGCAGGGCAAAAATGAAGACGCGAAAGGCGATGGTGTAGCCGGCCAGCGCCGCGCTGCCGAAGGGCGCGAGGATGCGGATGAGGCCGATGTAGCTCGTCGTATTAATGAGCAATTGCCCGGCGCCACTGGCCGACATCCGAAGAACGGAAAGGATAACCGCGCGTTCCGGGACGGCATGCCGCAGTTGCAAACGGATGCGCCCGCTCCGGCCGATGAGATGCGCCAATTGATAGAGGACGCCGATGCCGCGCCCGATATTTGTCGCGAGCCCCGCGCCGGCCAGGCCCAGGTGGGGGAATGGGCCGAGCCCGAAAACGAGGCAGGGGCCAAGCAGGATATTGATGGAATTGGCCAGCCAGAGCGTGCGCATGGCGAGGACCACGTCGCCGGCGCCGCGAAAGATCGCGTTGATGACGAAGATGAGGAAGACCGTGATATTTCCGCCGAGCATGATCCGGGCAAAGGTCGCGCCGGAGCTGGCCACGGCATCGTCCGCGCCCATGAAGCGCAGGATCTGGGGCGCATAGCCGCCCAAGCCGAGGCCGAGCAGCGCCGCGACGACGGCCCCGAGCAGGATGATCTGACCGCCGGCATGGGCCGCGGCTTCGGGATTCTTTTCGCCGATGCGCCGCGCCACGATGGCCGTGGCGGCGATGGACACGCCGATGGCGACGGCGTAGATGAGCGTCATGACCGACTCGGTGATGCCGACCACGGCGACGGCTTCCTTGCCCAGGCGCGAAACCCAGAAGACGTCGGTGACGGCGAAGAGCGACTCCATCACCATCTCCAGCACCATGGGCACGGCGAGGAGGATAATGGCGCGATTCAGCGCGACTGCGGTGAAGTCGTGATGCTCCCCGCGCAACGCATGGCGCACCACCTGCCAAAAGGAATCGGCGGTCGAAGCCTCGCTCGTCGGTGCTGGCGCGCTCGTGGGATCGGACATTGGGCCGGGACCATCGGCGGGAGTGCGGAAATGGTCAAAAGACATTTGTGCGGAAGGGTGGGGGCGGCGTGACGCTTGGCGCCTGCGTCCAAGTTTGGTCGATTTGAATGGCTTGTGATCTGAAAGCGCGGTCGACCGCAGGTTTTTGGAGCGGGTGCTTGCTCCCGCTTTGTCATCGAAATGTCCCAGATGGCGATCGTTCCGCTCGAAATGATATCTTCCACCAAAGTCGCTTTGTGCATTGCTTAGCAAGTCCCTTGGTCAGTTCCGCTACAGATGCCGTGCAACCGACATTGTGAAGCCAATCTTTTGCGTTAAACTTACGCTGACAAAGCGGGAGCAAGCACCCGCACCAAAAAGCTGCCGGTATTCCGCGATGCTTCTCATGCTATTTGCCCCCAGCTTCCTCACTCGCGCCGCCCTTTTCGGCGCGATAGCGATCCATGGCGAGCGGCGGGAATAACATCCAGCCGAGCCGGGTGAGCAGGGCGTCGGCCACCACGAGCGCGAGGAGCAAGACGAGGAGCCAGGGCCGCACTTCGGTGAACCTTTGCTGCGGCGGAGCTTCCCAACTCTTGGACAGGTCCAGTCGCTCTTTGCCGCCGGTCATGGCGGAGAGCGAGCGCAGTTCCAGCACGGCTTCCGGCCGGAATTGCCACTCGACATTGCTGGCGGAAAGGATGGGGCCGAAGGGCAGCGCTACCTTGCCAATTTGCACGGCGCCGCGAATCCGTTCGCCAGGATGCAGCGGCGCTCGGGCATGGAAATGTCCGGGGGCGAGGCGTTCCCAGGCGAGTTCACGCGAATCGTCCGTCCGGCTCGAGGCGAGCATCATCTTGGGGGAATTGGTCGCGACCTGGCGCAGCCAATCCGCTCCGTCGTAGAAGAAATCCAGATCGAGATCCGAACCGGAGAGCTTTGCCTGGAGGCCCAGGCCGCTCGGCAGATCCTCGCCGGAAAGCCAGCGCGCCAGGGTAGTCACAAAGTCTGCATATTGCGGCCAGCTCCGCACGGTGTCCGATTGATCTCCCGCCACGGGAAACGACACTGCGGCAGTGCGCCCGAGTCCGCGCTGCCAAAAGGCCGCGAGCGGCGCGGCATTTTCATCGGTGCTCACCGCGGCCGCGGTCGCGCCTTCCTTGAGGTAGGACAGGTTGTAGCCATCCACTGCCTCGGGCCAGACCAGCGGGCTCGCGGCGATTTCCAGCCAACCGGCGGTGCCTTTGAGCGGGGTCGATTCCTTGATGAATGCCGAACGCGCGACGGCCACGGTGTCCTCGGCGAAGAGCGCCGGGATATCCTGCACATTGGCCCCAAACATGATGCGTCCATTGCCGAGAGCCGCAACATCGCGAAGGATGTCCGCGTCGCAGTCCGTCGCCGAGCCCATCCCGATCACACTCACGGTGACTCCTGCATCCGCCATCGTTCGGACTGGGGTTTTGTAATCGCCCAGATCCTGCCGGGAATCCGACGCGTCGGCGAAGAGGATGACATGGCGCTGGCCGATGTCGCTGTTCTTCAATTCCTCCCACGCGGCTTCCATGGCTTTGTGAACGATGATGCCGCCGCCTTCCGAGTGAATGCGGCGCGCCTGCGCCTCGATATCCGAGCGCGAGGGCCCCACCTGACTCATGGGGACGAAGTGATGCGCCTCCGTATCGACGGCGATCACGGCAATGGTGTCCGAGTCACTCAAGAGACCCACCGTGCGGGCCGCGCCTTCGTCGGCCAGATCCATCTTTGTCAAGTTGTTACCCACGGATACACCCATGCTCCCGGAGCGATCCATCGCCACCACCATGGCGACGCGCAGTTTGCGTTGCTCCTTCTTCAGTTCCATCGAGACGGGCAGCAGGGAATCGATCTTCGAAGCAAAATAACCACCGGAGCCAAAGGAAAACTTGCCGCCGCACATGAGCAGGCCTCCGCCTTGCTCTCGCACATAGAAATCGAGCCCGTGCAGAAATTCGTCGGCCAGCCGATGCGAGGGGACGTTATTGAGGATGACTAGCTTCACGCCGGAAAGCGAGCCGGCGTGGAGATGATCGGAATCCGTGACCTGATCGACTTCAAAGCCGTGCGCCGTGAGGATGTCGGCCACAGGGTCATGCGCATACGCGGTCACGAGCAGCACCCGCGTGCGTCCCACGGCCTCGACCCAGGTTTCGGCGAGATTGTTTTCCGGATGGGCATCCTCCAGCGGAATGATGCGCACAGCATAACGATGTGCGCCCGGCGTGGGCACGCGATCGGAGAAGCGCAGGCGGGCTTCGCCCTTTCGCACCTGGACCTTGCGTACGCCGATCTTTTCGCCATCGCGCAGGACTTCGGCGTCGAATTGCGCGTCCTGGTTTCCGACGATGCGCGCTTCGACAAAGAAAGACTCTCCTGGCTGCACCCTCGGCGGAGCTTCGAGGCTTTCCACACGGTAGTCTATCGTGCCTGGAGTGGTGAGAAGACGGAAATCCACGGGGACGCCGCTCTCCGTCAGGCTAGGCAAGGCCGAGGTGAGCGATTCGGTGGCATAGCCGTCCGTGAGTAGGAGAATGCGCGCGAGACGATCCTTGGCTAGTTTGCCGAGAGTAAATTGCAAGGCCAGCGCGGTGCGGGTTTCCTCGACATCGTGCACGGTGATTTCACCAGCGTCGCGGATCGTGGGCGTGGCGGCAAAATCGACGAAATGCAGTTCGTCGTTGGCGCCGCGGGCGCGCTTGATGATGGATTCCCACTCCGGCAACACTCGCGCCATTGGGCCGGCGGCGGAAGCCGAACGATCCGCGACCACCCAGAGATCGATGCCGTCGGCGGCGCGCCGAATCATGGGCCCGGCTAAAGCCAACACGACTAACAACAGGCACACGAGGCGCAGCGGCCGCCGGAAGCCCAGGCGCGGCCAGAGCGCGGCTGCCACCGCCAAGGCCGGCGCGAGGAGAAACCATTCTGGAGCGGAGAATTTCATGACGGGAAAGCCGCGCGCATCATTTTTGTTTCCAACTAAGCGTGAGCGCCACGCCGATCAGCGCCACCCAAAGCGTGGCCCACGGATCGCCGGAGCTATTGGCCGCGCGCACGCGCTCGATCTGGGTGAGTCTCGGCGCCGCGGAAATCGCCTGCTGAAAATCCGCTTCCCGGACATCGCCGAAATGCGCGGCGGCATCGAGGACCTCCGTCTCACCATCGCGCGCCTGGAAAAAACCCGGCTCCGTCGGCGCCCGCAGGTCCGCTCTTTCCACGGGCAGCGGCGCGCCGCCGGCCGTGAGCTTGACGTTAGCGCCGAGGTTGGGGAGGGCTTCGTGGGTCTCGAAATTTGCGGCAAAGCGAGCGGCGCGTGTCTTTTGGACATCCTGGAGAAAACGGGTGAAGAGAAGGACGAAGGGCGGCAGCCGGCCGGCGTTCGAGGCGGCGAAATCGAAGTTGAGATAGAGCGTTTTGGAAGCGCCTTCACTGTGCAGGAAGATGAGCGGCTGCTCGCCCTGCCAGACCAGGGTGAGATCGCCGCGCTGCGGCTGGAGGTTGCCGGGGCCGGGAGAGAGCAGGCCATCCCAGATGAGCCCGTCGGTATAGGGGTGCCGCTCCGCGGTGAAGCCACCCAATACGGCCTTCGCGCCCGCCGCGGCCGGCTCGGCAAAGACGATGGCCGATTGGCCCGCGGAAAGCCGCGCCACTTCAGCGACCGGCACAAGACTCACGGCCGCCGTCTTGACCTCCGCGGCCTTCCGGGCGCCGGGTACGGTGGCCAGAACGCGCTCGGCAAAGCGGGTCATCTCGGGCGCGGTGTGGAGAAAGACTTCGAGCGGCTTCGGCTCGGGGGCGACGAGCGGAAGTGTGTCGTCCAGGGTGAAGGCATCCGGCGACAAATGGAGCGTGATGCGCTTTTCGCCGGGGGGAAACGGGCCGGGCAGCGTGGCGATCTGCCCCGGCTGCAACTCGACCGTTTGGGGCTGGCTGCGGGCTTTTTCTGTTTCCAGCCAGAACTCCCGCTTTTGCGTCTTGGCGCCGGAATTCCGGACCAGCGCCTCCCAATGCGGTCCATCGGCTTCGGTCCAGGTTCTTACGCCGGCGAAGCCGCAATTATCGATCGGATGCCCGCAGGCGAGCAACGCGATGCCGGTGGGCAACGACTCGGGCTGGTGGTCCGTGGCAAAGTAAATGGCGCCGCCGGCGCGGTAGTCGATCTGGGCCAGGGAAAAGGCGCGGGCGGGATCGAAGTGCGGCAGGGCAGGACGCCATCCTTGGAGCGAAGCCAGCGCATCGCGCAGTGACTCGCCGCGGTAGAGCGGCTTCTCCGGCTGGCTGGCGAGCAGCATCGTCCACTCGGTGTGGGCCGCTCCGTGGCCGGCTTTCCCCAGTTCGTCCGCAACGGCGCGCAGGGCTTCCTCGCGAAAGGCAGACATCGAGGCCGTGTCATCGAGAATCATGCCCACACGCTGATAGGAATCCCGGCGAATCCAACGCGGCCCGGCCAGCAGCCAAGTGCAAAGCAAGGCCACGAGCAGCTGCATCCAGAAGGGCAGCGACGATTGTAGCACGTGGAGCATCCGCCCCTGGGGCGTGCGCGGCGGCAGGGTTTCCAAGAGGAAAAGCGTGCTTACCACGAGCCGCCGCGATTTCTCGCGCAGCATGTGGATGAGGATGATCACCGGCACGGCGAGCAGACCGAGAAAGCCGAAAGGATGGGAGAAATACATCCGGAAAAGCGGTTAGGGCACGTGGGTCATTTCCATTCCACGGCCGGCATCTGCAACCGCAGAGCCTCGGCCAGATCGAGCGAAGCGGCGACCCGGGCGAGGGCGACCTGCCGCCGCGCGGCCTGCTCTTCCCAGATGGCGAAGTGCCGCTGATAGGCGGCGAGATAGCGGCGCAGGGCCTCCGGCTCGATGCGTTGCAACCGCACTTCCTGGGTTTCGCTATCGACCATCTCGATGTTGCCCGACCAATCCGGCTCGGCTTCACCCCGGCTAAAGGGCGCCAGGATGAGTCCCAGGCCATTATTTTCCGTGAGGGCGTGAAACACCGCCTGCGTATCGCCCGACCATAACAAATCGGACAAATACACCCGCAACGAGCCATAACGCCAGGGCACGCCGCGAATCGCCTCGGCGGCGGGCGGTCCCGCCGGCTTGACCCAGGAGTGGCCCAGGATCGTCTCGATGGCCAGCGGCTCTGCACCGGCTTCATCCAGCGCATAACAACGCAGCGCCGCCCCGGCCTGCTCCGCGCTTTCCACCGCCCAGTAGAGCAGCTCGGCGGTGCGGCGGCTTTTCTCCGCATCGACAAACATCGAGGCCGACAGATCGATGGCCAGATCCACCGCGGGGCTGGCTTCCTGGCGATAGAGTTTCATGACATAACTACCCGTGCGCGCGTAGGCCTGCCAGTTGACGTGGCGCGGGTCGTCGCCCGGCGAGTAGGGCCGATGATCCTGGAAATCCAGCGAATTGCCCGAGCCGACCCCTTGCCAGTTGCCCTGTGCGCCGCGCCAGGCGCGGCTGCGGAAGGGCAGGCGCAGCAGATCGGCCACGGCGCGCGCGTGGGCCTGGAGAGCGGGGAGATCCTGGGGCAGCGTGACCGTCATGAGGGCAGGGGTTCGGCGGCGGCAGCCGGCTGCTGCTCGGCGCGGACTTCGGCATAGATGGCGTGATTTTGCCGCCAGTAGATGCGGGAATACCAGCGCAGGGCGAGGAAATAGCCGAAGAAGGAAAACAAGGAGGGGACGACCCAATAGCCCGAGCCGTTGTCTCCCGCGCGGATCATGAGCCATATCCCCATCGGCGGAAAGAGCGCCCAGATCAAACTCGCATCGGGCGGAACGTTCCAGTCATACTGTACCGAAGCGATGCCGAAGGCGAGCGCCGCCATGATGCCGAGAAATACGAGCTGCTCGGCGAGCAAATAGCGACTCCGTCGCCGCACCGCGACCGAGATGAGCGCCGTCGTGACCAGGGTCGCGCCGGCGAGAAAGATCCCCGCCCACTCAGTGATCCAGTCGAGGTCGCCTTTTTTCGCCTCCAGCAGCGAGAATGCGCAAGCCACTCCAACAACCCCCGCCAAGTAGAGGGTGGCCCCGGGCCAACCCGGCTGAAGCGCGCTGCCGACCCAGAACCCCAGGCGGCCAAACCGGAGAAAGGGCTCCAGGTGGCGCCGGAGGATAAAAGGCGGAGCGGCCAGATGCACCCACGCCAGCAGCAGGGCGAGCAGGATAAACAAAACCGTCTGTATTTCGGCCTGACCCGCATAACGCTGACTGAACGCCAGAAACGGCACGGGCAGCAGCGGCAGAAACGAGAGCAAACGCTGGCGCAGCGCATGATTTTCCGACGGCGGCGCGATGCTGGAGGCGCCGAATTCCAGCGCCACGATTGTCAAAATTGCGGCATCGAAAACGAGAAGCGCCCAATGCCAGAATAACAAGCCGTTGTCGAAGATGACAAAGCTCGATGACGAAGAGCGGAGGTCGGCAAAGCAGCCATAGCCCGCAACGAGCGCCAGAATGAGCACGCCGACGCGGAAGAATACCGGCAAGGCCGAGACCGCAATGGCAATGGCGGAAAACACCGCCGATAACAAAAGGAAAAACGCCAGATTGCCGGCGTCGTTCACCAGATTGACTCCGCCAAAGAAATAGCGCAGCACAGCGTAAGGCAGCACCGCCACGACAAAGAGCACCGCCTGGGCAAAGAGCGCGGTCCATTTCCCCACGACGATGCGCCAGGGGGTGAGACCGGTCATAAAGATGAGCTCAATCGTGCCGGCGCGACGCTCGGCGGCCAATTCGTTCAGCGCGCGCAGGGGCGTGATCCAGAGCAGGTGGGCGGCAACCAGGCCCCAAAAGAACTTGTTCAGAAACGCCCCGTCGATGCCGTTCGTACTTTTGCCCTGCAACGCGGTCACCCAGGAGACGAGGCCGACAAACAAGACTTGCAACAAGAGGAAAGTCAGCACGAAGGCGCGCGTTTTCATTCCCTGCCGCAGCTCCTTGACCAGCGTCGGACCAAACCAATCGGGAAAATCGTTGAGGTCGGTCGCCATCTTCTTCCCTGGTTTTGCAAAGGGGTTCATGGCCGGATCTCCTCGTTGCAGGGGCCGCAATACAAGAGTTCGTCTCGTTCCCACCGGATCGTGGGAAGCGTCGCGATGGGTAGATTCGGCATGGCCTCCGCCGAAGCAAAGAAATATCCTGGCCGGCCCTCGACGATCTTCCATTCCGAGCGTAAGGCGTTGCTGCAACGCTCAGTTGCCTTTTTCCCCCAGTCTTGCAAATCCGAAATCGGGCATTTTACCAACGTGAGAGGACGCCCGGGAGTGAGGGCGGCGCCGCGCCAACACTGGCCCGAGGAATCGACGTAAAAGACCTCGCGGAAAACACCTGAAGCCGTGGAAAGCAGGATCGGCGCGCCGTCAGCCGCCGATTGCCTGGAGACTTCGGCGCGGGAAGGAAGCGTCACTTGCATAAAGTGACACTGGCGGCTACGACTCCGAAACCAATCGCCGGAAAAGTCGTGGTCGAAACGGCTGGCCTTGCTCGCCGGAGCCGGATGATTTTCGATCAACACGCGACTGAACGATGCATTTGGCGGTGCGGTGAAATTTTTGTCGAGAAGGAGCCGCGTCTGGCTGACCTGCTCCTGCATGATCGTGGCGCGGTGGCGATCGGGAGTGACGAGGACGAGGCCATTGCGAATTCCCCAGCCTCCCAGCCCATCGAACAAGAAGATAAATACGACGAGCAACACTGCGCCGGCCAACGAGATCAAAGGCACCGTAAAAAAGAGGCGATGGCGCCGACCCATCGGCGCCAGCCAGAAAAGATTGATCGGCCCTACCATGGCGGCAAAAAGTCCCACAAAGGCGATGGTGAAGGGCTTGTTCAGCAAAGGTTCACTGACATAGGCAGTCAGGGGCGGATTGAAAGTCTCGCGCCAGAACAACGGGAAAGTCGACCCGTCCAGGGCGAGGATGGCCCGCGCGGTTCCTTCGACGGAAAGAACGCCGTCTTTAAGTTCCACCAGACGATAGGTCCCAAAGCCTCGCGTCTTGATCTCTTCGAAGCGCTGAGCATCTGGCAATTCGGGCAAGGAAGCCGGAAGCGGTTCATTGCTCCCGACGAACAGGCTTCCGCCTTCTTCGATCCATTGCAGGATGGTTTCGCGCCGCGCCGCGGCCAAGCCCCGCCATTCGTTGGCGCTGAGCCAGAGGCCCGCCACTCCCGAAAGGACGCGCGCATCCGCCGGCAGGACGTCGAGTGTCACGGCGGAGCCTCGCAGAGAACGCTTGTTGATCGGTGGGGCGCCTTTCACACCCTTCGTGGCTATATTCTTGATGCGCAGGCGGGCAATGTCGGAGGTATTTGGCGGAAGGGCGCCATCTTCCAACATCTTCTGAACCGCAGACCAGATCGGGCCGGCGAGGTCGTCGCTCAGGACGACATACATGGTCTGCGGGTTCGGAAGATAGCTGTAGCCCAATCCGCTGGAAGCGCGTTCCCGTTCGAAGCCCGCGACGTGAACGCTGAAGTTCGGCACGGCTCTGGGACCGTAGAGATGCAGGGGCAGAAACAGATCGGTCTCGATCGTTTCCCTTGGCTCGATCGACAGTTCCCAGTGGGTCGTGACATCGATGTTCATGGCGCCGCAATCGGAATTGATCAGCAGACGCCGCTTTTCCGGCAGATTGTTATGCGCCACGATGTGCACCGGAACAAATCCCTCCATGGGCGTGGTCGAAAACAGCAGACTTGCGGAGATCTCCACGCCGGAGGCCTCGTCGGAAGTGATCGGGACGATGCCCTTGTATCCCGTCGGCGGGGCGATCGGCGGATGCTTCATTGCCTGCGCCGAAACCGTGGCCAGCAGCGCCAAGAGCAGCGCCAGCGGCACGAAGCGCAACTGGGCAAAGGGATGCAGCATCGCTCGCATGCTCATGGCGTTTTTGCCGCCGGAGCCTTTCGGTCCCGGCAAACCTCGGCAAATAACTCCCCGGTCGCCCGCCAGTATTTCCGTGCGAAAAGGGAAAACAGGAATGCGTAGCCGACAAAGGCGGCAATCGCAACAATCCACGAGGCGTCGATCGCGCTGCGGTCGGAATTCACCATGAACCAAAAGCCCGCGGGCGGAAAGGCTGCCGTGAGACAGGTCGCGAGACCTCCGCTGACTTTTAAGATGGACGCGCTGCTCAACACCGAATAGGCGCAACCGGTGAGCGCGCTGGCGATGAGGAGAAAGCCAAATTGCTCGCCGGCGGCATTGGCGCTCCTCCGGCGAATCGCCGTCCAGATGAGGGGCCCAGTGAGCAATGCGGCGCCGGCCATCATGATATAGGGAGTGCGAAACTCCGCGGAGCCCCCCTTGAGCGCCAGCGAGGTCTCGCCTTCAAAGATGAAAAACAGCGCCTCGACGGCGCACAGATAGAGGATGCCGCCCGGCCAGCCCGGCTGTAAAACGAGGCTCAGCCAGCAACCCAAGCGGCCAAACCGGGCAAAGGGCTCCAGATGCCGCCGGAGGAGAAAGGGGGGCGCCGCAAGGTGTTGTTGAGCGGCCAGCAATGCCACGCCGGCAAAGAAGAGCAATTGCGCCTGAGCGGCCTGGGCGTCGGCCCGGACCAGCCACATGAGCGGAAGGGGCAGCAACAGGGCGAAGGAAAGCAAACGTTGCCTTCCGGCATGATTGAAGGCCGGCGGCGCGATGCGCGCGGCCCCGCTGTCGAGCGCAAAAAGGCAGAGCAGCGCTGCGTCAAACAGCCACAGCAGCCAGGAGCTTCGGGGGATCGAGCTGACTCCGCTGCGAGCGAGTAACATGCTCGACGACGAGGCCACGTATAAGAACAAGGCTCCGATCGCGGCGACCGCGCGCATGAGCGGCGGGAAGGACGAAACGGCGATGGCCGCGGCCGAAGCCACAGCGCTGAGGACCATCAAGCCGCAAAGGATCACAAAATCTTCCGACAGATTCACCCCGCCAAAAAAATAACGCGCGATGCCGTAGGGCAGCAAGGCCGCCACTACGAGCGCGGACTGAAACTGCAGCGCCGCCCATTTGCCCACCGTGATCCGCCACGGGGTGAGGCCGGTCATGAAGATCAGCTCCAGCGTCCTGGCCTTTTGCTCGGTCGCGAGATCGTTTAGCGCGCGGAGCGGGGTGATGCAGACCAGTTGCAAGGTAATGAAAAACCAGAAGATCGCATTGAACCCTTCGCCATCGGTGCTTTCGGAATGCGACTGGTAAGCAATGGCGTGCATCGTAGTGATGCAGATGAAGACGGCCTGCAGACAGACGAAGCTGAAGACAAAACCCGGCAACTTCAGTCCCCGCCGGAGCTCCTTGACGAGCATCGGCCCAAACCAGTCCGGAAAGTCACGAATGCCGGTGTCACTTTTCATAGCTACGGCTTCGTTGCGGCCGCCGCCTGGTTTTTGAGCACCTCGACGAAGACTTCTTCCAGGCGGCGCTCCTGCCGGTGGAAATCGACCACTGAGATGCCGTCGAGAATCATCCGCCGCAACTGGCCCGCCAGCTCTTCGCGCAAGCCGGAAGCGAATTCCGCGCGCAAACCGCCGCGGATCGGATTTACCACTTTCCAGCCCGGGTGAGTGGCCAGCCACTCGGCGAGCGCAGCTTCCGGCCCCGTGATCTGGATATCGACGACACAAACATCCGGCGTGTCTTTGTGCCGCAGCGAATCCGCCGCGCCTTCATGGACCAACCGGCCCTGATCGATAAAGATGAGCGAATCGCACATCTCGCCAAGCTCCGAAAGGATGTGCGAGGAAATGAAAATGGTCGTGCCGCGGCGCGCGAGGATTTGCACCAGGTTCTTGAATTCCACCCGTGCCTTGGGATCGAGACCCGCCGCGGGTTCGTCGAGAATGAGCACCCGCGGCTCCTGCAGGAGGGCGCGGCCGAAACATAGCCGCTGGGCCATGCCTTTGGAGAGGCCATTCATCGGCCGATCGGCCAGCGGAGTGAGATCGGCAAAGTCCATCACCTCGCGAATGCGCTTTTCGCGATCCTTACCCCGATAACCGCAGGCGCGCGCATAGAAATCCAGGTAGTCGAGGACGCTCACGTGACTGTACACGCCATAACTATCCGGCATCCAGCCGACGATTTTCCGCACTTCGTGTGGGTTTTCCACCACATCCTTGCCGTCGATGCTCACGGAGCCGCGGTCCGGCAGATCCAGCGTGGCCATGATCCGCATCGTGGTGGTTTTTCCGGCGCCATTGGCCCCGATGAAGCCGACGACTTCGCCGGCCTTGACCTCGAAGGAAAGACCGCGGACGGCCTGCACCCCCTCGAAGGTCTTGTAGATATCTCGCACCCGGATCATGGGTTCTTTCACATCGGTCATGGTTTGCTTTCCTCGATGCAGGGGCCGGCGCAGAGGACGGTCTGCTTGCGCCAGCGAATGGAAGTGAGGGTTTGGATGGGCAACTCCGGCGTCGGCTCCATCGCCGCATAGAAGTAGCCGTGGCGATCGCCGAGTTCCCGCCAGAGCGGCTTCAAGGCATCGCTGAAATCCGCCGCCGCCTCTTTGGCCCAGCCGTGAAACTCGGTTTGCTGAGATTTCCGCAGGGTGAGGGGCCGCCCGGGGATCAAAGCATCTCCCCGCCACCAGATGTCCTCGTCATCGAGGTAGAAGACATCGTGGAGGGCGCTCGCCGCCGCCGAGAGCAGAATGGGACTTCCGTCCGCTGCGCGGCGGAGCGTGACTGCGGCTCGGGAAGAGAGACTGCCTTGCAAGGTGTGCCGCTGCTGGCTATGGCTGCGAAACCAATCGCCCCCGGCATCGCCTTCCGAGCGTGTGACCGCGCCCGCGTTTCTCGGAAGGATCGCGCTCATCCCGATTTCCGGAGAAAGCGAGAAATTGCGCCCGAGCAACAGGCCGGAGCTGGCGATCTGCTCCTGGATGAAGTCAAGCCGATGATCCTTGGCGGCGACATAGACCAGTGCAT
>FTCB01000386.1_pt1 | contig 47853 bp, 62 predicted proteins | sample 1639431 | NCBI WGS metagenome assembly FTCB01 (sample SAMEA3914864, study PRJEB12502) | metagenome | biome: forest; material: soil | place: USA | collected 2012-03-12 | depth 0.3 m
CACACCACGCTCTCACGAGCGCGGCTACTTAGATCAGCGCTTCCCTAGCCCCCGCCCGCCTTTTTCCTTCCCGCCCCGTCCGTTCCCGCCTACCCTCCGCCCCATGCAACGCCTCATCGCCCTAGGCTTCCTTCTTCTCGCCATCCTCACCATCGTCGGCTGCGAGTCCACCGGCAGCGGCGGCTTCGCCAAGTAGGCGCCTGCGGAGAAGGTCGATCGCTGATCTCTAGGGGAAGAGGGTTTGCGTACCCTGCGTTTGCCTTCCCAAGGCTACAGAGTTAATTTCTTAGGTCGCCTAGCCCATGCCCGCGCTCCTCTTCATCATCGGCCTCGTCGCGCTATTCTTCCTCATTGCGGCCGGCGTTCTGTGCCGCCCCTCCGGTCGTAACTGGCCCCGCATCGCCACCGCCATACCCTGTGTCATCCTTGGCATCCTGGCCCTCTTCGTCTTCGGCGGGCTCGCCCGGGAACACTACATTCACCCACCCGCCGAGGTCTTCCTTGAGCAACTCCAGAAATCAGCCGACCTCCGCGAGCGCCCCGCTATCGTCACCGACCTTCAGCGCCAATCCTTCACCCCCACGGTCAACGAAAAACCCTTCCGCATCGGCGAGACCCACCATGCCATTGACCCCGCCGACGCCGCCCGCTCCGCCTCCTACCTTAGCCTCCTCACCCCCCGCGTGCGCCCCCACGACCTCTTCGCCGAGCAACTCGACGTCGTCTTCCTCTTCGACTCCGACGGCCACCTCATCACCTGGACCTACCTCATCTACTCACCCAGCCTCTAGCCCTCTGCGCTGTCTTCACTTGGGAAATTCAAAGCCCCATCGCAAAGACCGCTCCACCCCTTTCCTTAATAGGTAGGGACGCCGCGCCGCGGGGTCCGACTTGTTGAATTTCCTCCGCTCTCCGACTTTGCAGGACGCCCAATTTAGGCTAGAGCACGCCCATGACCATCCAGGCCACCTACACCGAGCGCGACTACCTGCGGGCGCAGTACCTGCACCTCCGCTCTCGCGTCTGGCTATACGTCTTCTTCGGCCTGGCCGCCGTGCTGCTTCTCGCCAGCTTCTTCGTTTCACCATCCTGGGATCGATCGTGGATTTCACTCGGAGGCCTGTTCGGGCTCCTCCTCTACCTCCTCATCCTGCTTTTCGTCGTCATGCCGTTGCGTGTGCGCCGGCTCTTCCGTCAGCAAAAGCTCCTCCACGAGACCTACCAGATGGAAATCACCCCCGCCGGCTTCACCAACACCAGCCGCCGCGGCAGCGCCACCTATGGCTGGTCCGATTTCCACAAATTCCGCGCCTCGAAGAACGTCACCCTTGTCTACCAATCCGACGTCATGTTCCACATGTTCCCGCGCCACTGCTTCACCGACGAACAGTACGCCGAGCTCCAATCCTATCTCCAATCCGCCTTTTCCAAAACCAAAGGGCCCGTCCTTCCGAGCCAGCCATGAAATTCAGTGGACAACTCAACGCGGAGGACCTCATCGCCTATCGTCTGTGGAAAGGCAGATTTCAGAAATGGTTCCTTTACCTGCTTTGCGTAGTCGCCTCAGCAATGATCTTGCTTTATCCAGCTCTCCAACCTGAGCCTCTTTCCTCCACGCTGATTAGCATTTTCCCCTTCGTCTTCTTCTTTTTTCTCACTCCAGTTTACAATCGCTTCTTTCTCCCCGGGAAAATTCGCCGCCACTTTCTCGACTCAGGGCTCGACTCTCCCGTCGAGTACAAGCTTACTCCCGATTTCTTTCTCGTTCGCAGTTCCGAAACGAACGGAGAGTTTCCCTGGAGCGACCTTCAAAAATTCGCCGTCACGCCCGGCTTTGTCATCCTCTACAATAAGGCCGGACTCGCCTACATTTTTCCTCGTCGCTGGTTTACCGATGAGCAATTCGCCGAGTTTAAAGGCTACCTCCAATCCGCTCTCGGCAAATCCGGTCGGTCGCGGTAAAATTTCCTCATATCCGGAAAAAGATCGCCCCTCATTGGTTCGCTCTCTATGCCTTTTGAGCTACGCTTCCACGTTGATCTTCCCCTTCGCTCGCTCGCCGAGCTTCTACCTCGGCCCAGCCTGTGCTATCCTTCCCCTATCCACTACGGCCAGGTGAATATCCTTCCCCAAGCTCTTCCATCCTCCATTCCGCGTTCCGAGTTCCGCCTTCCGCGTTAAGAAGATGCTATCCACTTTCTTCGGCCTCTACCGCCGCCACCTCTTCTATGGCACCGCCTTCATCCTCGCGGTTCTCTGCGCGTTGCTCCTCGGCGGCATCCTCCTCTTCTACCCCCAGCGTCAGCCCGATCTGCCCTCGCCCTCGAAAAAATACCTCATCACCGCCACGGTCGACGAAGGCACCTCCACCGTGAAGCTCCACCTCAAGGATGCCAAGGGCCAGTCCATCTCCTCCCTCCGCACCCGCGCCTCCGACGTCATGAAATGGGCCCTCGGCTGGATGCCCGACTCCGATACCATCGTCCTCTACAGCGCCGACGCCGGCACCCTGGCCTACACCATCGCCCCCACCGGCAAGATCACCGCCACCAAGATCACCACCCCCATCGACCTCCGGGCGCGTGAGTTGAAGAAAGAGAAATACCAGTAGGCCCGCCGCCTGTCGCCGGGGCTTTCGCTCTTTGGGAAGATCTTTAAAAACAAAAGTATCCTTGCGAAAATAAATTCGCAAACTATTGTTAAAGAGCAACTACAGATTAATTGACATCTTTAGTTAAATCTTTAAATGACGCCGGAAACCGAAATCTACTTTTCGCCTGAGAGCATGGAGCCGCTCCTGCCCGCCGCCGGTCAGAGGCAGCTTGCCGAGCTGGCCTGCGAAATTTTGACCGCCTCTGGCGCTCTCTCCGGCCAGGTCCATTCGCCCTTGGTCCGTGAAAAAATCGCCGCGCTCGTGCGGGAGATGAATTGCTACTACTCAAACCTCATCGAGGGCCACAAGACGACTCCCCGCGATATCGAGCGGGCTCTGAATCACCGATTTTCCTCCAGCCCAAAAATTCGCGATAATCAAAAGCTAAGCGTCGCCCACATCGAGGTGGAGTCGCAGCTCACCGAGACCCTCAAAACCATCTCGCCCTATTCGCCGGACTTTCTCCGCTGGCTGCACCTGGCGTTCTACCAGGGCTTGCCCGCTTCCCTGCGCGTCGCCGAGACGCACGGCGGCCGTCGCTTCGAGATCGAGCCCGGCGCCTTCCGCTCCTACATGGTCGATGTTGGCGGCCACACCCCGCCCCATTTCTCTGTCGTCCCGGCCTTTCTGGACCGCTACTTCCGATTCTATGGCAGCGAAAAAATTCCCGCCACCTCCCGCCTCGTTGCTCTCGCGGCAGCCCATCACCGCCTCGCCTGGCTCCATCCCTTTGGCGATGGCAACGGCCGCGTCGCCCGCCTCCACACCCAGGCCCTCCTCATCCATCACCGCCTCGATGGCGGCGGCCTTTGGACTCTCTCCCGCGGCCTCGCCCGCTCCCGCCAGCAGTACTACGACCTTCTGAGCAACGCCGATCAAAGGCGCGCCAACGACCTCGATGGCCGGGGCAACCTTTCCGACCAGGCCCTTCGCGACTTCTGCCTCTTCTTTCTCGAGACCATGCTCGACCAGATCAAATTCATGGGCGGCCTCCTCGATCTCCCCGCCCTGCGCACCCGCATCGAGCGTTACTTTCAGTTCGATGCCGTCCACCTTCCCCGGCACCGCGACGAACTCATGCGCGTCGTCAAAGTCCTCGCCGACGAAGGCGAAATCTCCCGCACCCGCGTGCTTGAGCTTACCGGTCGCAGCAGCGCCACCGTCGCCGCACTCATCAAGCAGGGTCTGGCCGAGGGCTTCTTCACCACCCCCTCTCCCAAGGGTCCCCTCCGCATCGCCTTCCCGGAAAAAATCCTCGCCGCCTACTTCCCCCGCCTCTTTCTCGACCTCCCGGGCGGCTCAGCTTAAGAGAGCGTCCAACCGAGGATTAGCGTTTCCTCGCGCTTGCCTTCCGCCCCACCAATGAAACCTTTCCTGCTTATCCTCATCACCAGCCTGCTCGCTTGCAACGCGCCCGCGGCGGAGCCCTCCGCCGACCCCGCAACCCCGGAGGCCCTCATGAAGGCGCTGGCCGAAACAATTGAGAAGGACGGGCGGCATCCTTCGCCGACAGACCTAAGCGGGGCCTGGACGTCCGGCCCCAATCTCGTCGGCTACACCATGCAGTTGGAGCAGCGGGGAGAAACCGTGGAGGGCCGGGGATATTACTGGGGCTGCTTGGGAATGTTTAATCCCTTCCGAGTCGTTGGCTCTTCCAAGTCGGGCACGCTTTCGCTCACCTTCACCTTTTCAACACAGAAGCATGAAAAGCGTGTATTCAAGTATTCCTTGGAGAAGGGACAGATCCAGTTTTCCCGGAAAGGAGAAGGACCTCGCGAGCGGATAGTGCCATACTGGAATATGCGTGAGTTCTGACCATCGCGGAACGCAGTTGCGGCGGCCACGGCTGCGGTGGTGGCGGTGGCCATTAAAAGCCTCGGCTCAGATCGGGCTACCAGCCGGTTGTCCGTTGCGCAGGTCCCGCCTGAACGACGGCGGAAGCTCGCTAAGCGTATGTATTGACTTTTCCCAAGATCTCGATACTCTGGGGCCCCATGAAGAAAAGTTGGCTCGAATCCGCAAAAGCGCACCTCGCGCTTACCCAGCGCCTTCAGGACCCACCACCACCCAGCCTGGGAAGAAATAGAGGCGTGCATACGCTTGCAGACGCAAAACACCCATTTTCCCAAACTTCTTTTTTGGGAAACGGCTCAGACGGCGGCAAGACACGTTATGTTACGCCAATTTTACCTTCCACCCACTTGGAAATCTGCGACCGAGACGTTACCTTGCCTCATGCTCACCAGCCTCCTGCCGCCACCCCTCCGGCTGGCCGCGGTGCTGCTCTTTCTCTTCATGCCCCTCGCGTTTGGGATCGACAATGCCCCCGGCTCCGAGCCAGATGATGACTTCTCGCCCATGGGACTCTTCATGCTTATTTTCGTTATTTGTGTCGTCCTGGTCGGCCTTGGCATCGTCTTTGGCGTCCTGGCCGCGCTTTCCCTGGGGCTGCTGGCCGCGCTGGGCATCATTTCCTCCTCGGCCTACGTCGGTTTCTACCACCGCCGCTTCTCCTCCGGTTTCCGCGCCCTGCATTATCAAGCCTGCGCCCTGCTCGGCCTTCCCGGTGCGGTCGGCATCCTCTGGCTCGGGGCCCGTCTCTTCCACGCCGATCTGCCTCTCTACGAGATCCTTTTCATCGGCGCCCTCGCAGGTATCGGAGCCGGGGTTGCTCTGGCCTTCGTCTTTGATCGTCTGGCCACGCTCACCTATCAGCATCTCGTCCGGCCCACCCTCGACCGGATCGGCGACCGCCTCTAAGGGCCTGCCCGGGATTTCCTTTCCTCCCCGCGGGCGCTCTGTCATCCTTTCGCCAACGCTGGTTCCCGCCCGCCCGATCCATGCCCACGGCCACCAAAATCGCCCCTTTTGCGCCCGGACTCATCCTCCTGGTCTACGGTCCGCTCTGGTTTGTGGGCGTCTTCCCTCTCCAGCCCGCCGTGGCGATTCTCTTTGGCCTACTCGCGCTGCTCGTCGGACTCGCCGCCGGTTGCGATTTTGCCCGGCTCGGGCGCAGGCTCCTCTCCTGGCGTGCTCTGCCGCGCATTGCCTGGCACCTGCTGGTTTGTTTCGAGGCGCTCTGGATTATCTACCTTCTCTTCGTCCTTTTCACCTTGGGCTTCGATCCCATCGACGGCTACCGGAACCCCGAGCCATGAGACCGCATCTGCTGCTTCTCCTCCTGCTCCTCACCGCCACCGTCAACGCGCCCGCCGCCCGCCGACAGCCGCCGGACAAATACCCCGCCGCCGCCGATCCCGGCCCGCCCGCCTACGAACTCCGCCTCCATCGCTACTCCGATACCTTTGGCACCACCCCGGTTTACGTCTTCACCATCGGCGACATCGCCTACAAAACAGTCGACGCCCTCAAGGTCGGCATCTCCCAGCTCCCCTCCGGCTCCCTGCTCCAATGGGTCCCCGGCCGCGACCGCTACGGCGGCGAACCCCTCCTCTCCAACGACGCCGACCTGAAAGCCTTCTCCGATTACTGCACCTCGCTCGGCATCCACTTTCTGCTCATCCCGAGCGACTAGACTTCTGTATGAGGGGCCTCTACTTCGCTCTCTTCGGCCTAGGTCTCGTTTTATTTCTTGCTGGCATCTCCCTGCCTGCCCGCGGAGGCATTCCCATGAATCAGATGCTCGTCAAGTATCCTGACGACTGGGAGCTGAAAATTGTTAGTCCAGACGGCAAATTGGCCCATATGAGCATGGACGAAAAGCGGGCCAAGTCCTGGCTAATTTATTCCATCAAGCGTGATGCTGAGGAAAGATTGGGCCACATCGATCTGCTTCTCCCTTCTCTCGTTCTTATTGTTCTCGGCTTCCACGGCTGGCGCCGCGAAATCTATCTTGCGGCGCAGCATAAGAAGAGCGAACCGCCGCCGACTCCGTGAGCCGCCTGGCGCCTCAGAGATTCACCGTGCTCCAGCCCACCGCGCCGGAGATCAGCACGTTGAGGCCCATATCCACCAGCCCCAGCAGATACAGCACGATCGCCGCCCGAAAGGCCATGCGCCGCAGCCACGCCTCCTCCAGCACCACCACCAGCGCGGTGATGCCGATCGATTGAATGAGCAGCGCCGTATCCAGCATGGACCAAACCTTGAAGTGAAACCCGCCGGTAAAGATCGAGATAATGAGGAAGAAAATCTGGATCCAGATAAAGAGCTTCACCCGCGTAATCTCATCGGCAATCGCCGGCCCAGGCGTGGGCGGGGCAGGAGGCAGCGCAGCGGCAATCGGTTCCGTCGTCATGCCGCGTTAGACCACGAGGATTGCGAAGCGTTCAAACGGAGTTTGGAGGATAGGCGTTCGTGGAGCCAAAATAGAGAGCCGCCAAGTTGCGGGGGGCTTGTGCTGTCTTCTACGAGAAGCCGAGTGTCATCAGAATGAGTAACAATATCGCAAGCGCCATCGCCCTTAGGCATCCTTGCACCAGATCGGGTTCCGTTCTGGCCTGCTTCCCACACAGGATTAACAGCACAGCTGCCGAGCCCATCCAGAGCGCGATGGCGAGAACGGCGAATGAGCTATCCAGTGATTTTCTCGTAGCTATCAGGTAAAAGGCGAGCGCCGGGAAGAATAGTACCACCATCAAGCTGCCGAGAATGGTGAGGCGCGGGAGGCTGGTCCCTTGCGCCTGTCTTGGCGCAGACTCGCCGGCATTCACTGAGGTGTCCTCTTTCATCATGAGCAAATGCTGGGCAGGCCAAGTGTGAGGACAAGCAACGCAAGGAAAAGCACTCCCATCGAGGTGAGGCACAGCCGCACCAGATCCGGTTCCTTTTTCACATGAGCGGCACAGAGCAGGAGAAGCGCTTCGAGCGAGGTCACCCACAGGAGGAGAGCGCCAGAGGCAAGCCATCCACTTGGAGAGGTGTTCGTAAGCGTCAGGCCCAGCGCAAGCGCCGGGAGAAACAGAAACATAGCCAGGCAACTAATCAAGCTGATGCGCCGAGGGTTCATGGGCGTAAACCTAGTCTACCGCATATTCCACATAGGCAAAGCTAAAGGTCTCATCCGTGCACACCCAACAGGAGCCATGCTCCTCGCTGCCCATGTCCGTCCGCCGATAGCGAATGGGGTGGGGCAGGTCGGCCCGCCTTTCTAATTCGGGAAAGGGCGTGCCCGCAAAGGAGAAAGGCGACTGCCACAGGTCGTCGCGCACAAAAGGCGGCTGCTCCAAAATGCGCCGCAGGCTCTCCGGATCGCTGCGGAAATAGACCTGAATTGCATCATCCGTCCATGCGTCCTCATTCACCAGCACCTCGCGCAAACCCCATGGGACATGCCCGCCCAGGGTAACGCTCACATAATGCCGGGGAGTCATGAGGGCATAGATGACAGCGGCCAGCAAAATGGCCGGCCCCAGCATCATCGCGCGCCGCAGCCAGGTCGGGCACAGAAACATTCGCAGAAACCCACGCACCACCCATTGGCCAAACAAAGCCGCCGGCAGCGCGATCCCGCAGACCACCAGCCCGTCGCGCCACATCCCCATGTCCCACGCCAGCGCGGCAAAGATCAGCACGGTGATCCACGCCACGGGATACCAATTCAACGGATGGAAATTCGAGGACTTCACGATTGCCAGAGCATATTAAAGGTCTCCTTCGGACGGTCTGACTTTGTCATTCGATTTTCAGGAATGCTTCCAGCTCCGGCTCCAATTTCGCTCTGAGTGCTTCGATAAGCTCCACGTCCATATATTCAAATACATCGGGGATATGCAGTACCTTGATCGGCGGCAGCTTCATCCCCTCAAATCTCATTTCGATCCAGAGTTTGTGATCATCCTCCATCACGAACACTACATTTGCCCAAAGTAGATCGTCTTCGCACACCCGGCGTACCGCTCCCGACTGCACTCCGGCTGAGCGCACGGCAAATCGTTTGTCGTCGTGATAGACTCTCTCGGCTGTGGCGCTGCGTTGCTTATTGATGGCGCAGACGAATAGGACCTTGGGACGCCGCCTTACCAGAGTCTTCCTTCCCGCGTCGGGCAGCGCGAAAACGTAGGAACGCCAATAGTCCGTGTCGATGACGATGAAACCGTTTTGGTCGAACCGTTTCGGTACGCTCGTATGTTCGTGGAGCAAAGTGGTGGACAGCCAGAACATCGTGTGGTCCTTGCTTGAGAGACAGGCGACCAGATCGTACAAGGTGGCGGCGGAAGATTCACAGATTGCGATGGACGCGGCCATATGGGCAGCCAGCGACTGCGAGGGGTCCGCTACGATTCGGCGGGCTTCATTCAATTCCATTTCAAACGGCGCGGCTTTGGTGGAATCGCCATTGTTGGTTCTCATTAAAATCGAGGAGTAAACCGGGATCACTCGGGAAAGGGATACGGCGGATTGCTGGCTTGCTGGGGCGCGGGCCGGGCTGTGCCCGGGCCGTATCGGCGGAGCCAGAATTGGCTGGCCTCTCGATCCAGCGTGGCTTCCCGCGTCCCCCCGTTGGAGATGGTGATGGTGTCGGTAGGTCCGTCGTAGGTCATCTTGACGTTGCGCCAGCGGCTCGCCTGGTGATCGATATAGCACCAGCCCCAGGGGCCGTCTTTGCTGCGCATGTAGAAGCTCACGGTGTACGGCTCCACGCTCCAATTACACGTTTGTGTCACCATATACTCCGAGCCATCCTTCAGCCGCAGCGAGGCGACCACGCCGCTGGGGCCGGGCTCGATGACGTAGATAATGAAAGCGAGGCCGAGAACGATGGATGCCTGCCAAGAGAAAGGCCAGCTTCAGCATGTCTCCGACGATCTGGGTAGCCTTCATTTGGATCGGGACCGCGCTTAGTCGGCCGATTTCAAATTGAGTCCCTCGAAAAATCCCTTCAGCGCCGCCGCGCTGGGGTCGAAGGATTGCGACTCGTGGCCCACGCCGCCATCGAGCGAGGCCTGGTAGTCGAGGCACTTGAAGCAATATTGGATGTTCAACTTCCCAAAGCGCCCGCTCAGCGCGACCTCGTAGGCCGGCAGAAAGGCGCACCGCCGCGGCCCCGGGATATACGAGGCAGGATTCGCGAGGATGCCAATCAACTCCTTCGCCTTTGCATTCGACAGCGTCTGCCATTTCCCACGCATCAGCCCGCTCTCGCCCGGAGCGATTTTACAAACCTGCACACTCTTCGCCTTCGCGATGTCGCGCAGCAGGTCGGTGTGAGAGAGCACGGGATCGGCCTGGGCGGTGAGCAAGCCGAGCAGGCCGGTTATTAGAATTATGCTAAGGGATTTCATGGTGGGAGAGATTGGGATGTTGGTTGTTTCTAGTAGCGCAGGAGCATGAGGTTGTCGCCGGTCATCCAAAACAACGGCTTGTAGAGCGTGGCCAGGGCTCGACCAGGGACCGTGTCCGGCAGGAAATAGATGGCACATCCAGGGCGCAATTTGAAGGCCGTGTGCGTGTATGCCATTCCGTTTAGGCCGCTCGTCGCAATATAATAATTCGCGCGAATGGCACTATACCCGCCCAGATACACCAGCAGCAGCCCCGCTATCGCTGCGCTCGCCCACCACGTCCCAGAATCATTCCGCGCTCCGCCTTCCGAGTTCCGCATTAGTTTCCCTTTCCCGTGACGAACACCTCCGTCCGCAGCTCCCCGTCGAAGAGCTTGCCATCGAGCTTGAACGACGAGCGCGATTCGTACTGCTCGCCCGGCAGCGGCATGGGCAGCTCGATCAGATACTCCGCGCGGATGCTGCCATTCTCCTGTTTCGTCAGCTTTTTGGGCAGAAAGGTGATGAACTCCGTCGCGCCCACCTTGCGCACCTCGTACTTGAAATCGGAGTAGCGCTTCAGCTCGTACTTCCACGGCGGCGAATTGTAGGCGTACTTTAGCCGAAAGGTTTTGTGATCCGAGCACCCCGCCGCCAGCGCCGTGACCAGCAGCAGGGCGAGGTAGGGAAGGGGTCGTCGGGACGTCATTGGGGCCATGCGCTTCTTCGCGGGCCGAGCATGTCCCTTCGCCCGCGCTCCCGCAAGCTCAAGTCCTCCCCCTTTTGAAAACCCACCGGCCCAGGGCCGCAAAAATTTACTTCCGACCTCCGACTTAGCCCGCCTTCACCGCACGCACCATCAGAAAGGGTGGCCGGCGCTTTTCCTCCGCCAGGGCTTCCTCGTGCTTTTCATCGCCGCTGTGAGGCTCCAGCACGCGCTCCACCGCGAGTCCGCTCTCCACCAGATCGTTAACAATGGTTGAGAGCATGCGGTGGTAGCGCACCACGCCATCGACGAACCACCGGCTGCGACGCAGCCCCTCGCGCGAGTATTCGTCCACCTTCCAAAAAAGCCGCCGGCCCTCCTCATCCGTGTGCCAGCCCTCCTCGTCGCGCCCCAGCGTGCAGGTACATAGAGGGTGCTCCATCGAGAAAACAAACCGCCCATCCGGCCGCAGCGCCGCCTCCACTTTGCGAAAGACCGGCTTCAAATCCTGCACGTAATGCAGCGCCAGCGAGCTCACCACCAGGTCGTACTCCGCCGTGCCAAAGTCCGCATCCTCGAGAGGCGATTCCTCGTAGGAAATCGCCGCGTGCGCCGCGCTCTCTTCCCGTGCCTGGCAGATCATGCGGCTGCTGATATCCAGCCCCACCACCCGGCCCGCGCCCAGCGCCACCAGGTGCCGGCACAGCCGCCCCGCGCCGCATCCGAGATCCAGCACCGCCTTGCCATGCAGATCCGGCAGCAGCGAGTGAATCGCCGGCTGCTCCAGCATCTCATTCAGCGTGCCATTCGCGGCCCGCAGCGCCGCATACCCCGCGTAAAAATCCGGATCGTCGTAAATATTCTGCTTCATCGTTCTCCTGGCCAATCCCTTTGTTTCGATCCCGCAGCGTAGGGGATATTTCCAAAAAAGGGAAGCCGCCGCACCATCGGGCCGTATCCGCCTTTTCAGCCCGATACGGTCAAGGCGCCCTCAATTCAAACGCCCGAGTTCCCTAGTCAATGGCTCGCCGGCCCCACTGCACCAGCGCCACCAGCCAGCCCAGCCGCCAATACAACGCGCCGAGCATCACATACAAGCCCAGGCACAATTCCACCTGCCATGTCGCGGTGGGCAGGCTCAGGAAGAGAAAGAACGGCACCGAAAACCCGATGAACAAATCCCGCTTGGAATCCTCATGGCGCATGAAGCGCCGGTAATAAACAAAGAGCGCCGGTATGGCCACCACCCCGAGCCAGCCAAGCCAGCTCCACCCCGTGCAGGCCGCGCCGTAATTTACCACGTAGCCAAACAACACCACCTGCCACGAATCCCAGACAAAAACCTGCGGAATCGTGCTGCCCAGCAGCATCGCGCCTACGAAGATAATAGCCCGCCCCAGCGTCGTATTTACCGACGATAGCCAGGTGGAAACCGGGTCGTATTTCATGGCGTCAGGATGGGACCGCCAGCAATAGCACTTCCCATTCTTAGCGCAAGCGTCTTTGGCGTCGCGTATCAGGTCTTCTTTAGAGAGTGTTATCGATCAAGTGCTTGCCGGTGGAATTTTTCTCCTGCCCCGGCTTGGCCTCCGCCACCCCGGCCTGTGCATTTCCTAAGGAACCTCCGACTAAGGCAGTGCTTCTCCCTGAACCCAGCCTCGCTCCGCGCAAAAAATCTCCCCTGCGCTCACCCGCGATCTGGTGTATGAAAGGCTCATGCATATCTACCCGGCCGAGGCCCGCCCGAGTCAACGCGGTCCCAGCGAATGGTTTACCGGCACCGTCTTTATCGACGAAGTCGCCAATTGCCCCGCGCCCGCCCACCTCAGCATTGGCCGCGTCACCTTCGAGCCCGGGGCGCGCACCGCGTGGCACACCCATCCCGTCGCGCAGGTGCTCCATGTCCTGTCCGGGGTAGGCCGGGTGCAACGCGAGGGCGAGCCCATCCAAACCCTCCGCCCCGGCGACACCGTCCACATCCTGGCCGGCGAACGCCACTGGCACGGCGCCGCCCCCGACCGCCTCTTCACCCATCTCGCCATCACCGAGGTGCTCGAAGGCTCCGCCGTCACCTGGCTCGAGCACGTGACTGACGACGAGTATCTCGGGAAGTAGGGAGCGGCTGGATTTAGCGCGGGGCAAGTCTGTTGGATGGACTCAATCCTCCAGCACAAATCCGCAAATCTTCTGGGCACACCTGAGCATGATCATCGCTAAAGGCAACGGCGTGAGGGCAAGCAGGCAGCCGATTGCGCCGAGTATCCGATGCCGCTCCTTTTTAATGCCGCGAATTCCCAGCGGCAAAACTGTAGCCAGGCTCCCGAGGGCGATAAGGAAGACCAACATCGACCAACCCATGGGCCGGATCGGTGTTCCTGCCTTGATGGTGAAGAATTGGCAGGAGAAGGCGATCACCAATAGATGCGCGCCCAGGGCGAGGACAAGGCAGGCCCGCGTGGAGGCATGCTTTTGGTCACTAAGGAAACCGCTCCGGCCAACCCCGAGCCAGCTCAACATTCCTAGCCCTGCAAGTAACAGCGGTAGCCCGTAAAAGCCACCAAGTGCAACGAACATCTTCAACTGCATGAACACGGGCGCGAGGGCGGAGAATATCCCATCCTTCCGCAGATCCCCGTCGGGGCCGAAGGCCAGAGAGTCAAACATCGACTGCCAAAAACCGCCAAGCATTAAAGCAAGGCCGGCCACGGCCAATGCCCCTGCGAGGAGTTGGGGCATGCCCGATGGCTTTTGCTTAGGCGGTGCAGGCAGAGGATCCGTTGATTCGTTCTCCGGGCCGTCCAATCGGGAAGTGTTGGCCCATTCGGTTGGCCCGGCCAGAAGCACTATTGGCAAGGCCCACCCCAAACATGGCACTAGATATCCCAGAGTCACCCATGGGCTGATTCCCATATCCCGCAACCGCGGGAGGATGGCTCCGATCATAAACCAGCCTAATATGATGTATTCGATCGTCGCAAACATTCTCTCCCATCCCGGGGAGGTCGACGTTTCGCCGGATCTCGTAAGCGATGCACCAAGCAAACTCAGCCCGAAATACGCCAATAGACGCCAAAGAAACGCCCGCCGCGCCAGGCGTTTTGGAAAAAGAAACGACATGGCCGGCAGCCTAAGCGCCGCTACCCGCGCAAGGCAACTCCCGCCTTAGGCCGTCTTCGCCCGCAACTCCGCCACCGGCACCAGCGCCACATCCACCCGATCGTGGATCGTGGTCGTGTGGCAGATGTATTTGTCGCCCATGCAAAATTGCGGATGCGGGTGCAGGTGCACGCACTGGGTCAGCCCCGCATCGAGCGGAGGCCGATTCACCAGCTCCAGCGTCTTGCCCGTCTCCAAATCGCGGAACATCACATGGCAATCGCACACCTTGGGATCGTCCATGCGATCCGCCACCAGATACCGCCCCGTGGCGTCGGAGTACGCATGCGAGAGTGCGCCCGGCCACATCATGGTTTCCTCACCCGTCGCCACCACCACCTTCTTGATGCCCACGCCGTAGTGCAGATACCACACATGCTGGCCATCCGCATCCCACCACTCGTGGCCGCTATGGCTTACCGGCGTCTTCAGGATCGGCCGCGCTTCCTCCCCGCGGCGAATGATCCACATGCGGTGATAGGGACGGTCCTCATCAAAGACATCCGCATCGTGATCCTGCCAATACTCGTGCGCAAACATCTGCACATCCGGCTCCGTGGGGCTGGGCAAGCCGTGATCGTAAAACCAACCCTCGAATCTCTGCCACACGCGGAAGGGTGAGCCATCCAGCGGCATCTCGCCGATATACACCACCTCGCCGCCATCCCCGGTCACAAAGCGCGCGTCGATACTTAGCGATTGCTTCCCCGCGAGAAATCCTAAGTGCGTGGCCAGCCGATCCAGCCGTCCCGCCACCAGTTCCTTGGGAAAGCTATTAACCAGCACCGGCTTGTCATTCGCGCCCGGGCCGCGCTTCCAGATATCCAGGTTGTTTCCCCAATATACGTCACCCGTCGCCGCATCCACCAGCGGAGCGCCCGAGGGAAATTGCGTCTCGGGATACACCCGCATCTCGTCCCGCTCAAAATCCACCACCCCCAGCACCTGCTGCGCATGCGTGCCACCCTCCGGCGGAAACCCACAGCGCACCCAAAGGTACCGCCCGTCATCCGTCATGCTCGGATTCGTAAAGTAGAAAGTCTGCTGCACCGGCGCCGCCCGCTCCGTGAGGATATAACTCACCACCCCACTCGCGGGATTGCGCCACGGGATAAACAAACGCGAGGTCTCAGGAGTTTTCAGGGCCATAAAAAAGTCGCCGATGGGGCAGGGGAGGAAGGTGATGGGTTGAAGCTCCCGGCACCCTCGCAAATCGCGATTATAAAGCAATGATAAAGCTATATTGACGCTTTATTTACAGGGGGATTTCCCGTGCTGAAATATCTTTTAAGTCACTGATGGATAAGCGCTAGGAGCCCGCACGCTCATGCTGGCAATTCCAGCACGCGGCGAAGGTTCCCGGCACCACTTGCTTGCAGGAGGGGCACTCCCAGTCGGCTGAGTTCTCGTCTTCTGCCGGGTAGACAGCCTCTCGAATCAACGCCACCGCCTTCTCGTAGTCCTCATCCTCCACCACGCAGAGCACCGGAGCGAGCAACGTGCTCGACATACCCGCGACGAGATTCGACGAGACCTGATTCCGCACAAAACACGTAATGCCCGCGCTCTCCAGCACCGATTGAAAATAGCCCACCCGCGCGGGTTCTGGGTTGGAGTAGACTTCGCGCATGGGATTTTGAGGACGGTTGAGGTCCTTATCCAACACCAGCCCGCAGTGAGTGCAAGCCCGCACGCGATAGCTCCGCCCGCCTTTGCCGGCGGTCATTGTCTTTTGACAGAAGGAACATTTGGGAGCGCCCCGCCAGCTTCCGGGCTGGAGGTCCCGCCTTCCGCACTCGGGGCAAAATTCTCCGCACGCGTCGAGGCTGCGTTGGCATGCGGGACAGCTTGCCACGCCCGTGAGAGTCAAAAGAAAGAGAATGGCAATCGCTCCTAGAGCAAAGCTGCCCAAGCCCCACTCTTGCCCCCATACCCCGAATGCGCTGCCGATCAGGTTGATGATACTCAGGGGCCCGACCAACGCGAATAGGATAAGCCCGCGACGGTTGTCCCTTTTGGTCTCAAACTCGTACGCTTTCCGAAATCGAGCCAACTCCTCAGGCGAATAGTCGCTGGCCAGGCGCTTTGGCGGCGCGATGCGCTGGCCCCCAAAGAGACGAAACGAATTCAGGCCTGCCATGCCACGAATCTTACTTCAGGCCTTCCCTCGCGAGAATCCAATTATTGTGGGAGATGCTCCACCCCTTTCTCCTTGTGGCCACCGCTCAAAGCCGGGAGATTTGCTCCCTCTCAGGAAAACCATGATCCGCTGGAAGTCCCTTAAAAATGCCGTGAAGGCCTACGTCATGTCGTCGTTTGAATTTACCGACGACGCCCTCATCCTGACCTACCTTTGCCTCAAGGAGCACCGCATTCCGCTCGCCGATATCCAAAAGATCGTCGTGGTGAATACGGGAGCCGAGCTAGCGGAGGGCGAAGCGGCGCCGACTCGTGAGATCCACTTCATTGGAGCCATCGTCACCGAGCAAGGCCCCGTCCCCATCCGCCTCCGCGAAGATGGCGAATTCCTCCGCCAGGCCGACCAGCACGAGATCCTCATCCAAGCAGTGACCAAGAAACGCAAAGTCGATTCGGATGCTAAAAGCGAAAATGCCTAAGACGGCGCTCCGATAAGTAAGTAGCCGCGCTCGTGAGAGCGTGATAGCGGAGGGCGGCGCCCCTCTCTACGGCGAGAACAACATCCCTATTTTATCCCCAGCGCCCCCACCAGCTCCTGCACATCGGGATCGTCCCACCCGAGCCGCTTCTCGCACAGTACCGTGAGGGTGATCAGCCGCGGGCCGCTCACGCACAGCAGCACCAGGCTGTCCGTGTCTCCCATGTCGATCTTGCACTCCATGGCCTCCACCCCGTTGATCGTGGCCGGCTTCGCCTCCTTGGGATTCATCTTATTGCTCGCGATGTATCCCTTATAAAATCCGGCCAGCTCCGCCTTGCCTGGCCCCGCTTGATTGGGAAACTCCTCGCTCCCCGCAAAGGCGATGATCTGCCGCTGCGGGTTGATTACGTAAAACAAATTCGTCATCCCGGGGCTCAGCATCGATTTGCTCCCGGCCAGCGCGGGCATCCATTTCTCCGCATTCAACTCCGCCCGCGCACTCACCACCAGCCACCCCGCCGCCAGCAAGACGCCGCATCGCTTAAGCACAGTCCCGCGCATGTCTCTCTTTTAGCACGCCGGGTAAGGGCAGAAAGCAGAATCCTGCCCCGCCAACCCATTCCGCATTCCGCATTCCGCATTCCGCATTCCGCACTCCGCACTCCGCACTCCGCACTCCGAGTTCCGAGTTCCGAGTTCCGAGTTTGAATCCCCCTTTCCCCCGCCGCCCGAACGCGCTACCTTCTCCCTATCATGAGAATCACCGCCCTCCTCGCCATCCTCATCGCCGCTACCATCTCCGCGCCCGCGGCCGATTGGGGCAGGGTCTCCTGGGGCATGAGCCGCGAGGAGGTCACCCAGCAATATCCCGCCGCCGTGGCCCAGGGGCGGAGCCTGGTGGCCAGCCACGCGACCGAAATACTTAGCATTGCCTTCGAGGCCCGGTTCGACTTTCAGGACGACAAGCTCGTCGGCATCGGCCTGCGCTCCGACAATTCCTCCCCGGCCATCGCCCAAAGCAGCGCCGACACCTTCCGCGACCTCCTCATCGGCAAGTACGGCACGCCAGCCGTCCTCAAGCCCGCCGGTTCCGCGCTCGAGGGCATCTGGCGCTCCGATCGTTCGTTGATCAAGTTTATCACCCCCACCACTCCCACGCCCAACGTACCCGCCTTCAACTTCTACTACCGCTCCCTCCAGGATCCGCAGTTTAACGACGTCTAGGCCTGTGCAGTACCAACTCGCGCATCGACACTTGGATCTACGAATGCGTTGCTAAACATGTGAAGTAACAAGCCCTCAGCCCATGTACCAGATCCTCTTCTTCAGCATCATCGCGGTCCTCGGCTTTGCCATTGCCACCATCGCCGTCTGGCGCACCGGCCTGCGTCCCGTCCCCCGCATCCTCTTTACCTTCCTGTTTGCCCTGCTCACTATCGGCTCCATTCTTTGGTGCCTCGATACCGTCTCCGCCCTCCGCGATAACGACGCCAATCCCACCGAGCAGGCCATGGCCGCACGGCTCCGCGCCTGCACCACCCTGCCCGATCGCGCTTCTGTGGCGGACGCGCTGAAGGCCGCCGGCTTTCCCGCCGAGATCACTCCACGCCCCTACGCCGCCAGTCCAGACGCCGTCTACCTCCCGCCCTGGGCCGTCGCGCAATCAGCCTCGTCCATCTCCCTCGTCACCGACCGCGTGCGCAGCGACACCACCACCACCATCACCGCCGACCGCCTCGACGTCGTCTTCCTCTTCGACTCCCAGGGCCGGCTCCTCACCTGGAGCTACCGGCCTTTTTCCGTCGCGCCATAGGAATACAAGGTCCGGCTTCCCAAAGAGGTTGCCTTGGCTATCGTGGCCCGCGTTGCATCCAATGAAGCTTATTTTACATGGCCTGCTCCTGGCCCTTAGCATGGGCCGGCTCTTTGCGACCTTCCCTGCACCTATCCCGCCGCCGGTTTCGCGGCCTGTCGTTGAGGTGCCTTTCACCGAGGGGGACCTCGCCTCGACCCTGGCCGCGGCCGAGCAGGGCGACGCTCGCGCGGAGAGCGATCTTGCCTTTATCTACCGGGAGGGAAAGGGCGTGCCAAAGGACCCGGCGCTGGCCGCTGTTTGGTTTCGTAAGTTGGCGGATCGCGGCTACCCATTTGCACAGTTCCTGCTTGGCCAGATGTACGCCAACGGTGATGGCGTGGAAAAAAACGACGAACTGGCCAATCACTGGCTGCTTCTCGCGGCGCAACATGGGAACGGCGAAGCGCAGGTTTTCATGGGCAAGCGTTACGCGGTAGGCCATGGAGTTGCGCAGAATGTTCCCGAAAGCGTCCGTTGGTTTCGGGAAGCCGCCGCGCAGGATAACGCAACGGCGCAATACTGTCTCAGCCTTTCCTATGCTTACGGCGAGGGAGTGAAGCAGGATTTTGCCGAGGCGATCCGCTGGGCGCGCCTGGCCGATGAGCATGGATACAAGGGTGCTTACGACCATCTCCATGAACTCCTCCTCTTACAGAATCAGGCGGTGCTGGATGCCTCGGAGCGAGCCGCCATGTTGCATGCCTTTGGCGCGGCCAGCCTTATCCTGCTCGGAGCGGGCAGCCTGCTCTACGCCATATTTGGCTCTTTCATCTGTCGCTGGGCGCTGCGCCTCCGGCCCCTGCCCATCGTCCCCTTTCTCCCTTTCATCCTCCTGTTGCTGCTGTTTGGCCTCTTTCTGGTCGACAATCTCCTGGTCATTGGCCGGGAACAGGAATCCTACACGCACGGGGTGCTCAGTTTGCTCCTGGCCATTTGTGCTCTTCTCCAGTTGCTCGTCGTTGGGATCGAGGTGCTCAAGCGGTGGCGCGCCCTTCTCGCCTGGCGGGCCATTCCCCGCATCCTCTGGCATCTGGCCGGTACTGCCCTTGCTCTCTTGCTGCTGGTCGTCATCGTTACGACCCTGCTATATTATCCCAAGTATCCGATTTGAGCTTGTGCTCTCGTTCTAGGCACCAGTCGCAGGCTGCGCCGAACTCCAATACTGCACCCCATCGCGAAACATCGCCAGCTTGTGCTCCCCGGCTTTGGCGGTCGAGCCCAGCACTGTGCCGTACCGCCCCGTGTGATCCAAAATGCTGATCCCCGCCTCGTCGCCTTCCGTCATTCCCAGCGTGGCCGAGACCGAGCAATTTTGCCCCATCAGCGAGATATGCAGCCCGCCATTCGCCGCCGTGCAGATCTGGATCGAACGCTCGCCCTCGCCGAAGAGACAGATCGTCGCGTACCCATCGCCATCCCCTGCATCCATGAAGATCCGCGGCTTGCCGTGCGCATCCTCCAGCGTGATCGACCGCGCCGTGATATGCTCGGCCTTCGCCTTTGTTTTCCGGGTGGGTGCCTTCTTCGTCGTCGTCTTCTTGCGGATCGCCATAGTGCCTTCCAGATTATCCACGCTCCCCGGCCCGCGCCATCTGGAAATTCCTCCCTCCTCAAAAACCGAAAGCCCGCCCGGCCTTGGAAGCGAGCGGGCTCGGTTAAAAGGGCTTTCGCCCGTTAAGGATTAACCACGATCACCGGGCCGCCGTACCAGTATCCGCCTCCGCGATAGTAGCGGTAGCCATGGTTGTAGGCCCATCCATTGTCGTAATGGTGGTAGTGGTGCCACCCGTGATGGTGGTGATGATGATGACCGGCCAGCGCCGGCGTGGGACTAAACGCCAACGCCATCGCGGCCACTGCTGCTACGATAAAAGCTTTCGTTTTCATGCTTAAAGATCGTCCCTCCCTGCCATTTTGGCCACCTGAGCGGACCCTAGGAAAATCCCCGGCCCCCCTTAGGAGCGCCCCGATGCTCCGCTCCCTCGTGGCGCCTCTTGTACCCTGATTTTTTAAACACCTCAGCCCACGCCTCCCGCGTTCCCGAGAAGGCATGGGCTGTTTGCGGCGCTGGCCACGTCTGCCGCACCTTCCGGCGCGCGCAGAGGGCTGCGAATCCTTTAGGGATTAATAATGATCACCGGTGCGGGGCGCACATACCCCTGATGGTAGTACCCGTAGTGGTGATGGTACCCATGGTGGTAGTAGTGCCGATGATGATTGTAGTGATGATGATGGTAATCCGCCCGCGCTGGGGTGGAGCCAAAGGCCAGGGCCAACATCGCCACCGCTGCAACGATCAAACTTTTTGTTTTCATACTACAGGCATATCGCGTCGGCCTTCTTCCTGCGTCCCCTGAGCGAGGCCTAGGAGAATCCCCCTCCAAACCCCGCGCCCGCCCCTACGCGCTCGCCACATCCGAGATTCCACGCAGGGCCGCCGCACGCGGTAATACCCCCCCAGGCACGCCAATGCGGCAGCCCTGCGTTTAAGAAAACCTTACCACCCCACCGAGATAAACGGCAGCGGCGGCAAATAAACCACCGGCCGCGGCGCGTAGTACACCGGCCGCTCGTAGTAATACGGCGACGAAGTATAGTACCCCCCGCCATAGTACCGCGGCGCATAGTAGCTCGTGCGGTAGTAGTACCCGCCGCCCCGGTAGCCCCCACCATAGTACCCGTGATTATTGTAATATCCGTAGTGGTGATGATGGTCTCCGGCCTGCGCAGGAGTAGCCATCAGCGACATCGCCACTGCCGCCACCGCCAATAAAGCCGAACGCCATTTCGTTTTCATGGCTCAACCTCGCCCCCGTGCCATGGAGAAACAACCTGAACCCCCCATCGGGCCAAATGAGCCCGCTTCAGGGTGCGCTGGTGGCCCGCGAAATTGCAATGCGCTGGCCATCACGTTCGGCCCACCGTCGTTTGAATGGTAGGGCCACCGCGCTGCGGGGGCCGTGATAGCAGCTCGGCCGGGCAAGGCATACCCCGGCCTTCACTCAGCCCGTGCGAGGTGGCTATCTCTTAATAACAATGACAATGTCACTACTGCGAAAAATCACCTTACCCCTTTCCGGAAAAGCGAGATCTACCTCTATCTCGGCGTCACATCACACTCTCTCAGTGTATCATCAAAGACCCCGAGCTCCCTTTTCCTCTTCACCTGAGATTTCAGCGTTTTCACCGACATCTCATAGCTCCCCCACAGAATCTCTGCGCCGTCCTCCAGATCTTCGTACACGGGCAGCAGCTCGGTGAGGCCGGCGAATCTCCACTCGCCATGGATGGTGCGGGAGGGCATGCCTTCCGCGCCGAGCGCCATCGCCTTGGCATAGGCCGCCTCACGATCCTTGGCGCGGATCAGCCGGGTGTTTTTCCACACCTTGCAGCGGCTTCCCGGTTTCAGGCCCGCCTTCCCTTGCCGATCTGAGACCCATTGCTGCACCTCGATAAAGACCCACCAGCCGGAGGGGCTGAGGTTGCGATGGGGGATCTTTGCTCCGCGGGGCATGAGCTTTCTATAAGAGAGAGCGGCTTTTGGCTCAACGCCAAACGAGGCTGTGGAAAAATCTTGTTCCTATGCCTCGCGCAGGCCATTGCTCCCCCATGCCCGCCGCCAAACGCAAACCCAAGAAGGAGCCCACCATCAGCGCCGAAGAGCGCGAAGTCTGGGCCCAGCTCCAGGATGTCGCCTGCCCCGTCATCCTCGTCCCCGTGGCCAACCTCACCGCCAAGGCCATCAAGAACCTCCCCGATGTCCTCGGCGTGCGCGAGCTCACCATCCTGGAAGGCGCCGTCCGCGCCTTCGCCATCCCCGTCCAATACATGGACAACCACCGTATCGAGATCCTCCGCGCGGGGAAAAAGATTCCTTATTGATCCGGTTGTCGCGCCCAGCGCAAAGCCCGCTTGAGCGCCCGCTTCTCCTTCCAGGCCCTAAACCGCTCCGCCAGATCCGCCCTTAGCGCCGCCTTGTTCAGCGTCCGCTTCAGGTCCACCATCACATACTGCGAGCGGTTGCAATACGGCGGCTCCTCCAGATACCGCAGCGCCATTTCACAGGTGGCTCCATCGCTTTGCCGGATCTTCTCCAATCCCGCCGCCAGCCCGCCGGGAAAAGCCAGCTCATCGTACCGCGCACGATATTCCGCGCATGCCTCCTGCCAGGCCCGCCAGGCCTCATCCGACTCCGCCCGCCGCGCAAAAGTCTCCCCAATCCGCCCATGCACCGCCCGCAGCCGTGCCGCGTTATGTTGGATGATGGAGGCCATCCTAAGTCCACCCACTTCTACTCCTTATAAATATTCCCATAAAAATCCACATACGCCGTCCGATGAACCCACGGCCGCGCCCGCTCCCGCCCCACCACATAAGGTTGGATTGGACCATACGTCCACGACCTCGCTCCCACCAGCCGCGCCAATTCAAACAACACATCGCTCAGCCGCGCCACGTTCGAGGCTCCCGCCTCCACCAGCTTGCGATACTGTGCTACCGTTCCCGGCGTCGGCAAAATCTTCGTGCCCTCCGTGAAATCCCCATTCGCCGAGGTCCACGTGAGAAAAGGCGCCGGTTGGGCCCCATCCGCCAGCCTCATGTTGCTCACCGCCTCGGCCAGCGTTTTCCACTGCGCCGGATCACTCGTCAGGCGCACCCTCCGCGTCACAAAGGGCGCGTCATACAGCTTCGGCGCGCTCTTCGGCCTGATCAGAAAATTTGCATCCTCAAATTCCGCCTCGTAGTCCGTCTGCTCCGCGATCACCCTGGCCAGCGCCTCCCAGCTCTCCCGCGCTTTCGCCATCGCCTCCTCGCCCACGATCTTGTCGTTCAGCCCCTCGACCCGCTCAAACCCGATGCAAAATTCCGGCCGATGCGCGGCCACCTGCAACGCCAGCATCTCCGCATCCAGGATCTCCTCGCCCCTCGCGAGTCCCGTCATTCCCGCCACCACCAAGCCGGCCCAAAGTATCCTCATTTCTCGTTCGTCGAAGTGTTGTCCAACTTCCACGCGCGGCCATGGCCGTCCAGGCAATGCATCTCCAGCACCACCTTCTTCGTCTGTTCGCCCTCCAGGGGAAAAACCTTCTCCGGGTTGATTGCTGACTTCGCCGTGAACGTCTCCGACGCGCTCGTCATCGTGATCTCGCAACTCGTGAATTTCACCCTGGCCGCCTTGCCCTTTTTTGCGCCCACCTCCAGCCTCACCGCCACCGCCGCATTCACCGCCAGCGCATTCGCCGGAGCCCCGATGAAGTCGTGAAACGAGCCGTCGATGGCCATCGGTTCACTGCTCAAGAGCTGGCCATTGATGTTCCAGTGCCCCAGCGAAACCCGCAATGGCGCGGCCGCTGCCACCCCATTCACCTCATAGCTCATATCCGCATACACCGTCCCGCCCACCACCGTCTTCGCGATCGTATATTTCGGCACCGTCGACGTATCCACCTCATTGCGCCCCTCCTCATCCGTCGCCCCCTTGCTCACCGGAGTCGGCTCCGCAGTCCCATCCTCCGCGCGGCTCAGGCCCGTACAGAGCAGACCGCAAACCAGTACTAAGTAAAAAATATCGAGACGTGCTCTCATCAGAAATCTCACTCCACCACCTGCTTCAGTGTCCGCGTCCACAACACCTTGTACTTCGGCCCCTCCGGCATCCACATGTGCTGAGCCGGAATATCCGTTTCAAAAATGCTGATCTCGATTTCCACCACGTACTTTATCCCCGGCACGGGAATGCCGCCCATGACCGCGTCGCGATAGGTGGTTCCCGAGCAGAGCCCATCCACCCCGCCCAGTAGCAATCCATAGCCCAGGGACCCGCCCTGCGGCTTCGGCCGCTCCTCCCCGAGGGGATACACCCACTCCTTCGCCGCCGCGCCCGTCACCATCTTCGCCCCCACCTTCAGCTTCACCTCCTCCAGCGACTTCGCATCCAGCCCGATCCCAATCCGATGCGCCGTCCGCGTAGTCACCATCCTCGTCGGCACCCGAAAGCTCTGCTCCACCCGCACCGTCGGATCTGCCTCCCCAATCGGCGTCGGCGCAGGAAATCCCTCAAACTTCTGCCCGCCCGCCAGCTCCGCCTCAAAAAAGAAGAGCAACCCAGCGAGCGCCGCGCCTCGACTTGAATTTAAGAGTACCTTCATGGAGAAAAATCCGCGCACCGCTTTTAGCCATGTTTCTTCGCTTTTGCGTAGGTCGTCTTCTCCAGCATCGTTTCGAGATAGGCGATTCGCTCCTTCGTGATCCGTTCGTACGCCAGGCGATACGCTTTATCGAAGCTTTCCGAAGTGGATCCGAAACTCGTCGCCTCAAATTTCGCTTGAGCCGATCGATACTTCTCCCAGGCCTCCCGCGCCGCTCTGTATGCCACCGCCGTTTCGGGGTTAATTGCATCTAGCGCCCCCGCCAGCTCACCATCCAATTTCGCCAGTTGAGCCGCCGTCCCCTTTAACGAATCCTCCTCCTTCTCAGCCGCCTGCCCGATTCCCCCCACTACCAAAATCATCATCAATCCAAGCAGTCCCCCGATCCATCGGCGGCCTACTCTATCCATTAGTCCAATCCATCGGGCATCTTTCATAAGGAGGATTCCTCACCCTATCTCCCACTCGCTTTCATGGGAACATGGAAATTCTCGCGCCCCGCAGCGCTAAAATAGTCACCAACTCGACGCCTCCGGCGTATCCACCGGCTGGTAGAATCGAGGCGAACGCCGAGATAGGACGCACGAAGTGCGTGGCGTAGCCCGGCCTTTCGTGGCCGCCAAACGCCGCTCCGTCGGGGTTCGACTATTCGAGTCACGAACACTCCCGGCCCATCCCACCGTTAAACCAGAGCGCTCAGCCACCTCAACGAGATCCCTCCGCCGACAAAATGCCTTGGATCACGCCGTGAAAAATGGTACTGACTAATCTATGAATCGCGCGCTCACTGAATGGTCAAAAACACCAGGGGGACAGAATGGCGACGACCCCAACTTACCTTCATATAGCGCCCCCAAAAGTCCCCAAAACTGCGCAAAAACGGTATCCTCATCGCTTCCAGGCAGTGCCCTGACCGCCGTCGTTTCCGGCCAGAGTGATCAGCGCATCGATCTGCCTCCCAACGATCTCCGTTCTTCTCGTCTGTCTCATATCTCTTCCGGCATCGGCGCCTCAAGTCCCCAAAAAGTACTACCAAAGTACTACCAAATCGCCCCCCATGCGCCCCTTGATCAAATCCTCGCTCTCTACCGCGAAACCAACAGCGCACGTACCTTCGCCGACGACCTCGCCGCCCACCTCCGCCATGGCGTCGTGGTCGCTACTTCCGACGTCTTGGTCCTGGCCCGCCCCGTGGTGAGCACGGCCTCCGTCGATCAAATCAACGACCCCGCCCACGCCTTTTCCCCTGCAGAGTGCGACACCTGGTACGTCTACGCTTTCGCCGGCGATCTCCGCACGGCCATCGGCTTCTTCCCGTACCCGCTCCCTTATATCGCCTTCGAGCGCGCCAGCCAAAATGGCCTGCGCTTCCTGCCCCTCGATCGCTTCCTTCGCAAATGCCAGGGTTTGCTACCCGCCAAAAAAAAATAGCAAGACAGTCAGTTCTGTCTTGCATAAGGGAATGAGTCAGTACATAGTACGGAAAGCATGACGCATGGTGCGCGTGCGAAACCTGCAACTGATTTTTCGTTTATGCGTCCTTATTTGCTCAATGGTCTGAAAGTGAACCCCGGCCAGTATTTCTTCGGCGGCGGTAGTGCGCCCAAGCCACCCAAGCAGCAGAAGATAAAAATGCCGAAAGCGCCGGAGATTCCGATCCCCACGCCGCCCGCGCCGCTGCCTCCGCCTCCGCCACCCCCGACCGAATCGAAGTCGGAAGTGCAGCAGGCGGAGGACGACCAGCGCAAGCAGGCCCTCAACCGCCGCGGCATGCGGCAGACCCTGCTGGCCGGCGAGACCGGCGGCTACGCACCCGCCACGGATGCCAAGAAAACCCTGCTGGGCTAAGCTGATGAACGAATCCCGCAAAGAACTCGCGCAGTATCTTCTGTCGCGCCACCAGGGCATGAAAAGCGAGCGCTCCACCTGGGAGACGCTCTGGCGCGATATCGCGGACTACGTGATGCCGCGCAAGGCCGACGCGCTCACCCGCACCAGCGGAGCGCCTGGCACGCGGCTCAACGACGAGTTGTTCGACACCACCGCGATCTTCGCCAATCAAACCCTCGCCAACGGGCAGCTCGCCTACATGACCCCATCGGAGTCGCGGTGGTTCGCCTACAACGCGCCGCAAGGGCAGGGGAGCGACGCGGCGGCGGCCTGGTTTCAGCAATGCACCGACATCACCCAGCTCGCGCTGGCCGGCTCCAATTTCTACTCGGAGATTCACGAATTGTATTTCGACGACGGGGCCTTTGGCACCTCGGCCATCTTTGTCAAAGAGGGAAAATCCGCGCCGCTGAATTTCACCACCTTCAACATCGGCTCGTATTGCCTGTCCGAGGACGACGAGGGCCTGGTGGATACCTGCTTCCGCGAAGTGCATCTCACCTGCCGCCAGGCCGCGCTGCAATTTGGCGAGGAGAACCTCAGCGAGAGACTGCGCAAGGAACTCGCGGGCTATCGCGAAAAGGGTGAGGCCGGTCAGGTGAAGCACTGCTTCCTGCACGCGATCTATCCCCGGGACAAATCGGAGCGGGTCACGGGCAAGATCGATGGGGCCAACAAGCCCTTTGCTTCTGTGTACATCGAGGTGGCGACGAAGCATGTGGTGTCGGTCGGCGGCTTTGACGAGAAGCCCTTCTTCGCCACGCGGCACCTGAAATGCGGCGACGCGGTCTACGGCATCTCGCCCAGCTGGATGGCGCTGCCCGAGGCGCGGCAGTTGAACTTCCTCACCAAGCAGCTCGATGCGCTGGCGGAGGTGAAGGCATTTCCCCGCATCCTTGCGCCGGATGATCACGAGGGCGGCTACAATATGGAGGCGGGTGGGGTAACCTATTTCGATCCCAACCAGCCCAACGACGTGCCGCGCGAATGGGCGACGGCAGGAGATTACAATATCGGCCTGGATCGCGAGAAGCGGAAGCAGGCCGCGATCGAGCGGGCCTACCACGTGGATCTCTTCAACATGTTCGCGCAGCTCGACAAACAGATGACGGCGCGCGAGGTCGCGGAGCGCAGCGCGGAGAAGCTCATCCAATTCACGCCGGCCTTTGCGCGAAAGACGACGGAGCTCTTCACTCCGCTGCTGCGGCGCATCTTCGGCCTGCAATTGCGTGCGGGGCTCTTCCCGCCGCCCCCGGCCGATGTCGCGCAGCGCGATCCGCTCACCGGCGAGATGTTCATTCCTGAGCCGTCCATTGCCTATCTTAGCAAAGTGGCCCTGGCGATCAACGCGCAGCACAACTCCTCCTTTGCGCGCACCATGGAAATGGTCCAGCCGCTCATCCTGATCCGGCCCGACATTCTCGACAACTTCGACTTCGACGTCATCTCCCGCGAGGGCGCCCGGAACGACGGCCTGCCGGCCAGCTGGATGGTGCCCATGGACAAGGTCGCGGAGCTGCGTCAGGCCCGTCAACAAGCCCAGGAACAAGCCCAACAGCAGCAAGCCGCCCTCTCGGCCGCCGACGCCGTCGGCAAGGTCGGAAAGATCCCAAAGGACAGTGTGGTGGGGCAGGCGCTGGAGGGGATGGCGCAGTGAAAGGAATAAGGCGTCAGCCATCGATTTCAGCTCCCCATCGTTCAATGGGTAGGGCCGCCGCGCTGCGGGGGCCGTCGCTACGGCTCAGCCGTGCGCGGCATACATCGGCCTCGGCTGAGCTCACGCGCCGTGGAGCCAATGTTCGCCGCACACAAAGTCGGCCCCCGCAGCGCGGCGGTTGGCGGCCCCGAAAGGCCGGGCTGCGCCCCGCACTGCGTGCGTCCTATCTCGGCGTACGCCTCGATTCTACCACATTTAGGCTCATGCCGCCTGAAACCACTTATCACCTCCAACTTAAACTAACATGACGATCAAGGATAATACCCAGGCTATGCGCGAACTCGAGAGACGCCGCGCCAATCAGCGGCTGGCCCTGGCCTACCAGCGGATCTTTGCTTCGGACGAGGGCAAGATAGTGCTGGATGATCTCACGGAGACCTTCCGTCTCAATCGACGCGTCTTTACGCCGGTGAAAGCGGGTGGGCATTTTGCTTATGATGCGCTCACGGCCGCACTCGCGGATGGCGGCCGCGCCGTGGTGCTGCATATCCTAAGCATGCTGGCGGTGACGCCGCAGGGTGATGCGAACCTGAGCGCGACGGAGCTTGTGCAGAAATGACGGTGGCGCTGGAGCGGGGTGTGCTTTACGCGGAGGGGCGTGAGCTGGCCACCTATGATGCTGGGACCGGCACGGTGCATAGCACAAAGCGACTTTGGACGCGTTGGCACAAGCCGATTGCTGAGGCGATCGGGAGCAAGCCGCGATTTATTTTTGGAACCGGGCTGGGCAGCCCGGTGGTGCAGGGGAAGTCTGGCGAGGCGCAGCCGGTGGTTGCCGCCTCGCCAGACAGTGCGCCAGACGAAGTCGTCGACCCGGAGCCAGCCCGAGATCCGCGACTGGGAGATCGCACGCCCGCCTGGGCCGAGTGGCTGTGGCGGAACGATCCGCAAGGCTACGCGAAGCGCTACCGCCTGGAGTCGGCCTTTCCGCGCAGGGTGGGGGAGCCAAAGGATCCCGCACAGGAGCTGAATGAGCAGCCCTGGGAACTGAACTACCGACATTACGATCCCTACAAGTCGGCTGATCGCGCGGTCCGGATGCTCTACGGCGCCGGATCGGACGCCGTCCAGCGATAGCGAACTAATTTTTCAAAAACCTAAATCTAATGAATCCAAATCACATATTGTCTTCACCCAAAGGAAATTTCTTTCGCGAGGCCGATGGCGCCGGTGGTGGCGGCGGACCGGAGAGCAACGCCGGCGCGTCCAGCGAAACAGCCGCGGTGGGCTTTGCGGCGGAGGATGGGAGCTTTGTCGAGGGGTGGACTTCGCGCTTGCCGGAGGATCTCGGCGAGGCGCGGGATAAGTTTTCGAAGTTCAAGACCGTGAGCGATCTTGCCAAGTCGTACCACTCGCTGGAGCAGACCCTGGGCTCGCGGGCGGGCGCGGTGGTGGTGCCAGGCGAGCGGAGCACGCCGGAAGAGGTGTCGGCCTTCCGCCGTGCGCTGGGCGTGCCCGAGCGGGTGGAGGATTACAACATCCGCCCCGAGAAATTGCCCGAAGGCATGGAGTGGAACAACGAGGCCGCGCGTCCCTATGTGGAACTCGCACACAAGTACAACATCCCGCCTGCCGCCATGAAGGAACTCGTCGCGCGCCACGCTGAGAGCGAGGCGCAGCGCGGGCAGGTCATCGCCGAGATGGCCCAGGCCCAACTCGAGAGCGGCAAGCGCGCCCTGCAAAGCGCCTGGGGCGACGAATACGGCACGAAGATCGACCTGGCCACCCGCGCCGCCAAAACCGCCGGCGTGGACCCCCGTTCCTCCGGCTTCACCGACCCCGAGGTGGTCAAGGCCTTCGCCCGTCTCGGCGAGATGATCAGCGACGACAAACTGGTCGGCGGGGGTTCAGGCTACGGCGCCCTCCAAGGCGGCGCCGCCCGCGCCAGGGACATCCAGACCAATCCCCACAATCCGCTGTACCAGAAGTATCAGGATGGGGACGCGGATACGGTGGGGATTGTCCGGGAGATGCTGCGGCGGGGGTAACGTTTTTAATGCGCCTCCACCGGCCCCTTCGGCGCGGCCTTGGACTTGGGTAGCAGCGGAACGAAAATTAGCGCCGCAAAGAAAAACGCCGCCATGATCCATAACGTATCCGAGAAAGCCATGGTGGTGGCTTCGCGGCGGACGAGATGGGCCAGCGTCGCCATGGCTTGGTGACTGGCGGCGATGGGGTCCATGGTGGCGGCGGTCAGGTGGGCGGTGGTGTCGGCGAGCCAGGTTTTTAGCTCGGGACGATTGGCGGGGAGGGCTTCGTTGAGGCGGAGCCAGTGGAGGTTGGTGCGGTCGTTGAGCACGGAGTTGACGCCGGCGATGCCGATGGCGCCGCCGAGATTGCGGATGGTGTTAAAGAGGGCGCTAGCCATCTTGAGGCGTTCCGGCGGCACGGAGCCGAGGGCCATGTTGGTCGCCGGTACGATGCAAAGCAGGATGGAGAGCCCGCGGATGAATTGCGGCCAGAAGAGCTCAACGCCGGTCCATTCGGAGGTGATGGGAGTCATGGCGGCGAGCGAGAGGGCAAAGACCAGCAAGCCCACGGTGATGAGGATGCGCGGGTCGACCTTTTTGGAGAGAATGGCGATGATCGGCGCGCCCATCAGCATGCCGATGCCTGCGCTGAAGACGGCCTGGCCGATTTGCTCGGAATTGAAACCGGCGATGCGGGCGAGGAAGAGCGGGAGCACGTAGATCGCGCCAAAGAGGCCGAAGCCGGTCACGAAAATGAAAAGGGTGGAGATGCCAAAGACGCGGCTTCTTAGGATGGAGAAATCCACCACCGGCGTGGGGTGGCGCAGGCTGCGGTAGATGAAGAGGAGGCCGGTGATGAGGCTAAGCCAGGTGAGGTGGCGGATATCGTCGTCGCCCATCCAGCCCCAGCGGTAGCCTTCCTCGAGGATGTATTCCAGCGAGGCGAGGCATACGGCCATGAGGCCGAGACCGATGAGATCGAAGCGGCGCAGCACGCCGGGCTCAGGATCGTCCACCCGGCCGAGGAAGGGGATGGAGCAGGCGATGATCGTGCCGGGGAGGATATTGACGAAGAAGAGCCAGTGCCATGAGTAGGTCTCGGTGATCCAGCCGCCGAGCGTGGGCCCAATGGTAGGCGCGAGCGAGCCGGAGATGCCGAGGATGGCGGCGATCATGGCCTGCCTGGGTCCTTTGAAGAGGGCAAATCCGGTGGCGAAAACGGTGGGCACCATTGCGCCGCCGACAAAGCCCTGGAGCGCGCGCAGGGCGATCATGGATTCGATATTCGTGGCGAAGCCGCAGCCGATGCTGGTGAGCGTGAAGAGCGCGGCGGAGGCGGTGAAAAGCCAGCGAGTGGAAAAGGCCCGCGAGAGCACGCCGGAGAGGGGGATCATCACGATCTCGGCCATGAGATAGGCGGTCTGGATCCAGGAGGCTTCGTCGGGCGCGGCGGCCAGGCCGGCGGAGATCTCGGCGACGGAACTGGCCACGATCTGGATATCGAGCAGGGCCATGAATTGGCCGAGGGCCATAAGGAGGAAGATGAGCAGCTTCCGGCGCTCGGGCATGGCGGTGAGGTCGAGCGGAGGCATGGTGGGTTTGGTGACTTAGTCAGCGCGGCGAAAGGTCGTATATTGGCGTCGAAAGTTTCGCCTACAGGCGAACGGCACAGAGTGTTGCCTCGGTCCGCCAAGCGGATCTCGCCCTTCGGGCTTTCCTTCGGAAAGGCTATCTCGCTTTCGCTCGTGAGGCCTTGCTAATTTTCATATTGCTAATACTTAGCGAAGATCCACCCGGGCGATCACGGAGAGGCCGGGGCGGAGGCGGCCGAGGTTGGCGGAGTCGCCGTCGAGAAGGATGCGGATGGGGACGCGCTGGACGATCTTGGTGAAGTTGCCGGTGGCGTTCTCGGCGGGCAGCAGGGAAAATTCCGCGCCGGTGGCGGGGGCGAGGCTATCCACCCGGCCGGTGAATTTCACGCCGCTGAGCACATCGGCCTGGATGCGCACGGCCTGCCCGGCTCGCATGTGGGCGATCTGGCTCTCCTTGAAATTGGCTTCCACATAGAGACCGGTGGCAGGGACGATGGAGAGCAGTTGCGCGCCGACCGTGGTGTAGTCGCCCACGCGCAGGCGGCGATTGCCCACCACGCCGTCGATGGGCGAGCGGATCTCGGTGTAGCTGAGATTGAGCCGGGCGAGTTGGAGGGAAGCCTGCTCCTGGGCGAGGATGGCTTCGCCCTGCTTGCGCTCGGTGGCCAGCACGGTGAGCTGGCGCTGCGCGGCGACGACGGCGGCTCGCGCCGCATCGCGATCGGCCAGGGCCTTGGTCGCGGTGGCGTCGGTGAGTTCGTGATCCTGCTCGGAGACAACACGGCGCGTGGCGAGATTGCGCGAGCGCACGGCGTCATCCTGCGCGCGGTGGAGTTCGGCTTCGGCGGATGCGACTTTGGCCTGATCCTGCTCGATGGTGGCGGCCTGCAGGGAAGATTGCGCGTCGAGATTGGCCAGCGCGGCCTCCTGCGCCTGCACCGTGGCCTGGGCACGAGTGAGAGCGGCCTGGTAGTCGCGATCGTCGATCACCGCGAGGAGGTCGCCGGCCTTGACGGATTGATTATCCGCCACCGCCACGCGGGTGACGAAGCCGGGGACCTTGGACGCGATGGTCGTGATGTCGGCGGCGACGAAGGCGTCATCCGTCGTTTCCAGAAAGCGCCCCACCGTCCACCACTCGCGCAGCCAGAGCACGGCGGCGAGAGCCACGGCTGCGCCTGCCACGATGAGCGCGAGGCGGCGCAGCCGGGACCTTCGCCCGGCGGCGGAGGAGACCGGAGCCTCATCCATCAAGCCGGGGTCGAGGGTTGCAGTGCGTTCGGTGGAGTTCATGGCGGTGGGGTGGCTTTACTTAGGACAAGGTAACGCGGGTAATTTTTTTTAATTTGATATCATTGATAATAGACAATCTGGGAGATCGTCCGCTGGACGAAACGGCGGCAGAGCGCCGTTGCTACAGCGCGAGGCCGCGTCGCTAAGCTTAGATGGCAAACCCACCATCCAGCGGCAGCGCTATGCCGGTGGTGAAGCCCGCGGTTTCGGAAGCGAGGTAAAGAACGGCGGCGGCGATCTCCTCGGACTTGCCGAAGCGGCCGACGGGGTGTAGCGAGATCATGTGCTGGCGGGTGGCTTCGTCGCTACGCATGCCGGCGGTCATGTCGGTCTCGATGATGGCGGGGCACACGGCATTGATACGGATGTTTTGCTTGGCGAATTCCAGCGCGGCGGTCTTGGTCAGGCCGATCACGGCGTATTTCGTGGCGTTGTAGATGGCGAGGCCAGGCACGGGACGGAGGCCGAGAACGGAGGCGTTGTTGATGATGGACCCGCCGCCGGTCTTGAGCATGGCGGTGATCTCGTGCTTCAGGGAGAGGGCAACGCCGCGCACGTTGATGGCAAAGGTGGAATCGATGGACTCCGGAGTGGCCTGGGTGATGGGACCCATCTCGCCGGAGACGCCGGCGTTGTTAAAGGCGATATCGAGGCGGCCGTATTTCTCGACGGTCTTGGCCACCAGCGCGGCGACATCCTCCTCGCGACTGACATCCGTGCGGACAAAGAGGCCCTGGCCGCCCGCTTGTTCGATGAGCGCGACAGATTCCGCGCCTTCCGCCTCGCGGCGGCCCGAGACCACGACATGCGCGCCCTCCTTGGCGAAAGCGATGGCCGTGGCCCGCCCGATGCCAGAGGTTCCGCCGGTGACGATGACTACCTTTTCAGAGAACAGTTTCATGATGAGTTTTTGGTTGATTCGAGGCATAATTTATTGCAGTATGATCATACTGCAATAAATATTTTTACCATGCGTTACCAAAAGACTCATAAGGACGACACCCGCCGCCGGGTGCTGGAGGTGGCTTCCCGGAATTTCCGGCAAAACGGGCTGGTTGGCACCGGCGTGGCCACCATCATGGCCGATGCGGGGTTGACCAATGGGGCGTTTTTCACCCATTTCCGGTCCAAGGAGGCGCTGATCGAAGAGGTCTTCGAGTCGGCCTCCGACATTGGCTACCAAGGCTTGGTCGAGGCGGGCACCGCTGGGGGGATCGAGGCCATTGTCCGCCGCTACATGCGCCCCGAGCACCGCGATCACCCCGAGCGAGGCTGCCCGGCGGCAGCGCTTGGCCCAGAGGTGGCGCGGCACTCCCCGGCGACGCGGGCGGCCTTCACGCGGAAATTTCAGCGGATGGTCGACCTGATCAATTCCCACCTGCCCTCGCCGAACGAAAGCCGCGCGCAGGCGATTTTTGGGACGCTGATTGGGGCGATGCAGCTGGCGCGGAGCGTGAGTGATCCGGCGCTTTCGGATCAGCTCCTGAACTCGGGGATCGAGGCGGGAATTGTGCTGGCGCGAGCGTAATTTTTACGCCCTCTTGTCAATTTCGCCAATCTCCCTAGGCTGTCTCCTCACTTTATGGCCACTTACGATCTCATCGTCATCGGTGCCGGCCCAGCCGGCTATGTTGGAGCAATTCGCGCTGCACAGCTCGGCAAGAAAGTCGCGGTGGTCGACTTCGAGCGCGGCGGCGGCACTTGTAACAACTACGGCTGCATTCCGACGAAGGCGCTGCTCAAGAACGCCGAGTTTTATCACGACATGAAGCACCGCGGCGCGGAGTTCGGCTTCGAGATCGATGTGAAGTACGATTGGACGAAAATCATCAAGCGTTCCCGCGACGTGTCCGAGAAAGGCTCCGCCGGTCTCGATTACCTCTTCAAGAAAAACAAGATCGACTTCATCCGCGGCACCGCTTCGCTCGACAAGGTCGGCGAGGTGAAGGTGAAAAACGCCGACGGCAAGGAAGAGACCCACACCGCGGCGAAGATCCTCATCGCCACCGGCTGCGTCTCGCGCCCGATGCCCGGCCTGCCTTTCGGAAAAACGGTCATCGGCTCCAAGGAAGCCCTCCTTCTCGCCCAACAGCCCAAGTCCGTCGTGGTGATCGGCGCTGGTGCCATCGGCATCGAGTTTGCCTACTTCTGGAACTCCTTCGGCACGAAGGTGACCGTGGTGGAGATGCTACCCAATGTGCTCCCCGTGGAGGATACCGAGGTCTCCGTGGCGCTGGAGAAATCCCTGACCAAGCAGGGCCTCACCCTGCTCACGAATCACAAAACGACCAAAACCGAGGCCACCGACACCGGGGTGAAGATCACCGTGGCCGATGCCAAGGGCGTGGAGAAGGTGATCGAGGCGGATCTCGCGCTCGTCGCCATCGGGGTTGCGCCGATTCTGCCCGGCGGTTCGCTGAAGATCGGCCTCACCGATCGCGGTTACATCCAGACGGGCGCGAACTACGAGACGAATATCAAGGGCGTCTACGCCGCGGGCGACATCATCGGGCCTCCGTGGCTCGCGCACGTGGCCAGTTACGAGGCCACCCAGGCGGTGGAAGGCATGTTTGTGCCCGGCCACCAGCCGAAGAAAGTAACGCTCTTCCCGGGCTGCACCTATTGCCACCCGCAGGTCGCCAGCATGGGCCTCACCGAGCGCGCCGCGAAGGAAAAAGGCCTCGAATACAAGATCGGCAAGTTCCCCTTCATGGCCAGCGGCAAGGCCCGCGCCATCGGCGAACTCGACGGCTTCGTAAAACTCGTGGTCGGCGCCAAGCACGGCGAAATCCTCGGCGCGCATATCATCGGAGCTGATGCGACGGAGATGCTCGCGGAGCTGGGCCTCGCCATCAACAGCGAGCTCACCCTGGATGAGATCCACGCGACGATCCACGCCCACCCGACCCTCAGCGAATCCGTGCACGAGGCGGCGCTGAGTGCGGAAGGGCACGCGATTCATTTTTAGAATCGAAGGCGCGCCCGTTTTGAATAGCGGGCGCGTCTCTGGTGGCCTTTGGGGTTTCTGAGTAGGGATCTGAAGGCTAGAGGCTCGACTTCCGAGGAGCACGATAAGCAACCGTTCTGAGGAAGCGTTCCTTTATGATGAGTCGTTTTTGTTAAAGATAATGGCATATCCTTAACGGAAACACTGGCTTCGTTAAGGATGTCTTAATACATCTATCCCTCGTGAACAGAGGTGTCCAATGACGCGGCCAGACCATCTCCACGAAGGAAAACGATGGCTAGGGGCGAGATTCTTAAAAGGGAGGATAAGCGGTGCCGCAGGGTTAAGCGTCGAAGTCATTAATTCGCCAGTAAACAACATCGGGGCCTGTAAGGTAATTGAGGCCTGCGAGTTTTGCTCCGCAGTTCTTGCAGGTCAATAGGACTACCATTCCGCTCCCTAAAGGGCCGTCGAAAAGGCCCTCTGGCCGACCTTTGTCGGCGATTGATGCGCTACAGTTCGGGCACACGCTGTGGATGCCTCGCTGCGAATCCTCTTCAAATACTATGGTTCGGGGATCGGGGACTGGGCCGAAGTCGTAGCCACATTCACAGTGGGGCCACAATATCCAAGGGTGAATCCTTCCGCAATTGGGGCACGTCTTTGGTTCGTTCATTGGTTCGCTCCGTACATGGAAATTCTGAATGCGGAGGAAGATGGCTAGTTAGCATGAGGCTTCATTGGGACATATGTATAGTTTGACATACGTCATGGTCGACGTGCGTTGAAGGCAACTTCGTTGGAGTGGGTACCTAAATCATCGCCCTGCGGGCGAAACGGCGGCGGAGCGCCGTTGCTACAGCCAGCATTCCGCTGACGGCCAGCAGGCCCACCACGCCCGGCTCGGGCACGCCGGTGATCTCGAGGTTGAAGGAGCCGTTGGGGTTGATGAAGGTGTCGTAGGTGACGCCGTCGCCTAGGCCGGTGGTGAAGACGCCATCGAGGAAGATGTTGTCGTAGGTGTTGCCGGCGGCGCCGCCGATGAAGGTGAAGAGGTCGCCGACCTGGGCCTGGTAGCTGTTGGAGAAGTTGACGGTGAGGTTCCAGTCGAAGGTGCCGTGGCCGGAGCCGGCGAAGAGCATCTGGTCGTAGGAGCTGGCGGAGAAGACATCCATGACGATGGTGGTGTTTTGGAAGATGTTCACGTTGTCCTGGGAATAAGCGCCGGTGAAGGTGGCGGTGGCGGCGGTGTGGGAATCGAGGCCGATGACGAGGACGCCGTTGTCGGTGACGTTGGCGTTGTTAAGGCCTTCGGTGACCCAGGTGTTCTGGTTGCTGAAGCTGCCGGTAGGCGGGTTGGCGCCGCTGGAGAGGGAGACCGCGCCGATGGTGGTACCGCTATTCAGTACATCGAGATGCGAGCCGCCGGTGTAGTTCACTGCCGTACCGGAGAGCGCGGTGAGCTTCGCGCCATTGTTCACCGTGAGTTGGTTGGAGCTGTTGCCGCCATCGACCCACACTCCGTAGCCATTGGGTCCGGAGCCACCAGAAGTAAGACCGTTCAGCGTGACGCTAACGGCTCCGCGGCCGTATTGGCCAGCCGTGGTATTCTGCGCAAAGATGGCCGTGGCATTCTGCCCGCTGGTGATGATGTGGCTGGAAGCGCCCTGATTCACCGTCACCGCTCCAGAGAGCGTGCTCGTATTCGTGGTGCCGGTGGAACCCGCCCCGCCAGTGGCTCCGGCAAAGCCATCGCTCAACCCGCCGCCGCCCGAGACGCTCTGCGCGATGAGCCCATACGCCCCCGCGCCGGTGGTTTGCACGGTGCCATTGATGGTCACATCCACCGTGCCGCCGTAGCCGAGGGATTTGTTGCTGCTCGCGACGGTCGCGGTGGAGAGCCCGCCCGCCAGTGCGCCATTTACCAGCCCGCCACCGCCGCCGATGGATTGCGCCACGATGCCGTGCGCGTTATCGCCCTGGGTGAGGACGGATTGCACTGTGAGATTCACCGCGCCGCCCGCGTATTCGCTGTCGCTCGCGATCGAGTCCTGCATGCCGAGCCGCACCGTGCCGGAGCTCTCCGTGGTCACGAGCCCTCCGCCGCCGCCGATGCTCTGCGCGAGGAGGCCGATCGAGCCCTGGCCCGCGGTCTGCACTGCGCTGGTGAAGGTGCCGCTCACGGTTTCACCCGCGCCGGAGGAATTGACAGTACCCAGCGTGATATCCGGCCCGCTCGGCGCGCTGCCGCTGAAGCTCCGGCTGCTGCCCACCCCCGCGACGCCACCACCGCCGCCGATGCTTTGCAGGATCGCGCCGTAGGCCGCCGCGCCTTGCGTGGAGATGTTGGAATTTGCGCTGACTGTCACCGTGCCGCCATTGCCGCCGGTGTGGTACGTGCCGGTGGCGCCGAGTTGAATCGACCCCGTGGCCGCCGCCGAGTCCACCGTGGCCAGCCCACCACCGCCGCCGATGCTCTGCGCCACGATCCCATGTGCGCCGTAGCCCGCCGTGCCGGTCGCTCCGGTGGCGATGAGGGAATCATTGAGCGTCACCACCGTGGTCCCGCCCGCGCCCTCGCCGCCGCGCGCGCCGAGCACCAGCGCGAGATCCGCATAGGCGTTGCTATTCGTGCCCACGATGCTCGAGGCCTTGCCGCCGCCCGCGCCCAGGGATTGCGCCACCACGCCGTGCGACCAATCTCCCGCGGTCTGCACCGAGCTCGGCACCACGCCTTCCCCGAGTTGCACGATGGCCGCGCCGCCGTTGCCCTGCGAGGTGGTGTCGAGATTGATGCCGAGCGAGAAATCCAAATGCACCGGCAGCAGTCCTGCCGTGATCGAGGGCGAAACCAGCGTGCGATCGCTGCCGGTGGAGCCCACCCCGCCGCCGCCGCCGATGCTTTGCGCCACGATGCCCGAGGCATCGCCACCCAGCGTGGTCACCGCTGCGAGCTGCGTCACATTCACCGCCCCGCCCGAGCCCTGCGTGCCCGCCGCGCCGCCATTTACGCCCAGGCCCAGGCCGAGGATGGTATTCACATCCACCGTGCCATCCGCGCCCACCCCGCCGCCATTGGCGATGGATTGGGCCAGTATGCCGTGCGACCCATAGCCCGTGGTGGTGAGCGAACCCGCGTTGTTCACCGTCACGGCCTGCGCGTTTTTCCCATCGCCGCCCTTGCCGCCCACCGCCACCTCGGCGGAGAATTCCAGGTTGCCATCGTACCCGTCGAAGAGCGCGGGATTCGACGCCGCCGTGGCCGATCCGCCATTGCCGCCGCCGCCGGAGATGCTTTGCGCCAGCACGGCATAAGCCCGGTTGCCCTGCGTGAGAATCGTGCCGTCCTGCGCCACCAGCACATTGCCGCCCGCGCCGCCCCCGCCGCCGTCTCCGGCAATCGCGCCGCCGATTTCCAAATGAGAGCTGTAGCCGGTGGAGGAAAAAATGAGCGTGGTGATATCGCCCACCACACCCGTGCTGGCATCCGTATCCGCCGTGCCGCCCATACCACCGCCGCCGCCGATCGATTGCGCCACGATGCCCGACCCGCCGCCGCCCTGCGTGGAGATGGTGCCCGAATTCGTCACCTGCACGGAATAGCCCGCGCTGTTCGTCCCCGTCGCCGACCCGCCCGCGCCGCCGGAGCTGCCCAGCGCGAGATTCACCTGAATGTTGTTATTGCTGCCCGCCGCGCTGCCGCCGCCTGCATTGCCGCCACCCCCGGCGATGGCCTGAGCGAGGATGCCCTGCGCGCCGGAGCCCGCCGTGGTGATAGTGCCGAGATTGCCCACCTCCGTGTAGCCCGCGTGCCCGCCCGAACTGGAAGCGCCACTCGAGCCGAGCGTGAGATTGAAATTAAAGGCCGAAGCCGTGCCCGTGACCGGCGTGTGCAGCCCCGCATTACCCGTGCTGCCATTGCCGCCACCCCCGCCGATGCTTTGCGCCACGATGCCCGCCGCGCTCTGGCCATGCGTGGCGATCAGCGCCGTGAGGCTGGAGTTGGCCACGATGACATCACCGCCCGCGCCGCCACCGCCCGCCGTGCCGCCAAAGGCCACGGTCATGGTCGCGGCCACGCCGCTCTTGGCCGAGAGTGTGGAGTTGGCCGTGGAGTCGCCCCCATCGCCGCCACCGCCACCGATGCTCTGCGCCAGCATGCCGTGCGAGCCATCGCCCCAGGTCGTCACTGTGCCGAGATTAGTCAGCGAGGTCTCGCTGCCATCGCCGCCGGACCCGCCCGCGCCGCCGAGCGCGAGGTCAAATTTGATCGTCGTGGAACTCGCCTCGGCCGCATTGAAAGCCAGGCTCTTGCCGATGGCCGAGCCGCCGTGTCCACCGCCGCCGCCGATGCTCTGAGCGATGAGCCCCGAGGAATCCGCGCCGATGAGATTGGGCAGGCCATTGCTGCCGGAATTTGCCACGCCAGTGGTGATCGTTCCCGCATTCGTCCCACTCACCGCGCCGCCTGTGCCGCCACTGCCCGCGCTGCCGCCGAGCGAAAGATTGATGTCAAACGTCACGCCTTCGCCGGTGCCCACCGCGCCGGATTTCGCGATCGACGCGCCGCCATTGCCCCCGCCGCCACCCACGCTCTGCAGATGCGCGCCGGCCGAGTTGTTGCCCAGCGTGGTGATGCTCGACGCGCTGGTCGTATTCAAATTCACCGCCCCGCCCGTGCCGCCGCCACCACCCTTGCCGCCGATGCCGAGATCCACGCCAAGGCCCACGGAATCAGCTCCGCCGCCCGATCCGCCGCCGCCGCCGATGCTCTCCGCCAGGATGCCCGTCGAGTGGTCGCCTTCCGTGCGGATCGAGCCGCTCGTGTTCACCGTGACCTGCCCGCCGGAGCCGCCGGAGCCGCCCTTGCCTCCCACCGCCACAAAGATGCCCGCGGCATTCGCGCCGTTGCCGCCGCCGCCGCCGATACTCTGCGCGAGCACGCCGATGGAGTTTTTGTCGTGCGTGATGATGGAACCGCCCGCGGCGAGCTGCACCGTCACCGTGCCACCTGCGCCGCCGCTGCCGCCCTTGTCGCCGACGAAGAGGGCAGGGTGCTTGCCGCCGGCATTGCCCCCCGCGCCGCCGATGCTTTGCGCGATGAGGCCGATCGAGGTATCGCCGCCGCCCAGGCCATCACCGGTCGTGATGAGGCCCGCGTGTTCCACAAAGATCGTGCCGCCATTGCTGGCCGAGCCGCCGTTGGTGTTGTTGCCCACCACGAGGCCGGTGGAGCCGGTGACGTCGAGCTCGTTGTTGATCAACCCGCCGCCGCCGGAGCTCAGCGCCACGATGCCGTACGCACTCGTGCCCACCGTGGAGATCGTGCCGGTGTTGGTCACGTTGACATCCGCGCCACCGCTGCCGTTCGCATCGGAGGTGCCGTTCGCGTTGCCGAGATAGGCGCTGTCGCCGGTCGTGCCGGTATTCGTGGTCGAGATGCCCGCGCCGCCCAGGCTCAGCGCGGCGAGGCCGATCGACATGGTGCCCTGCGTGCGGATCAAGCCCGCGTTGGTTCCCGTCACGATCCCGCCCGCGCCGCTACCGCTGCCATTCGCGGTGTGCGCGGAAAAGGGATCGATGAGAAAATCCGTGCCCGCGCTGATCGCCAACACGCCCACCGAGAAGATGGACCCCGTGCCGCCGGTGACGATCGAGGAGCCCGCCGCCGAGTTGAAATTCACCGCGCCTGCCTGCACCGAGGTATTCTTGCGCGGGTCGCTGGTGGTGTAGACCTCATTTACCGCGAAGACGCCGATGCCCGCCGTGCCCGTCATGGTGATGGTTGAGCTGGCCAGCAGATTTACCGCCACGCCTTCATTGCTCGCCACGGTCGCGCCGGATTGCAGGAATTGCGCCCCGGTGATCGTCGCCGCAATGCCGATGCCCGCATCCGCCGTATTCTGAATCGTGCCCGCCGCCGTCACATTCACCGCGCTGCCGCTGAAAGCGCCGCCGTTGAAATAGTTGCCATTGGTGCTGCCGGGGCCGCTGGCCGAGGCGGCCGAGATGCCGGCCGCGATCGCCGAGCCTGTATTGGAGATGCTGATCGAGGAATTCGTCGCCGTGGTTACGCTCACCGCGCCGCCAGATTGCGTGTCGGAACTTCCGCCATATTGGTAGCCAAAGGACGCCGCCGAGATGCCGGAGAGACTGGCCATGCGAAAGCCCTCGGGGACGAGGCCGTCGCCGTCATCGAAAACGCTGCCATTGCCCTCCACCACGATCGAGCCGCTCTGCTGAACCGAGACATTGCCACCCGGCCCGTTGGCCGTGCTGGAGCCGAACGAGCCCGCCGTGACGACGAGCGCCCCATTGCTGATGCTGCTGGCCGGAGCCCCCGTGGCGTTGCAAAAAGCGATGTCCGCCGTGCTGTTCACACTCAGCGTGCCATAGGCGTTGTTGAAGGAGAACACATCGAACGTATCCGCGCTGGTGAGCGCGTGGGAGCCCGAGACCGTGCCCACCATATTGTAGGCCGCGGTGCCCGTGTAGTTGGAGTCGATGTAAATACCCGCTGGCAAATCGAACGGAGCCACCGTGCTCATCGTGGCTGAGATTACATTGCCCGTGATGCTCCAGTCCACCCCCTGCGTGGCCTGCACGGAGCTCGTGATGTCCCCCGCCCTCAGCGTAGAAGTACCCACCAGGCACAAAACTGCGGCGACTCCGACTTCCGCCCACCTCGAAATAATCTGAATTTGCCTATGCATTCCCCCGGTTCGAAATTTGCGTTATGCTCGACGCGCTCCTTTCGGATTGCAACCGACAAAAGACGTGAAATCACCGGATTTCCCCGCGCAACAGGTGGCTCTGGAGCGGTTATTTTAGAACAGGTGAAGTTCTGCGGCCAGCGCTTCCACGAAATCCACGCCCGTCGTTTGGGCGCTTTTCAAAAAATGGGCCGCCAATCCGGACCGCGCGAGCGCAAGTTGGTGACGGTCAAAGGTCTGCCGCAAACGCAACGCGGTCATGAGTGGCGAGGCTTCCCGAATCTCGTCACTGTATAGCGTGGCGATGATGTCCTGCAGCAGAGCGTAGAGCGCCGCCCAGTCGATCCACACCGGAAAGCGAGGCTCGGGCCAGGTGATGAGAAAGGTCCAGTCGGAAGGGCGCAGCGAAAAATGCTTCTCGCGCGAACCCGCCGCGCGATGGCTCGCCAGCAAGCCGGAGAGCGTCATTTCATTGAGCGTATCTTGGATCGACCGGGCGAGATAGCCGATATGCAGGGCCAATTCGGCGGGATGGGAGGACGATCGGGTAAGCAGAGCCGCAATGATCTCCGCGCGCGCATTCACGCCGAATAGGGCGCGCAGCTTGATCAGGAATAGCTCGGGATGCTGAACGATATGCCTGGCCATGGAAGCCTCGAGGTCGGCTTTGGAAAATTTGGAAACGCCTTTCGGCATCGCGCGGAAAAGGCCAAATTTTGCGAAGTGGGGATCCGGCGTTCCGCCTCGCGGAAAGTCCGTGCCTTCGGCGCTTCGATAGAGCGATTCCCCGCCGGCGGAAAGAGTGGCCAAATCCTCGATGGCACGCCATTTCGCCTGCCGGCTGCTCTCTTGCAAGGTGGAGGCTATGGCCGCCAGCTCCCGCGGTTCTTTATGAGGATTAAGCTGATGAAGAGTCTTCAACCTCTGAATGCTAATAAACTTCCCGAAAGCCTTCAGCCAATTGAGCGCCTCGGCCAGGAGCCGGGGATCGAAACGGCCCAGCCTGCTCGTCGCCAGCAGGAGCGCCTCGGGGTCGATGACGGATGGTGAATTTTCAGCCTTCTCTAGCAGTTGCCCGGGCACGCCTAGAAGCGTCCATTGCCGCCAAAGCAGCGCCAGAGTCACCTCGAGAATATCCTCTCTAGATTTGCGCAGCGATGTCGTCATGGCCTAGCTGGGTAAGCAGATCGCGAAGCAGCGCGGGAAAAATCTCGCCCGCGTCCTGGGTGATGACCCACCGCGCCGCAGCCAGGAGTTCCTCCTTGGACGGCGCGAGCGAGTTTAGATCTTGCAGGTGTTTGCCGGGCCCCTGATCGACCAGGGCGAAGAGTTTGAGGTGAATGAGATCGTAGCGGCCTGTGTAGTGGACCCGTAGAGCTGGACCAAACTCAACCGCAACCAACCGTTCGACAAAGCCTTCTGGCAACCCCGCCTTGAGTTGATCCGAGGGGCCCGTGTTCAGCCAGTTTGAGGGCAGATCCAGGATGCGGCGGATATTTTCGGCCGCGCGGATCAGTTCGGGAGAAAGCGGACTCGGCTCAGCGAGATGCATTCGCTCGTCGAGCTTTGCGATGATGTCGACGTCCCGGGTCGCGCGTTGGGAGATTTCCAAGGCCAAAATGGCCGATCCCCCGCATACCACCAATTCATGGCGGGGAATCCCCGTCGCCTGCATTTCCTCCGCCAGAAGGGCCAAAGCTTCATGAAGTCGTTTTGGAGTAAAAAGGTCCATTTAATGTGTAAATAAACACCTATTATGAGTGTTTTACAACACATTTAGTTTTATCTGGTTAACTGGATCATAGAAGCATCGGCAGCACAAAGATCGCGATCACGGCCGGTACGAAGAGCAACGTCGCCAGAAGGGTGCAGATAATATGCCAGCTGAGGAGCGGAAGGGATTGGCGGGTGAGGACAAGGTCCCGGCAGAGCCCCACCTCATAGCTGGCGACGATGAGTTGAAACGGGGAAAAAATCACCGCCATCCTGAGCCCAAGCGGCCCATAGAACGCGCGCGCATCTTCCGACCAGTGAAAGCTCACTGCGGCCAGGAAATACAGCACACCGCAGAGAATCACCGTCCCGGGAAAAAGGAGAAGGAGGGACGCTGTGATCTGCTCGGACTTTGTGAATCGCATGCCTTCCATTCGCGTTTAATCCGAGTAGTTCCACGGCCCGCCCATGTCGCACCAGAGCCCGATTAAGCCCAGCGCGGGCGGCGCAAGAACCACCGTCGCCAGGAGCGCGAAGACCATATGCCAGATAAGGCGCAACCGGGATTGGGGGGAGACGAGATCGTCCCAGCGGGCCACCACTTCATAGCCGCCGGCGAGGTATTGCAACGCGGAAAAAATCACGGCCGCCGCGAGCGTAAGCGCTTCCGGGCCCGTGCGGACTACTCCCTGCCCAAGAATGATGAGCACTATCGGGAAAGACAGAACGCACCAGAGAAGCCCCGCCCCGGGAAGATAGAAAAGGATCGCTTCTACTTTCCGCCACGGCAACTCAGAGTTCTGTTCTTGCATGCCCTCCAGCCTTCCTCTCCCGCGCGAAGCGGTGATGAAGGCGCTGTGAAAACTTGATGAAGATCGGCGGCGACACCGTCACGCTCAGCGCAGGCACCGTCACCACCGGTACCAGCCTGCCCGGCCCGAGTGTTCCCAGCTCTGGATCGTACGAGACCTTCATCGCCAGCGAACCCGGCAACAACATCGGCAGCGGCACCGCCGTGCCTGAGCCCGCGCCGCTCTTCTTGGGAGTTGTCGGTCTGGCCGCCTTGTTCCTTTTCCATCGCGCTCGTACGGTGAGGCAGGCCTGATCGCACGAGGCCGCTCGCGAACGAGCGTGAGTTGAGGTAGGCCTAAGATCCGCGACCCGCTAACCCGTGAAAATCGACCCCGACCAAGCCACCCTCCAGGCGAGGTGGCATCGCCCCGACCGCGTCTTCTTTGCCAAAGGCGCGTGTCACATCCTCGCCGAGGTCTTCCTCCGCCGCCACGCCGAAGGTTTTCGCCCGGTCCTGATCTGGCCCGCCTCGGGCTTCCGTGGCTCCCACGTCTTCGTCACCGACGGCGCCACCGTCTTCGATTGGCACGGCTACTCCGCCTACGAGCCCTTCCTCACCCACGCCCTCGCCAAGCTCCGCCGCCAACAAGCCGGCTGGGCAGGGGAGTTGATCCCCATCGAGGGCTCTCCCGCCGGCAAAGCCTTCTGCACGCAATACAGCCACCGCCGCCCGGAACAGTTTTACGGAGACGTGATCACGCGGGCAGAGGCGTTTCTGGATCGGTTTAGGAACGCACCTTGGGGGGGGAGGCAGCGAGTGTAGTCGTGGAGTACTAGAACGGCGCCTATTCCGATAAGGATTAGGCCTGCCAAGCGTAGGGATTGTAAGCCAACCAGGATATTCAAATATAGATCCACCCATGCCCTATAGTCTGTGCACCTCAGAGTAAGCTCCGCGCCCAGGTCCAGAACTGCAATCGCGCAGCCAATTACGAGGAGAATATTTCCCCAGCGAGGTTGGCGCGCTATGGCCAATATGGCGAATGCAAGAACCGCCAGGTATATGATCACGGAAGCATAAGTTTCTATAATGGTAAAAAGCGCCATAATACGTCCGAATTGCTCAAGGTGACTGGACATGGATGAATTAGGTTGAGGAGAGTGATCCGGATGAAGCGAGAATCATCGGTAATGGAAGAAGTCGTTGGTTGGTCCGGCAATTGCGACGCATTTCTGTTCGCGCTTCGCACCGGAAATGGGTTTACTGGGAGTAGTTGGCGAATCAAACAAAAATGCCGTGAACGAGCCGGAAAAACCCTCCCTCGAGCAAAAGCTCGACGTCCTCGCGCGGGAATTGCGCGTCACCCGCTGGCTCGTGATCTTTCTCACGACCTGCGTGGGCACCATGCTCTTTCTCCCGCGCCTGGCGGCCAGCCTCACCGAGCGGAGCGCGGCGGTGTGGGATTATCTCGATGGCCACGGCGGCGGCCTGCTCTCCGCCGTCTTCGCCATTGCCCTTGTCATCGTGGTGGGTGGCTATGTGGTGAGCCGTACCGCCATCTCGGCCGATGAGATCGAAAAGGAAGCCCCGCCGCAGGTCCCACGGCCGCCCGCCGAATGAGGCAGATCCGCTTCACCACCACGTGGTGGGATGTGCTCCGGCTCTATCTGCGCGTCCAGCTGAGGCGGTGGCCCATCCACCTGCTCTATCTGGTGCTGCTGGTCATCATTGGTCTCTCGACCTATGCGGATGCCTCGGATGGCACCCCCCTTTGGGCTTACTTGACCGTTACCATCGTGTTGGGCCTGGGCTTTCTCCTCGGCCTCTATCTGATCTCGGCCTGCTTTACGGTCGTCATTCTCCTCATCCTGCACTTTCGCGGGGGCATCTTCTGCGAGCATGCCCTCACGCTCACCGAGGAACTGCTCATCGAGGAAACCTTCCTTTGCCGCACCGAGTACCGCTGGGATCAGATTTCCCGCCTCGTCAAAACCAAAGCCTACATCTTTGCCTACGTTGCGGGCCAAGGCTTCACCCGTTTCTTCCTTCGGAGAGTGCATCTCATCCCCCGCCGCGCCTTCGTCGATCAGGCCGAAATGGATGCCTTTTTTGAGGAACTGAAAGTGCTCAAGGCCTACTGAGGCTTGCCTGCGGCACCCTTGTCGCCCGCCAGGGGAATCGCCGGTGGCACCAGCCTGGGATTGAGGTAGACGACTTCGCCCTCCGATGAAGCGCTTCCCACCCACAGGTGAAACCTCGCGCAATCGGCGTCTTCCTTGACGGCAAAGTTTGCCCGGATTGATCAAAAAAGTGACCGTTTCCAGAGACCCCAAAGTGCCCTCCATCAGCGAGGAAGTCGGCCTGGTGCAGGTTTTCGATAGCCGCTTCACGCCGCCCATTCGTTACCAGGCCTTCCGCACTCTGCCCGACCGCCAGCTCGTTGAGACCTGGATCAAGGATCCCGACGCGCTGAATAAGCACAACGCCGAAGCCCAGTTCGCCGCCTCCATCGCAAAGCCGTGGTGGCAAAAGTAAGCCGAACCTTCAGGAGATTGGGGAGATGCTCCTTTACCGCTCTCTCAATAAAATCAATCGCAAGGCGATTCATTGTTTAAGCGAGCATTTCGCGCTGCCGGAGGCTAAAGATCCCAAGAATCCCCAGCCACTTGTAATCCCATTTTCCGCCCTTCCACCGACCCGAAACAGGCCCGAGAAATCACCGCGAGAAATGGCTCCGGCTCGGCTTAAAACCGGAGGCAGCCGAACCGCAGAAAATTGCGGCCACGCGACCTAGGTCGTAAATTGTCGAATTGATATTTAATATCGTAAGGCGATTATTATGAGCGCCCCGTCCAATTTCTAA
>FTCB01000641.1_pt1 | contig 47474 bp, 40 predicted proteins | sample 1639431 | NCBI WGS metagenome assembly FTCB01 (sample SAMEA3914864, study PRJEB12502) | metagenome | biome: forest; material: soil | place: USA | collected 2012-03-12 | depth 0.3 m
CGAGGGCGCGGGCGGCGGCCACGCACCGGACATCATGCGCGTGTGCGGCGAGATGAACGTGCTGCCGTCCTCCACGAATCCCACGCGCCCCTACACGGTGAACACCATCGCCGAGCATCTCGACATGCTCATGGTGTGCCATCATCTCGACTCGCGCATCCCCGAGGACGTCGCTTTCGCGGAGTCGCGCATCCGCCCGGAAACTATCGCCGCGGAGGACCTGCTGCACGACCTCGGCGCCATCTCCATCATGTCGAGCGATTCGCAGGCCATGGGCCGCCTCGGCGAAGTCATCACGCGTACCTGGCAAACCGCGCACAAAATGCGCGTGCAATTCGGTCCGTTGGAATCGCCGGTCCCCGCGCACTCCGTGGCCGATAATTTTCGCGCCCTCCGCTACGTGGCCAAATACACCATCAACCCCGCCATCGCTCACGGCATCGCGCACGAGGTGGGCAGCATCGAGCCCGGCAAACTCGCCGACCTCGTCGTGTGGAAGCCCGCATTTTTCGGCGTAAAGCCCGAGGTCGTGCTGAAAGGCGGCCTCATCGCCATGGCCAACATGGGCGACCCGAATGCCAGCATCCCCACGCCGCAGCCGATGTTCTACCGTCCGCAATTCGCCGCGCATGGCCGCGCCAAATTTTCCACCTGCGTCACCTTCGTCAGTGGCGCCGCGCTGGAAAATGGCTCCGTCGCCAAGCTCCATCTCGGCAAACGTCTCGTCCCCGTGCAAAACACGCGGCACGTGACGAAGAAGGATCTCGTGTGGAACGACGCCACACCGAAGATCGAAATCGATCCCGAAACCTACACCGTCCGGGCTGATGGCCGCATCCTCACCTGCGAACCCGCCAAGGTGCTGCCGATGGCGCAGCGGTACTTTTTGTTTTGAGCCCGGTCTTGCCAGCCCATCCGGTGAATATCATTTCGCAAGCGCTCGCCGCATGGAACGAGGATGCAGGGCGCATCCCACTCCCCGTCGATCGCCTCACCCTCGCCAAACGCCGCTGGCGCGGGACCGCTGAGGACGGCACGGAATTCGGTTTTGATCTCACCGCTCCGCTGGCGAATGGCGCGGTGTTTCACGCCACGGACACCGCCATCTACGTCCTCGCGCAAAAGCCCGAGCCCGTGCTGGAGGTCGCCCTCATCCCGCGCCCGGCTCCCGTGGCTCGATTGGGCTGGGCCGTCGGCAATCTGCACTTTCCCATTGAGGTGACCGACGAAGTAATCCGTGTCCCTGACGATCCCGCCTTGCGGCAGCTTTTCGAGCGGGAGAAGATCCCCTTCGTCGCCTGCGAACGCGTGTTCGTGCCTTTCGCCAAGGCCCACCGCCATGACTCCTGATCTCACCTGGCTGCCGGTGCTTTTACAGACGAGCGATGCGCTCTTTCCCACCGGTGCCTATGCTCACTCGCTGGGCTTTGAGGAATTCGCGCGCGTGGCTGGCGTGCGCGATGAGGCGGCGCTCCGCGCCTTTGTGGAAGAGCATTTGTTGCCGGCCCTGCAGTGCCAGGAACTGCCATATCTGCGCTTCGCCTACGACGCGGCGATGAATGCGGGGCTTTGCGAAATCGACTGCGAGATCTCTGCGTGGAAACTCCCACGCGAGGCGCGCGAGGCGAGCACCCAAATCGGCCGGCGGCGGCTGGCTGCACTGCGTGCCGTCAACGAGCAGAACGCCTACCTCGAATTTGCCGAAGCCGTCGCGCGCGGCGAGGCGCACGGGAATCATCTCGCCGTCGCCGCATTGCAGGCGCGCGCGGAGAATTTTCCGCTGCGCGCGGCGCTGGCGGCCTGGCTGTATCAATCCATTTCCGGCGTATGCAGCGCGGCTTTGAAAATCATCCGCATCGGCCAGGAAGGCTGCCAGCGCGTGCTGCGGCAAGCACTGGCAGACGCGGAGGCCATCGTGTGCGGCTCGCTGGAGATCGCGCGTGACGATGCCGGATGGATGGATCCCCTACTCGAAATCGCCGCCATGCGGCATGAATTCGCCGAGGAGCGGCTCTTTATTTCCTGACCATGAAAACACGACCAGCACGCCTTGGCATTGGAGGCCCCGTGGGCTCGGGCAAAACGATGTGCGTCCTGCGCCTCTGCCAATGGCTGCGCGACGAGATCTCGATGGCCGTGGTGACGAACGACATCTACACCCGCGAAGACGCCGAATTTCTCACCCGCAACGAGGCGCTCCCCGCGGATCGCATCCTCGGCGTGGAGACCGGCGGTTGTCCGCACACGGCCATTCGCGACGACACCTCGATGAACGTCGCCGCCATCGAGGAACTCGAGCGCCGCCATCCGGACGTGCGGCTCGTGCTGGTGGAAAGCGGTGGCGACAACCTTTCCGCCACTTTCTCACCGGAGCTGGTGGACGCTTTCCTCTACGTGATCGACGTGGCCCAGGGAGACAAAATTCCCCGCAAGGGTGGCCCCGCTATTCGCCACAGCGATTTGCTGGTGATCAATAAAATCGAACTCGCGACGTACGTCGGCGCGGATCTCGGCGTGATGGCGCGCGACGCCAAGCTGATGCGCGGTGAGCGCCCGTTTATTTTCACCGACCTGCGCTCGGAAAAAGGGAAGGACGAATTGCTCGCCTGGCTCCGGCGGGAGCTGCTCTGGAGCTGATCGCCGCCATGCAGGGCCATCTCGATCTGCTGGCGGTGAGGAGCGAAAACGGCGCCACGGTGCTTCGCCGCCAATCGTTCGCGCCGCCGCTGCACATCAGCAAACCGCACCACGACGCGGGCTGGCTGGTGGTGAATCTCGCGAGCCCCACGCCCGGCCTCTTCGCCGGTGATCGCATCGAGGCGCGCGTGGAAGTGGAGTCCGGCGCGCGCTTGCTCATTACGGCGCCGAGCGCGAATCGCATCCACACCATGTCCGCCGGGCACGCCGAGCTGAACCAAACCTTCCGTGTCGCCACCGGGGGCGTGCTCGACGTGTGGCCGGAATATTTGCTGCCGCAAAAGGATTCCCGCTATCGCCAGCGCACCCGCCTCGACGTGGAGCCCGGCGGAGCGCTGCTCTGGACCGAGAGCGTGGCTCCGGGCCGCACCGCGCGGGGTGAAGCCTTCGCCTTCGCCGAGTTGCGTCTCGCCACGGATGTTTTTCTCGGCACCACCCATCTCGTCCGTGAGCGCTACGCCCTCACGCCCGGCAGCCGCGCGGTGGCCGCATTGCAGCGAAAGTTTCCGGAGGCCTATTACGCCAGTGTGATCAGCGTGGCCGCAGACGCAAAGGCCGAGGAGTTTGATTTCTCCGCAATCCAAGCGCTGCAGAATGCCGGAGAGACGTGGGTCGGAGCGACCCGGCTGGGCGCCTCGGCCATCGCCACAAAGATCGTCGCCGCGAACAGCCCCGCGCTGCGCCACGCGCTGGCCTGCGTGAGAGATACTCTGTTCCGCTGGCTGAAACTCCCACCCGCCTCGCTGCGCCGAGTGACCGGAGCGCCAGTATTGCTCTGAACCCAGCAGCCCCCTTATCCACGCCGCTGTTTTTCGGCCTGCAATTCCAGGAATTCGACAGGGACGTGCTCGGTAAGCCAGACACCATTTTCCGAACGAAAGAAAGCGTGACCGGCCGCCTGCATGCGAACGGCATTCACGATGAACAACGCCGGCTGGCCATGGCGCTGTCCGACTTTCAACGCAGTATCGCGATCGGCGGAAAGATGGACGTGCTGTCGTTCTCCCTTGATGAGCCCTTCGGCGAGGATGGAGCTTACGAAACGCGTCGCCGTCCCGTGGTAAAGCTGCTCGGGCGGAGTCTGCGGCGCGTAACCGAGTTCCACCTCCACAGAATGGCCCTGGCTGGCGCGGATGCGCCGGCCGTCGTCGCTGAAAGCAAAGCGCTTCTTCTCATTGGTCGCCACCACTTCCTCGAGTTCGGCGCGCGTGATGGCGTGGCCATGGTGCCGGAGCGCCGTCAATAGCGCGTCTACTTCGGCCCAGCCGGCCGCATCGAGCGTGAGCCCAATGCGCTCGGGTTCGTGGCGCAGGACGAGGCTGAGGAACTTGCTCGTCTTGGTTCGTTGTTTCTCATTCATAACTTTTCAAAAGGGAGGGTATCCGGGTGGCTTCGGCGGTGCTCAGAGCTCAAAATGAAAGCCGCGCTTTTTCAGCGCCGCATATTTCTTCGCATCGAAGCGAAAGAGCTGCGCGGGACGATGCGCACCGGCGCTGGTGCGTTCCTTCAGCGGGAGGAGGAGATGCATCGCGAGGAGTTTTTTGCGGAAATTCCGTTTATCGAGCGGCATCTGCAGCACCGCCTCGTAGAGGTGCTGGAGTTGCGAGAGCGTAAATTTTCCCGGCAGCAATTCGAAGCCGATGGGCTCGTAGCGCACCTTGCTGCGCAGCCGCAGGAGCGCAGTCTCCAGCACCTCCGCGTGATCGAACGCCAGCGGCGGCAGCGCCGATACGGGAAACCACGCCGCTTCACTCGCATCCGTGGCGCCGGTGGCCGGATGCTCCGCGAGCGCGACCAGCGCATAGTAGGCCACCGTGACCACCCGCTCGCGCGGATCGCGTTCAATGGAGCCAAACGTGTAGAGCTGCTCCAGAAACACCCCATGCAGATTCGTCTCCTCCGCCAACTCCCGGCGCGCAGCTGCATCGATGGTTTCCTCCACGCGGACGAATCCCCCCGGCAGCGCCCACTTGCCCTTGAACGGTGCGAGCCCGCGCTTGATGAGCAGGATTTTCAATTCGCCGGCATCGAAACCGAAGACGACGCAGTCGACGGTGAGCGCAGCACGGGGATATTCGTAAGTGTGGGGCATTGGGGGTTAATTGCTGGTTTTTCGAGCTTTGCTTGCGGATGCCAGGACTGCATCGCTCTGAATGATCTCCACGCCCGCTACGCGCATCTCCTCGATGGCACGATCCGCGTCGCCGGGGTGGAGGTTCACGCCGCGGCAGGCGTCGGTGAGCAGGTGGGTGCGGAATCCGAATTGCACCGCGTCGAGCGCGGTGAATTTCACGCAGTAATCGGTGGCGAGGCCGGCGACATAGACATCGGTGACGCCCTGGGTTTGCAGGTAGGCGCCGAGGCCGGTGGCGTGGCGGTGGCCGTTGTCGAAAAAGCCGCTGTAGCTGTCGACGGCGGGATCGGTGCCTTTTTGAAAGACGCGGGCCCAGGTGGCACGCTGGAGCCCGGGTGCGAAGTCCGCGCCGGTGGTATTCTGCACGCAGTGCACCGGCCAGAGGGTTTGGGAAAGACTATGCAGATTGATTTCCTGGCCTGGTTGATGGCCCGGGTGATTCGCCGCAAAGCTCCCGTGATTCGCCGGATGCCAATCCTGCGTGGCGACCACGAGATCGAAGTGCGGCTGGAGGCGATTGACCACGGGGAGAATCCGATCGCCCTCCGGCACGGCAAGGGCGCCTCCCGGGAGGAAGTCATTCTGGATGTCGACGAGGATCAGTGCGGTCATAGAAGATAGATAGTGTAATAAACACACTAAGCAAGGAGATTTGAAAATTTCCGAGTGTGACTGTCCTTTAAGTCCCTTGCGTTCCTCAGGTCCTTTCCAAGATCCAAGGGAGCCCAAGGGATGAATGGGATCATCGGCCGCTAAACACGTGCTTCCTGCACGAGGTGGGTCTTGAGATCGTGCAGGTCGGGAGAGAGTCCCACGGGGTACTCGTGCGGGTTCAGGAAGCGCTTGCGGGTTTCGTGCAGGCTGGCGAGCTGCGTTTTGGTGCGCTCACGGATGGTGTCGATGGCCGGCGATTGGTACACCACCCGGCCGTGGTGGATGATTGGGACGAGCAGATCCTCGCTGTCCGCGTTGGCGGGAATATTTTTGCGCCGCGTGGAGTCCTGGCGATCGACGATGGTACGGCCCGGGTCGGGCGGGCCGTCGAGATTGAAGATCATGTCGCCGATGAATTCGCCGTCGCGGCGAAAGCGGCGCACTTGCTGGATGCCAGGCGTGGAGATTTTGGCGGTTTGCTCGGAGAGTTTCACCTTGTGGTGCCAGCGCCCGCTGGGATCGCGCACGGCGGCGAGCTTGTAGATGCCGCCCAGCGCGGACTGGTCCCCGCCGGTGACGAGCTTCGTGCCCACGCCCCACGTGTTGATGCGCGCGCCTTGCTGCTTGAGGCTGGCGATAGTGGCCTCGTCGAGATCATTGCTCGCGACGATCGCCGCCTTGGGAAAGCCTGCCGCATCGAGCAGCCGGCGCGCCTCGATGCTCAGCCAGGCGAGGTCGCCGGAATCGAGCCGGATCCCGCCGAGTTCGAATCCGCGATCGCGCAAGACGCGCCCGGCTTCGATGGCGTGTTGCACGCCGTCCAGGGTGTCGTAGGTGTCGACGAGAAAGATGGCGTTGTTCGGCAGGGCCCGGGCATAGGCGGCGAAAGCATCACGCTCGGAATCGAACGCCATCACCCAGCTGTGTGCGTGCGTGCCGCGAACCGGGATGCCGAAAAGCTGCCCGGCGAGCACATTCGAAGTGGCGGCGCAGCCGCCGATGTACGCCGCTCGGCTGGCTGTGAGCCCGCCATCCGGCCCCTGCGCGCGGCGCAGGCCAAATTCAATCACCGGATCGCCCTGCGCCGCCAGACACACACGCGCGGCCTTGGTCGCCACCAGCGTCTGGTAGTTCACGAAATTCAGCAGCGCCGTCTCGATGAGCTGGCATTGCAACAGCGGCCCCTGCACGCGCAGCAGCGGCTCCTGTGGAAAGACGGGCGTGCCCTCGGGGACGGCGTCGAGCGAGCCCATCCAGCGCAGGGTGCGCAGGTAATCGAGAAAGCCGGGCTCGAACAATGGGCGCCGGTCATTCCCCGCGAGCATGCCGAGGTAGCTGAGCTCGTCGTCGGTAAAGGCAAAGTCGCGCAGATACGCGACGACATCCGCGAGGCCGCAGGCGATGGCGAAGCCGCCGGCAAAGGGCTGCTTGCGGTAAAAGAGATGGAAGACCGCCTCGCTCTGGTGCGTCCCGGTTTTCCAGTAACCGTAGGCCATGGTGAGCTGGTAGAGGTCGGTCAACAGGGGCGAGAAACGCCGCGTGGTTTGCATTTTGTTAGTGTGATTATGACACGAAGTGTGTCGCTGTAAACCACGGCGCTCTCCTGCTGTAGGCTGAAGAGCCCCATGGATTTCCAGGGCCTAGGGCCGCATACCCTGTGCCGGAAAGCCCGCCGGGGCGCAAATCTCTTCCTTGCATCCCGCCCGGCGCCAGACCAAATTTGAGGGCTTTTCTTCTGGAGCGTCATGAATCGAATTGTCGGGATCGAAACCGAGTATGGGTGCCTGGCCGCGCGCGAAGGCGGGCGGACGGTGGAGTCTTGGCCCGCGCGGGTGAAGAATCACATTTTCAAAAAGGGCCGCGCCGGGATGCTGGATCACCATTATCGCGACTACGAGGAGCCGCCGGGCAATGGCGGCTTTTTGCTGAACGGTGGCCGCATTTACCTCGATATGGGGCATCTCGAATACGCCACGCCCGAGTGCCGCTCGGTGCGCGATCTCGTGGCCTACGACATCGCCGGCGACACCATGGTGCAGGCCGCGCTGGACGCCATGGGCGTGGAGGAGGACGTGGCCTTTCTCAAAAACAACATCGACCACCACACCGGCGCGACCTTTGGGTGCCACGAGAATTATCTCATGCACCGCGAGACGCCGTTTACGAATGAAGCGGTGGGCGGACTGCTGAGCTTTCTCGCGACGCGACAGATTTTCACGGGTGCCGGCCGCGTGGGGCAGGCCTCGCCGCAGGCTTTCGAGGTGGCGCCGCTGGGGCCGTACGACAAAGTCGATTTCCAAATCAGCCAGCGCGCGGATCACATCGTGAACGACATCTACCAGTGGGTGCAGTTCAACCGCGCGATCATCAATGCGCGCGACGAACCCCTGGCGGACTATCGCAAGTACCGGCGGCTGCACTTGCTCATCGGCGATTCCAACATGTCGCCCTACGCCACCGCGATGAAGGTGGGCACCACGCATCTCGTGCTTTGCCTGCTGGAGGAAAACCGGCTGCCCACGCGCGTGCTGCTGCAGGACGCCGTGATGGCCACGCGCGTGGTCTCGCACGCGGGCCGCTCGGACGCGCTGGTGCAGCTCGACGACGGGCGCGATGAAACCGCGCTGGGCATCCAGGAAAAATTCCTCGCCGCCGCGACGGAATGTCTGGCCGGGCGCGATGAGGAGACGGAATGGATTTTGGAACAATGGGCCTGGCTGCTCGACACGCTGCGGCGCGGCGACCACGAGGCGCTGCTGGGGGCGGTGGATTGGATCTCGAAGAAGTGGCTGCTGGAAACGTTCCGCGCCGAGCAAGGCCTGAGCTGGGATGATCCGTGGCTGGAAAGCCTGGACCTCGAATACCACAACCTGAATCCCTCGCGCGGGCTCTTCTATGCGGTGCCGACGAGCGAGGAGATTACGCAGTTCAACCTCACGAACCGCCGCGAGAGCGCGCTGCGCGAGCCGCCGCGCGACACGCGCGCGTGGGGCCGAGGCCTGGCCATCGAGCGCTTTTTGGAAACGCGGCAGCCGGGCGTGGTCAATTGGGATTCGTTGGCGATTGGTCAGCAGCATGCGTTGCCGATGGGGAATCCGTTTGAGACGTACGAGAAGGAAGTGCGGGGGTTGTTGGAGAAGGGGTAGGCGAGGTTTTCAACCTCGCATGATCGCCTCCGTTTCCAACGGTAGCCCTGCGAGGTTGAAAACCTCGCCTACTGTTTACCCAGTTCGCTCAGGTAGCGGAAGAGGTCGCGTTGATCGGCGCGGGGGAGTTTGTCGAGGAGGCCGGTGGGCATGAGGGAGCCGAGGGTTTTTTCGCCGGCGACTTCGGATTTTTTCAGGTGCACCTCGCGCTGGGTGGCCGCGTCGAGAATGGAGACTTCGCCGGGGTTGGCGGGGCGGCGGAAGCCGGTGAAGGTGCGGCCATCGGTGGTGCGAATTTCCAGGGTCTCGAAGCCTTCCTTGATTTCACGCTGCGGTTCCAGCACGGCGCCGATGATGAAATCGATTGGCTGCGCGCTGCCGACGTTGGTGAGGTCGGGGCCGATCTGGCCGCCTTCGTTGCCGATGCGATGGCAGGCCGTGCAGGCGAGTTCCGCGCGGCGGAAGATGTCGTGGCCGCGCTTGGCGTCGCCTTGCGTCCGCGTCTCGGCAGCCAGCGCGGCGATCGATTCGGGCGTGGTGTGGCCGGAGCCGAGTGGCTGCTTCACGGCATCGGCGACCATGGCGGCGAGTTTGGGATCGGCCTTGGTCGCGACATTTGCCTCAGGCTTCGCCAGGATGTTGAGCAGGCCGCGCAGCTCGGGGTCGTTCTGCACGGCGTTGGCCAGGACCTCGGGGGCCGCGTCGCGCAAACGCGATAGCACTTGCTCGCGGGCGTAGAGAATGTAGGCGTCATCGCGTTTCGGGCCGTCCGCATTGAGCCAGGACAGGCCCCGCGCCACGGCGGGCGCGCCTTTGGCGATGGCATTTCCGGCGGCGACAAAGGCGGCCAGCCGAACGCGAAGATTTTCGCGATCCGATAGTTCGGTCAGAGAGGCGTGTTGGCTTTCCAAACGCGGCGCGGAGTCGGCGGGATTGTTGGCGCGGAATTGATCGATCCGGGTGGCCCAGGAAACCAAGACCTCGGCGGCATAGGCCTGCAAGCGCGGTTCCTTCGCGTGGGTCACGACGCGCAGCAATTCTTCGTCGGGCGCGTCCTGCCACTGGTGCACGCAAAGCGCATCGAACCACGCGCGATCGGTCCCCTTGGCCTTGGCCCACTGATACACGGCGGGGATCGCCTTTTCCGCCAGCATCGTCCCGAGCAATCGTCGGGCATGCTCGCGCACGAAACGCTCGTCGGATTCCAAACCGGCGAGGATGTCGGTGACTGGCGCCTCGTAGCCCTTTTTCAAAAACTCCGGCGGCTTGACGAGCGGGCGATCTTTCGCGGTCACGCGCCAGATGCGGCCATGGACTTTGTCGCGGTCAGGGTGGCGGAAGCTGGCCTGGTAGTGGCCGATGATCGGGTTGTACCAGTCGATGAGGTAGAGCGAGCCGTCGGGCGCGAACTCGGCGCCCATGGGACGGAAGCTGCCGTGCGTGCTGGTGATGAGTGGCTCGCTGTCGCGCGCGGTCCAACTGGAGCCGTTGGGCGTGAGGCGGAGCGTCCACACGGCGTTGTTGATGTAGCCGGGCACGATGAGCGCGCCCTGCCAGTCGGGCGGGAAATGTGCGGTGCCGACGAAAGCGGGGTTGCTGCACTTGCGTCCGCGGGCGTTCTCCCAAATCGATGGCGGGCGCTTGGCCACGCCGCCGACGAAGGCCGAGGGCAGCGCGTCGAAGAGGCCGCCATTGTTGCCGGCTTGGACGAAGAGCGCGCCCCAATCGTCCCACACAAACCCCCAGGGATTTTGCGGATCGGCCGGCCCGCCCCAATACGCCTCGAGATGCTGGCGCTTCGGCTGAAAGCGATAGTAGCCCGCTTCGTCGAGCTTGACGATCCCCTCGGGCGTTTCCACGCGCGCGAAGCCGTGCAAGCCTTGCGACATGAGCAACTCGCCGCCGGGGCTCCAGCGAAAGCTGTTGATGTTTTGATGATTGTCGCCGGTGCCGAAGCCGCGGAGGACGATTTCCTTTTTGTCCGCCTTGCCGTCGCCGTCCTCATCGCGCAGGTGCCAGAGCTTCGTGCCCTCGCTGACCCAGCAGCCGCGCGCATCGGGGTCCACTTCGAGTCCGGTGGGAATGAGCAGGCCGTCGGCAAACGTGGTGACTTTGTCCGCCTTGCCGTCGCCATCGGTGTCCTCGACGATCTTCACGTAATCGTTCGGGACCTCGCCGGGCTGAATCTGCGGATAGGTGGTGCTGCCGATGACCCACAGACGGCCGAGGCGATCGAAGCGCTCGGCGATGGGTTTGATGATGCCGTCTTTTTCGGAAGCGAAGAGAGAGACTTGGAAACCGGGGGCGACTTTGAAGGAGGCGAGTTCGGCGGCGGGGTCGTCGTGGTTGGGTTCCTGGGCGAAGGCGAGGGTGGTGGAAGTGAGCAAAACCGCAGCCAGTGCGAAAAGTCGGGGCGCAGTCTGGAGTGCGGTGGCTTGCCACCGCTTTGCGGAAGGCGCAGCTTGCTGCGCGCGGCGGGGAAAACCCTCCTCTTGCGGGATGGAATCGAATTGGGGATCGGACGATAAGCCCACCGCACGCGGCAAGCCGCGCCGGGCCACAGAGCGGTGCCAAGGCACCGCATTGCCAGGCGCCGCCGCGCCTGCCCTACGGGTGCGCCTGTCGGCGCAGCTATCTCGCTCCGCTCGATTCCAGACTGCGCCCCGCGGTTCGGGAGAGAGAATGAGATTTGGCGGATTCATTTTACGTTCAGCTTGGCGGCGGCGTTCCAGATTTCCTGTTCCTTGGCGTCGATGAGCGGGACGAATTTTTCCATCTCGTCGGGGAACCAGCGTTTGCTCGGGTCGCGGTAGTCGCGGCTGCTGGGCTGGTTGGTGCGGTCGCCGGCGAGGAAGGCCCAGTTTTGCGGGCGGGTGTATTCGAACCAGAGGCGGTTTTTGGCGAGGATGAGCTGCCGGAGCGCTTCGCGATCCGGGTGGTTTTTGATGGCGCCGGTGTCGTCGTATTCTTCGCCGTCGGGATCGGGCGCGACGTCGATTTCCGGCAGGGCTTCGTGGAGATACATCAGACGGCTCACGTGGCCGGAAGTGCCCGCATGCACGCCGTCGCGCGTGTTGAGGGTGGATGGCCACTCGGGGGAGAAGTCGCTGTCCACATGGGCTCCCCTGGCAAGGAGTTCTTCTTTCGAGAGGAGCGTTCCGACGAAGGGAAAGCCGTGATCCTTGGCGAGGGCTTTCACGGCTTGTTTGTAGGCTTCCAGGCTGGGATTCGGCGCGGGCACGGGAAACGTGCGATGGGGCGAGGTTTCCTCGGGCCGCTCTTCGGTGGAACGCGCTTTTTCAAAATAGGTCGGGGCCATGAGGATAAGCCGCCGCTTTCCCTCACCACGGAGCCGCGCGATGAGTTTTTCGTACGCGGCGGTGAACTCGGCCACTTTCTCTTTTCCCGCGAGGCTTTCCATCTGGCCGAATTGGCAAATGACCACCGTGGCCCCCGCCTTGGCCAGCTGCGTCTCGAGAGTGGGGTAGTTGAGATCGCGGTGTTGTTCGAAGACGGTGTCGCCCTCCCACGCGAGGCTGCGCACTTTCAAATGATGGTTTGGCAGGTTGGAGTGCAGCCACATCTCCAGGAGGCCGAGTTCGTTGGCCACCACCATGTCCTCGCCGCCGATGAGGGCGATGACGTCGTTGGGCTTTAAAAAGGGCCCGGCCTCGGCGGCGCGCAGCGGCGGCAGCGCGAGGGCGAGGGCCAGGATCAGGAGGGCGAGGAGGCGCATGACGGGAGTGGTTGTTGCGGGTGGAAAGACGCGGGGCGAGGGGAAATTAGAAAGCGGATTTTAGCGGTTGGGAGGAGTTTGGGTTTTCAGAGGTACAGACCGCTTTTTGCCGACTATTTTTCGTGTTTTTCGAGAGGGGTCATGAAGGTGTGTGGGGGTGGAGCTTTCCTTGGGGCGCCGCTGCTTGGAACATGGTGGATATTAGCGGAGTTGGAGGTGCGATGGAAGCTTGGAATAGGCCTCATAGGGCCGGTAAGCCTGATAGGCCCAATGTTTCGTTTACCGGAAAATATTTCGGTATTTTGTACACTTTCGGATTTGCCCTTTGACAAATCCCGATACTCTCGAGGGCATGGCTGACACCGAATTGAAAACGACGCCGCTGCACGCGGAGCATGTGCGACTGGGAGCGAAGATGATCGGGTTTGGCGGGTGGGATATGCCGGTGCAGTACACGAGCATCATGGACGAGCATCAGGCGGTGCGCGGGGCGCTGGGAGTGTTTGATATTTCGCATATGGGACAGTTTTTCGCGCATGGTGCCGAGGCGGCGGAATGGCTAAACCGGATGCTCACGAACAATGTGGGGAAGCTCGCGGAGGGGGAGGGGCAGTACACGCTGTTGCTCAATGAAAAGGGCGGGGTGATCGATGATCTGATCATTTACCGTATTGGCCGTGTGGACTGGCTGCTGGTGGTGAATGCGGCGAAGATCGAGGAGGATTATGCGTGGCTTTCGGCGCGGGTGCCGGAGGAGGTGTCGCTGCACAATCGCAGCTCGGAATGGGCCGGGCTGGCGGTGCAGGGGCCACGGGCGCAGGAGTGGTTCCACGCGTGGGCGGGCGGGGTGAGCACTTCGCCGAAGCGCAACCACATCGCGCGGCTGGATGTGGGCAATGTGCCGGTCTACGTGGCGCGCACGGGCTACACGGGTGAGGACGGCTTTGAGCTGTTCTGCCAGGTGGAGCATGCGGTGAAGCTGTTCAACGATGTGCTGAGCTCGGGCGCCCCATTTGGGCTGAAACCCTGCGGGCTCGGGGCGCGCGACACGCTGCGCCTGGAGATGTGCTATCCGCTTAATGGCAACGACCTCTCGCCGGAGCACACGCCCATCGAGGCCGGGCTCGGCTTTTTCGTGGACCTGACCAAGCCGGAATTCACGGGCCGTGCGGTGCTGGCGGAGCAAAAGGCGAATGGGCCGGCGCGCCGGCTGACGGCGTTCAAGATGGTCGGCGCCACGCCGCCGCCGCGGAGCCATTATCCGGTATGGAAGGGCGGGCAGCAAATCGGCGAGACGTGCAGCGGCGGACTTTCGCCCACGCTGAAATGCGGCATCGGGCTCGCGTATCTGCCGCCGGAGCTGGCGAAGCCGGGGACGGAACTCGAAATCGATATCCGCGGCCGGAAATTTCCGGCGGTGGTGGAGAAGAAACCGCTTCACCGTGTGGGATGAATGCTTTTTTTGGTCCACGAAATTCACGAAAAACACGAAAACCTTCTACTTTCGTGCTTTTCGTGAATTTCGTGGACCAAAAGAAATGTGCTCCCAAGCGAGAGCAGGAGCGGCTCGACCTGAACTCGTCGATGATCAAGACAAAGAGGAAGAGCTTTGAATTCGTAGATTTTCCTGTTTTTCGTGGACCCACTTTAGCGCCCAACTTTTTGCAATATGAACGTTCCAGACGATCTCCGTTACGCCAACTCGCACGAATGGCTCCGCGCCGATGGCACCGTCGGCATCACCGACCACGCGCAGCATGAACTCACCGACGTGGTCTTTGTGGACCTGCCCAGCGTGGGCCGGGAGGTGAAAGCCGGCGACGTGGTATGCGTGGTGGAAAGCGTGAAGGCGGCTTCGGATATTTATGCGCCCGCATCCGGCAAAGTGGTGGCGGTGAATGATGCCGTGAGCAAGGAGCCGGCGCTGGTAAATACGGACCCGTACGGCCAGGGCTGGCTTTTCAAGCTGGAGCTCTCGGCACCCGCGGAGCGGGAGGCGCTGAAGGATGCGGCGGCGTATCAGGCGCATATTGGGGGGTAGGGCGGCTATCTTATAACAGGGACCATACCGAAGCGCGGAGCGGTCCTGGGAGCGCCGCCGTTTCGGCGGCTTCGTGAGCCAAGCGCGAAGCGCCAACTCGCTACGGGGTACGCGGGGCTTTGAAATTCGAAAGGATCTATGATCTGGCGCTACACGCTTGGTTTGAGGAGGCCGGCTGAAAGCCGGCGCTCCCAGGACCGGCCCGCGCTTTGTTTGCGCATTTGGGTTGGAGCGCTGCCCTAGCCAGCGGCGAGCCGCCCTTACCTTTGCGCTTGCGCTCGCGGGGCGCGAGCGGTGGTCTCTGCGCGCCATGCTGAAGTTTCTCCTCGCCTCCCTTTCGCTGCTCGCAGCTCCCGTCTTTATTTTTGCGGAGGAGGCGCCGAAGCTGCCGGAGCCGCTCTACGAGACGCATGCGCAGCATGATCCGAATGGCATCGGGAAATTTTTCCTGGGGCGCGAGATTGCGCATGTGATGGGGCATCAGGCGGCGGGGTGGCTGGAGCGGCCGGAGCGCGAGGAGGAGGAGCGCACGGACCTCGCGGTGAAGGCGCTCGATCTGCAGCCGGGGGAAGCAGCGGCGGATATCGGGTGCGGGACGGGGTACTATGCGGGGCGAATGGCGAAGATCGTGGGGGAGAAGGGGACTATCTACGGCGTGGATATTCAGCAGGAGATGCTCGATTTGCTGAACAAGCAGATGGGGCTGCGGGGCATCAAGAACGTGAAGGCGGTGCTCGGTACGGAGCAGGACCCAAAGCTGCCGCCGGAGAGTTGCGATCTGATGCTGCTCGTGGACGTGTACCACGAGTTCGATTTTCCGTATGAGATGGTGCGGGCGATGATTCCGGCGCTGAAAAAGGGCGGACGGCTGGTGTTTATCGAGTTCCGCAAGGAGGACCCGAAGGTGCAAATCAAGGAAGTGCACAAGATGTCGGAGGAGCAGGTGAAAAAGGAGATGGCGCTGCACCCGGAACTGAAGTGGTCGGAGACGAAGGAAGTGCTGCCGCAGCAGCATATCATTATTTTTAAGCGGAAGTAGCAGAGGATGCCTGGTATTGTTTGGTCGCTGCAGAAGCAGCCCGGAGGGCTGCGGGATCGTAGCCGGGGTAAAGCGAGCGCAGCGAGCGATACCCCCGGATCGCCCACCTGAGCGAGTGCGCCCCGGGTGGGGCGCGGGAGCCGTGTGCTGCCAGCAAATTCGTATCGCTCCGGCACCCATCTGGGGTGCGCCGCGCTTTTCAATCGGATCCGGGGGTGCCGCTCGCCTTCGGCTCGCTTTATCCCCGGCTACAGTCCGGCAGCCCTCCGGGCTGACTAAACACCAAGCGCCTGGAAGGCGCTTCTACGAGCTACAGCTTCACGGCGAAGTCGTCGCCTTCCACGACGCTTTCGGCGAAAGCCACCACCAGGTCCACGGTGCGCTGGATGTCGCGGAGGTCGCACATTTCCACGACGCTGTGCATGTAGCGGAGCGGGAAACTGATGAGGGCGCTGGGGATGCCGTCGCGGGTGTTGAAGATGACGTCGGTATCGGTGCCGCTGTAGCGGCTGCTGCTTTCGTGCTGGAGCGCGATGCCGTGGCGCTCGGCGACTTCCATGATGCGGCGGATCACTTGCGGGTGATTGCAGGTGCCGTGGGTGATGCTCGGGCCTCCGCCGAGTTTCACTTCGCCGTGGATGGAGTGGTCAATGCCGGGGGTGTCGGTGGCGTGGGTGACGTCGAGCACGATGGCGACGTCGGGGTTCAGGCGGTGCGCGATCATGCGGGCGCCGTGGCCGCCGATTTCCTCCTGCACGGCATTCACGACGGTGACGGTGCTGCGGAGTTTTTTGCGGCTCTTGGCGAGGCGCGCGAGCACTTGCGTGAGGATGAAGCCGCCGAGGCGGTTATCGAGCGCGCGGCCCACCACGCGGCCATCGCCGAATTCTTCCGCGGCGTCGGCATACACGGCGGGATGGCCCACGCGGAGGCCGAGCTTTTTCACGTCGGCCTCGCTGGAAGCGCCGACGTCCACGTAGAGCTCGTGGATTTTCGGGGCTTTTTCGTCGGCGAGACTGTCTTTGCGCAAATGGATCGCGGTGTTGCCGATGATGCCCCGGACGATGCCTTTGTCGCCGAGGAGATCGAGCCGGCGGCCACGCGCGGTGGCGGTGTCGCTGCCGCCCACGCGGTCCACGCGGAGCCAGCCTTCCTTGGTGACATGCTTCACAATGAAGCCGATTTCGTCGGCATGGGCTTCGATCATGATGCGGCGCGGCTTCTTGGCGACGCCATCGATGGTGGCCCAGGCATTGCCGTAAGCATCATTCTCCACGCGGTCGGCAAACTGGCCCGCATACTTGGCCCACAGGCGCTGACCGGCGATTTCGAAACCGGTGGGGCTCGGCGTGCGAAGGAGATCGAAGAGGAAGTGCTTGGCTGCTTTGTCCATGCGCATGAAGTGCGCGAGGCGGGGAAGATTGCAAAGCGGAAAGTACGGATGAGGGAAAGGGACCTGAGAGACGCAAGGGACCCAAAGGGCGGGGCGCTATTTGGAGTGCGGTGGCAGAGCGCAGCGGCGACACCGCCTTTGGGCGGGTACTCTTTGCGGGAGGTGTGATCTGCACAGTGGCTGCTGAAGGATGGTTATTCCTAGAGGTGTGCCCGGTGCAAAAGGCGGTGTCGCCGCTGCGCTCTGCCACCGCACTCCAAGTGCGCGCTTGCCGTAGTGTCCAGGAGCTGCCAATCGGCAACGGTATGCGCTTTTTTCTCCTCACGCTTTGTTTGGCGGCTTCGGCTTGGGCGGCGAAGATTGAACTGGTGGCCGGCGGCGGGACGAAGGACGCGGATGCGCCGGCGACGGAGTGCAAGCTGCGCGAGCCGTTTGCGGTGGAGTTTGCGCCGGGGGGCGAAATGATCATCGCGGAGATGGTGACGGGGAATCGGGTGCTGCGGGTCGACAAGGAGGGGAAGCTCACGCTGCTCGCGGGGAAGGGCGTGAAAGGATTTGCGGGCGATGGCGGACCGGCAGCGGAGGCGGAGTTCAACGGGATCCACAACTGCGCGGTGACGCCGGAGGGCATGGTGTATTTTGCGGACGCTTGGAACTACCGCATCCGCAAGCTGGATCTAAAGACGGGGCAGATCAGCACGTTTGCGGGGGTGGGCACGAAGGGCTTCGGCGGCGATGGCGGGCCGGCGGCGCAGGCGAGTTTTGGCACGGTGATCCAGGTGGCGCTGTCGCCGGATGCGAAGTTTCTCTACGTGGCGGATATCGATAACAAACGCGTGCGCTGCATCGCGCTGGCGACGGGCATCGTGGAGACGGTCGCGGGCACCGGCAAAGGTGGCAAGCCGGAGGACGGCGCCGTGGCGAAAGAGGCGCCGCTTTCCGATCCGCGCGCCGTGGCGGTGGCGGCGGATGGTTCCTTTTACGTGCTCGAGCGCGGTGGGCATGCGCTGCGGTTGGTCGATGCGGAGGGGAAAATTCGCACGGTGGCCGGAACGGGCAAACCCGGCCTGGGCGGCGATGGCGGACCGGCCTTGCAGGCGATGCTGAATGGCCCGAAGCACCTGTGCCTCGACCGCGACGGCACGGTGATTATCGCCGATGCGGAAAATAATGTGGTGCGGCGCTACGATCCGAAGAGCGGCCAGATCACGCGCGTGGCCGGCACGGGGAAGAAGGGCACGGCGGGCGTCGGGGGCGATCCGCTGGCCTGCGAACTCTATCGTCCGCATGGCGTAACCATCGCGCCGGATGGGGCGCTCATCATCACGGACAGCTACAACCATCGCATCCTGCGACTGGTGAAGTGAGCCGCGGATTTCGGTGGATTAGGCAAAGGACTTAAGGGGTCTAAAGGACCGAAGGGTAGCAAGAGGATGCAGGCCAGTCGCATGATCCCCTTGCCACCCGGCGCGGCATCCATACAACGCGCGCGTGAAGATTATCGCCGTGGCGAACCAAAAAGGTGGCGTCGGCAAGACGACCACCTCGATCAACCTCAGTGCGGCCCTGGCCGAAATGGGGAAGAAAACCCTGCTCGTGGATCTCGATCCGCAGGCCAACGCGACCAGCGGGATCGGCATCGAGCCCGTGGAGGGCATCTCGGCCTATGGCCCGATGATTGCCCAGGCGAATCTCACGGACATGATTGTGCCGACGGCGATGGAGAATCTATTTCTCGTCCCGGCCAACCTCGATCTCGCGGGCGTGGAAGTGGAGCTTATCCGCATGGGCGAGCATCTCACGCGCTTGCGCGCCGCCTTGCAGCCGCTGCGGGAGGCGGCGCCGTTTGATTACGTGCTGCTCGATTGTCCGCCGTCGCTCGGCGTGCTGATGACCAATGCGCTGAGCGCGGCCGATGAAGTGCTCGTGCCGCTCCAGTGCGAGTATTACAGCATGGAGGGGCTGGCGAAAATCGTGGGCGTCTGCGAGCATCTCCGGGCGGCGGGGGCCAATCCCGAGCTGCAGCTCTGCGGTATCGTGATGACGATGTACCTGCGCACGAATCACGCGAACCAGGTGATCGCGGAGATCCAAAAGCACTACGGCGACGTGATTTTCAAAACGATTGTCCCGCGCACGATCCGCCTCGCGGAAGCGCCGAGCCACGGGCAGCCGATCCTCAAATACGAGGCCAGCGGGCTGGGGGCGGCGGCATACCGCGGACTAGCAAAGGAACTTGTAGCGCGAGAAGCCGCGGCGGTGGCGCCGTAGGGCCCGCTGGAAGTGAACGGCGGTCACGCCAAAGAGCATCTGCGCTATCTGCGTCATCTGTGCTATCCGCGGTAAGATTACCACGGATGACACAGATGACGCAGATAACACCGATGAGGTTCGTGGAGGGGAGGGAAGGGCATGCGCGGGCCGGCATTTTTCTCCGCGTCTTCCGCGTTAATGTTGCCGCGGAAATCGCGGAGGACGCGGAGGACGCGGAGAGCGCGGAGGGCCTCGCTCATGGGCGAAGATTGGCGGCAATGAGCGGTCTCATTTTTAACCGCTAATTTCCGCTAATCTTCGCTAATTTTAGATGGGCGCTTCGCGTGGGGTTTTGGATTCGCGTGAAGAGCCGTGTGAGCCCCGTGCTTCGGCGGTCATATTATCGCGGAAGACGCGGAGAGAGCCCTTGGTGGAGTACAAAAAAAGCCCGCTGGTGTTCCCAGCGGGCTGATGAAAAAGCGGCCAGACAGCCGCCGAAGTTTGCGGGCGAACTAGGTGCTGAAATTGAAGCGCTGCTGCTTGGCCTTCGCGCGCTTGGCATTGGCCTTCGCCTTGCGGCGAGACTTTTGCGTGGGCGTTTCAAAGGCGCGCAGGCGGCGGACTTCGTCCATAATCCCCTCGGCTTCGAGTTTGGATTTGAGACGCTTCAGAGCGCGGTCGATTGGTTCACCTTTGCGGACTTGTACTTCGGGCATGTGCTGGTTTCCCTCCTTTCGGTTGCTGGTTGCGGCGGAAAAAGAAAGGAACCATACGAGCGGGCGGAAAGTGCGTCAACCTTCACGTGCCGGAAATCGTCTCTTAAAGCGGGAAAATAATACGGTGAAATACATACGATAGTCTTACTACGAAAAATGTCGTTGACAGGATTTCAAGGTTCGTTCAGCGTGCTCCCACATCACTGAACGCCATGAAAACTACCCTTCTCGCCACGCTCGCCTTGTTTGCCATGGGGAGTTGCCTGCACGCGCAGGACGGCGGCTCCGCCCTGCCCATTGCCGTGACCCTTGGCGGGCAGGCGGCATTAGTGGCTATCATGCTGGCGTTCATCAGCTTGGGCAGCGCCAAGATGAAAGGGCAGGAACAGGCGGCAGCCCTGCCGTTTGGGATTACCATCGGCGGACAAGCTGCTGTGCCTGAGGCGGATGGGATCGGTGCTCGGATCGGCAAGCCAGTGCGGCGCAATGCAGTGGTCTCAGTCAACGCTCCGGCTGGCAACATCATCCTGAATCTTTCCAAGACGATGTCCACGGACCCGATGGAAAGCGCATCGTCCGCAGTGATTCTGGTGAAAGGCCAGAGCACCTCGCTGGAGCGGAGCATCGACGGGCGGGACATCGAGCCCGGGGACTACGATCTGATGGTCGTGGCGGATGGGCGCACGGCGAGTGTGAAGCTGACGATTGAGTAGAGTAGGCGAGGTTTTCAACCTCGCAGGGACGGGCGAGCGTGAACCCAGTATCGGGAACGCCATTTTAAGATTGTCACCGCCAAGTGCGAGGTTGAAAACCTCGCCTACTTTCTTATGCCGTTCCAACCGTTTAATCCGGATGCGGAGGTGCGGCAGTTTCGGAATCATCTTCCCCATTGGCGACAAAGTGGTGTGACGTATTTTGTGACGACGCGGCTGGCGGATTCCCTGCCACAAAATGTCCTAGAGGATTGGCGGGCGGAGCGCGAGTTGTGGTTAAGGGTTAACGGGTACGCCGAGGTCACCCCGCCCGAGACGCTTCCCACAAAACTACGTGCGGAATATCATTCCCGCTTCTCCAGGAAGTTCCACGAACTGCTCGATGCGGGGGCGGGGGAGTGCTGGCTGCGCAAGACGGAACATGCGGCGATGGTCGCGGATGCCCTCCGCCATTTCGATGGGGAGCGTTACGAACTAGGGGATTTCGTGGTGATGCCGAATCATCTCCATGTGCTGGTGTCACCCATCGGCGAGAATGAGTTGTCAGATATTCTGCATACCTGGAAACGTTTTACGGCGCAGGTGATTAACAAGTTGGCGAGGCGAAACGGCGCCCTCTGGCAGGCGGAAAGCTTTAACCACATTGTGCGCGGGGAAGAGCAACTGCGCAGGATTCAGCAATACGTTGCAGAAAATCCGGCGAAGGCCCGATTGCGAGAAGGTGAGTATTTGCTGTGGAAGCGCGAAGCGTAGTCGAGGGGCTTCCTGAAGCTCAAGGCGTCTTCGAAGAGTTGTGTCTTACGGTGCGAGGTTGAAAACCTCGCCTACTTTGGTGGGTGCTACGGTGCGGTGATGGTCCACTTGCCCCACAGACGCGGGGTAAGTTCGGCTTCGCTGGGGACGTCGGCGGTGATGGCGGTGGCTTTGTTGGCCCAGTAGACGCGCTGGGTGGTCTGGCCGTTGAAGCCGCGGAGGACGCCGATGTCGGCGCGGACGGTGTCGCCGGGTTTGGGCTGCCAGCCGAGGGTGGCGAGCGGGAGGCTGATTTCGAAATTGCCGTCGCCATCGGTGGCGAGGGTGACTTTTGAAGTCACGTCTTCCACGACGTCGAGGTGGATCGTGCGCCACGGGCTGCTGAAGGCGACGGGCTCTCTGGTGCCGGGGACTTTGGCGCGGTAGAGCATGGCGCGTGGCCTGCCTTTCACTTGGGTGACGAGCAGGCGCACGTCGCCGGCGGCGGGCTCGGTGCGGTCGAGCGAAGCAGCGGCGGAGGTGCCGAGCATGACGTCGAGGCAGCCGCCGGTTTTGAAGAGCGCTTGCGGATTGTCGCCGCTGTTTTCCAGGAGCGATTTTTCCGTGGTGCGCCAGGCGGCATAGAGGCGGTCGCCGCTGATGCTCACGGCAGCGCTCACTTCGTAGGGCTTTGAGTTGCTGTTGAAATTGGCCTTGGTGCCGCGGCGATCGATCGTGGCCCAGTCGGTGGTGGCGGGCCAGTCGTCGAGGCGGCCATCGACCGTGGGCGCGGCCGGGCGCACGGGCACGTGGAGGATGCCGCTGCCGCGCGCTTTTTGCCGGGCGGTCTCGGCGCGGGCGAACCAGTCGCGCGCGCGCTCGAGATCGGCTGGCGTGACATTCAGTGGCTGCGCGGGGAGGCGCTTGATGGTGTTCAAATTATCCACGCGCACGAGGCTGGTGCGGGCGCCGTCGATGAGGAAGACGCGGCCATCGGGCGTTTGCGTGATGCTCGGCCAGAAATTCTCGTCGTGCAGCGAGACACCGGTGACGTCCATGTTGCGCAGCGCCACGGGCGCGGCCCAGTTCGGGCGGAGGCGGATGTCGTTGAAGAGCGTGGAAACGAAGAGACCGTCGGCGGTGAAGAGATACATGTTTCCCATGTTGCCGTTGACGCAGAACATCGGGCCGCTTTCGCCGGGCGGCTGCACCCAGCCGCCGAGCATGCGCGTGGTGCCGATGACTTCGCCGGGCCGATCGGGCACCGCGGCTTCGTGGCTCGCGTGCAGGCCGGGCCAGGCGCAGGGATAGCTCCAGCGCGCCTCGCCCTTGAAGCTGCCGCCGGGGCCGTAGGGCGAGAAAGGCGCGGGAGCGTTGGTGCTCACGACCCAGCCGCTCGCGTCGGCCAGGGCTTGATCGCCGCCGCTCGAAGGCGTGGGACCGCCGGCGGGACCGAGGAGTTCGGGCTTTTCGATATTATAAGTGGGCACGGCATGCGGTCCGAAGCCGAGATTGGCAAAGCGCGCGGACTTGTCGCCGTGGCGTGCCACGATGAAAGAAAGGTCGTTCATCACCGTGACGCCGTGTGAGGGGATGCGGGCAAATTTCACCTCGGCGGGCTGGGGCACTCCGTCGCCATTCGTGTCGGTCCACGCGAAGCTGCACTGCTGCTCGGGGCGCGGATTTTCTTCGTCGGGCTTCGTGCCCTCGGGCCAGAGCGGGCGGAAGTCTCCCTCGCGCAAAAGCGGCCACGCATTCGCGCTGCCGAGCGCAGCGACGAGCTTTGCGGCGGGCTCGGCGTCGCGCCAGACGAAGGCCACGCTATCGCCATTCGTGGGGTTGTGCGTGTAGCAGCTCGTGAAATAGCGCGTGGCTTTTGGCAGCGCGGGGTAAAGCGGCGTGTCGGGCGAGTAGTGGCCGTAGTGGCCCTCCAGCAGCGGATCGGGCCGATAGAAGATGCGGACCAACTGGTCCCGCCCGGCGAGCCAGTTGAGGCGGAATTCCATGCCCTTGTAGAAAAAGCGATTGGGATCCTGCGAATCGAGGACGCCGCCGCCGCCGTATTCGGTGGGACCGTAGAAACCGCGGAGGAATTCGGCTTTGGCATTCCATACCGACACGCGGCGCGGCTGGTTGTCGGCTTCGGCAATCCACACGTGGCCCTGCGAATCGAGCGCGAGGCCATTCGGATTATTGAGATGCTCCGGATCGTAATTGCCTACGCCGGGTGCGCCCGGATGGCCGATGGTGCGCAGCAATTCGCCGGTGGCGGAGAACACTCGCACTTGGTGGGAGTCTCCGCGGTTCGAGATATAGATGTTGCCCGCGGCGTCGCACGCGACGTGGCGCGGGTCATCCAGGTCTTTGACCGCCACCACTTCGGGTGCATTGAGTTTTGCAGGATCGGCGGCATTCAGCGCGGGGTAGCGCAGCAGTTGGGACTTGCTCAGCAAGAGCAGCCGGCCTTGCGCGTCGAAGGTGAGGCCGCGGGGATCTCTCACGGGTGCGCGGCCGAGAATCTTGCCGCCTTTCGCATCCACAAAGAGCAGCTCGTTTTGCCGGATGAGCGAGCAGACGATCACGCCGTCATGCGCGGCGATGCCGGCGAGGACGTTCACGGTGTTGCCGCCGTCGAAGCCGGCGAGCTCGGCTGGTTTGGCCACATCGCCGCCTTTCTTTTTGCGGTCGGGTTCCTCCAACAACTTCGTTTTGAGAATCGGTTTGTCTTCCAGCGATTTCGTTTTCGCGGTGAGGCGGAGTTCGCCTTCCCACGTGGAGCCGACGTAGCAGAGATGATCGGCGATGGCATTGGCGCCGGTGTCCACGGCAAGCGTTGGCGCGCCGGTCCACGTGCCGCCCACCCAGCCCTGGCCGCCGAGCTTGGTCCCGTCTTCGTGCAGCCATTGCAGGCCGTGGCCGCCTTCGGCGACGTACGCGCCGATGAAGATGAGCGGCTGCCCATCCGCCGTGCGCGAGCCGGGGACGACGGCGACGCTCGTGGGCGGCGTGTGCGTGGTCATCCAGCAGCCGGTTTTGTCGGCGGTCTCCCAGGCGGGCTTGCCGGCGTTGTAGATGCTGAATTCGTAGTGCAGCTCCAGCGGCTTGTGCCAAAGGCCGCGCACCTTGTAGGCGCCGGGTGCGACGGGGCGCGTGGGGATATTGTAAACGCCGTGGCTCGCGGCGGCGGGATCGCGCAGCAGATCGTCGCTGCCATCCCACCACGCGGTGTTTTCGCCGGCGGGGAAGGGCGTTTCGCTGACGAGATTGCGCACGCGGCGGCCCTCGGCGTCCTCGATGACGAGCGTGACGACGCCAGGCTCGGGCAGGGTGAATTTCACCGGGATGGGCGGCGGCTCCTCCTTGGTTTTCGGGAGCACGAGCGCGGTGAGCGGGGCGCTTTGCAATGGCGCGAGCGCCATCACGTCGCCGAGCCACACGCGTTTGCCTTCCTTCACTTTGTCGGCGAGATGCGGGTGCCCCGACTTCGCGCCCTGCACAATGCGCAAGCGCAGCGCACGCGTCTGCACCGGCTCGGCAAAGCTGAGCCAGTGCGGGCCGAGCGCCATCGGATAGAGCGCGTCCATGCCGGTCTCGCCGCCGACGCGCTTCCATTTCGCGGCCGCGGCTTCGCGCACATTTTCATCCGCACCGCCGGTGAAAGCATCCACTTCCACGGCCTGAAATCCGGTCCACAGCAGGCAGAGCCCGCCGAGCTTTACCGGCGCATTCCACGTGAGCGTGATGTTCTCCGGGTGCTCCGTGGAAACTGGCAGGGCCGCGCCTTTCTCGCCGTTGTCCCACGTGTTCCACGTCTTATTGTTCGCCTCGTCCACGAGTTTGGCGGAGACGTCGTCGCGCGCGACCGACTGCGCGAGGGCCTGCGGCGCCACATTGCCCCAGCGTTCCGCCAGCAGCCACGCGCCGCCGAGCCAGCCGGCGGCCTCGCGGTCGCCCGCAGCGGGGACGTGCGAGAAGCGCAGCGCGCGCGTTTGCGTGCCGGGCGGCAGCGACCACAGCGCGTAGCCTTCTTCGCCCACCTCGGCGTGCGAAGCGGCGCCATTCACGAGTCGCTCGGCAGGAATCCACAGCGCGTCGTCGGCGAGGTTGCCGGGGAAAGGGGCATCGGGCTTCAACACGCTGAGAGTGCCGCCGCCGCGCACCAGCACGCTGCCAATGGCCGTGGGTTGCGCGAGGCCGATGCGCAGATGGCGCACGCCCGATTCGCGCCCTTCGCCGAATTTTACGCCGCGCCAATCGATCTTGGCGTCGGAGGTCCAGATCACCGCCGGCGGGCCCAGTTTGCTGGCATCGCCGGTGAGCGGCGTTTCTTTTCCGGCCAGCCATTGGGCGAAGGACGCGGAGTCGAAGAGGTTGGATTTTGGCGCGGTGAAATCTGTGGCCGCCAGCGACGCGATGCTGGTGGCGAGCACAAAGACGGGTAGGAGCGGGAAGCGCATGCGGGATTAACAGGTGGAGAATACAGCTCTTAGAGGCTGTGCGGCAATTTGCCAAAGCGAAGGCTCCACCTTCAGACCGCGAGGCGCCGGAAAGTGGAACGGGTTTTCAACCCGTGGCGTGAAGATTACGACAAGCCGAGAGGCTCATGTGGTTCTCGTTGCGAATAGAAGTATAGTGCGAAGCACCTCATGAAATCTTTGCGCCTTTGCGCCTTTGCGTGAACCCAGTTTGATCTCACGCAAAGGCGCCAAAACGCAAAGGTCCTGGCTTCCTGCCCATCTGCGCTATCTGTGGCCTCTGCGGTTACTATTACTGAGGGCCACGGGTTGAAAACCCGTTCCACTTTCTGGCCATCAGCCGCTCTGCATCAACACAGGTTCCAGCGGATATTGCGGTAGTCGATGGTGATGGCGAAGGGCGGCTCGGAGGGATCGCGAAAGCAGTAGGTCAGCCGTTCACCCACGGCGATCCGGTAGCGGCGCTCCGGAGGCGCGGAGGGGCGGGAAATGTGAAATCGCCCGAAGCGCCCGGTTTCAGCCAGCACCTGAATGGAGGCGAAATTTGTGCAACCTGGCTCCAGGAGCAGGACGTCGGGTGGGACCGAGATGGCGCCATCGTCCGCCGAAAGATCATCGCCGAGCACGCGCTTCGCGGCGCCGGCGGATGCGGCCCAAGCCGTGAAAACGATGAAGGGGCCATTTCCGGGCTTGGAGTGAGAGATATGCCACGTGGCCGCGTAGGCATTTGGGCCGATGGCGTAGAGATGTTCCCCAAGCGGTGCGGCAGCGGGGAAGATGGAAAACAGCGCGGTATCGCGTTCGAGATTTTTGAGAAGCGGCCAGTCGATCATGAGCGTCGGAAGAACCGGAACCACACGTAGAGGATTGCCGGAATCTGGAGAGCCCCGGCAACGATGATGTACATCCACCGCGGCGCCTTTTTGACTCCGCCGCCATCGCGCGTTCTTCTGCGGAGGCCTTCCAGGAATACCAGGATGCCAAAAAGCGAACAGGCGATGGCTATTACGAAGGCCCATGATTTAACCCTGGCCAGTATCCGGTGAAATCGGCTGAGCGTAGCGAGCAACTGGACGCCCTGGGTGACGCTTTGTTTCACCGCAGCGGATTGACTGCCGCGTCGAGCACTTCGATCTGGTTGATCGTTTTGAAATGCTCATGGTCGCCGAATTGCCAGACGAGTTTTTTGTCGGGCGTGAGTTCGAAGACTTGCGGTTGTTTGCCGATGAAGCCGTGGCCGAGGTAATTGCAGAAGATGGTGTTTCCGCTCGGCAGGCGCTGGCAGCCGGCCATGAGGCGGAGCGGGTTGCCGGGGACGTCGTTTTCGTTGAGCTCCCACACGACTTTGCGATCGGCATCGAGCTCCACGACTTTGTGGCCGTCGCCGCAGGTGACGAGGAGGTGGCCGCTCGGGAGCGGCACCACTTCATGCGGGTCGCCGGGGACTTTCGTCTCGCGCAGGACTTTGCCGTCGGCGTCGAGTTCCACCACTTTGCCTTCCCCCTTGAAGCACACGAGATAGTGGCCGTCCTTGGTTTTGCGGGTGCCGCGGTATTGGTTGTGCAGCTTCACCTCCGGCGCGGTGGTGAGCTTGATTTCCTTGGCGATTTTTCCCGCGCGATCCACCTCGATGATGCGGCTCGTGCCGCCCTCGACGATCATCACATTGCCGTCGGGCAGCGGCTGGCAGGCGTGGACTTCGCAATTGGTGGCGGGTGCTTGGTATTCCCACACGACTTCCTTTTTCGGGCTCACTTCGGCCGCGCCGTTCACGTAGCAGAAGAGATAGTTGCCGTTGGGCAGCAGCCAGCAGTCCTGCGGGTTTTTGCACGGGTATTCCCACTCGATGGCGCCGGCGGCGGAGACGACGCAGACTTTGCCGCCATTGTAATCGCAGCAGAGAAAGCGGGGCATCGTTGGCGTGGCAGCGGAATCGGCGGCCACGGCCACTGCGCCGAGGAGGAGAGAGAGCAGGAAGGATTTGAGCATGACGGAGAGCGGAGCCAATACCGCTGGACGGTGCGCGGGCGCAAGCTGACGATCCAGACGAGGGCCCCACCTCGAAGCTCGCGGACGAACCAAAACAACTTAGTGATGACCTTGGTCGCGCGCATCGGTGATATCTGCGCGATCTGAGGTATCAGCGGTAATATTCACCGCGGATTGCGCGGAGGACGCGGAAAACGCGGAGGTTGTTCCTCGAGATGGTTGGAGCACGACGTCGGGTCTTCTGCCATCCGCGTTTTCCGCGTCCTCTGCGTCCTTCGCGGTCATGTTGCCGCGGATCACACAGATAGCGCAGATAACACCGATGAGAATCAGTGCGGGTTGGAGCAGCGGGACCGCGCGCTTTGCCTACCAATCCTTCACCCACTTCATCGTGAGTTCGTCCTTCGCGGTCTGCGAAGTGGGCGGCGTCGCCGGGCAGGTGCCGGCGGTGGACCACAGATCCGGGCCGGGTGAATTGTAGCCGGGGTTTTTGTCGCCGGTGGGAAGCTGGGGATCGCCGCCGGTGCCGGCGGACCTTCGGTAGGCCTGCTCCGCGGCGAGGTGCGCGGTGGAATAGCCATAGTAAAATCCCCAGGGATCCTGAAAACCGTGGACGCGCGTGATGCGGTGCGTATCCGGGTCGCGGTCGGCTTTGAGGATGCGCGGGTCGAATTGTTTCAAGTAGCACGCAGCACCTTCGTCCGGCACCCCGTCCGGCGCGCCCGTGCCGCCTGGGCCGGATTTGTCGCCCGTGAGCTCCTGGTAGAGATAGAGGCTGGCGGATTCGTAGTCGGGGGAGCGGGGATCAAAGTGGTTTTTTGGGCTGAGAAAATCCGTGTCGGTATTTTGCGGGACGCAGCCGGTTTCGGCCCGGTAATTCTCAATCGCGGAATTGAGCATGGTCATCTCGGCGAGCGCGCGGCGGCGGGCCACCGTGCCTTGGACGTGGCCCGAAATGCCGACGACGATGCCGGTCAGGATGGCGATGATGGCCATGACGGTAATCAGTTCGAGGAGCGTAAACGCTGAGGAGGAACGTGATTTCATGCCATACATTGTATCTACAATGGCGATACACGGCCCAGTGAATTCGCTGTTGGATTTGGATCGTAGGCGAGGTTTTCAACCTCGCCACGAAGGGCTACCGCAAATGTCATCGGCAGACGAAGTTCTCCACCTCGCCCTCAAACCTAGTCTGAAATCGGGACATTTTTGAATGACGTGCTTTCCGCGGTGCGAGGTTGAAAACCTCGCCTACGTTGTCCTCCACTTTTAGCAATCGGCGATGCACAATCACGCACGCGTCCCTTGTCTTTGGGCGCTTTGCGGGTCATCATACCGGTTCGTTTTTCCGGGCCGCCACGTATGAAGCGCCTCTACCGCCATCTCGGTTTTTTGCTCGCCTGCGCGGCGGTGGTCGCGCGCGCGGAGGACCAGCCGGCGGCGGCGAAGAAGAATGGACGCTCCGAGGCACGCAAGATTTTTGAGGACTCGTGTTTTGAGTGCCACGGCGACGGCGAGAAGAAGGGAAAGTTTTCGCTGGAGGAATTGCTGCAAGGCGCGGACACGGATGCGAATCGCGCGCAGTGGCAGAAGACGTGGAAGATCGTGCGCAACGGGTTCATGCCGCCGGCGGAGGCGGACCCGCTGGCCGAGCCGCAGCGGCACGCACTCACGCAATGGATCGAGCAGGAGCGGCTGGGCGTGGACTATGCGCATCCGGACCCGGGGCGCGTGACCATCCGGCGGCTGAACCGCGTGGAGTACGAATACACGATCACGGATTTGTTTGGCGTGGACCTGGTGTCGGATGGCGAATTCAGCAGCGACGCGTCGAGTGGCAAGGCGCGGCTGCGCGAGATGCTCCCGCCGGACGACACGGCCTTCGGCTTCGACAACATCGGCGATTTTCAAACGCTCTCGCCGGGGCTGCTGGAGAAATATTTCAACCTTGCGGAGTACGTGGTGGACCACGTGATTTCGCAGGACGGGCCGCACCTTCCGACGCAGGTGCTGGCGGCGGCCAATCTCAAGATCACGCGCGAGGAAGAGCGCAAGCGTGTGGAGCACGAGCTGGGCTTCGAGGTGTCGCACGATGGGCAGTATCGCGTGGAACTGCAGTTCGCCCTGGGCGGATGGCAGGAGTATGGCGGGGCATTTGATTTTGCGCTGCGCGTGGATGATCAGGCGGCCATCAAGGACGTGGTGGAGAATGGCGGACAGAAGACTTACCGGCTGTCGGGCGAGGTGACGCTGAAAAAGGGCGCGCACCAGCTCGCGTTCAGCACGGAGGCGATCAAGCCGGCGGCCACGGGCCAGCTGGTGCATCTCGAATTGCGGCCGAAGATGCGGATCGTGGGGCCGCTGGATGCGGGGATCACGGAATACTCGGAATCGCACCGGCGCATCTTTTTCAAAGGCGCGGCACCGGAGGACGCGCCGGCGCGCCGGGCGTATGCGCGGGAGATTTTGCAGCGGGTGGCCGACCGGGCGTTTCGCCGTCCCACGCCGGACGCGATGCTGGATCGGCTCACCGATCTGGCCCTGCGTTCGCCGGTGTTTGAGCGCGGAGTGGCGCAGGCGGTGACCGCCGTTCTGACGTCGCCGAAGTTTCTGTTCCGCGCCGAACTGCAACCGCAGCCGGATGACCCGAAGGCGGTTCACCCGATCGACGAATACGCGCTGGCGTCGCGGATGTCGTATTTGCTGTGGCTGAGCCTTCCGGATGAAGAACTGCGCGGGCTCGCGGCGCGCGGAGAACTGCGGCAGCATTTGCCCGAGCAACTCCGGCGGATGCTGGCCGATCCAAAATCGGCGCGCTTTTTTGAGGATTTCCCCGGGCAATGGTTGCGCACGCGCAATGTGCTGATGACGCCGACGGCGAAACCCGACGCCTCGGTGGATGGAGTGCGCGGATCGATGAAGCGCGAGACGGAGATGCTCTTCGAGCACATCGTGCGGAATGACCGCGACCTGATCGAACTCGTCACCGCCGACTACACGTTTCTCAATCGCGGGCTGGCGAGATTTTACGGATTGCCGCCGGTGGAGAGCGATGACCTGCAGAAAGTGACGCTGCCCGCGGAAAGTCATCGCGGCGGACTGCTCGGGCAAGGCGCTTTTCTTTTCTCCACGTCGAATCCCGGCCGCACGTCGCCGGTAAAGCGCGGGCTGTATCTGCTGGAGACGCTGCTCGCCATCCAGCCGCCCCCCCCGCCGCCGAGCATCCCGGCGCTGGACGACGCGAAGGCGCACGGTGAGACGCCGAAGACGATCCGTGAGCAACTCGCCATTCATCGTGCGGACAAATCGTGCGCGGCCTGCCACGCCCATTTCGATCCGATCGGGCTCGCGCTGGAAAATTTCGACGCCACCGCGCGCTGGCGCACCACCGAGCGCGGCGAGCCGATTGCGCCGAACGAAAAGACGGTGACCGGCCAGGTGCTCACGGGCGTGGCGGATCTCAAGGCGATGTTCGTCGCGCGCAAAGAACGCTTTTACCAATGCCTCACGGAAAAGCTGCTCACCTACGCGCTCGGGCGCGGCCTCGATCCCGGCGACGCCGTGACGGTGGATCGCATCGCGAGCAAGGTGGCGGCGGACGGCGGGAAATTTTCCACGCTGCTCGCCGAGGTGGTGCAGAGCGCGCCTTTCCAAACGCGGCGCGGGGACGATGGGAGTCTGAAAATCGCGCCGCGCGTGGCCGTGCCCGCGGACCCGCCGCCGGAGCAGCGGAAAGGGCGGAGGTTTTTCCGGGCGGCGAAGGAGGCGACGGTCGGAGCGGGCGCGGGTACGCCCGCGCCGGCGCCGAAAGCGAATGAGGCGAAGCCATGAAGACTTTCGAACAACGGGCGGCCCTTTGGACTGCGGTGGGAAGCGCCAGCGCCACACCGCTTTTCCGACAGCCGAAAGGACGTGCGAGCGGTTTTCCTGCGGGCGTCGCGAGGCCGTTCGCTGACCGTAGTTCGGCGGCTTCCCCGGCTACCCTGAAAGCGGCGTGGCGCTCCGCTTCCCGCCGCAGTCCAAAAGGGCGTCCCGCGAATTTTGGCACTTTCACTGTATCACTACTCCCATGATTCACCGACCTTCTTCGCTCTCCCGCCGCCGTTTCCTGCGCGGTCTCGGCGCCTGCCTCGCGTTGCCGGCGCTGGAGGCCTTCCGCCCGGTGCGGGCACTCGCGGCCACTTCGCCGCGCCTGGCGGCGACCGCGGGCGGGCAGCCGATGCGCATGGCGTTTGTCGCTTTTGCGAATGGCTCAAACTACGAGCGCTGGCTGCCGAAGGGCGCGGGGCGCGACTATCAGCTCAATGAGACCTTCGAGCCGATGACGGAGCTGAAGGGCAAGTTTCAGATTTTTTCGAATCTTGCGCATGACGCGGCGAATAATTGGGGCGACGGCACGGGCGACCATGCGCGCTCGGGGGCGTCATTCCTCACCGGCTGCCACGCGTGGAAGACGCTCGGCTCACGGCTGCACCTCGGCATCTCCGTGGATCAGATCGCCGCGCGGCAGGCGGGGCATCTCACGCGGCTGGATTCGCTGCAACTCGGCGTGGAGGGCGCGCGCATGTATGGCTCGTGCGACACGGGGTATCCATGCGCGTACCAGTATAATATTTCCTGGGCGTCGGACAGTCTGCCGCTCGCGCCGGAGCCGAATCCGCGCATCGTGTTTGAAAAGCTTTTCGGCGGGGGCAGCGGGGCGGATCGGCTCGCCAATCTGCGCCAGCGGCTGGAGCGCCGGAAGAGCGTGCTCGATTTCGTGCTCGAGGACGCGCGCAGCCTCAACCGCGATCTCGGCCACAATGACCGCGACAAGCTCGACGAGTATCTCTCCGGCATCCGCCAAATCGAAACGCAGCTCGAAAAAGCCGAGCGTTTCCGGCTGCCCGAGGCCGGCATCGGCGAGCCCGCGGGCATTCCCGAGGATCACACGGTGCATGTCGATTTGATGTACGAGCTGATGGCGCTGGCGTTCCAGACCGATTCCACGCGCGTGATCAGCTTCGCCGTCGCGCCCGAGGGCAGCAATCGGCCGTTCACGAATCTCGGCATCTCCGAGGGCTACCACTTTCTCACGCACCACTCGGGCAACCAGGACAAGATCCAGAAGGTGGCGAAAATCGAGCGCTGGTACATGGAGCGTTTCGCGAAATTCCTGCGCCGGCTCGATGGCATGAAGGAGCCCGATGGCACCACCGTGTTGGATAACTCGATGATCGTCTACGGCTGCGCCATCGGCGACGGCAACCGGCATAATCACGACGAGCTTCCCGTCGTTGTGGCCGGTGGTGGCGGCGGCTCGTTGCAGTCCGGCCGCCACGTGGCCCTCGCGCAGCCGACACCGATGACGAATCTCTACACCGCGCTGCTCGACCGCATGGGCGTGAAAGCCGAGCGCGTCGGCGATAGCACGGGGCGGCTGGAGGATGTGTAGGCGAGGTTTTTAACCTCGCGCGGCCGGGCTCATCCGGAGGCAGGGTGCCTTCGTCGAGCCCGATCGTCATTCCCTTCAATCCCTCCCGCGCGAGGTTAAAAACCTCGCCTACTTGGAAGATGACACGCGACCTTAAGTAATCTCGGGGGCTGCCGTCATGTGGGAGTCCGCTTCAGGGGGCCGCGTCACTCTGTCGCAAAATCGACCCCAGCCGGGGGGCCACTTGCCAGAATTTCGGCGCCCGCTAGGATCCTTGTCACAGCCATGGCTGCACCACTAAATCCGACGTCCCCCTCTGCGGAAGCTCCGCAGATTCCCACGACCAAACCCAAAACCAAGGTTATCGCGAAAGTCCGCCGCATCATCGCCGCGCCCTTCGTGATCATCGACCGCCTCATCCACGGCAAATCGAAGATCGACGAGATCGTCGTCTACTCCGCGCCGCCCGCCTTCTTTCTATGGATTGTCATCGCGATGGGCTTTGCGCTCCGGATGCTCGTCCCGAGCGTGGTCTCCGAGCGCGCCGGCGCGTGGATTTTCATCTTCACGCTGATCTATTTCATCCTGGCGATTCTCTATGACATGAACCTCAAGAAGCTGCTGCTCTGCTCGCTCGTCGTGGCGGTGCTGTGGCTTTTTGCGCGTTACATGGAAGGCCTGCACCACGTCGCCATCCTCGGCCCGATCCTGCATCATTTCGCCGAGCTTGATCCGAAATATGACCACGGCACCATCTCGGTCATCTGCTGGCTGCTGCTCATTCCGTGGGTGTGCGCGCTCTTCGAGATGTTCTTCAACCGGAAGAAAAAATTCAGCCCGAACGAAATCGCCGAGTTCCATTTCGGCGAAGGCTCGGAGCTGACCGACCGCTCGGGCCTGCGTTTCGTCACGAAGTTTCGCGACGTGCTGGAGACGCTGCTGGGCTTTGGCGGCGGCGACCTCCTTGCCGTGGACAATCATCAGACGGTGATCAAACGCTACGAGAACATCGTCGGCCTTTGGTTCAAATGGGAGAAGCTCGACCGCATCCTGCACCAGCGCGCCACGCTGCTGGATGAGGACAGCGAAACCGAACAGGCGAAAGCGGCCGCGGAAAAGGCTGTTTCGTAAACGTGAGCACCCTTACTCCGTTGCCGGAGATCTTTACCGCTCCGCCAACCCAAGTCATGCGCCAGCCTCTGCTGCTCGCCGCGCCGCGCGTGCGGAAAGTCCTCGGCCTGCCGCCGGGCAGCATCCGCGCCCTGCTCACGCTGATGACCGTCGGCTACATCGTCGCGCAGACCGCGCGGGGCATCCAGGTGAGCCTGCTGTGGTTCGAGTCGCTGATGATCGTGCTCGCGCACTATTTCGCGCATCGCCGCTTCGTGGCGCTCTCGCCCGCCGTGCGCGAAAGGTTGCGGGCGGAAAGCTTGATCGAAGATGAGCCCAATCCGCTCTATCTGCCGAAGCATTCGCTGCGGACCATCATCGTCCTGGCGTTCGCCGGCCTCGCGGTCTACCTCGAGAGCCAGGGGCGCCTGCGCGATAAGGTCTCGGCTCCCGTGTTCATCAGCGTCGGCTCCTACTTCCTCGGTATCGGAGTCGGCACCCTGGTGGCGTGGTGGAATCGCGGCAAGCCGCGCGTCGACGCTTCGTGGTTTGAATCCACGAAGGCCGCCGTCACGCTCTTTGGCGTCGCGGCGGAGATCCTGATCCAGATCTTTGGCTGGCAGCACCAGATTCCTTATGGCGACAAACTTGAGGGCGTGCCGCTCGCCCTCATGCTTTTCTACTTCGGCTCCCGCTAGCCGCTTTGGCGCCTCCTAAGCCCTGTTGGCTTTCGCTAAGCCCTTGGCTTTCGCTAAGCCGGAAGGCTCGTCGTGGGTCCGGTTTCCTGACTAGGCAAGCTAGGAATCTACAGAAGCGCGTGTCGAGAATCCCTCCGCCCGAAGCGCGTCCTGACCCGGCCCGTCTCCCTGGTATTGCCCTCCGGCCCGCCGCATGCTTTACTGTTCATTTAATCATGCTCCGCCTCCTTGCGATCTCGGCTTTGGCCGCCGTCTCCAGCCTTACCGCTGGAGCGGAAACTCCGGCTGCTCCGGCGGCAACCGCGCCCGTGGCGGTTCCTGTTTCGGTCGGCGCCACTTCCTCCCTCACGCCCGCGGCTCCGGAAGCCGCACCGGCGACTCCAGCCACCACCGTCACTCCGGCCGCCGCTGTCGCCCCTGCTGCGACTCCGGCGACCGCTCCGCAGCCTGCGGCGCCCGTGTTGCCCGCGGCCGCACCCAAGATTAGCTACAACCGCTGCAACGTCGATGGCCCGTACATCGCCATCACGTTCGATGACGGCCCGCATGGCGTGAACACCCCGCGGTTGCTTGAAATGCTGCGCCAGCGCGGGATCCACGCGACCTTCTTCACGGTCGGCGAGTGCGTGGCGGAGAACCCGGACATTTTGAAAGATATTGTGAAGGAAGGCCATGAGGTGGCCAACCACTCGTGGAATCATCCGAATCTCCTGAAGCTTTCCGACGAGGCCGTGCGCGAGCAACTCGAGCGCACGCACAACGTCATCACGCAGGTGCTCGGCACGCCGCCAACGCTCTTCCGCCCGCCCTACGGCAATTTTAGCCCCAAGCAACGCCAATGGGCGCATGACACATGGGGCTACACCACCATCATCTGGGACGTCGACAGCCTCGATTGGAAGCACCGCAATCCGGCGAAGACCGAGTCCATCATCATGGCGAACACGCATCCGGGCTCGATCATCCTCTGCCACGACATCCACAAGACGACCATCGATGCCATGCCCTCCGTGCTCGATAAACTGCTGGCGAAGGGCTTCAAGTTTGTGACCGTGTCGGAGCTCATCAAGATGAACCACGACGCGCCGGCGACCGTTGCGAAGACGTCGAAAGCGAAGACGACCGCGACCAAGCCGGCGGTCACCGCCGCCACGAGCATCGCGGAAGTCGTCTCGAATAAGCCCGAATCGAAGGCGAAGGACACCGGCAAGTCCGACGCGAAGAGCAAGACCACTCCGAAGACGAAGAAGACGACGAAGGGCTAGGCGGATTCACCGCCGCCCGGTGCGCTTTCCTTTCCCAGCCATGCGATCCCTCCTCCTCTCCCTCTTCGCCGCCACTTCGCTCGCGCAGGAGGCGCCGCGCCCCGAGAAGTTCGCACGCCCCATCGAGGCGCCGGGGCTGCCGAATTTTCACGAAGTCACTCCGCAGCTCTTCCGCAGCGCGCAGCCGTGGCGCGAAGGCTTTCAGCAGCTCGAGAAAAGAGGCATCCGCACGGTCATCAGCCTGCGCGATGATGGGGCGGACGACGAATGGGCTGCCGGCACGAGGCTCAAGCTCGTGCGCATCCCGATGAACCTTCTCAAGATCGACGAAGCCGCCGTCGCGCAAGTGCTCGCGCTGCTGCAAAAGAAAGAGGATGGCCCGTTTTTGATCCACTGCCAGATGGGCGCCGACCGCACCGGCGTGGTGATGGCCCTGTGGCGCATCACCGTGCAGGGTTGGACCCGCGAGGACGCCGTCGCCGAAATGAAAGCGTGCGGCTGCAGCTTTCCGGACTTCATGGAGTACGTGGCCACCGCCGACCTCGCGAAGCTGCGCGCGGCGAAGTAAAGTAGGCGAGGTTTTCAACCTCGCACCGACAGGCGTGAGCAAACGCCATCGCCTGGGCTCGCATCCCAGTGCTACCCTTCTGCCAGAACGGTATTCATGATCGCCCAAGCGAATATGATGTGAAAGCCGACAATCATCGCGGTGTGGGATAGGATCGAGCAGATGAAACGGGTCCGATTATTTTCCCAAGTCACTCCCGTCGGATTGATGCGGACAATTTGCAATTCGCGCACGCTGCTGGCCACGGCGTGGCTGAAACCAAAGAGCACCACGACTACGAACAGGTAGGCCCACGGCATCATCCGTCCGTGGGCGCAATAGAAATAGACCGTTACGCCGACGGGAAAGAGGAGAGTGAACGCGAGCAGCGCGGTAACAAAAAGCTGACGCGCGGGAGACATCGGCGGCCGTCCAAGCCAGCCGATGGAAAAGCGATCATGCGACCTGCGCATGGTGCTTATTCCAGCAGGCGGTACCAATTATCCCGCCGCCGCGGCTCGTAGCCGGATTCGCGGATCAACCGCTCGATCATCTGTGCGTTGAGGCGGAAAGTGGTCCCCGCGCTGGAGACCACGTTTTCTTCCATCATCACGCTGCCGAAATCATTCGCGCCATAGCTCAGCGCCACCTGGCCGATGCGCGGGCCTTGCGTGACCCACGAGCTCTGCAGGTTTTCGATGTTGTCGAGGTAGATGCGCGAGAGCGCCTGCATGCGCAGGTACTCGCTGCTGCCCACGGGCTCGGCGCGGAGCTTGGTGTGCTCGGGTTGGAAGGTCCAGCAGATGAACGCGGTGAAGCCGCCGGTTTCATCCTGCAACTCGCGGAGACGCTGGAGATGCTCGATGCGATCCTCCACCGTTTCCACGTGGCCAAACATCATCGTGGCGCTGCTGCGCAGGCCGAGCTCATGCGCCATGCGCATCACTTCCAGCCACTGCTCGGTGTTCGCTTTCAGCGGCGCGATGCGCTCGCGCACGCGGTCCACGAGAATCTCGCCGCCGCCGCCCGGCACGCTGCCGAGACCGGCTTCCTTGAATTTCAGGAGCACCTCGCGCAGGGGCATCTGGAACACTTTGGCGAAATGCTGAAACTCCGGCGGGCTGAACCCGTGGATATTGATATGCGGATATTTTTCCCGGATGTGCTGCAGCATCTCCAGATACCAATCGATGGTGAGCTTCGGGTGATGCCCGCCTTGCAGCAAAATCTGCACGCCGCCGATGGCCGTGAGTTCGTCGAGCTTTTGGTCGAGCTGCTCGCGCGAGAGCACGTAGTGGTCGTCGTCCTTCTCCGTGCGATAGAACGCGCAGAACTTGCAGTAGACGTTGCAGACGTTCGTGTAGTTGATGTTGCGGTCGACGATGTAGGTGACGATGTCATTGCCCTTCGCGCCATACGCATCGGCCTTCGCGAGCTTGCGGCGGAAATTGGCGAGTTCGCCGAGTTCCTGCAACGGCAGCCGGTAAAGCTCCCGCGCCTCGGCAGCGCTGATGCGCTCCCCGGCAAGGACTTTGTCGGCCACGGCTTCTTCCAAAACACTACTGCTCATGCTGCCACTGTAGCCGGAGAGGGCGCCGCGTCGAGAGAAGTAGGCGAGGTTTTCAACCTCGCCCGCGGGAGACCACGGCGGTGGGGCGCCGTAAAAATCGGCGACGCCTTGAGATTTCCATGCGCTCCTTTGCGAGGTTGAGAACCTCGCCTACTGGACCAGCCCCCGCAGCGGGATGTGCACCCAGTCCGGGCGATTGTTCATTTCGTACTGCACCTCGTAGATCAGCTTCTCGAACAAATAGAAGTGCAGCATCTGTTCGTCCGCGATGGGCAGCCCCCGGACCGCTCCGCGCCAGCCCTCGAGGAAAGCCTGCTGCGAGGCCGCAGCCCAGCGCTCGGCATCGTGAATCGGCGTGTCCCCGCGCGCGGCGTGCGCGGCATAGTGCAGGGAGCGCAGCATGCCGGCCACGTCGCGAATCGGCGGATGCTTGGCCCGGCGTTCCTCGAGCGAACGCAGCGGCTCGCCCTCGAAATCGATGAGCACAAAGTCTCCTTCGGAAAAAAGCACCTGCCCGAGATGATAGTCGCCATGCGTGCGCGTGAGCAGGATTTGCTCGTCCGCGCTTTCCGTGTGCGGGGTCCAAACTTTTTCCAAGCACCTCCAGGGCAGCCACCGATTTCCCTGCCGTTCGCGAGCCAGCAGCTCCAAAACTTCCTGTGCCGCCGCCGGCAGCGTGCCGGCCTTGGAGGACAGCTCCGCCAGCATCTTCTCGGCTTCCGCGCAGAGCGTTTCCAATTCCTCGTGCCACTTCCGTTTCCGGTCGGTCGCGCTCCATTCCGGGACAAACGCCGCGCGCAGGTCCACGGCGTCGCGCGTACGCAGCGGGATATATTCTGCGCCCAGCCGCCAGCCCGCCACTGCGGCGCGCTTTTCCCCATGCGCCACTTCCGCGAGCTCTGCCTCGGTGCGTTGCGGCTTGGCTGCCGGGCGCCCCGGCTGAATTTCTCGCAGGCGCTCGGGCGTGTCGTAGGGGCGCATCAGCGCGCGATGAAAAAGCCCGGTCCGCCGTCCGAGCAGGGAGGCCAGTTCCGTCCATGCGGCCAAGGCCCGCGGATCGCTGGCAAAGGCGCGAAAATGTGACAGCGCCAGTTCCCACGCATTGCCCTCATTCGCGCGAAGCTCCGTGGCCAGCGCGAGCGAGGCGTCCACCCATTCCACCTGGCCGCCAAAGGCGGGCGCATGGCGAAACCGCGGCTCCTCGCTCAGAAAGCGCGTGATCTCCGCATCGGGATTCACCCCCGGCGCAATTCTCCGGTAAAGCTTCACAAATAATTTTCCGCCGTAGATGAGCGAAGTGTTGCTCTGCTCCGCCGTGAGCACGCGCGATTCCGGATATCCCGGCCCGGCAAACATTTCCCGGAGGATCTTTCCACACTCGCCGCGCACTTCCCCCTCCGCCGCCTGTTCGGCGAGGAGAATAAAGAGCGCCTGGCGAAAGGCGGGATCGTAGACCGCATCGAAGAGCACCCACCCGTGCGGCAGGCGAGTGATGAGCGGCACGTCAGGGGGCGCCGCCTCGGCCAGTGCGACCGGCAGACAATACAGATCATTCGGCCCCTCCCAGTATTTCACGTCCACCGCGAGCAGCCGCGCCGCGCCCAGCGGCGCCTCCTTTAAAATAGAGCAGCCCACGGCCACGCGCCCTTTTCCCCCAAACCACCGCTGCCGCTGCATATACGCGAGAAGCATCTCGTTATCCAATCGCTGCCGCCCGTCGGGAGTGGTGAAGAAGACATCAGGCATGGGGGGAGAAGAGAACATCCAATGCCCAACACTCAACACCCAACATTGAATGACGCCGCCAGCGAAGCGCCGGGTCGGTCCCGGGAGCGCCGCCTTTCAGGCGGCCACGTGCGCCAAGCGCGCAGCGCCAAATGAATGTATTTCAAAGGGCACCCTGGGAGCTCAAAAGAGCGCCGACTTCAGAATCTTTCGTGTTTTTCGCACGAGCATGAAGCTTGGCGCTGCGCGCTTGGCGCACGTGGCCGCCTGAAAGGCGGCGCTCCCGGCACTCGCCCGGCGCTTCGCGGGCGCTATTGGATGTTCGATGTTGAGTGTTGGACGTTAAATGTTGAATGTCCCCTCTCCGTCATGGCCAAGAAACCCACCCAAAATTCCGCGATCTCCCCGTTGCTGGATCCGGAGGCCATTCAAAAGGCGGAGTATCTCGGGCTGCAGGCGCGGACGATTGTGGAGGGCTACATGGCCGGCGCGCACAAATCGCCTTTCCGCGGCTTCGCCATCGAGTTTGCGCAGCACCGCGAATATGTGCCGGGAGACGACACGCGGCATCTCGACTGGAAAGTGCTCGGGCGCAGCGACCGTTACTACATCAAGCAATACGAGCAGGAGACGAACTTTGTCGCGCACCTGTTGCTCGATGGCTCCGAGAGCATGCAGTACGGCTCGGGCGCGGTGAAGAAGATGGATTACGGCAAGGTGATGGCCGCCTGCCTGGCCTACCTCATCCTCCTTCAGCGCGACGCCGCCGCCGTAACGGTCTTTGACCGCGGCACGCGCGAGCAAACACAGCGCACCGACAGCCTCGCGAAAATCCATCAGATCTGCGCCACGCTCGCCGCCACGCCCGCGCAGGGCCAGACGGGCATCGGCGAGACCATGGAAGAGCTCGCGCGCCGCGCCCGCCGCCGTGGCATCGTGATTTTGATCAGCGATCTTTTCGACGAAGAGGAGCGCATCATCCGCGGCCTGCAGCACCTCCGCTTCGCAGGCCACGAAGTCATCGTCTTCCACGTGCTCGACCCGAGCGAACTCACTTTCCCGTTCGCGGGAAATGTGGAGTTCATCGGCCTGGAGCAGCAGGGCCGCGTCCTCACGCGCCCCGCGGAAATCCGCAAAAGCTACCTCGAGGAATTCACGGCCTTCCTCGATCGCATGCAGCTCGCCTGCGAACGCAACGGCTGCCCGTATCTGCGCATCACCACGGATCAACCCTGGCACGAAGTCCTCAGCGCGTGGCTCGGCACGCGGCAGCACCGGTATGGATAGGGTGATGCAAACCGTGACCATGCGAGACGTAGTCTGGAGTGTGGTGCCTTGGCACCGCTCTGCGGCCAGGCGCAGCTTGCTGCGCGCGGCGGGGAAACCAATCGAACTTCGATCGCCGTTCCTGCCGCAGGCAGCAAGCTGCCTCGGTTCACAAAGCGGTGCCAAGGTTGATTCGCGCCTCCGCGCGAACCCTTCGGGCAGCCCCGCTTTCGCGGGACTGTCCATCTCGCTCCGCTCGATTCCGCACTCCAGACTGCGCCCCGAGCTTTCGTCTTTCCCATGTCCTTCCTAAACCCCTGGCTTCTCGCCGGGATCGCCGGCATCGCTGCGCCGATCCTCATCCACCTGCTCGCGAAAAAGCGCGTGCAGCGCGTGGTGTGGGCGGCCATGCGTTTTCTGCGCATCACCGTCGACCGCCAGCAGCGGCGCATGACGCTGGAGGACATCATCCTCCTCATCCTGCGCTGCCTCGTGGTGGCGCTGCTCGCCTTTGCGCTCGCGCGGCCGGCACTGCGCGACAGCTCCATCGGCATCGCCGGGGCGGGGGAGTCGGCGCTCGTGCTGCTCGATGTGTCCGGTTCCATGAGCACGACCGACGGCGCGGAGTCGCGTTTTGACAAAGCAAAACGCGCGGCGGAGCAGGTGCTCGACGGTCTCCCCGGCGGTGCGTCCGTGGCCGTGTGGCTCGTGAGCGATACCGTGCGCGACGTGATTCCCGAGCCCACGCACGACCTCGCCCTCGCGCGCAAGGCCGTGCGCGAGGCGCATCGCGCGGATCAAGGCACGGAGTGGCAGCCCGCGCTGCGCCGCGCCATCGATGTCATGCGCCGCCAGGGCGGCCTGCACAAACAGATCTACGTGGTCACCGACGCGCAGGCCGCCGGCTGGCGCGGCATGGCGGAAATTCGCGGGCTGCTCGACGAGGCGAAGAAGGACGTGCCCTCGTGCATCGTCACGGTGTCCGAGGGCGAGCAGCGCAATCTCGGCATCACCGGCCTGCGCCTTGCCAGCGCGCTCGCGCCCATCAACCAGCCGCTGCGCTTCGAGGTGAACGTGGCCAATTTCGGTCCCGAGCCCGCGGCCAATGTGGGCGTGAGCCTGGCCATCGACAATGCAGAGCCGCTGGACGAGCAGACGCTCGAGTCCGTCCCGCCCGGCGGCGAGCCCAAGGCCATCTCGCTCTTCGCTACGTTTCGCGATGCCGGCTTTCACACCGTCACCGCGCGTCTGCGGCCGGACCGCTGCGGGTTCGATGACCAGCGCACTTTCGCGCTGCGCGTGATCGATGAAATTAACGTGCTCCTCGTGGACGGCGACCCCGGCGCCGAGCCGCGCGACAGCGAGGTCTTTTACCTCCGCAACGCACTCACGCCCGTGCCGCCCGAGCAGCGCGATCAATATTTCATTAAGACCAAAACCGTCTCCGCCTCGGGGCTGGATACCCTCGCGCTGCGCGACTACGAGGCCATCGTGCTGGCGAACGTGGTGGACATCTCCGCGCCGGCGCTCGCCTCGCTGGACGCCTATGTGCGCGGCGGCGGGGGGCTCATGGTGTTCCCCGGCGCGCGCATCAGCACGGCGTTTTACAATGATCAGCTTTTCCGCGCGCACGGCATGCTGCCCGCGGAATTCGGTCCGCCGCGCGGCGATCTCCCGGCCGAGGGCAGCGCCGATCGCCCCAAGACTTTTTTCCAGCTCCAATCGAAGGACTACACCCACCGCATCGTGGAGCCGTGGCGCGACCCACGCAGCGGCACGCTGGCGAGCGCGCAGTTTTATCGCGCCTTCACGCTCGTGCCGGCAAAGCCGGACGCGCCCAAGGACGCCACGGCGGCGAACGATTCCGTCGGCACCGTGCTCTCTTTCGCCGATGGCGTCCCGGCCATCATGGAGCGCACCTGCGGCTTCGGGCGCGTCGTGCAATTCGCCAGCACCGCCGACGCCGGCTGGAACGATCTCCCCGTGCGCCCGCTTTTCCTCCCGCTCATCCATCGCACGCTCGGCTACCTGCTCGCACGCCAGGAAGAGCGCCTCAACCTCCGCACCGGCACACTCTTTTCCTACGCCGTCGCACCCGAGCTTGCGGGGAAAGACGTCACCATCACGCCGCCGGGCGAGGCGAATGGCAGCGGCACGCCGAATGCCTCCGCGGCCCACCGTGCGTCATCGGCCATCACCCGCCGCATCGAGCTCAAGAACAACGTTCCTCTCGTCGAGTTCGGCGACACCTCCGCCAGCGGCGCGTACGAAGCCCGCTTCGCCGAGGAAGGTCATGCGCCCGTGCGCTTCGCCGCCACGCCCGCTGCGGGCGAGAGCGACCTCGCCGCGATCTCCACCACGGATCTGCAAACGCTCGGCACCGTGGCGCAGGTGATCGCCTGGACGCCGTCTACCGATCTCCGCGCGCAACTCGTCCACGCCCGCAACGGCACGGAACTCTGGCTGCCCCTCGCCTTTATTGTTCTCGCGCTGGCCGTCACGGAAACCGTCCTGGGCAACCGCTGGAGCCGATCAAAGTAGGCACGCTGCTGCGAGGACCCCCCTCCACAATAAACATTGCCAGCCAGAAAGGGTGCTCCTAAAAAATTGAGCCGTGAGAATTGTCCTCCTTCTCATCTTCATCGCCCTGTGCGGGTGGCTCGCGTACGAACGTTCCCGGCTCCAGGACCAACTGGCGGTGGCGAACAGTAAATTGCTGCTCGCCCAAAATGAATTGGACAAGCTGAAGGGCGGAACTCGGAGCTGGCTGGCGGAGCGCATCCAGAATCGCACCGACTTGCTGAACAAGCCCCCACAAACCACAACCCAGGGTTATCCCGCTGTTCATCATCCCATCACGCCAGATCCCTATCTTTACGGGAATGGATATATCCAGCGCTGAGTGATTTACGAAATATTTCACCCCCAGGAAATGTCATGAAAGACGGGCGACTTCCCCGCGTATTTCAGAGTGCCGGCAGTAGTCCTGTGTACACAAAGTTTTTACAACATTACAATTGTCTGACTGAAACGCCCGATTCATCATCCCGACTGTTATGCGAGTGCTCCTCATCATCATCCTTGGCTCCTTGTGTGCCTGGCTCGCTTATGATCGATCCAAGCTTCAGGAGCAATTGACCGCGGCGAACAGCAAACTCTCCGAAGGGGGAGGGTCGCGGCAGGTGGCGAAGAACTGGCTCACCGAGCGGATGGAGAAACGCACCGATCCATTGGCCAAGCCGCCGGAAATAACCAATCGGGGTGTGAACAGCCGCAGCTATGGTTATCGGGGATATCCCGGTAGCATGTCCCTCGGTTCGCCCTATTAAGTCTGCGGTTCGCCTGCGCGCAGCGTGCTGAGTTGAAAGCGCGGACGAGGTTTGTCTTGTGTCGTACGCACTTCGCCCTTGCGGGAAATCATTTCCCGGGAAGAATGCGCGGCTTTTCCATGAAGTATCGCACCTATCTCCTCTTGGGCGCGCCGGGCAGCGGTAAAGGCACCCAGGGCAAGATTCTCGGAGCCATCCCGCGCTTTTTCCATTTATCCATGGGCGACGTCTTTCGCGCCCTCGATACGCGGACGGCCATCGGGCAGAAGTTCATCGAGTACTCCAGCAAAGGCAAACTGGTGCCCGATGAAGTGACCATGGAATTGCTGCGCGCGCACATCGGTCATCTCGTGGGCCTGCACACGTTCAAGCCGGATATCGATTCTCTCGTCCTCGATGGCGTGCCGCGCAACGTGGCGCAGGCGAAAATCATGAAGGACATGATCGACGTGCGGAAAGTTTTTCATCTGTCCTGCCCCGACCGCGAACAGCTGGTGGTGCGCATCCGCAAACGCGCGTTGAAGGAAAACCGCTTCGACGACGCCAACGAGGAAACCATCCGCCGCCGCCTCGCCACCTACGATGCCGAGTGCAAACCGTTGCTGGAGTACTACGGCCCGAAGCGCGTGAGAGACATCGACGCCACGCGGCCGCCTGTCGAAGTGGTCCACGAGATCGTCTCCACGATCTGCGCGGACTAAAGCGGCGAAGGCCCGGTGTGGCGGCTTGTGCAGAGAATGCCCGAATTCGCTCTACGTCTCCGGGCAGCTTTCTCAGGAGGTGCGGTGTCTGGCGAGCAAGCTTTCGAAAGGGTTCATCCGCACGAACGAGATCGAGTGACGCTCGCCCCTATGCTTTCTTCACCCGGCACGCAAAGCACTTGTAGGCTTGCTGGCCGGAGAGGTTGTCGAAGTAACGATCGTCGAGCAGCGTGTTGGCGGTCTCGTAGCGCGGAAGGCCGAACTCATCGCCCATCGCTTGCGCGGGGCCAAAGCTGTTTGGAACGAAGATGGTGTCCTCGCGAATGCCCTCCCATAGGGAAGCCGTGCCGGTAATGGCGCCGCGCGGGCTTTCGACGATGATTTTATCTCCATGCTTGATATCGGCGGTGGCGGCGGCCTTCGGATGAATTTGCACGAAGCGCACGCCATTCATCTGTTTGCCGAGGTGAGTCCATTGCGTGACGCCCGCAAAATGAACCACGCTGGCGCGCCCCACCATCCCCATGAGTGGGAACTCCGCATGCACCTTTCCATCGCTCATGCCGCCGAGTTTCACGTTCGGCGTCACGCTGCCGGGGTTCACCGGATTGGACACGAGGTCCTGCGTGTACTCGATGCTTGGGTTCTCCCCCGTGACCTCTGGGTGGGTGTAGAAAATAGGCAGTGCGCGATGACCGGCCCCTGCGAGCTTTTCGTCGAGTTCTTTGGTGAAGATCTCCACCTTGCCACTCGGAGTGAGGAAGCGCTTGCCCTTGTTCTTCGGGTCGAGCGCCTCGGCGGCGGCGTACCAGGATTTGTGGTCGAGATAGAGGGTGCTGATGCCCGGGCTCTTTTCATCCGGGCATGGCCAGCGGAGCGGCTCGGCGCGCTTTTCCATGCGGGCCTGCGTCATGCCGCCCACCCCGGGCGTGCGGGCTACGAACTCCGCCCACAGCTTGCCGTAGTCCTTCCATTCCGCCTTGAGGTTGCCGGTCCAGTATTCCGGCGGATTCTTTTTATCGTGCTTCGCCATGGCGGCGGCGAGGTCGATCCAGATCTCGATATCCGTCTTGCACTCGCCCACGCGCGCCACGGCGGCGTGCTGCCAGCGGATGCTCCGGTCGTCGCGCCGCATATAGACGCCATCCATCTCCAGTCCGCTCGCGACGGGCAGGATGATGTCGGCATACAGCGCCGCCTCTTCCATGAAGAGCCCCGTAAACACATAGAACTCCAGCGCCTTGAAAGCCGCTTGGACCTTCTTGGAATTGGCGCTGCCGATCAGCGGGTTGCCCTCGGTGACGATGGCTTTGAGTTGATATGGTCTCTTTGCCAGAATGCTCTCGGCAAACCAATCCGGGCCGACCGGCAGGGCGCCATCCTTCTTCGGCGTTTCACCCTGCACCGGCGGCAGGTTCAGTCCGCCGGGCCAGGTATTGTGCATGAAGTTACAGCCGCCACCGTTCACCCCGACATTGCCCGTGATGGCCGCGAGGAAGGCGAGCGCGCGATAAGTGTCGAACGCGCCGAGTTGGTGTGAGATGCCCGCATTGCAGAAGATCGCCGCCGGCTTGGCTTTCGCATAGCCCTCCGCCACCGCCTTGATTTTCGCCGCCGGCACCCCGGTCACCTTCTCCGCCCACTCCGGCGTGTAGCTGTGCTCGGCGAGGTGCTTCTTCAACTCCCCAAAGCCCAGCACCCATTTCGCGGCAAACGCTTTGTCGTACAGCCCCTTCGCCATCACGTGCTGGAGCATGGCCAGCGCGAGGGCGAGGTCCGTATGGGGCTTCGGCGCAAGCCACTCATCGGCTTGCGCGCCGGTGGGTGTGAGCCGCGGATCGATGACCACGAGCCTGGCCTTCGTCTTCGCGCGCTCGCGCAGCAGATAGGAAAATGTGACCGGATGCGTCTCCGCCTGATTCGTGCCGAGGAAGAGGAGGAACTTTGCGCTGCCGAGGTCTTCCTTCCCCGTGTTTTCGTCCTTCCCGTAGCCGTTGGTAAAGTTGCCCATGCCGAACGTAGCCGCCAGCGCATTGCCGCCGGCATCGTTGCACACGGGACCCACGTCGGTGTCGTTGGGCGAGCCGAGCAGGGTAAAAAAGCGGCCGATGATGCTGCCGGTGCCGCGC
>FTCB01000259.1_pt1 | contig 46696 bp, 26 predicted proteins | sample 1639431 | NCBI WGS metagenome assembly FTCB01 (sample SAMEA3914864, study PRJEB12502) | metagenome | biome: forest; material: soil | place: USA | collected 2012-03-12 | depth 0.3 m
GGAGGAAGCACGCGAGGGGCGTTTGGGGTTTTGTGATGCGGGTTTAAACCGCCGCTTTCTGTGACCGGCTGTTGTTCGTGCGGACCTTCGGCCGGTCGTCATGCGTCATTCGTCATGGGAACTGTCATCCGGCTATTGCACGCCAGCCTTGCCAAGCTTGTAGGCGGGCGATTAGCGTCCCGCCGATTTTAATGAAGTTTCGTCGAACCGCCCTGGCCTTTGCCGCGCTCGCCTTCGCGGGACACGCATTTTCGCAGACGCGTCTGGCGCCGCCGCCGCTGCCTGCAAAGCAGGATCCGCTGGCGCCGCCTGCGGGGCCAGCGCCGGCCAATGGAGCGGTGCAACTGGATTCTCCCGTCCCGGGGCTGCCATCGAATCAGCCGGATTTGCTGAACCAGCTCCCGCCGCTGACGCTGCCGCAGCGGCCGGACAGCCAGCTCGGGCGGTTTGCCGATGCGCCGATCGACATCGCAGCGGACAAGCTGGGGACGGCGGGGGATCTGGCCACGGCTTCGGGGAACGTGCAGATCACGCACGGCTCGACGACGATCTACAGCGACGAGGCGACCTACGATAAGGAAACGCGCGACGTCATCGTGACGGGCAACGTGCGGATTTATCGCGAAGGCAAGCTGATCACCACGGACCGCGCGGTGTTCAACCTGGAGACCAATGACATCACCGCGGCCGCAGTGCGTGGCGATTCGCCGCCATTCCGGTTCGAAGGCACGTCGTTTCAAAATATTCAGAACAGCAAGGGCTACATCATCCGGAACGGCAATTTCACCACGAGCGATTCGTCGCACCCGGACTGGCACATCCGCGCGACGAAGGTGCGCATTTATCCGGATGATCGCGCGGTGTTTGAAAACGCGAAGCTCTACATCGGGGAAACGCCGGTCTTTTGGTTCCCGTATCTCTACCAGCCGCTGACGAAGGCGAACGCGTTTCTCTTCACGCCGGGCTACAGCTCCATCTGGGGCGCGTATTTTCTCTCGAGCTATTCCTTTCCGCTCACGGAAAACACCTTCGGCACGGTGCGGCTCGACTATCGCAGTGAGCGCGGGCCGGCGATCGGCTTCGACACGGAGTGGACCACGGGCGAACGGAAACAAAACTGGGGCCGCTTCCGCAGCTATTTCCTGAGCGACAGCAACCCGGGCCTCAACAAAACGGCGCTCACCCGCGAGCCCATCGATGCGGACCGCTACCGCGTCTCGTTCCAAGCGCGGCAGTACCTGACCGAGGACATCTACGCCTCGGTGGACATCAACAAACTGAGCGACGCGCGCTTCCTGCAGGACTTTTACGAGGGCGAGTTTCGCGACACGCCGCAGCCGGACAACATGGTCGCGATCACGAAGCTGGGCTCGGACTACGAGCTCTCGCTGATCGCGCGCGCGCAGCTCAATGAGTTTTTTGACGTCACCGAGCGCACGCCGGAGCTGGCGCTGGACATCGTGGAGCAGCCCTTCCTCAACTCGAAGTTTTTCTACCAGGGCGAGACGAGCGTGGGCCACTACCGGCGCGACTTTGCGGACGGCTCGCTGAACGGCGACTATGGCGCCACGCGGTTTGATTCGTTCCATCAATGGATTCGCCCCTACGTGTACGATGGCTGGCTGAGCATCGTGCCCAAGGCGGGCATCCGCGGGACGTGGTACTCCGACAGCGGGCCAATCGTGCCGGTGACCGAAACGGAGACGTCCACGCTGTCCGACGGCTCGCAGAAGACGGTGTCGCATACTTTCCAGCGCCTGCAAAAGGAAGGCGCGGTCTTCCGCCCGGCGGCGAATGTGGGGCTGGAGCTGTCCTACAAAGCGTCGAAGGCGTGGGAAGATGTGCAGAGCCGCGCGTGGGGCCTCGACGGTCTGCGCCACGTGATGCAGCCGTACGCGGAATTCAGCTTCGTGAAGTCGGGCACGGACAACAAGGACATCCTGCAGTTCGACCGCATCCAGCGGAACACGCAGCCGCCGCCGTACGATTTCCCCACCTTCAACACGCTCGACTCCATCGAAGACTGGAACGTGGTGCGGCTCGGTGTCCACAACCGCCTGCAGACGCGGCGCGACAATACCACGATCAACTGGTTCGAAATGGACACGTTTTTTGACGTGCGTTTTGACCTGCCGAATTTTGGGCTGGAGCCGGACCCCGGGACGTTCAGCAACATCGTGAACCGCATGCGGTGGTCGCCGCTGAGCTGGGTGAACTTCACGCTGGATTGCCAGTTGCCGCTGCTGGACCACGGTTTCACCGAAGTGAACACGCGCGCGGTGTTCTTCGTGAACGACAAGCTGCAGTTCAACGTGGGACACCGGTACATCAACGACAACATCCTGTTCCAGGACAGCTCGCTGCTGGATTTCAGCGCGTATTACCGCTTGAACGACAACTGGGCCTTCAGCCTGCGGGAGGCGTATGAATTCACCGACAACCTGCTGGAGAGCCAGCGCTATGAGATCCATCGCGACCTCTCGAGCTGGGTGGCGAGCCTCGGGGTGGTGGCGCGCACGAGCAGCAGCGGTGGCAAGGAAGTGAACGACTACGGCGTGGTGCTGACCTTCACGCTGAAGGATCTGCCGGATGTGAAGCTGCCGGTGAATTTCGATCCGAGCGGACAGACGAAGTAGGCGGGGGCTTTGGCGGGATAAGGGACCTGAACGGGGGCTGGATTTCATGCAGCGCCGAGCTACGGTGTGCGCATGCCAGTCGATCTGCCGCTCCACGAGATGAGTCTTCCGACGAAAATGGAACTCATGGAAGCTCTATGGGAGGACCTGAGCCGAACGCCTGAAAAACTCGAATCACCGGAATGGCATCGCGCGGTTCTCGAAGAGCGGCGCGAGCGGCTGGAATCCGGCACAGAGAAGCTTTCGGATTGGGAGGCGGCCAAACAGGACATCCGGCGCAAGCTCTCATGAAGTTGCGGATTCTTGAATCCGCCAAGGAAGACCTCGTCAACGGCTACTACTTTTACGAAGGGATGTCGCCCGGGGTGGGAACCTATTTCCTGGATACGCTTTTTTCGGACATCGACTCGCTGGCGCTGTATGCGGGAATTCATCGAAAGGTGTTCGGTTGGTATCGTGCACTTTCCAAACGGTTTCCCGTGGCGATCTACTATCAAGTTGCCAGCGATGAAGTTCAGGTCTTCGCAGTGTTGGATTGTCGGCGACGACCGTCTTGGATTCGCCGAAGGCTGGGTGGATCCTGATTGGGGGAAGAGAGCGGACGCCGGAGGGGGCATCGAGAAAGCGAAAGCGCGGGAGAAGCACGCGCGCGATTTAAACTTTGACTTGGGTTAGCAAACGGGAGCTCACTTTCATTTCGAGGTTCCTAACTGTTGTTCCCTATGAAAACTGCCGCCCGCAACTTCAGCACCCTCTCGGTGCGCGATCTCATCGAGGCCCGCGAACACTACCACGTGCATCTTACCAACAAGGAGAACGTGGTCGCGACGGCGATTGGAAAATTCCTGATCCGCAAAACGGATCCGGATTGCAAGGATCCCAAAAAGGCCGTCGCGCGCGATCCGCACAAGTACTGCAAGAATCCGCCGCGGACGCTGGCGAATAGCGTGGCGACGCCATGGTCGTGGCCCTGCGTGCTGGTCTTTGTGAAGGCCTGGCTCTCCCCGGAGCAATTTGCGGAGAAGATGGATCAGGCCGTGCCGCGCTTTTTGTATCTGCCCGATGGGCGCGTCATCCCGACGTGCGTGGTGCTGGTGGAGCCGACGGACAGCGGCACGGAGGCGCTCACCGATTTGCGTTTTCCGGATCAACTCATGGGGGGCGGCTTCCCCGTGCTGAGCGACGTGCAGGGCAGCCAGCATGTGGGCTCCATTGGGTGCCTGGTCACCGATGGCAACATCACGTACGCGCTCACGAACCGCCACGTGGCGGGGCCGCCGGGCGCGGCGTCGTTTGCGATCATCGATCGCGAGCGCAAGTTGCTCGGCGTTTCCGACACGCAGCAACTCGCGAAGCAGACGATGGACGAGGTGTATGCCGGCTACCCCACGAGCCACGCGGTGGTGAATCTCGATTCCGGGCTGATCCGGGTGGATGACGTGAACGAATGGACGGCGCAGGTTTATGGCATTGGCGAACTCGGGGAGCTGGTGGATCTGAATCCGGATACCATTTCGCTCGATCTCATCGGCACGCCGGTGAAAGCGTTTGGCGGCGCGTCGGGGCTGCTGGAAGGCGAGGTGCAGGCGCTGTTCTACCGCTACCAGGCGCTGGGCGGCATGGACTACATCACCGATTTTTTGATCGGCTCGCGCGATCCGAGAAAGCCGCTGGCCACGCGGCACGGTGACTCGGGCACGCTGTGGTTCATCGAGGAAATGCCGGCGCCGGTGCCGGCGGCGACGAAAGGGAAAGCCAAAGGCCAGAGCCAGGGCGGCCCGCCGCCGCCACCGCCGAGGCTGCGGCCTTTCGCGCTCCAGTGGGGCGGGCACCGCTTTCTCGGCGGCGCGGGTGAAGGGCAATTTCGATTCGCGCTCGCCAGCAATCTGAGTGCGATTTGCCGGCTGCTCGACGTGGAGATCATCCGCGATTGGAACCGCGGCCTGCCGGAATACTGGGGGCAATTTGGCCACTACAAAATCGGCTTTCTCGCGTGTGGGATGCTCTCGAGCGCGAAGCTCAAGAAGCTCTTCACCGCGAACGCGGCGAACATCGGCATCAGCGACGACGAGCTGCTCCACGACGGCATCAAGCGGCTGCAGAAGGACGTCTTCGTGCCGCTGGCGGATGTGCCCGACGACGTATGGCGCAATCTCCCGGCGCGCAATGCCGACGCCAACAATCACTTTGCGGACATGGACCAGCCGGGTGACGGCGAGTTTGCCGGCAAGACGCTGCTGGACCTGTGCGAGGACGACGCAAACGTGGACGTGGCGGTGTGGAACCGCTTTTACAAGAGCATCCATTCTTCGCAGCACGGCGCCGTGCCTTTCCGCGTGTGGCAGATTTACGATGCGATGGTCGGGTTTGTGCGCGCCCGCGAGATCGACAAATTCGTCTGCGCGGCCGGCGTCCTGGGCCACTACGTGGGCGACTGCGGGCAGCCGCTGCACATTTCCATGCTGCATCACGGCCGTCCGGGCAAGCCGTCGGAGAAAAATGTGCACTCCGTCTACGAGACCAATATGCTGAACCAACGCGGGGCGGAGTTGATCGCGGGACTGGAGCAGGCGGTGAAGGGCAAAACGGCCAAGGCCTCGGTGACCGGCGGCAAGGGCGCGGCGCTGGCGTTGATCCAAGTGATGCGCAAGACGATTGCGACGCTGCCGCCGATGGACGTGATCGATGCCTTCAACGGCGCGAGCGGCCAGCAGCGTGTGCCGCACATGTGGGATGAACTCGGTGACCGGACCATCACCTGCATCACGAACGCGACGCTCTTTCTGGCAACGCTTTGGGAGAGTGCGTGGAAGGAAGGTGGAGGCAACAAGACGGGAGCGAATGCCGTGAAGGAAAGCGACCTCGTGGAAATCGATCGCGGACGTTTGCGCGAGCTCTACATGGATACGGACTTCATCCACTCGTTTACGCTGCAGCAGATGGAGGCGAAGCACGTGCTGGGATAGGGGCCAAAAGCAGCTTCGATTTGGCGCGAATTGACCGGGGTGGCGAGATTTGTTCCGACCGGGCTGGAAGACGTGTTGTTGGCGGTGGTGGCGACGAGTCAAACCTCCGCACTTTACTGGCTTGTGGTCAGCACATTACGGCGCGTCCGAATTTCTCTCCCCTCCCCCTGTCCCGGCGGCACATTCGCTGCTAAAGGGGCGCTGTGATCTTGCGCCCGACCTACGACCAAATTTCAGACGACCCGATGCCGGCGGGGAATCCCGCGAAGGCGCTCGCGGATACGTTTGCGGGGCTGCGCGGGCTGGGGGTGACGGAGCGCGGGATTTTTCACGACATCATGCGCGAGACGCTGGGGCGGCATCCGGAATTTGTCGGGGTGTGGACGGTGTGGGAGCCGGATGCGCTGGATGGGCGCGACCGCGAGTATGCGAATGCGCCGGGGCATGACGGCACGGGGCGGTTCATTCCTTTCTGGCACCGCATGGGCGGGCGCATCCACGTGGAGCCGAATGTGAACTACGACGTGCCGGGGCTGGGCGACTGGTATTTTGTGCCGATGCAGCGGCGGCGCGAGACGGTGCTCGATCCGTACGAGGTGCCGGCGGACGGGCGGCCGGTGTTCATCACCAGCATGGTGGCGCCGATTTTCGTGCAGGGCGAATGCCGCGGGGTGGCGGGAGTGGACGTGGCGATGGACGAATTTGCGGACCCGCAGTCGGCGCGCATCGAGCAGACGCTGCAGCGGGGCTTTGTGTTTCTGGACGATCGCGGGCGCGTGGAATACTGGAGCGCGCGCACGCGGGAGCTGATCGCGCGCTACGTGGGCCGGGCGGAGGGCGGGGCGCTGCCGGCCTCGCTGGCGGGACATTGGCGGCGGCTGCGCGAAAAAGTGCGCGGGCTGCGGCCCCAGGAGCTGCCGGCTTTTCGGCGCGGGGCGTCGGAGCTGCGAATTCGATTTGTGCGCCATCCGAGGCGCGGGCGTTTCGTATTGATCGTGGAGGAGCAATGCGGAGCGCCCGCGCCGGAGGATGCATTGACGGCGCGCGAGCGGGAGGTGTTCGAATGGCTCGGGCAGGGCAAGACGAACGGGGAGATCGCCGCCATTCTCGGACGCAGTGTGCACACGGTGAAGCGCCATGTGGAACGCATCCTGGCCAAGCTCGGCGTGGAAAACCGCTGCGCGGCAGCGCTGCTGTCGGCGGGTCCATCGACCCCGGCCCCGGTGGCGGGACTAGGTCTGTCGACCTATATCACGCGTCCGCCCGCGCGGGTATGAGCGGCGTGATGAGCTTTGTGCCACACGCCACGCGCCCCGTTTTCCGCTCGCTCTGATCCGCTGCCGCCTGTGGCCGAAGCTCCGTACGAACAACCAAACACTGAACCATGAAACTAAAATCCATCCTCGCCGCGTTTGTCGCGGTGCTTTGCTGCGTTTCGGCCCCGGCCGCTGAGCCGCTCAAAATCGCGTATTCCGACTGGCCGGGCTTCACCATCCTCGAAGTGGCCAAACAAAAAGGCTGGTTCAAGGAAGCAGGCGTGGACGTCGAGCTGGTGTGGTTTGATTACCTGCCGTCGCTCGATGCTTTCTCCGCGGGCAAAGTGGACGCCGTGACCGCCGTGGGCACGGACATGCTCGTGACGGGCGCGAATGGCGGAAAGAGCAAATTCGTCGCGCTGCTGGATTTCAGCGAAGGCAGCGACATGATCATCGGCGCGCCGGGCGTGGCGTCGATCAAAGATCTCAAGGGCAAGGAAGTCGGGCTGGAGCTGACGCTCGTGGAGCATCTGCTGCTGCTGAAGGCGCTGGAGGCAAATGGCATGAAGCAGAGCGACGTGAAGCTGGTGCCGACGGCGACGAATGACACGCCGCAGGTGCTGGCTTCGGGCAAAGTCTCGGCGATTGGCGCGTGGTATCCGGTCTCCGGGCAGGCGCTGAAACAAGTCGCAGGCTCGAAGGCGCTCTTCACCAGCTCGGAGGCGAAGGGGCTGATCTATGACGTGCTCGCGGTGAATCCGGTGAGCCTCGGCAAGCGCAAGGATGATTGGGCGAAGGTGGTCGGCGTGTTTTACAAGTGCGTGGACTACATCAAGGACCCGAAGACCACGGACGATGCGGTGAAAATCATGGCGGCGAAAGTCGGCGCGGATGCCGCGGAGTATGCGAAGAATGTGCCCGGCACGCATCTGCTCACGCTCGCGGAAGCGAAGAAGGCCTTTGCGAAAGGCACGGGGCTCGACTCGGTGTACGGCTCGATGACCGTGGGCAACAAGTTCAACCTCGACAACAAGGTCTACAAGGTTTCGCAGAAACCTGAAAACTACATCGCGCCCAGCATTGTGCAGGGCATGAAGTAGCAGCGCACACGTGGGGAACAGGATGGCGAACAGCGATTGGCTCGGTCTCAAAAAAGAATTGCCGCCGCGGCGCAGGCTGCTGCTCGCCATCCTTTCCTTCGTGATCCCGCTCGGCCTGTGGGCGGCGGTGAGTTACATCCCGTGGCTCTGGCATCCGCTGGTCCACATCACATCGCCCGGCGAGGTGGAATACTTCGCCGAGGACATGGATGTGAAGGTGGCGGAGTTTGACGAGCAGGTCGTGAAGATGCGCGCGGCGGGGCAGGAAATCCCGACCGGCTACCGCGTGAATCCCGTATATCTGCCGCCGCCGCACAAGGTCTTCGCCGCGCTCTACACCGCCTTTACCACCGAACCCCGGCTGCCCAACGAACCATGGTTTCACCAAGCTTTCGGCCACAGCATCAGCACGATCTTCTGGGGATTTTTCCTGTCCTCGCTGATCGGCGTGCCGCTGGGGATTTTGTGCGGGGCGTTCCGGTTTTTCGCGCGATTGCAGGAGCCGTTCATCGAGTTTTTCCGCTATCTACCAGCGCCAGCCTTTGGCGCGCTATGCGTAGCGGTGCTGGGAATCGAGGACGGACCGAAAATCGCGATTATTTTCATCGGCACATTTTTTCAGCAGGTGCTGGTGATCGCCAACACGGTCCGCAAGGTGGACCCGGCGCTGATCGAAGCAGCGCAAACGCTGGGGGCGAGCCGCTGGGCGCTGGTGCGGCGGGTGATCATCCCGGCGAGCATCAGCGATATTTACACGGACATGCGCATCCTCCTCGGCTGGGCGTGGACGTATCTCATCGTGGCGGAGGTCGTGGGCACGATGTCGGGCATCACGTATTTTATCAACCAGCAGGCGCGGTATCGGAATTTCGCCAACGTGTATGCGGCGATCATCATGATCGGCATCATCGGCTTTGGCACCGACCTCATCCTGGCCAAGCTCGGCACGGTGATCTTTCCGTGGAAACGCGCGCGCGGCGCAATGGCCGGGAAAACCTGGCTGGCGTGGATTCGCGAACCCGGGCCGGCCTGGCGCAAACCGGCGGCGCGCAAAACCATTCCGGCGGCAGAGCCGGTGCAGCCATGATTGCCGACTACCAAACTTTGACTCCCGCCGTGGCGGAGCGCTTTGCGCGCATCAAGCAGCGTCCCGTGCGGCTGACCGTGCGCGGGCTGAAGAAGTGTTTTGTCAGTGAGGGCGCGGAGCGCGCGGTGTTCGAAGGGCTCACCTTCGATGTGCACCGGCGCGAGTTCATCTGCGTGATCGGGCCGTCGGGCTGCGGCAAATCGACATTCATCCGGATCGTGGCGGGGCTCGATGAATGCAATGGCGGCGAGCTGTTGCTCGACGGCAAGCCGATTGGCGGACCGGGGCCGGATCGCGGGATGGTCTTCCAGGGCTATACGCTGTTTCCGTGGCTCACAGTGAAGCGCAACGTGATGTTCGGACTGGAAATGCAGGGCAAGGGCCGCGAGACGGCGGACGTGGAAGCGCGGCAGTGGCTGGACATGGTGGGGCTCTCGAAATTTGAAAACGCGTATCCGCACGAGCTCTCCGGCGGCATGAAACAGCGCGTGGCCATCGCGCGGGCGCTGGCGAATGAGCCGCGCATCTTGATCATGGACGAGCCCTTCGGCGCTCTGGATGCGCAGACGCGCGCGCAGATGCAGAGCTACCTGCTGCAAATTTGGAAGAAGGTGGACGTGACGGTGCTCTTCATCACCCACGACCTCGACGAAGCGGTGTATCTCGCCGATCGCATCCTGGTGCTCGGATCCAACCCGGGGCGAGTGCTGGAGTTTATCGAGAATCCCGTGCCGCGGCCGCGGACGCCGGAGCAATGCACGTCGCCGGAGTTTATGGCCGTGCGGCGGCGGCTCGATGAACTGATCCATCCGCCCGTCGAACTCGAAGAAGAGCGGGTGCCGATGGTGAAGATGACCGCGGCGGGCGATGACGTGGAGTAGCCCCGCGCCTCGCCGATTTCCAATTTTCCATTTCCTTTCGCATGACCACTGAAACGTTGCTGTTTGAAGAACATTTGCCCGGAGGGGGCATGTGGTCGGGCGTGCTGCGGCGGCACACCACGCTGCGGCTCACCGACCTCGAGGGCGGCGCCAACGTGGGCCTGATGGCCTACCGCGCCGCGCAGCCGCTGGACCGGCTGAATCTGCCGGATACGCTGAAGGCGCAATACACGGCGAAGCTGACGCGCGGTCACGTGCTGATGAGTGACATGGGGCATGCGCTGCTGAGCATCACCGCGGACACCGTGGGATGGCATGACCCGCTCGCGGGCCACGGCAATGCGGCGCAGGTGCGGGCGAAATATGGCGAGCGGAATTACCAGACGGCGCGGAATGATTGGTACCGCAATGCGCACGACAATTTTCTGATCGAACTGGGCAAGCATGGGCTCGGGGCTCGGGACCTCGTGGCGAACGTGAATTTCTTCAGCCGTGTGGACGTCGATGCGGAGGGGCGGATGAAGTTTCATCCGGGCAACTCCAGCGCCGGGGCCACGGTGGATTTGCGCGCGGAGACGGAGGTGCTGGTGGTGCTGAATACATGCGCGCATCCGCTGGATTCGGCGACGACCTATGCGCCGAAACCGGTGAAGCTGGAGTTTCTGCGCACGCCGGCGCCGGGGGCGGATGATTTTTGCCGGAACTTTCGGAAGGAGAATCAACGCGCGTTTGCGCTGACGGAAAGGCTGCATCTATGAGCACTCTTGTTTACACGGAAAGTTCGCTCGATCCCGCCAAGGCGATCTATGATTTCACGCTGCCGGCGGGGGATGGGTGGATGCATGAGATTCGCGCGGGGCAGACGTTCCGGATTGTCGATCTCGAAGGCAATCAGGCGGCGGACACGCTGTTTTACAATGCGCACGATTTTTCCGATCGCTACAGCGCGCAGGATACGATTCGCGAGCAGGGTGGGATTTACCTCACGACCGGGACGCGGCTGATTTCGAGCGGCGGGAATGTGCTGGCGACCATCGTGGCGGATACCTGCGGGCGGCATGATACGCTGGGCGGCGCTTGCGCGGCGGAGAGCAACCAGGTGCGCTATGCGCTGGAGAAGCGGTGGATGCACAATTGCCGCGACACCTTCATGCTCCAGATCCAGCGCTGGGGGCGCGGGGCCTCGAAGTGCGACATCGCGCACAACATCAACTTTTTCATGAACGTGCCGGTGACGCCCGAGGGCGGGCTGTCGTTTGAAGACGGCGTGAGCGCGGGCGGGCGCTATGTGGAGCTGCGCGCAGACATGGACATCGTGGCGCTCATCTCAAATTGCCCGCAGCTCAACAATCCGTGCAACGCCTACAACCCCACGCCGGTGCGGCTGCTGATTTGGAACCAATGAGCTGGGTTTATCTACTTCTCGCGGCGGTGGCCGAGGCGCTCTACGGCATCGGGCTGTATCACTCGCGCGGATTTACGGCGCTGTGGCCATCGGTGCTGGGCATCGTGGCGGGCGTTGCCACCACGTGGCTGCTGGCGCTGGCGATGAAGGGCATGTCCATTGGCGTGGCCTTCGTGGTGTGGAGCGGACTCGCGGCCATCGGCACGGCGGCTTATGGAATTATCGGTCTCGGCGAAGCGCGCACCGTGATGCGGCTCGCCATGATGGCGCTCATCCTTGCGGGCGTCGTGGGCCTGAAACTGACTTCGGATAAATGACACTGTTTACGAAAGTACTGATCGCCAATCGTGGCGAAATCGCCTGCCGGATCATTCGCACGCTGCGCCGCCTCGGCATCGCCTCGGTCGCGGTTTACTCGGAGGCGGATCGCCATGCGCTGCACGTGGAGCTGGCGGACGAGGCGATCTGCATCGGGCCGCCACCCGCGCGGGAAAGCTACCTGAATGCGGAGCGCATTTTGGAAGCGGCGCGCTCCACGGGGGCGCAGGCGATTCATCCGGGCTACGGATTTCTCAGCGAGAACACTGCGTTTGCGGATGCCTGCGAACAGGCGGGGATCCGTTTCATTGGGCCGACGGCGGAGCAGATCCGGCGGTTTGGATTGAAGCACACGTCGCGGGAGATTGCGCAGCAGTGCGAAGTGCCGCTGCTGCCGGGCAGTGGTCTGCTGCGCGATGTGGATCATGCGCTGGCCGAGGCGGCGCGCATCGGCTGGCCGGTGATGCTGAAGAGCACGGCGGGCGGCGGCGGCATCGGCATGCAGCTTTGCCGCGATGCGGAGGAACTGCGCTCGCGCTATGAGACAGTGCGCAATCTCGGGCGAAACAATTTCAAGGACGACGGCATTTACCTCGAAAAGTTCGTGGAGATTGCGCGGCACATCGAGGTGCAGATTTTCGGCGATGGGCGTGGCAAGGTGATCGCGCTGGGAGAGCGCGATTGCTCGCCGCAGCGGCGGAACCAAAAGGTGATCGAGGAGACGCCGGCGCCCGGCCTCAGCGAGGCGCAGCGCGCGGAGTTACTGGCCTGTGCGGTGCGGCTGGGCGAGGCGGTGGGCTATCGGTCGGCGGGCACAGTGGAGTTTGTCTTCGATGTGGAGGCGAAGGCGTTTTACTTCCTCGAGGTGAACACGCGGCTGCAAGTGGAGCATGGCGTGACGGAACTCGTGACCGGGATTGACCTGGTGGAATGGATGATTCGGGTGGCGGCGGAGCAGCCACCGGACCTCGCGCGGGCGTATCCGGCCAGCGGCAGCGCGGTCCAGGTGCGCATCTACGCGGAAGACGCGCGGAAGAATTTCCAACCGAGCTCCGGCCTGCTCACGCGAGTGGAGTTTCCGGAGAACGTGCGCTGCGATCATTGGATCGAGGCGGGCACCCAAGTGTCGCCGTTTTACGATCCGCTGCTCGCCAAGTTGATGGTCCATGCGCCCACGCGGGCCCAGGCTTTGAGCAAACTGGATGAGGCGCTGGCGGCGACGCGGATCGACGGTTTTGAAACGAATCTCGACTATCTGCGGCAGGTGAGCGCGAGCGATGAGTTCAGCCGTGGCGAAGTGTGGACGGGGTTCCTGAAAGAGTTCGCGTATCGACCGCGGACGGTGGAGGTGCTTTCGCCCGGGACACTCACAACCGTGCAGGACTGGCCCGCGCGACTCGGCCACTGGGCCGTGGGGGTGCCGCCCTCGGGGCCGATGGATGCGCTTTCGTTCCGCCTCGGCAATCGATTGCTGGACAATGCGGACTCCGCCGCGGGGCTGGAAATGACGCTCACGGGCGCGACGCTGCAATTCCATTGCGCCACGACGATTTGCCTCACCGGGGCGGCGATGAAGGCGACGCTGAATGGCGCGCCGATTTCGTTTTACGAAACGGTGCCGGTGGCCGCGGGACAGATTTTGGAAATCGGGGCGCTGACGGGTCCGGGTTGCCGCGCGTATCTCGCGGTGGCGGGTGGATTCGACGTGCCGACGTATCTTGGCAGCCGCGCGACGTTCACGCTGGGGCAGTTCGGCGGGCATGGCGGACGGGCGTTGCGCGTGGGTGACGTGCTGCCGCTGGCCCGGCCTCAGCAGGCGGCGCCGCGGGTTTCGCTCGATGCGGATTTGCGCCCCGAGCTTTCGCGAACGTGGGACATCGGGGTGCTCTATGGGCCGCATGGTTCGCCCGACTTTTTCACGCGCGAGGACATCGAGATGTTTTTCGCCACGGAGTGGGAGGTGCACTTCAACTCGGCACGCACGGGCGTGCGACTCATCGGGCCGAGGCCGCATTGGGCGCGCACCGATGGCGGCGAAGCGGGGCTGCATCCGTCGAACATCCACGACAACGCCTACGCGATTGGCGCGATCGATTTCACCGGCGACATGCCGATCATTCTCGGTCCGGATGGCCCGAGCCTCGGTGGATTTGTATGCCCAGCCTGCGTCGTGCAGGCGGAGCTGTGGAAAGTCGGCCAACTCAAAGCGGGCGACCGCGTGCGCTTTCGTCCGCTCGATGAGACGACGGCGATCGAGCTGCTCAGCGCGCAGGATTTGCAGATCACCACGCTGCGATCCGCGGCGCAGCCGAAACTGGCGGCGATCGAGATTCCTGCGGAAGCGCCGCTCTCTTCCACGCCCGCGCGAGGGGCCGCGCCGGCGGTGGTCTATCGCCCGGCTGGTGACGACTATCTCCTCGTGGAGTACGGGCCGCTGGTGCTGGACCTCGAGCTGCGCTTTCGCGTGCACGCGCTGATGCTGTGGCTGGAGAAGGAGAATCTCGCGGGGATCATCGATCTCACCCCAGGCATTCGCTCGCTGCAGATTCATTACGATCACCGGAGGCTGCCGCGGAAGGAGTTGCTCGACGCGCTGCGCCATGCGGAGACGCAGCTCGGGGCGTCGGCGGACTTGGAAGTGCCCACACGGATTGTGCATCTGCCGCTCTCGTGGGATGACCCGGCGACGCGGCTGGCGATTGAAAAATACACGACCGGCGTGCGGCCGGATGCGCCGTGGTGCCCGAGCAATATCGAATTCATCCGGCGCATCAACGGGCTCGAGAGCATCGAGGAGGTGAAGCGGATCGTTTTCGATGCCAGCTATCTCGTGCTCGGGCTCGGCGACGTGTATCTCGGCGCGCCCGTGGCGACGCCGATGGATCCGCGGCACCGCCTGGTCACGACGAAATACAATCCGGCGCGGACGTGGACGCCGGAGAATGCGGTCGGCATCGGCGGCGCGTATCTGTGCGTGTATGGCATGGAGGGGCCGGGCGGTTACCAGTTTGTAGGGCGCACGGTGCAGATGTGGAATCGCTTTCATCAGACGAAGGATTTTCAAAAGCCGTGGCTGCTGCGATTTTTCGACCAGATTCGGTTCTATCCCGTGAGCGCGGAGGAACTGCTGCAGCTCCGCGAGGATTTTCCGCGCGGGCGCATGAAGCTGCGCGTGGAAGAAAAGATGTTCCAGCTGGCGGAGTATCGGAAGTTTCTCGCGGAGATCGCGGAGGATTCCGCGCGTTTCAAAACGAAGCAGCAGGCGGCGTTCGATGCGGAGCGCGAGCGCTGGCGCGCGGCGGGCCTGGACAAGCCGCCAGTGGAACCGGAGATCGCGGCAGGCGTGGACGAAGCGGCTCTGCCGGAGGGGCAGATCGGGGCGTCGGCGGCGCTGCCAGCGAATGTGTGGCAGGTGCTGGTGCAGCCGGGCACGCGAGTGCAGCAGGGGGACCAGCTGGTGATTCTCGAAGCGATGAAGATGGAGATTCCGGTGGTGGCACCGGCGAGTGGGACGGTGAAGAGTGTGCTGTGTGCGGCGGGGAAGCAGGTGGTGCCGGGGCAAAACCTTGTGATTTTGGAGATATGAGGATCGGGCATCCGCTCCACGGGCCTTTCAATTCATGAGCAATTATACATTGAGATTTCCGTTACTCTCGCTCGGTGAGCTGCGGGCGGGATATGCCTCGGGCAGGTCTGTGGCCGAGGTGCTCGCTGAAGTTTATCGGCGCATCGAGCAGCGTGGGGCCGACCATGTTTGGTTGTACCGGCCGGCTCTGGAGGAACTGATCGCCTCGGCGCCGACGGATCAGTCGCTGCCGCTGTTTGGGGTGCCGTTTGCGGTGAAGGATAATATCGATGTGGCGGGCTGGCCGACGACGGCGGCTTGTCCGGCGTTTTCGTACGTGGCGACGGCGGATGCGCCGGTGGTGGCGCGGCTGCGGGCGGCGGGGGCGATTCCGATTGGGAAAACGAATCTCGATCAGTTTGCCACGGGGCTGGTCGGCACGCGTTCGCCGCACGGCGCGTGCCGCAGTGTTTACCACGCGGATTATATTTCGGGCGGCTCCAGTTCGGGGTCGGCGGTCGCGGTGGCGTCGGGCGAAGTGGCGTTTTCGCTCGGCACGGACACAGCGGGGTCGGGGCGGGTGCCGGCGGCGTTCAATGGGCTCGTGGGGCTGAAGCCCACGCTGGGGCTGCTGAGCACGCGCGGCGTGGTGCCGGCCTGCCGATCGCTCGATTGCGTTTCGATTTTTGCGAACAATGTGGCCGATGCGTCGGCGCTGCTCGCGGTGGCGAAGGGGTTCGATACGGAGGATCCATTTTCCCGCGCGGAGGTGAAACTGGATGCGCCCCGTCCGGCGCGGCTGCGGATCGGAATTTTGCCGGAGGCGCAGCGTGAGTTTTTTGGCGATGCAGAATCGGCGGCGCTCTACGCGGCGTCCGTGGAGCGGTGCGCGGCGCTGGGCTACGCGATCGTGGAGATCGACTACACTCCGTTTCGTGATGCGGCGCAGCTGCTTTATTCCGGTCCGCGCGTGGCAGAGCGGCTAGCGGCGGTAGGCGATTTTTTGGCGAAGAATCCGGAAGCGTTTCATCCGGTGACGCGGGGAATCATCGAGCGGGCGGGAAAATGGACGGCGGCGGAGGCGTACCGGGCAGACTATGAAATCCAGCGGCTGCGCCGGCTGGCGGAGGCGGAATGGACGAAGATGGACGCGATGCTGCTGCCGACGGCGCCCGGGATTTATCGCGTGGAAGACGTGCTCGCCGAGCCGCTGAAGCTCAACACGCAGCTCGGGGCGTATACGAATTTTGTGAACCTGCTCGACTGCGCGGCGCTGGCGGTGCCGGCGGGCGTGGGCGCTTCGGGATTGCCGTTTGGTGTGACGTTGGTGGCGCCGGCGTGGAGTGATGATTTTCTGGCGCAGCTCGGGGCGGCGTTGGTGGGCGAGCCTGTGGCTCAGCCGCCGGCGGGAGGAGTGCTGCTCGCGGTGGTGGGGGCGCATCTCAGCGGGCAGCCGCTGAATCATCAGCTCACCTCGCGCGGGGCGGTGCTGCGCCGGACTTGCCGCACGGCGCCGGGGTACCGGCTCTTTTCGCTGCCAAAGACGACTCCGCCCAAGCCGGGGTTGCGCCGGGCGCCGGGATTTGACGGAGAAGGGATCGAATTGGAGGTGTGGGAGCTGAGCGCGCGGGCATTTGGGAGTTTCGTCGCGGAGGTGCCGGCGCCGATGGGGATCGGGAATGTGGAGCTGGAGGATGGGACGGTGGTGAAAGGATTTCTCTGCGAGGCCTTCGCGCTGGAAGGCGCGGAAGAGATCACCAGCTTTGGCGGCTGGCGCGGGTTTTTGGCGCGGCGGGCGATTTCGGCGAAGGGGTGAGCGGGGGCGTCTAACGTTCAACGTTCAACGTTCAACGTCCAACGTCCAACGTCCAATGCGCAGGCGGCGAGGGAGGCGCCCCGAGTCCGCAGCCTTCCGGCTGCGGCTACGAGGGGTGGGCGCTTCGCGCTTTGATTTTTAAATCACGCGGGGGGGCCGCGTGAGCCACGTTGTCTGCGACCTTCCGGTCGCAGCTACGGGTGGGTTTGGTTTTGGGGAAGCGCCTGGAAGGCGCTGCTACGCGCTAGGCGCCCATGCCTTCCTCGAAGCTGCCGGCGGCTTGGGGGAAGCAGAGGTTTTTGGCGACGTAGGCGATGCCGTCGGCGGAGCAGTAGTCGAGCTCCTTGTGGGCGCTTTCGGCTTCGACGACGAGCGGAGCGCTCGGGGTCTTGTGCAGCTTGCAGTAGCGGTCTTTGTAGCCGACGGCGAGGAGCAGCTCGACGTAGCGCTGCATGTTGAGATCGCCGCTGCCGAGGTCGGTGAACTGCATGGCGCGCTTGGGCCAATTCGGCTCCATGGCGCGCAGCGGGAAGCCGCGGCGGATCACGAAATTTTTCACGTGGGCGGCGTAGATGCGCTTGCCGACTTTGAGGAAGCGCGTCTCCCAATCCTCTCCCTCCCAGCAGTGGGACGGATCAGCGTTCACGCCGAGGCAGGGGTCGCCGTCGCAGATGTCGACGAGCATATTGAAATCATCGGCGGTCGAGGCGCCGGTGCCGGGATGGATTTCGTGGCAGAGATAGATGCCGAGCTTGCGCGCGTGATCGCGGAGCTTTTTGGTTTTTTTCACGAAGCGCTCCTTGCCTTCCTTCAGCAGATCGTAGCCCGGGCCGGCCCAGAAGCCCCACGGATAGCCCGTCGCCATCTCCCAGCCAAAGGCGACGCCCCAAAACATGGGCATCGATTTCACGCCGAGTTCGGCGGCGAGGTCCATGAGCTTCAGCAGGTATTTTTCGTGCCAGGCCTCGATTTTGTCGGGCGATTGTTTGGCGACATCGGGCGCGATGAAAGGGTGGCCGGATTTCGTGCCGGTCCAAATCGACGTGTGCACCCAGAACGGGCAGTGGGCGGAGATGCCGTCGAGCTTCATGCCGCGAGATTCGAAGGTGTCGCGGATTTCCTTCGCCTTTTTGAAGCCGCCCTTGCCGTCGTTGAGCATGTAGTTGCTGGGCTGCGCGCCGGCCGCGCCGGCCTTTTTGGCGTAGTCGAGAAATTGGGCGAGCGATTTGGCGCCATGCTGGGCGCCTTCGATGGAAGCGTGGTAAGCGGGAGTGCTCATGGTGAGAGAGAAAATGTTGGAGAGGATGGCCGATTAGCGGGCGGGGCGCGGGATGGCAACTCCAAGGTTTCACATCCAACGCCCAACGCGGAACACCCAACACCCAAGGCGCAGGCGACGGGCGGGGGCGCCCCGCGGGGAAGTGGGATTATTGAAGCAATGACGAACCTCGGGCCGAGGGCGGCCCTTCTCCTTGTGGGTCCGCCGTCGCTCGTGTCATGGGATGTTGGGTGTTCAGCGTTGGATGTTGAATGTTTCCCGCCGCCCCTCCACTCTCCGCCGCCACGAACACTCATGAGCACCAAGGCTATCGGCATTGATTTTGGCGGCACGAGCGTGAAGTCCGCAATTGTGGAAGACGGACGCATCACGCAGCGCGGGAATCCCGTGGACACGCGCAAGCACACGGCGGACGGGACGCTGTTCGACGCGATTTTTGAAGCCATCGCGATGCTGCGGCTATCGCACCCGGATGTGCGCGGCGTGGGCATGGGGCTGCCGGGCTTTGTGGACACGGATCGCGGCATCGTCCATGGCCTGTCCAATGTGCCGGGCTGGGACAATGTCCCCATGCTGGGCATGCTGCGGGAGCGGACCGGACTCCCGTGCGCGATTGAGAACGACGCGAATGCGATGGCGTTTGCGGAGTTCACGCATGGCGCGGCGCAGGGCGCGAAGAATGCGATTTGCATCACGCTCGGCACCGGCGTGGGCGGCGGGCTGATTTTGGACGGACGGCTGTATCGCGGCTCGCGCTACGCGGCGGGCGAACTGGGGCATAGCAGCGTGGACTTGTACGGGCCGCGCGGGGTGTACGGGACGCCAGGCGATCTCGAAGTGTATGTCGGCAACCGGCAGATCGGCGAGCGGGCTTCGCGATTGTACGCGGCGGCGCAGCAGAATCGCCCGCCGGAGCAGTGCACGCCGAAGGATTTGGAAAAACTGGCACTGGCCGGGGACCGCATCGCGATTGCGTTGTGGGATTCGCTGGGGAATGAAATCGGTGCGGCGCTGACGAATGCGATCTGGATCCTGAATCCGGACACCGTGATCATCGGCGGCGGGGTGGCCGCGGCGGGCGACCTCCTTTTTGCGCCCATCCGCCGCAGCATTCGCGAGCGGACGAGCACGCTCTTTTCCGAGCAGCTCCGGGTGCTCCCGGCGAAGCTGGGGAATGACGCGGGGATCATCGGGTGTGCGGCGCTGGCGCTGGAGGCGGGGAAGTAGGCGGGGGCGCGCTTCGCGCGAACGTCCAACGTTCAACGCTCAACATCCAACGTACAAATGGGGCAGGCGGTGGCAGGGGAGCCTGTGGGAAGGTAACTTTTTCAGGAAAAGCGACACAGATACAAGTAGCTTATTTCTAGTCAGATAGGCGAAACATCGTCCTTTCTTTGTCACCAGTTCGCAAAATACTTTGAACATTCGCCGTGGGGGGCTGTCTGACCTTCTGTTAGGGTGGTTCGGGCCGCCGACGGAGGTAAGTCAGGGGGACTCTCTGCCGGCGGCCCGGCATTTTTTTGGGGGCAAAAAATCGAAGGTGGAGGACGGTGGATGCACAGCTCTCCGCGCGATGTGGGCGCAGCGCGGCAGCGCCCGTTTCAGCAAAAGAATTAACGAGGATGTGCGAAGATGAGCGGTTCAAAACGCCCGTTTCTTACCGCTAATTGGCGCTAATCTTCGCTAATTTTTGAGGCGCTGGCGCGCGATGATTTCGAATCACGCGGGGGGCCACAGGAGCCACCTTGGGGTCTGCTTCGCTGCGGTTTCCGTTTGCCAAAAGGGCGCCACTCCGACTTTGCTCGCCCTTCGTAATGAATGCGGAAACTCGCCTCCTGGGGCTGCGCGGCTGCCTGATCGATGCTCCCACTTACGGCTCGCTCCGCACGTGGCGGGACGGGGCCATCATCATCGCCGACGGCAAGATCGAGGAGGTGGGCGACTTTCAAAAAATCGGGAAGAAACCGCGGGAGCAACCCATCCGCTGGCTGCACTCGGATCGCGTGGCGATTTTTCCGGGGCTGATCGATATCCACGCGCACGTGCCGCAGTACCCGGTGGTGGCGCGGGGCAAGGGGCAGTTGCTCGACTGGCTGCACACATATATTTTTCCGCGGGAGCGGGGCTTCACCGGACCGGCGGGGCAGCGGGAAGCGGCGGCGTTTTTCACGGAGCTGGCGCGGCAGGGCACGACGACGGCGATGCTCTACACGGCGATTTACGAGGACACGTGCGACGCCGCGTTTGCGGCGGCGGCGAAATCCGGCATGCGCGTGATCCTTGGCAAGATGATGATGGACGTGGGCACCTACGGCTCGCTGCAGCCGCGCAAGGTGATCTCCGTCTCGATGCTGGAGAGCGAGCGGCTCGCGAAAAAATGGCATGGCGCGGCGGAGGGATTGCTGGAGTACGCGTTCAGCCCGCGCTTCGCGCTCGCATGCACGGAGCGGATGATGCACGAGGCCGGCGCGATGGCGAAGGCGCTGGGGTGCTACATCCAGACGCATCTCGCCGAGACGAAGGAGGAATGCGAACGCGTGCGGCACATGTTTCCCAGCGCGCGCGACTACACGGAGGTGTATGAAAAATGTGGGCTGGTGGGGCCGCGCTCGGTTTTCGGCCATGGCATTTATCTGTCGGTGCGCGAACGAGAGGCCCTGGTGGCGGCGGGCGCGGCGGTGGCGCATTGCCCCACGGCGAATCTCTACCTCTCCAGCGGCATCATGCCGCTCGCGGAGCATCGCGCGGCGGGGCTGAAAATGGGGCTCGGCACCGATGTGGCCGCCGGCCCGGAACTGAATTTGTGGCAGGTGATGCGGTCGGCGATCGAATCGCAAAAGGCGCGCAGTTTTTACGAGCCGAACGTGCAGGTGCCCGCACCCGCGGAAGTGCTGCACCTCGCCACGCAGGGCGGTGCCGAGGCGCTCGGGAAGGGCGCGATCATCGGCACGCTGGAGCCGGGCAAGGAGGCGGATCTTACGGTGATGGATGTGGCGTCGCTAGTGCCGTACCGCGGATCGGCGAACAAGGTTTCCGACTTTTCGCCCGAGGATATTCTGGCGCTCTGTGTGTATCGAGGCGGGCCGGCGGCGGTGCTGGAGTCTTACGTGCGCGGGAAGTGCGTGTGGCGCTCGGCGGAGCCGGAGCTGTTTTAAAAGGACACCAAGGAGCGGCGACATTCTGTCGCCGTCCACACACGCGAAACGTCAATTTTTACGCCCTCTATTCTCGCCGACACGCTCTCAAATAACGGCGCTGCTCCGCAGCGTTGAGAAACGACGGCGACAAGAATATCGCCGCTCCTTGGGGCGCTCCGAAGTTATGGCGTGGACCCGGTGGAGGAGTTGGTGCCGTCGCCGCCGCCGTAGCCGAGGACTTCGATGGTGAAGATGGAATCGGGTGGCTCGGGAGGAGGCGTGTTGTTGCTGCCCGGGCCGCGGTTGGTCGGATCGGTGCTGGGGCTGCCACTTTGCGTGGAGGCGGGCGGCGGCGGGGGCGGCGTGGAGACGACCGGCGCGGGCGGTGGGGCGGCGGGAGCGGCGCCGACGCTGCTGCCGGTGACCTGGATGTTCTCGGCGTTGAGCACGACCTTGGCGGCGATGTTCAAATTGCCGGAGCTGCGGATGCCGGCGTCGCCCGCGTCGATGGCGCCGGCCGGGGCGACGAGGTCCACGTTGCCGGGCTCGACGCCGGCGACGGTGGTGAGCACGCCGATGCCGCCGCCGGTGGCGAGGCCGGCGAGATCGGTCTTCACGTCGGCGCTTTGCGGATCGATGAGCACGCGGGTGGGCGGCGCGCTTTGCACCGTCTTGGAGGAAACGCCCGCGGCAATGTCGCCGGTGCTGGACCAGATGATTTCGTTGCCGCCGCGCAGCGTGAAGATACGCGAGGTGCCGAGGGTCACGCTGTCGTTGGCGAAGATGTTAATGTTGCCGCCGGATTCGGTGAGGATGCCTTGATCCAGCGCCTGCGCGGCGACGTCGAAACCGACGAGAATGCGTCCGCCGGGCGTGAGAAGGTTCACGTCGCCGCCGTTCTTCGTCTTGATTTCACGCGAAGTGAGCGAGAGCTCGCCCTTCCAGGAAGTGCCGGGGAACAGCGACTCGATGGCGGCGAAACCGGCGTCGTAATTGTTGAAGCCCGGGCTGTCCGGCACGTTGAAATCGCGGCCGGCATCGCGCAGCACGAGATAGAAGATTTGCAGCGCGGCGAGGCTGCGGTGCTCGGGATCGAGATTTTCGAAATCGGCCGCGGTGCCGGTGCCGCCGAGGATTTCCTTCAGCTCCGACTGATAGCGCGTGCCGGCGGGGCCGGAGACGTAGCCGGCGATAAACGATTCGAAATCCAGGCTGCCGCCGCCGAGACTCATCCCCGGGCCGACGCCTGCGCCGACGACGAGATTGGCGCCGGCGAAGGGCAGGAAGGTGTTGCGCGCATTGCCCACGCTGACGATGCCGAGCGCGAGCCCGCTGCTCGGGTCAACCGCCGTGATGGACGTGGGACCGAGATCGAGGTCGCGGCCGGCCAGCACTTCGAGCGTGCCCGGACCGGAGATCTGCAAATCACCCGCGAGCGGGAACTTGCTCGTGAACGTGAGGCGATTGCCCGGCGATTGCGCGAGGTTGCGGCGCGGCGACGAAGCGGTGTAGGCGGTGATGTCGCGGCCGGCGGCGATGACGCTGACGTCGTCCTCGGAAACGTTCTGGATGTAGAGCGCGATATCCGCGATGTCGCGCCCGGCGAGGATGCGCGCGGATTTCGGCGAGAAGATGGTGAGGTCGGAGATGTCGCCGCTGCCCGCGTAGATGCGGATGGGATCGGGGTCGCCGGCGTGGAGGAGTCCCGGGGCGTGCCAGTTCTGCTTGGCATCGAGCGAGGCGTTGAGCACGCCGGTTTCGCCAAAGAGGCGGTTGAAATTATCGAATACCGTCGGGATGGTGGAGACGACGGACGTGCCCTGCGCGACCGCGCTGAGGAAGCCGAGCGGGAGCTCAATGGACGGGATGCGCTGCGGCGAGGCATCGGAAATATTGATGCTGCCGGCGGTCCACGATTTCGCAAACCCCTGGAAGGGGCCGACGCTATTCAGGCCGTTCACGCCCTTGGCCGCGGCGATCTCCACGGTTCCCGTGGGCGACGGGGAGAGCGTCATCTTGCCGATGATGTTGACGTCACCGGAGAAGGCATTCGCGCGAATGGTCCCGGGCAGAAGCCCGAGGCCGGTGTGCAACGCGTCGGGATCGGTTTCGTTCAGGAGCAGCCACGGCTGGAAATTGCCCGCGGTCAGCGACGTGCCGGCGAAGACCATGTGATTGTGGTACCACGTTTGCAGCAGGGGCGCCTCGTCGCCGGCGCTATTCACAGCGGCCAGGCGGAAGTTTACGTTGCCGCCGAGCGAAGAGACGTTGACCGCCGAATCCAGGGCATACGTGGAAAAGTACGTCTTGTAGCGCACGGCGTTGTAGTAACCGGCCGGAAGCAGGAAGGGATTGGCCACGGGACCGAGCAGCAGATCGCCCCGCGCGGAAACGTCGAATCCGCCTTTGCCGAGGAAGAGCGTGGTGGGCAGCCAGGTTTCCTCCGGGCCGAAGTCCGACGGCACCGTGAGGGCGCCGAGGCGCGTGGTCCGTGATTGATTGGTGACGATGGAATTGTCCGCCGTGAGCGTGCCCTGGCCGCGCTCCACGTAATAGACGCCGCCGTCGATATTGCGGCCGGCGCGCACGAGGACATCACCGCCGCCGAGTTCGATCATCTTCGAGGCATCGGGAACGCCCTTGGGCATCCGCGCGTTGGTGGGCGCGACCGCGTCCACATTGGCCACGTCGCGGCCGGCGACCAGCGCAATGTTGCCGCCGCCGAGCGTGCCCACGCCCTCGAAGAAATTCGAGAAGTCCACCCACCACGTCGTGGAGTCGATGGTGTTGCCGGTGAGCGAGGTGGCGAACTCGCCGGTGTTCGGGTTCACGTTGCCGCGGCGATAGAGCCAGTTCGTAGGCATCTCGCGCGACGAGTCCGGGAGCAGCGCGGCGCTGCGGAGATGCGTGATGTCGTTTTGCGCGGTGATGACGATGTTGCCGCCGCCCACGGTGTATTGCGCCGGGTAGGTGCTGCCGACGCCGCCGCGGCCGTCAGGGCCGAGGAAGCCGGGGACGCTCGGCGTATTGGTACTGGGGTTCGGCACATCGAAAGCGCTGCCGTCCGGCAGCGTCGAGGCATCGGCGATGAACGTGCCCGCGGTGTAGATGGCGGAAATTTCGTTGCGGATTTGCACGTCGCGCCCGGCAGCGATCTCGATGTCGCCAGAGCCGGTGCGCACCACCTGGTAGCGATTGGAGGCGATGACCGTGGCCATCGTCGGGTTCAGCGTCGCGCCGCCGAAGACGCTATTGGTGCTGTCCTTGCCGAGGATAAAGGAGCCGGAAGTGCCGGCAATGGATCCGAGCGGGCGCACCGCACTGGCGTCGGCGGCGGTGATATCGGCGCCCGCAGTGAGCTGGAAGCTCCAGGACTGAGCATTGAGCGGGAGATTGGCGTTGGGCATCGAGAGCGCCGAGTTCCAATCGGCCGTTTTGAAGCCGTCGCTGAGCGAGTTGTAGAAGGTGAGATTGCCGGAGGCGCGGATGGTGAGCAGGCCGGGTGCGGCCTTCGGGCCAAAACGGAAGGTCGAAAGATTCCAGTCGCTCGTGTAGTTGGACGACTGATTGGTGGCCCCGAGCGTGATGTTGCCGGTGGCGTCGGTATTGATCAATTCCGTGCCGGGCCGGATGCGGAGGACATCGGCCAGTCCGGCCTGCGGGCCGAGCAGGCGATTGAGCATCGCGGTGTAGGCGGGCGTGGTGGTGCCGTTGGCGCCGACGAAAGCGTTGCCCGCCGCGAGCACGTCGTCCTGCACCGATTTGAGGATCACGCCGCCGCTGCCAGCCAGATCCACCACCTTGTAGCCTTCCACCACGATGGAGGACGCGCCGCTAATCGTGCCATCGAGCGCGGAGATGGCCACGTCGGTGTTGCCGTCGATCTGCGGGGCGCGCAGGTGGAGCGTGCCGGTGAAATGGCCGTGCGCGGGATCGTTGGTGATGGCGCCGCCGAGCAGCAGGCTGGAGCCGGCTTCCAGATTGACGCTGCCGGCGGTGCCGGTGTTCAGGAAAATGGAGCCACCCTTGCCTGCGGCGTCGAAGTTCTGCGCTTCCACGGTGAGCGTCGCGCCATTGGCGAGGGTGACGAAGGACGAGCCGTCGAGCTCGATGCTGCCACCGCGCGAGCCCGAGGCGTCGACGAGGCCATTGACGGTGATCCCGCCGAGGTCCGTGGAGAGCGTGAAATGATGCGCGGTGTACGTGCCGTCGAGAGTCACGTCGCCATGGCGGATGCGGAAGGACTGCGCCTCGGTGAAACCGCCATCGATCAACTCCTGCTCCAGCGCAGAAATGCTCGGCAGGTTGCCCACATCGAGGGCAAAGGAACCGGCCTTGCCGCCGGTGCCCGCTTCGCCCGCATAGTTACCGGCGCTGGTGAAAGTGCCTTTGGGGGCGCTGACCATCAGCGTGCCCGCATTGCCGCCGCCCTTGGGCGCGGAGACACTGATATGGCTGTCGGCGCCAATGGCCACCGAGCCGTTATCGGCCGTGAGTTCCAGCCGTCCGCCGCCGGTGTAGCGAATCAGATCGTAAAAAGTCTGGGAAGTGCCGGAGAGATTGACCCCGCCGTTCACGGTGAGATCGCCCGTGGTCGCGTGGATTTTCAGGAGGCCGCTGAGCAGCACGATATCCGCGGAGGAAGTAACGCTGGCCCCTTGCAGTTCGAGGCTGGCGCCGAGGCCGCCGCTCACGCCCGCATTGCCCGCAGCATTCAGCACGAGATCGCCGCCGGCCTTGATGGATTGCGTCGCCGAGCGTGCGGCCGTGATGACCGGGGTATTGGCGATGAGATCATTCTGGACCGCCAGCCCGCCCTTGCCGCTGGCCACGATGCCGGCCGTGGCATCGAGCGTCACGGTATCGAATTGATTAATGGCGAGCTGGTTTTTGCCGATGGTGATGGCCCCGGCATGCAGCTCGAGAGCGCCCGTCGCCGCGCCCGGCGCGCCGTTGATGAGGGCGTTGGCCGAGTTGTCGAGCAGCATGGAGCCGGCGGAAATCTTCGCCGTGCCGCCATTGTTGAAGCCGCGGATGGCCGCCGCGTGCAAGGCGAGCCGGCCCGCCACGCTGAATTCCCCGGCGCCGTAGATATCGAGCGTGAAATAGCTCAACAGCGAAAGGGATTGCGAGCTGGAGAGCGACTGCAGCGCCGTGCCTGCGAGGACGAGGCCGTTGGTGGAATTCACCGCCTGCGCGGGATCGAGCTGGATGCTCACCTGGCCGCTGTTCAGCGACACCGTGCCGGCATCGATCACCGCGGTGGAGTCCAGCGAGGTGGACGCGGTGGAATCCAGGATCACACTGCCGCCGGTGACTTTCGCGCCGGCACCCACGGTGAGGGTGGGCTGGTTCGACGAAGCCACGTTGGGCCGCGCAATCTGCGCCCCGGCGTCGCTCGACACGCGGAGCAGCGTGCCATCGCTGAAGCTGAGCGGAATGGAGCTCGTGCCCGAGGCGAAGGTGAGCGTGCCGCTGGAGGTGAGCGTGAGACGCGCCCCGGCGGTCAACGTGAACGAAACGCCGGCGCCGAAATTCGCGAACGAGCCATCGGGATTCGTCACGCTGACCGGGCTGGTAGCAGTCAGGCGGTCGCCGGCGGGCGTGCCATTCGGGAAGAGAATCGAGGCGCCGTCGCGCGTGAAAGTGACGGAGTCGTTTGCGCCCTTCAGCTCGGTGAGGCCATTGAGCGTGAGCAGATCCGCAGGGCCGTGGAGTTTGCCCTCCTGAATGACCTGCGCGCCGTCCGCAAGCGTGAGCGCCTTATTCGCCACGAGAATGATCTCGGGGCCTTTCAGCGGCGTGCCCGCATTGTCGACCGTGAGGTTGCCGGTCTTCACGGTGACCTGCGCCGTGCTGCCGTTTTCCTGGCGAATGCCGCCGATGAGCAGGCTCTCGGCGCCGAAGGAACTAAGCTGCGAAGCACTCAGCACCAGCTTGCCGGGGGCGCTGCCGCCATTGCCCGTGATGAGAATATCGACGGGGCTAGCGATATCGACGAGGCCGCCGCGGCTGCGATTGGGCGCCTGCGCGGCGACGTTCCCTTGCAGCGTCATCGCCTGCGAAGCTTGCAACGTGAGGTGGCCCGCATCGCGCGGGAGGCGCGGCACATTCGCCTCCACGGAAAGCGCGCCGACGAACAGGAAATCATTGCCGAAGTAGTCGACATACTGCGAGCGCTGGCGCACGGCGTCCGCGTTCAGCACTTCATACCACGACAATTGCGGGGCGAGCTGGCGCTCGGCGTTGAGATTGTTGAAGCGATAGCCCGGGACGAGTTCCGAGCCGTCGAGCATGTCGAGGCGGCCAAGGGGCGTGCCGGATTTTGGCGTGATGAGGAAGGCGCCGGGCATCAGCGCGTAGCGCGCGGGGAGCAAGGTGTAGTCGCCCTCCGGCAGGCCGCTGGTGGCGCCGAGGTGGATGCGGTCGCCGATTTTCAGCGCGGGATTCAGGTAACCCGTGGTCTCATCGAAGATGTCCTTCGGCGCGAAGGGCGCGAAGGGCGCGTAGTCGGCGGCATAGCCGGGGACCACCGCAAAGCTGGTGGACGAAGCGAGCACATCCTTGGTGCCGCCGACCCCTGCCACCCAGCGGTAGGCGTAGAGGTCTCCCCCGCCGCGGATATCGATTTGCGAGCCGGCGAGGCTCTGCACGCTGTGGCCGGCAATGTTGATCGATTTTTGCGCGACGCCACCGGCGGTGATGTCGGTGCCCACGGGATCGATCCACGTCACGCCATTGACGTTGATGCCGAAAGGAATGGTGAGCGGCTGGCCGTTGATCGGACTGATGGCGGAGACCGACGTGAGGCTGCCCGCCGAGAGCGTGACGGTCTTCGTGGCGGCCTCGGCCGCGCCGGTGAGCGGATTGATCGGCGCGTCGCCGGTGCCATCCCAGCCAAGGTTGATGCCACCCAGCGGCGCACGCACGGTGCCGCTTTGGGTGATGAGGGAACCGTAGATGTTCAGCTGCCCGCCGGCGGAGAGCGGCAGTTCGCGCAGGCCGGAGCCCGCGACGGTGACGCTGCCCGGCAGGGTGTTGCCATCGACCGTGTAGTCCGACGCCGAGATGGTGAAAGTGACGGCGGTGGGCGGATAAATCTGCGCCGCGCGGAGCAGGATGGAGCCCGCGGCGTTGAACGTGCCATCGCCGCGGATATCGCCGCCATCGGCAATCAGCCGCGTGTCGCCGATGTTTTGCAGCGAAAGCGTGCCGACGTCGATGAGATCGCCGGTGACGGTCAGCCGGCCGGGGCCGAAGGTGGGCTGGATCTTGGCGGCCAGGCCATCACCGGAGATGAGCACGGGATCCGTGATGCCGGGCGAGCGGAAGGGCGTGCCCAGCGCAAGGTACGGCGCGGTGAGATTCACCGTGTCGTTGGCATAGATCACGCCGCCGGTCGTGAGCGACAGACTGGTGGACGTGGAACTCGCGACGGTGAGCGTGCGGCGGGCGTTGATAGTCACCGGGCCGACGAACTCGACGGTGTTGCGCAGGTTGAGCGAATCGAAACCACCATGCGTAAACGCATCCACGGCGAAGTGTCCGAAGCCCTGGATGCCCTTGCCGTCGGTGCCGAAGACGGGCAGGCCAATGGGCGAGCCGTGAATCGGCACGGGCAGCGTGGAGCCGCCCTGCGTCACTTGCAGCGTGACGTCGAGCGGGTCCTTTTCTCCGTCCGGCGTATTGGGCAGAAAATAGCGTCCGGAAGCCACGGAGAGCGTGCCGCCGAGCGCCGACGGGCCGCCGGCCTGGCCCAGCAACGTGGCGTCGGTGAACAAATGCTGGCCGCCGGTAAGGCTGATTTCGCCGGCATCGCTGTCGATGCGCGTGGGCACGAACTGGCGGGAAAAGAGGCCGCGATTCACGCCGCTGCTGGCCTGGACCACCGGCGTAGTGGTGATGTCCCCGCCCATCTGCACGGTGGCCGCGGGCACATCGACGATACCGCTGGTCCCGGAGACATCCAGCGTCGCGCCGGCGACCGCCACGATGTTGCCGGTGACGGAGATTTTTCCGCCCGGCAGCACATTGCCCGTGTGGAAACCGAAAGGATTCGGCGTGAAAACCACCGCGCCTTTCGCGGAGAGGAGGCTGTTCGGCCCCAGGTAAAGATTCGTGACGCTCGAAAGCTCCTTCGGCGCCGGGAAGATCTGGCTGATTACCGACGGATCCGTAATGGCGGACACAGATACGGAACCGGCCGGCGCGACGAGGGCGCCGAGCACGGCGACGGAATCGCCATTCACGGAAATCGAACCGCCCGGCTCCGTCTCGATGCGGGCGCCTTCGCCGATGATCACGTCGGCGCGAGTGACGCGGGTGCCGGCGGCCACGAAATCATCCTTTAAACCAAGACCGCTCAGCGTGAGGCTGACGGGTGGGCGGACGCCCAGCGGCTGGATCATCGGGACCATGCCCGGTCCTTGCTGCCCGGCCACGTAAGGCAGCGCGTTGCTGTTGGTGACGACCGGCTTCAACACGGTGCCTGGCTCCACGGAAACGGCGGGCACAAAGTCGAGAGCCGAGCCGCCGGGAATCGGGATGCCCAGGCCGATGACCGTGAAAGCGGCGAAGCCGCCCTGATCGAAAAAGCCCGGCGGCAGCGTCAGCGAATCGTGGGTGGTCTGCGGCGCGGTCCCGGAACCGCCGATGATGACCGACTGGGCTTGCAGCGTCAGCGAACCGCCCTTCGCGCCGGAGAAGGCGCGCAGCGTGCCGCCGAGTTCCAGGGTGCCGCCGATGACTTGCGACAGGACGGGATCGTTGCCCGCCTTGACGGAGATACTGCCGCCCGCGCCGTAGGTGCGCTTGGCGTCGCGGGCAAAGGCGACACCGCCCGAGGCGTCGACGACGCTGCCCGCCTCCAGCGAAACATTGTAGCCGCGCAGCGAGATGCTGCCGCCATCGACGGCCAGCGGGAGCGTGAGCGGCGCGGCGGCGAGCGGACGGTCGTCGACGATCAAGCCCGAAGCATTCAGCACGCCGGTGCCCGCCAGCGTGACGGTGCCGCGGCCCAAAGGCTGATGGTCGGCGGTCTTCGTGTCCCCCGAGAACTTGTGATCCTGGTACGGCGTGGCCCGGCTGGCGGTAAACGCCAGCGTGCCCCCCGGCGAATTGACCTGGCCCTCGATGCTGAGGTTGGCCGCCGTGAGCGTGAGTCCGCCGCGCGCGGGGGTGAGGATCTTCGTGTCCGCGGGGATGGCGATGTCGCCATCGGCATTATATACACTCAGCATGCCGAAACCGGACTTGGTGAAAAGTTCCGGCGAAAGAATGACCTGCGTCAGGCGGCTGGCCGGGAGCGCCGCCGCATCGCCCGTGGCGTCCACCGCAAAGGCACCCACCGAGGGCAGCGTGGTGTTGGTGCCGAAGGTGATGGAAGGCGGCGTGGGGGAATAGGCGTTGAAGGTGTTGAAGCCGTCGGCGACGCTGATCTGCGCGGGGTCCTGTTTTTCGAAGGTCAACCCCAGCGAGCTGAGCTTGGGTGCAGCCGTGGCCGTGCGCTGGCGCGGTCCGGAAATGGTCTGGCCCACGAGGTCGCCGTCGAGCGCCATGGACGCGGCGGTAATGGCGATGGAGCCGCCGGCGCGGCCATCCACGTAGCCCGGGTCGAAATATTCGCCACTCAGCGCGAGCGGATTGGTCCACGTTCTCGAGATGCCGTACTTCGGCGAGCTGGTGGAATAGGTGCCGTCGTAGATGCCGGTAAAGGCGCGGTCAGGCGTGGCGTTCGCGATGTCCATGACGCGGCCGTCGGAGAGCACGCGGGTGGTCTTCACCATGCCGCCCTGGAAATGGATGAAACCGCCGGAGACGTCGACCTTTGAACCGGGCTGCATCACCACGGAATTGCCGGCGCGGATGTTCACCGTGCCGCCCGCGGTGGTGAGCTCGGCCACGGAGCGCTCGATGAGGTTGGCAAAGCCCGTGGCGTCACCCAGTGGCGTGCCCAGCCACGTCCGGCCATCGTAGACACCCGTCTTGCGGATATCGAGACTGATGGTGGTGGCGCGCAGGGGGCCCTGGCGCTGGAGCGGCGAGTCGGCGAGCTCGGCGCCGCGGAACTCAAGCGAGAGAATGTTCTGCGCCACATCCACGAACACGTCCGTGGTCCCCGCGACGTCCAGGGTCGCACCGGTGTCGAAATAGACCTGGCCGCTGCCGTAAACGAAGAGGCGCGCATCGGTGGCGGATTTCAGGCCCCATTCGCCGGCCTTGAGCGTCACGTCCGCATTCGGCGCGAGCACAATGGAATCCGTGCCGAAATGCAGGTTGCGGCCGGTCATCGTGATCTTGGACCGGAGCGCGAGCTGCGTCCCGACAACCTTCTTGATGCTGTCGATCTCGGGCAGGATTTCGGTGACGCTGTTCTCGCCGATCTCGATGAGACCGGTGCGGGTGTCGGTCACGTTGATTGTGCCCTGACCATTGTCCACGCGCAGCGCGCCGTAGCTGGCCTGGAGATTCACGCTGCCGTTCAAATCAACGGACGTGCTGCTGGAAATCACGCCGAGCTGGTTCACCTCGCGGCCGGCGATGGTGGTGTTCGCGCGGGGGGCGTCGATCAGGCCGGAGTTCGTCGCCACGCCGGACGCCGCGGCCGCGCGGCCCACCTGCACGTCCAGGCCGCGCAGCGTGGGGTTGGCGGAGTCGTGCTCGATAAAAAAGGTCTCAAAGCCGGCAGCGAGGATGGTCTGTCCGTCGGGCGTGGAAATGGTGCCCTGATTTTTTACGTTTGGCCCGATGAGCGCCATACGCCCGCCCACGCTGCTGGCGGAGGTCGGCGCGGAAAGAATCGCGCCCTTTTGCACAAGGACGTCGCCCGTCTGCCGGGTGACGTAGGTCACGCTCAAATCCTGCGAACCGAATTTTTTGATCGCGGCGTCGGTGAACGTGATGACGCTGCGGCCCGCATCGTTTTTCGTGACGGTGTAGTCGCGGCCCGGCGTCAGCGCGCGGACGGTGCCGGCGGAGACGGCCGAAACGGCGAGGGTGCCGTTCACCGCGCTTTGACTTGTGGTGAACGTGAACGTCTGGGTCGCGTTCGGGTCCGACGCCGGCAGCTTCGACGGATCCGCGGCGCTGGGCGCGGCGAAGAGGAACTGCTTGTCGACGTTGTTGAGCAGGCCGCGCGAGACGAGCGTGTCATTGATCGGCAGCGACGACGCCACGAGGGTGTGCAGATTGATCTGCGAGGAGCCGCCGAAGATGATGCCGTTCGGGTTGATGACGTAGACCTGGCCGTCGCCCTGGATGTTGCCGAGGATTTGCGAGGGCGAGCCCGAGGGATCGTTGATTTTGTTAAACGCGATCCACTGCGATTTATCCGCGCCGCCGCGGCTCTGGTTGAAGGTGAGCGTGGTCTTTTTGCCGACGTTGAACGTCTGCCAGTTCAGCACCGCCTGCGGCTTGAGCTGCTCGATGCTGACGAACGTGCGTCCGTTCTTAATCTGCTGCTTGGGCAGAAGCGCGCCCTGCCAGAGTTTGCTGTCCTCGCCGGTCTGCGGAGAGGCGAGGTTTTTCGGCACGCCGGGGGCGACCTGCAGGCCGCCGCGCCCGAGGCCATCGGGCACATTCGGCAGCAGGCGGCCCGGGTTGCGCGGGTCGGCGCCGAGATTGTTGGGACCATTGAGGGCCGCCTGGCGCGCGGCGTCCTGCATGGCCTTCACCGAATTTACCGCGGCATTGGTGCGCGTGAGAATATCGCGCGCATTGAGCCGGGCCTGCTCGGCGCCCGCGGGCATGCCGCTGGAAATCGCGCCGCGCGCATTGCGCTGGCCGAGCGTGGCGCCGCCACGAAGGATATCGCCGCCTTGCGCGTCGCTCGCGGCGAGCAGCGCGATGGCGAGGGCCAGGGCGGAAGACAGAGAGCGTCCCGATCGAGGAACGGGAACGCGATACCGCAGGGCCGGGCCGTCCGGCAGCGGTAGAGCGAGAGCAGCAGAGTTGGGCGACAATCGCTGGCGCGTCATAGGTGGCTCGTTGGAAACGGATTCTTCGGCCAAAAACTTGGCCGCTTCATGTTACGCTTCGCAGTGGTTGGTTACGGTTTCGTGGCAGGCTTTTTCTCAGCCGTTTTCCCGGTGGGCTTGCCGTCGGCCGGATGCTCTTTGGAATTGGTGGAAGTGGAGGGCTCAGCGGGGGCGGTGCCGCCGCCGATACGGATGCGCTGGGCGTCGATGGCGCTGCTGTATTCCTCGACCATCGTTTCCAATTTGGCGCGGGTGATGCCGACGAAGGGCTCGCGCGCGGTGAGCGCGGTGCCGAGGCCGAATTTCGCGTAGCGATCCAGGATCTCCATCGCGATCTCGTGCATCTTTTGATTCCGCGTACGCTGCCCCGCGACAACGTCTTTCAGCCGGATACCCTCGGCCGTGCATTTATCGAGCTCGGCCTTGGTCTTGTGGGCGAGCTCCGCGGCTTTCTTGCCTTCGGCATCCGCCTTGATGTGCAAGTCCATGTACTTCGCCGTCTCGGCTTTCGAGGCGGCGAGTTCGTCCATGAGTTTTTGGCGCTCCTTGGCAGCGCTCTCCTTCTCGGTGGAGGCCTGCTTGGCGAGTTCTTCGAAGGCTTTCTTGCCCGAGGTCACTTTCTCCTCGAGGGCAGTTTTGTCGGCCTGCAGCGCGGCTTTGTCCGTCTCCGCGGTACGGAGCTGGGTCACCATGGATTTCACTTGTTCGCGGAGTTTTTGCTCGGCCGGCGAACCTTGCGCCCAAGAGGATACCGAGGACACGGAGAGCAGGCCGAAGACAACGGCGAGGATGGAAAGAGATTTCAAGGTCATGGCTAGAAGCGTCCGCCGAAGTCGACGAACAAAGTGTCGATGCTGAGAGGAGGGCCGGCGATTTCGTCGGTGGAAACCCAGCGCACGCTAATGGCGGTGCGGGCCGAGAGCGCGACGGCGCCCCAGACCGAGTAGCCCTCCATGTTGGTGCCGCCGAGGCCGAAGTCGGAGTCGTTGAAGCCGTCGATGACGGAATCGGACTCGATGTGCTTGTAATTGAAGCCGACCTGCCAGTCGCCCTTCTTGGTGAAGGCCGCGGCGCCGGCGCGCACGCCAATCGTCCACGCGGTATCGCCGCCGTCGAAATGGCCGAGGTTGCCGCCGTCGCTGTTCTGCGCACGGTTGTTCACGCCGAGGGTGTCGAGGCGGCTGCGGTCGAAGCCGAGGTTCTTGATGTACTCGGCAATGATCGAGACCTGGAAAGGCTCGAAGCCGTTGTAGTCGAGCTTCGCGGTGATCGCCAGCGGCTGGAATTTCGTGGCCAAACCGTAGTACTGGAACTGGTTCGTCGTGCCGAAATTGTTGTTCGCATTCGGGATGATGCGGCGCAGCGGCAGATAGGTGTTGCCCTTCTGCGCGAACGACGGGCGCGTGTTGTCGGTGTCGCCCGCATCGCTCGCGGTGAGCGGCGTGAAGGGCGTGGACTGCCGGCCCTCGGCGCCGTCGAAATAGTAGTAAGCACCCGCGATCTTGAACGCGGTGTTCTTGGTGAAATTCACGTCGGTGCCGACTTGCGCGCCGTACAGATACTTGTCGGTGCTGTCGAATTTCGCCGGCTGGTTGGACGAGAAATTCAGATCGGTATTGAAGATCGGAAAGGCGCCCGCGACGGCGAAGGGCGTCACGCGCTCGTTGAGCTTGTAGCGGCCGGTCAGGAAGACGCCGTCGAAGCCGAGGTCTTCGTCGTAGATCAGGTCCGTGGAAAAGAACGGATTGTCCGCGCGGCCCAGCACGGCGGTGAAGAGCTTGTCGGCATTCGTGCTGCTCTCGTACTTGAGGAAGGCGCGATCCAGCCAGATGGCGTACTTGCTGAAGTTGCCGCCCTGGCCCTGCGCGGCGAGGCCGAGCGATTGGTTGGTGGACGTCGGCGTATTCGTCTCGCCCGTGGCGATGCGCATGCCGGCAGTCCAATTGTCGCCCATGTCCATCTCGGCGCCGAGGCGCGCGCGGATGCGGAAGCGGTTGCGATCCTTGTCCGCGTCGAGCTGCGGCGAGAAGACGGTGCCGGCGGTGTCGAACGGCGCGCCGGTGTTGATGGCGTTGAAGTTCGGGAAAGAGCCGGCGGTGTCGTTGCCATCCGGGAAATAGATGCCTTCGTAGCGCAGGCGGATGTCGCCCTTCACGCGGAAGCGCGAGACCCATTCGGGCTGCTTTTTGCCCTCCACCCAGTTTTCGGATTTGGCCTTCGCCATCACCTCCTGCCGGATTTCATCGCGGATCTGCTTCTTCACCGTCTCCGGGATGTAGGTCACACGCACGGCGTCATCCGGGGCGATCGGCACCTCGGGCATGATACGCTGGGCCACGGCATCCTGCACCACGGCGCGCGCAGCGTCGGCGGCATCGGCCTGGGCCTGCGTGCGCGCGACGGCGACATCGGACTCCGCCTGCTGGATGAGCTCGGCCGCCTCCTCCTTTGTGAGGAGGCCTTTTTTGACCATGCGGTTAATGAGGTTGATCGTCACGTTCTGCGACGGCGCGGCGGGATTTTGCCCGCCCATTAAATCACCGGGAGCCGGCGAAGCGGTCGGCGGCGCGGCTTGCGGCGGCGTGTTCGGATCCGGCTCGGTCTTTTCCACCGGCAGCGCGCCGGGCGCGGGCACGGATGCAGGCTTCGTTTCGTCCGCAGCGGGCGCCGGCTTGTCGCCACGGAAAACGGGGGCATTCGCGGGCGCAGGCTGGCCGGCAGGGGCGGCGGCGGGCTGGCCGGCGGCCGCCGGTGGCGGCGCTTCGTCCGGTTTGGGAACCGGATTTCCGGCCAGACTCGCGGCGCAGACCGACGAGGCAAGCACCAGGGCGAGACGGGGACCTTTCGGAGATGTGGCAAAAGACATTCGTATGGATTCTAAAAAAGTGGGCGTCAGTTCGGGCGACGTCCGGCGGCCCGCATCACAATGGGCATCTGCATCCCTTCCGGAGGCGGCTCCATTAATTGGCGGCCGACCAGAATTTCGTCGCGAATCGTGGCATCGAGCTTCGGATCCCCGGTGGTGCCGACGAGCACGGCTCGCGTGATGCGGCCTGCGGCATCGACCCAAAAGCGGATCTCATTGCGAAACACCGACTTTTTGGTGGCCGGATTGGTGCGCAGCGCCGCGAGGATCTGGTTGCCGGCCGCATTCGAATAGGCGCTCCAGCGCATCTTTTCGCTGCTCATGCCGTTGCGATTCGCAAACACGCCATTCCCCTTCCCGACGCCGAGGCCGGACAATCCCCCGCCGGCTCCGGTGGCCTTGAGTGCGGTCTGAATTTGCGGAGTGGGGTCGGGCTGCTGCTCCTCCTGCTTTTCCTCCACGACCATTTTTTCCTCCTGCTTCACCTCCTGCGGCGGCGGCGGTGGCGGCGGCGGCGGCGTGCTGGGCGGGGGCATCATGATATGCACCTCCTGCACGTCCTGCTTGGGCGGCGGCGAGTTGGTGGCCGTGGAAAGAACGCGCTGTGCGACGACAATGCCGGTAATCGCCAGAACGCCGATGATGATCGGCATGCGGAAGCGCTTGAAACCTTTCGGGGCGTCGTCGTCATCGTCGAAGCCGCGCCCGGAATTCGGGCTGATCGTCGCCGCGGGCTTGCGAACCGGTGACACGTTGGGCGCGGGACGCGCGGGCGCGGCAGCGGGCTTGGGCGGCTCCATGGTGCCTACGGGCGGGTGATCGTGCTGGCTATCCTCGGGATTCATGGTGCGGGCGAAGTGTGCGCCGAGCGGCGCGGTGGAAAGGAGTGGAAGCGCCCGGAAGTCGGGGCGCAGTCTGGAGTGCGGTGCCTTGGCACCGCTTTGTGGCAGGCGCAGCTTGCTGCGTGCGGTGGGCGGGCCGGCTTCTAAAAAAAGGCAACTCGCTGCGAAAACCATTCAAGCTTGGGCGCAGTACCAGAAATGCGCTCACCTCTTCCTCCGCGCGCAGCAAGCTGCGCCTTCCGCAGAGCGGCGCCGAGGCGCCGCACTCCAGACTGCGGCCCGCGCGGTTGATGATCGCTGAGGTGTCGCTCATTTTGCCGCTTTGGTGGCAAGGCCCAGTTCGTTGAAGCCGTTTTGGCCGAGCACGTTCATCACATCCATCACGCGCTGGTAATCGGCGGAGCCTTCGCCCTTGAGCACCACTTGCAGCTGCGGGTTGGCGGCTCTCAGCGCGGCGATGCGGGTGCCGAGTTCCGCCAGCGCGACCTGCTGGGTGTTGAGAAAATATTTACCCTCCTTGTTCACCGTGATCGCCTGGATCTTTTGCCCGGCCAGGCTCTTCGTGGCGCTGCCGCCCTCGGGCAGTTTCACCTTCAAACCCTGCACCGAGGCGGTGCACATGAGGATGAAGATCACGAGCAACACGTACGCGAGATCCAGCATCGGGGTGATGTTGATATCGTCGTAAGGTTTGTCGTCCTGAACTTGCATGGCGCGTTTATTTCCCGGCTTTGGTGGCGAGGTTGATTTGCCGGATGTTGAGTTCGGCGATGACGTTGAGCACCTGCACCACGGCGTCGTACTTCGCGTCGCTCTCGCCTTTCACGATGACCTGGAGCTGCGAGTTGCCCGCCTTCGCCGAGGAGAGCTGCAGGTTGAGTTGATCCAGCGTGACGGGGGCGCCGTTGTACATCGCCGAGCCGTCGGGCTGGACGAGGATGACCACCGGCTTGTTCTTCGGCTGGTTCTTCGAAGGCGCCCCGCCGCGCGGCAGATTCGCCCGCAGCCCCTGCGCCGTGGCCGTGCACATGAGGATGAAGATCACCAGCAGCACGTAGGCGAGATCCAGCATCGGGGTGATGTTGATGTCGTCGTATGGCTTGTCGTCCTGGACTTGCATGATGGTGGTTCCTCGGTCCGGCGGTTAGCGCTCCTTGTAAAATTCGGCCATGCGCGACACGAATTCGTCGATGAAGACGTGCATGTCGTCCTTCGCGTCCTTCACGCGGGACAGGATGTAGTTGTATCCAAAGAGGGACGGGATGGCCACGGCCAGCCCGGCCACAGTGGCGAGGAGCGCGGCGGCGATGCCGGGCGCAATGGCGTTGACGTTCACGTCGCCGGCCTGGGCCACGGCGGCGAAGGTAATCATCACGCCGATGACCGTGCCGAGCAGCCCGAGGAAAGGGCCGCCCGAAATGCAGATGGTGAGCAGCACGATGGAGCTGTTCAGCTTTTGCGATTCGTGGACGAGGCCGCCATCGAGGCTGGCGCGGATCGCTTGAATCGAGCGGCCCGCGAGGCCCACCTGGTTGCCGGCCTCGCGATCGACGGCGAGCCGGTGCCGGATTTCCTCCGAGCCGATGTGATAGATGCGATAGACCGAAGATTTGCGCAGCTTGCGCGCCTCCTCGGGAGAGACGCGGCCCCCGAGCGTTTTTGCGGTCTCGGGGTTGCTGTCGTCGAGCACGGTGAGATCCGACGCCACGTGGCTCCACTGCGCCAGGAAGAGCTTGTTGCCCTTGGTGAGGCCGTTGAGGTAGCGCACCTTGGTCACCATCACGTACCAGCTAATTACAGCCATGAAGGCGAGAATGACGATGACCGCCCAGCCGTCGGGCGTGAGGTTGCCAATGATGGTGCCGAAGGTGCCGGTGGTGAGCCAGCTCAGCCAGTTCGTGGGCACTTCCGCCGTGCCCATCTTGAGCATCTGCGTGGCGCGATCGCCGTTCTGGCCAAAGGCCGCGAACTGCACGAAGCCCACCGGGCGCGCCACCTTGTGGATTTGCAATTCATCGAGCTCGCCGCTGAAGCCGGAATTTTCGCCGCCGACGAAAAGATTGCTGTTCATGCCGGGCAGGCCCGTGTTCACGGCACCGGCGAGTTCGCCGTTAACGTAGAGCGAGCTCTTGCCGCCTTCGCACACCACGGCGAGATGCGCCCAGGTCCCCGGGGTGAGCGGCTGCGCCGCGGCGCTCCGCTGGCCGCCGACCTCCACATACGGCTTGCCGGCATCCGCCCCGAGCACGAACGACTTCCCGCCCTCGCGGCGGCTGAGAATCACCGCGTTGGGCTGCGCATTGGCGAGTTTCACCCAGCACATGAGCGTCATGGGCGCGCCATCACTCCACATCAGCGAGGGCGACGCCGTGATCGGGATCGGCGTCTTGCCGTTGAAACTCGCGCCGGCGCCGATGCACGAACCGTCGGCCTTGCCGCCCGCGGTCTCGGTGGCGTTGTTGTTCTTGGTCGAGTCGGTCGGATTGCCGCTGTCGCCGAAATGAAAGACGGCCACGGTGTCGGCGTCGTAGCAGGCCTTGGGATCCTCGGCCTTCACGGCCTTCGCGTCGGCGGATCCGAAATACATCCAGAAGTTCGTCTTCCCGTTCGCGGCCACGGCGGGCAGTTTGATCCAGATGTAGCCCTCGGCCATCGTGCTGTCGAAGCGCTCGATGTGGTGCGGGAGCACGGTCTTGTCGTCTTCGGCGACAAAACGCAGATCAGACAAATCGTCCTTGGAATTGATCTTCGCCGTCGACGGGAACTGGCCGGAAAAAATACGCAGCAGCACCGTGGTGCCGCCGATGTTCTCGCTGATGTTTCCAGCGCCGGAGGTGGTGTCGATGGTGATCTTCTTGCGTGCCGGCCAGGCCTTGTCCCACCACGTATCGGTGGAGGCCGGCGCCGTGTCGGAGGCGGCCGCGCCCTCGGCACGCGCGCGGGACGAGAAGCCGCTGAGCGCCAGGAGCAACAGAGGCACCAGCAAGAGCCGGAGGAGGCTGCGTCCTGGGGATTTCAATCGTTGGGTCATCGAGAAGGCCATGTGGGTTTCGGAGAATTTTAGAAATCGGCCCACACCCGGAAGTTGACGCGGGCGTCGTGGGCTTTGGTGGTGCCAAGCGAAGTGAGCGGCAGGGCGAGCTCGAGCAGGCCATGGTAGTGCGAGCGGTACTGCAGCTCGGTGCCGAGGCCGATACTGGCCAGGCGGGCGCTGGAATCCTGCTCGGGCAGGGCGTCGTGAATCGTGAGCGTGCCGGCGTCGCCAAACGCGTAGAAGCGCCACTCGTCGCCCGTGGCATCGTCGGGATTGCCTTCACGGCCCCCGCGTTTGACGGCGCGAAGCAGCGATGGCGTCCGGATTTCCGCAGTGCCGAAAATAGCGTTGTCGCCGAGCACCTCGGCCTCCAGGTAGCCGCGCGCCGTGCCCTGGCCGCCGCCACCGAACTGCTCGCTGTTCACGAGCGGCTGATCCGCGGCCTGGCCGTGAATCTTGCCGTAAAGCTGCCAGCCGCCTTTCAGGTTCTGCTCGTGCGAGACGTCGGCGCGGACATAGAAGAAATTGGCATCGGCCCCAAAACGATTCCGATCCAAGGTGGGCACCACCGTCATCTTCTGCTTCCCGGTGAGCGGGTCTATCACGGGCTGGCCGGTATTCCGGTCCACCTCGGGCACGGTGGTGCGGTAGCTGCCAAAGCCGCGGAAGCCCATGGTCACCCCGGCGGTGATCTGCGTGATGCCGGTATCCTGCCGGCGCTTGCGCTCCGGATCCTCCGGCGTCGGGTCCGGCACTTCCTTGCTGTGCAGCCACGTGCCATCCCACGTGAGGCTGAAGGGATAGTAGTCGATGGGCGTGGGCTCGACCACGCCGGCGATGGTCACGTCCTGGTCGAAATGCTTGTACTCAAAACCGGCATTCAATGATTGGTAAAAGCCCTCGCGCGACGGCAGCGTGGCAATCGCGTGGAGGCCATAAACATTGCCGCGTCCCGCGACGGCCACCGCCCCGAGCGTGGACACGTTGCTGTCCTGCTTGGTGCCGCTGAACATCAGGCTGAGCCAGTCGAGACTCTCAAAGCGCCAAATGTAATAGCCCGTGAAAACTTTCACCTCGCTCGGATCCTGTGGCGAAATTTGGTAGCTCGCGCCAATGGTGTGCCCGCGCTGCCAGAGGTTGTTGTAGCTGGCGGAACCATTGAGACGCAGTTCCGTGGTGTCGGCGCTCTGCCGGTTGTTCAGCTCGATGCTGCCGTGCAGCGGGAGCTTGTCCTTCACGACGAGATCCACATTGTAGACGCCGGGCTCGCCCGTGGGCGTGAGCTTCGGCTCCACACGGCGCTCGGAGAGCTGGTTCAGCGCCACGATGTCGCGGGTGACGTCGTTGAAGTTGAGCACCTTCCCCTCGGCGAGCGAGCGGGCCTGCGCGCGCACGCGGCTCGGCAGAAAATACTTCGCGCCCTTCACGTAGAGCGCGCCCACGCGGCCTTCCACCGCTTGCAGCATCACGATGCCCGCCGCGGCGCCCGGCTGCTCCGCCGGGATGATGACCTGCGTCGCCCGGTAGCCCTTGTCCTGATACGCTTTTTCCAGCGCGGCCCGCGCTTTGTCGATGTCTTCGAGCGTGCGGCCGGGGCCGAGAAACGGATACACGGCTTCTTCCACTTCGATGCGCGGGAGTGTCTTCGCACCCAACACACGGAACTCGCGCACGTAGATTTTGGGCTGGTCCGCCGGGGCCGCGGCGGCGGTGGTCGCCGGCGCCTCTGCCTGAGCCGGTTTGGCGGCCGTAGTTTCCACCGCTTCCGTACAACCCGCACAACCCAGGGCGGCCAGGAATCGCGCGAGATAGCGGCGATTCTGGTCCCAAGACTTGGCCCTCAGCTCATGGTGGTCAATGCGGAGCATTACTGAAGTCAACAGAAAGGAGGAATGTGACGGACGGACGACGGAACGGTGACGTTTTCCCGAAAGCCTCGGATCGTGATGTTTGCCACAGGGCTGTCATGCTTGGGCCCGCGTTGTCTTTTTTCGGCAGAGAGCCGCCATCGGCAGCGGTGAAAATCTGTAAACCCCAGAGACCCCAGAGGTCCCATGAGTCCTGCGCGGAACTCATGGGACCTGAAGAGGAGCCCTGAGGACAGACGGTCGCGCGCTGCCGGCGCGCGGTCTTTTAGTGCTGCAGAATGGTGACGCCCCCGCCCTCCCCGGCCGGACCGTTCTTGGGCTGATTGCTCAGGAAGTAGCCGTAGGCGCCCTTGAGGCCACCCTTCTGGTAGATGATGGCGTTGAAGGCGGTCTTGGTGCCGTCGGTGTGCTTGAAGGTGCCCTTCGCCGAGCCGCTGGCCGAGGAGATGGACAGCGAGAAGTCTTTGTCCGTGGCCGGATTGTTGGTCACCTTGTTTTTGTCCGAGATGCCGGCTTCATGCTGCACGGGACCGGTGAGCTTGCCATCGGCAAAGGTGAGCCGCACGTTGCCCGAACCGGCGGGATTGAAGGGGAAGACGCTCTGCACGGTGCCCTTCGGCGGCAGCACGTAGGCGGCGCCGAGGAAACCCACCGTGAGGCCATCCTCCCAGCCGTTGACGTATTGCTTCGCCTTGGGCTGGATGGGGCGCACCCAGAGGAAGCCGGCGGATTCCATGTCGGTGTCGGGATCCGTGTTGTCGAGCGTCACCACACCGGCGATGGAGCCGGCTTTCTTCGTGTAGAGCGGGGCGTAAAGCGCGACGTGGTTGTTCTTCGAGAGCGCGCCGGACATGGACACCTTCGTGCCGTCGGCGAGGATGCCCGTGACGGCAAACTTGCCGGTCTTGGCGATGGTGACGTTGCCCACGCCGTCGCCCTGCGGATAGCTGGTGTGGTCCGTCACCGGGATCTGCTCCAACGACTGGAAGACGCCGGTATATTTGCCCTTGTTGGCGAGGATGGTCGGATCGAGGAGGTTCGTCTTGCCGTCGTAGAAAGCCTTCGGGGCGTCGATCGTCCCGACAATGCCGAGCGTGCCGGTGAGCTTGCGCAGCGTGGCGCCGTCGGCGGCCACGGTGAAGGCGAGGTTGCCCAGGGCAAGCGGCGTAGGCTTGAGCTTCTTGACGATGGCCAGGGTGTTGCCGAGCGCGGGCTTGAAGCGCGCCTGGCCGTTATTTTGCAGCACGCCACCGACCGAGAACGAGGCGCCCCCGATGAGCAGCTTGCCGGAGAAGGTCCCGGTCTTGCCAACCGTCACCGTGAGCAACCCGGAGGCGTTGTTCTTGTCGCCGCCCGCGGCGGGTTGATTGGTGGGGACGACGAGGCCGCTGTAGGTGCCGTCGAGGTTCAGGGTGGTATTGGTGTAGGTGAACGTCACCTTGGTGATGAGCGACGCCGTCGTCTTGTTGTCGAAGGCTTGGATGGTCAGTGTGTTCAGGCCGTTTTCCGCGGCGATGCCGGTGGCGGAGAAGTGCGTCACGCCATTGGTGAGCGCGCCGAGCGTGAGGTTCACCGGGGCGCCGCCATTGAGCGTATACTGCACGTGATCGAGCGGGTCCTGCTCCGTCACGTCGCCGGCGATGTCGAAGGTCGCGTTGGCTTTGCCGGCCTTGGGCGACGTGAGCTTGATCTTCGGCTTGATGGTATCGGGCGTCTGCGACGCCTGGACGGTCACCGTGGTCGTGGTCTGCTGGCCAAGCGAAACGTTCGTCGGAGTGCCGACGGAAAGGTTGAAGTTGCCCGTGGTGATGGTGGCTCCGAGCGGAATGCTGAGGTCCTTGAACGTATCGCCATCCGCAAAGTTCACCGTCACCGGGAAGGTGAGGCCCAGTTGCGACGCGCCGATCGTTCCTCCGCCCAGCGAGACCACCACGGAACCCGTGGTGCCGGGCACGCTTCCCGTGCGGTTGAGCCGGACCACGGCGGCATTCGGAATCGAGGTGGTGAAGGCCGCATTGCCGAACTCCACGGTGCCCGCGGGATTCTGATCGTTGTCGTGAATCGTCACGGTCGCCGTGTTCGCGGCGCCGATAATGCCATCATTCGGATTCGGATTGCCGAGGGTGACGGTGAAGGTGCGATCGCCCGTGTAGGTGGCGGGATCGAGGATGGTGACGGCCACCGTCTTGGAAGTTTCCGTATCCGCGAAATTCACCACCTGGCCCGTGGCCGCGGTGTAGTCGGTGCCCGCGATCGCTCCACCGGCTCCGGTACCATCATGCGTGGTGATCTCGATCGACGTGGCGCCGTTGCCGGGCGAGCGATGGATCGTCAGCGTCGCGGTGCCATCGCCCTCCGTGGCGCTATAGTTGATGGGGCTGAAGCTGTAGGTCGGCGGCGGCGGCGAAGTTTCGCCGATGTTCACCGTGGCCGTGCTCGGCGCAATCAAGCTCGGATTGCCCGAGGCCACCGTCATGGTGACGGTGAAAGAGCGGTCGCCCTGGTAGTTGGGGCGGTTGAGGAGCACCACATCCACGGGCTTCGAAACGTCACTCGCGTTGAAGGTCACCGGCGTGTCGGTGAAGCCGTTGAAATCCACGCCGGCGGTGGCATTCGCGCCATCGACCGTGCTGACGTTGACAGTGAAGGACGTGCTGGTGTCGCCGGTGCGGGTGAGCGTGAGGTGCACCGTGCCCTGGTCTTCCGGCAGCGAATAACTGGCGGCGCTAAAGGCGACCTTCGCCGGAACGGCGAAGCTCAGCGTGCCGGTGTCACTCAATTTAAAACTGCCCAAAAAGGACGAAGGCCCGGCGCCGGGAAGCAGTTCATAGAGATCCAGGACCGAGTTCGCGGTGCCGCTGGCAAACGTGTTCTCGATGCCGAGCGGGGTGTCGAAATAGGCGAACGCCGTGAGACCCGTGGTGGCCACGCCGCCCGGTTGAAACGCGGTATAAGAAACCGGGATGGTATTCGACTGGATGAGCGCCAGCGGATTGTTGGAGGAGATGGTCTGGGCACCACCGCCGTCGCTGACCGTGCCGAGGGCGTAGCGCGAAGACATCGTCTCCATTTTGCCGGCGGGCGTGGTATTAAACAGGCTCGCGCGCGGCCACGGCGTGGACTGCGTCCCAACCGTTTCCTCCTTTTTCGTCGCGAACATCGTGGCGGCCGGGAAACCGTTGCCGACCTGCCGCTGCACGCCGGACACGCTCCAAAACACATCGCCGCGTGTCTTCCAGTTGGTGCCGTAAATGGAATCCAGATCGGCGAGGATATCACCCCCGAGCGCCACGGTCGGAATGGAGGCGGTCGCCTCGGTGAACTGCGTCGCCAGGCCGAGGTCCACGAGGTAATCGGTCGAGGCTCCCTCGCCCGCCGTGGCGCGGAAGCAGAGGAAGAGATGGCCCTTGACGTCGCCGTAGGAGGCCGAGGCCAAGCCCAGCAACATCAAGAGGGCAAAGAAGGCGCGTTTGAGAGAAAAGGAAGTCATGAACAGGTTGGCGTGGTGGTTGGACGAATCGAAAAAAACGTCCCCTATTCCTCTCCCGAACCCACCGGATCCAGCAAGTGACGCTCTGTGACGTGTCAGTGTCGAAACGAAGGCAAAATCGTCTTCATTCCGACACAATCACGCTGCTTGAATATCACGTGCTGCTTGAGCTAGCTCGCGCCTAAGCTGGCCCGGAATGACCCAATTTCCCGCACTCCGAGTCCTGTTCCTGTCTTTTTGTTGCCATGCAGTTGCCATGGCCGAGGCACCCGCCGCCCAGCCCGCTTTTGATTTCGCGGCCACCTCGGAACACGCCGCCAAGGGCGATGCCGAGGCGCAATACGCGCTGGGCCGCGCGTATATGAAAGGCGAGGGCGCGCCGCTGGACCTGGCCAAAGCGGCGGCGTATTTCCGACAGGCCGCCGAGCAAGGCCACGCCAAGGCGCAGGCCAATCTCGGCGCCATGCTCGTGAATGGCCAGGGCGCGCCCGCGGATCTGCCCGCGGCAAAACGCTGGCTGGAAAAATCGGCGGCGCAGGGCGACACGGTCGCGCAGACGAGCCTCGGCTGGCTGCACTACGCCGGCATCGGGACGCCGCAAAATATCGCGGAAGGCGTGCGCTACTACCGGCTCGCCGCGGAGGGCGGGCAGCTCGAAGCGCAGTTGCGCCTCGGCGATCACTACATGAATTCGAAGGCCGTCGCGGGCGCGCCCACGGATTTCAAGGAAGCCGCGAAGTATCTCCAGATGGCCGTCGCCACGGGGCATCCCGGCGCGCAAAACTCGCTCGGCGTGCTCTACGAGGAAGGCCGCGGCGTGGAGCAGAACATCGCCGAGGCCCTCCGCCTTTTCCGCGCCGCCGCGGAGCAGGGCGAGCCGCGCGGGCAAATGAATCTCGCCCGCTGCTATGACGATGGCAAAGGCGTCGCGCACGACGCCGTGCAGTGCGCGTTCTGGCTTTCGCTGAGCGTAAAGCAAAAGGAAGTCACCGCCGAGAAACTGCTGAAGGATCTGGTGGCCGGCAACCGCATCACGCCCGAGGATCTCCGCCGCGGCCAGCAACTGGCGGAAGAATATCTCAGCAAGAAATCGGCGCAGAGGTAAAAGGCGTGACGAGTGGCGGGTGGCGGGTGGCGTGGCTGCCCGCGGAGGAGGTGCGCTTAGGCCTCATGAA
>FTCB01000932.1_pt1 | contig 46398 bp, 32 predicted proteins | sample 1639431 | NCBI WGS metagenome assembly FTCB01 (sample SAMEA3914864, study PRJEB12502) | metagenome | biome: forest; material: soil | place: USA | collected 2012-03-12 | depth 0.3 m
ACCCCTCTCTTCCCGGAAAAATGTATGGGATTTCACGCATTCCCTCTGGCATCAGGCCTTTTACCCGCCCCCACCCTCCGCAGTCGCCGCCTGCGCCTTTCAAAATTTGTAGGGTGTTTCACGCATCTCTACCCGCGCCGACCCTCCAATTTCAAAAAAATGTAGGGGATTTCACGCATCCGCCCGGCCCAGGCCTTCCCATGAGTCCGCTCCGGCCAGTTTCCACCCGCCATCCCTGTCAGAAAACAGCTCACCACAAATCAGAAGTGAACTCACGCGAGCCGCCGCGCGCTGCTAGCGTGGTTCTTTGCGAACCTCGTTTCCTCCCATCATGATCACCCTCAAATCTTCCGGCGCTCTCGCCGCCGGCCTCCTCCTCTCGCTCTTCACCGCGCTGGCACAGCAGGCCCCCGCTCCCGCCAATGCCGCCGGCGGCCCCAAGGTCATGTTCGATCCCAAGGCGCCCGGTGCCGAGAAACAGATCACGCTCAACAACGGCAGTGAGCCCGATGTCACCTTCGCCGTTACGCCCGATGGCATCGATGTCACGGTCCAGCCCAATAGCAAATCCAGCTATCCCGGCATTGTGATCAATCCGGCTCCGATCTGGGATGCGACCGGTTTTGGCCACATGGAGATGAAGGTGACCAACAATGGCACCAAGCCCATCCGCGTGAACCTGCGTCTCGATAACGACGGCCCCTGGCAGGAAAATCGCTGGAGCGCGAATGTCGTCACCGTCAAGCCGGGCGAGAGCGCGCTCGTGCCGACCATCTTTGGTTTCCAATACGGCAAGGCCGGCTGGGCGCTGAAGCCCGAGGCCATCTTCCGCGCCACCATCTTCGTCGGCAAATCCGACGTGGAGCAAAAGTTCCGCATCGAGGCGATTCGCGCCGCCGGCCCCGCCGGAGAGAAGCCCTACGTCGATCCCAACTCCGTGGCGGTGAAGCCCCCCGGCGGCGTCCTCCTTCCCGCCGCATCTCCCATCGACGCCGCCAGGCAACTCGTCGCGAAAGGCGGAGCCAAGGCCGCTCTCGCCGCTGATGGCAAGGCTTTGCAGGTCGACTTCGCCGCCGGATCCGCTAACCAATCAATCCTCTTCAAGCCCGCCGCCGGTATGTGGAATCTCAACCAGCACCTCCAGGTGCGGGTGAAGCTAAAGAACACCGGCTCCTCCCCGATCACCCCTTCCGCTCGCCTCGAAAGTCGCGGTGGCCTCTCTGACACAGTCCCCGCCAAAGCCCCCATCGCGCCGGGTGCCGAGGGCGAAATCGTCGTTCCCTTCGCCGCCCTTGTTCCTTGGAAAATCCTCAGCAATCCCACCGAGGAATCCACCCTCGAACTCAAAAAGGAATTCCCCGAGAACACGCCCGGCACCGGCTCGACCTACAAGAGCAACGTCACCTCCGGCCTCACCCTCCTTCCCGGCACGGGCCCAGGCGCGGAGAGCTTTCTGGTCACCTCCATCGTGGCCGATATGCCCCCGCTCAATCTTCCTCCCTGGCTCGGCCAGAAGCCACCGGTCGATGGCGATTGGGTCAAGACGCTCGACCAGAACTTCGACGGCGACGCCATCGATCCCAAGCTCTGGAACATCTACACCGAGAAGGAATGGCACCTCGGCGCCAACACGCACTACTCCAAGGACAACGTCATCGTGAAGGATGGCAAGCTGCTGCTCCGAGTGGAGAAAAAGCGGGGCCATCACAACGACAATCCCGCCTACCTCTCTAACGACTACGCCACTGGCTATGCCGATACCTTCGGCAAGTGGACTCAGCGCTACGGCTACTTTGAAGTTCGCTTGAAGCTATCCACCGCACCCAACATGTTCCCCGCCTTCTGGCTCATGCCCGACCGCGGCATCGACACGCCCGCCGGACAGTACGGCAAATCCGCCGCCCGCACCGATACCAAGAAAGACGGCATGGAATTCGACATCATGGAGACGCTCTCCATCTGGGGCCCGTACCGGCACGACTTCGGCATGCATTGGGATGGCTACATGAAGTACCACAAATCCAACGGCATGTTTAATGCCTACGTCCAGCCCGACCAGGACGGCTTCATCACCGTGGGCATGCTGTGGACTCCGGGCCAGGTCATCATGTACGACAACGGCCGCGAAGACGCCCGCTGGGACAGCCCGCGCATCAGCAGCGTGCAGGAGTACCTCCTTCTCACCGCCCTCACCGGCGGTTGGGAGTCCGAGCCCATGGACGACGCCCAGCTCCCGGCGGATCTCACCATCGATTACATTCGCGTCTGGCAACGCAAGGACTTCGCCTCGCCCGAGGATGGTCCCAAGCCCAATGAGGGCGGCCCGCTCGCTCCCGGCGTTACTCAGGAAGTACCTGCTACCAAACCACAATGACCACATCTGCTTCATCTCGCTCCTTTCCCGACAATTTCATCTGGGGAGCCGCCACCGCCGCCTACCAGATCGAGGGAGCGTGGGCCGACGATGGCAAGGGCGAATCCGTCTGGGATATGCTCGCGCATCAGCCGGGCAAGGTCTTTGAAGGCCACACCGGCGACACGGCGTGCGATCACTACCATCGCTCCGCCGAGGATGTCGCGCTCATGCGCGAGATGAAGCTCAAGGCCTATCGCCTCAGCCTTTCCTGGCCGCGCATCATGCCGTCCGGCACGGGAGAGGTGAATTCAAAGGGGCTCGAGTTCTACGACCGGCTGGTCGATTCCCTCCTCGCCGCCGGCATCGCCCCCTGGGCCACCTTGTTCCATTGGGATTACCCCTACGCTCTCTTCCAGCGAGGAGGCTGGCTCCATCCCGACAGCCCCAAGTGGTTCGCGGATTACACCGCCGTCGTGGTGGATCGCCTCTCCGATCGCGTGGCGCATTGGATCACCCTCAACGAGCCCCAGTGCTTCATTGGCATGGGCCACTATTCCGGCGAGCACGCTCCCGGTCTCAAGCTCGGCCTGCGCGAAACGCTCTTGGCAACGCATCACACCCTTCTCGCCCACGGACACGCCGTGCAGGTCATCCGCGCTCGCTCCAAACAGCCCGCTCAGGTCGGCTGGGCCCCAGTTGGAGCCGGATACTATCCAGCCAGCGATTCCCAGGAGGACCAAACCGCTGCCTGGCGCGCCATGGAGTCGGTTTATCCTGACGGCCTCTGGAATACCGTCTGGTGGGCCGATCCCGTCGTTCTCGGCGGCTACCCCGAGGAAGGCCTGCGAGTCTACGGCAAGGCCGTGCCCAAGTTTACCGAAAGCGAGATGCAGACCATGTGCCAGCCCCTCGATTTCTACGGCTGCAACGTCTACAGCAGCGGCAAGGTCAAGGCCGGTCCGGATGGTGCTCCCGTCGGCGATAAACACGCCCCCGGCTTTCCCCGCACCCATTTTCAATGGGCTCTCACGCCCGAGGCTCTCTATTGGACCCCGCGCTTCCTCCACGACCGCTACAAGCTCCCCATCGTGGTCACCGAAAACGGCCTCTCCTGCGCCGATTGGGTGAGCATGGATGGCTGCGTCCACGACCCTGCCCGCATCGATTTCCTCCGTCGCTACCTGCTCGCCCTCCACCGGGCCATTCAGGAGGGCGCGGACGTCCGAGGCTACTTCCAGTGGTCCCTCATGGACAACTTCGAGTGGGCCGAAGGCTACAAGCACCGCTTCGGCCTCATCCATGTCGACTTCGAAACCCAGCAGCGAACGCTGAAAGACTCAGCCCACTGGTACCGAAAGGTCATCGAGACCAACGGCCAGGCTCTCTTCTAGCTGCCGACCGAGGTCATTTTAAGCTCCGCACCTCCCGTCGGATCCGATTGGATAGCCCGACCATGGAACGTGACCAATTGCCTCTCGACCGCCAACTGCGGCAGGAGACTCTCTTTGCCCGCGAGCGGGTTTACCGCTTTGGACCCTCCACCCCCATGGAACGCCTCATTTTACCGGGCTCCGAGCCCGGCCCCGAGATTTGGGTCAAGCGCGAGGACCTCTCCGCCGTAAAATCCTACAAGTGGCGCGGCGCCTGCAATCGCATGGCCGTGCTCACCCCGGAGGAGGCCGCCCGCGGCGTAGTCACTGCCTCGGCGGGCAATCACGGCCAGGGCGTCGCTCTCGCGGCGAAGGCGCTCGGGATCAACGCCCGCATCTACATGCCGCGCTCCACGCCGCGTGTGAAGCAAAATGCCGTACGATCTCATGGCGGCGAGGCCGTGCAGATCATCCTCTCCGGCGACAGCTACGACGAGGCCGTGACCGCCGCCCGCGAGGAGGAGCGCAAGAGTGGGGCGGTCTACGTGCACGCCTACGATGATCTGCGCGTGATGGCAGGGCAGGGGACTCTGGCCGACGAGGTTGTTCTCTCCGGCCACGGCCCTTTCGACGCGGCCTTTCTTCAAATCGGCGGCGGTGGCATGGCGGCAGCCGTTTCCAATTGGCTGAAAACCTACTGGCCGCAGATCGAGCTGATTGGCGTCGAAGGCATCGGCCAGGCCTCCATGAAGGCCGCGCTCGAAGCCGGTCGTCCGGTGAATCTCCACGACGTCGATATCTTTTGCGACGGCACCGCTGTGCGCAAAGCCGGCGAGCTGCCCTTCCAGATTTGCAGGCAAATGCTGGACCGCATCGAGACCGTTACCAATGGCGAAGTCAGCTCCGCCATCCGCATCCTGTGGGAAACGCTGCGTTGTGTGTCCGAGCCCTCCGGCGCGATGGGCCTCGCCGCCGTGCTGAAAAACCGCGCCACTCTCGCCGACAAGCGTGTACTTATCGTCATCTCCGGCGCCAATATCGACTTCCTCCAACTTGGGCTTATCGCCCAATCCGAGGGCGCAGCCAGCACCACCGCGCGCGCCCTGCGCATCCGCATTCCCGAGCAGGCGGGCACCATGCTCGCTTTGCTGGATACCTGCTTCGCCGGCATCAACATCACCGACTTCCAATACGGCAAGCAGCACGCGAGCGAAGCCTGGCCCGTCTTTACCGTCAGCGCCGATGATCCCGCGACGCTGCAGGCTCTGCCCGCCGCGCTTGATGCCGCGGGTTACGAATGGCAGGACATCACCGGAGCGGTGGATGTGGCCTTTCGCGCCATCCCCCTTCGCGGCGATTTGCTGGCCTTTCCCGCCTTCCTGCGTCTCGATTTCTACGAGCGCCCCGGCGCTCTGCACGACTTCCTCGACCGCCAGATTCGCGGCCGCGCCAGCATTTGCTACTTCAACTATCGCCAGTCCGGCGAGCGCATCGGTCGCGCCCTCATCGGCCTCGATTTCGCCAGCGCCTCGGAGCGCGAAGCTTTCCTAAGCTCGCTGCCCGAGCACGGCGAAGGCTACCGCTCCTGCAAGGCCCTCGACGACGCCACGCTCAAGCGCCTCTCCGCTTGAGCTTGCGCTGGTCGTCGATTAGCTTTGGGCCACGCCTATGAGATCCCTCTCTGGTAAGCTGCTGGCCGCCATGTCTCTCCTCTCTCTCCCCGCCATGGCCTCGGCCAACGAAGCCGCCAAGGCGACCAATGCCCTCGCCATCAAATTGCTCCAGGCCTCGGAGCCAGGCAATGCCGCCTTCTCCCCCTATTCCATTCAGGTTGCACTCGCCATGGTCTACGCCGGCGCGGAAGGCGAGACCCGCGCCCAGATGGCCACGGCTCTAAAGTACCCGACGCCCGATATGGTCCCGGCCTTCGGAGCTTTGCAAACTCAAATCCAAAGCACCAAGGGCAAGGTCGACCTTGTTTCCGCCAATCGTCTCTTTGGCCAATCGGGGTACCAATTTAACCCCGCCTACCTGAGCCTCGTCAAAAAGACCTTCGGCTCCGAGATGCAGGAACTCGACTTCGACCAGCCCGTCCCCGCCGCCAAGAAAATCAACGGCTGGATCGAAGACTCCACGCGCAAACGCATCCGCGACCTCGTTTCTCCCGACGCCGTGCGCGGCGCCCGCCTCGTCCTGGCCAACGCCATCTATTTCAAGGCGAGTTGGGCCACTCCCTTTAAGAAAGATCACACCACGTCGCTCCCTTTTCACCAGACCGACGGAAAGCAAATCACCACGCCGACCATGGTTTCCAACGAATTCTACGGCTTGGCGAAGCACGCCGATTTCAGCCTGATCACCTTGCCTTACGCCGATCCCGACTTGCAGTTGGTCATCGTCCTCCCGGAACCAGGAAAGAGCCTCGCGGCCGTCGAACATAAGCTGGACGCTAATGTCTTCAAGGAATCCGCCCAGCTTAAGGAGCAAAAAATCGTCCTGTTCCTCCCTCGCTTCAAACTGGAGCCCCCCACCTGGCCACTCGGCCCCACCCTCAAGGGCCTCGGCATGCCCAGCGCATTCGATTCGCCAACCGGCAGCGCCAACTTTAATGGCATCGCCCCTCGCAAACCTGACGACTACCTCTACATCTCCCAGGTCCTCCATAAGTGCTTCGTCGAAGTCAACGAAGAGGGTACCGAAGCCGCCGCCGCCACCGCCGTGGTCATGCTGGCTGGCGCCGCCATGCCCACCACGCCTCCACCTGAGATTCATGTCGACCGCCCGTTCCTCTTCGCCATCCAGCACCGCCCGACGGGCGCCTGCCTCTTCCTCGGTCGCGTGACCGATCTCTCGAAATAGCTCTGCGACAAGATTGTTATTTGACTTCCCGGCGGACCTGATTTACCGGGCGAGTGTGTTTGCTTTTACTCATTTAAAGCCTTGGGGAGCTAGTGTTTGTGCGCTTCTGGTTGCATGGACGGGTCCGCTTTTTGGACAGGATAAGATCGCCCAAACGCCCTCGCTGATTCAGGAAGGCTTCGGCCCTGGCGGTTTCGATTTGGTGGGGGATGGCTCGGCTTTCTGCGGGCCCACGACCACCACCATGTCTCTCGCTTATCTGGCCAGTGTGGGCTTTACCCAGATCTTGCCGGACAATCCGGTCTTCGCAGACTACCTCCAGCTGGAGCAAAATATCGTAGGCCTTTCCGGGGCGACGCAGCTTAGCGGCGTCTCAGGCGGACAATTGCAGACGGCGGTGCAAACGTTCCTCGCCATGAAGGGTATTTCCACCGGCACGTTCACCATTATGGATAATCCCGATGTCGCCTGGTTCACCAGCCAGATGCCCAATCCCTATGTTTCCACGTTTCTCAACGTGGGATGGTACACGCGCGATAGCGACGGCACCTTTTCCTCGAACGGGGGACATTTCATCGGCGTTACCGCCACCAACCTCAGCGCGATCGGGGTCTCGGGCAGCAACTATCTCGTCCTCGACAATCCAGCTCCCAGTTCGATCTTCAACGTGGTGGATGTGTCTTCGAGCAACCCCCAGTTTGGGCACACCATTGCTTTTTCCGGCACCATTCCGGGCGACAGCTCACCACCCCTGATCCAGTTTGACTACAATCAGCCCAATTCCACGCTGTCGGATACCTCCCGCGCCTTGATCCAGGATGGCTACACCATCTCGATTGATCCCAGCGATCTGCCCACCAACCCGGGTTGGACGCCCGCGACCTGGACCCTCACCGGCAGCACGCCGGATATCAACACGGGTGGAGGAGATCTCGAGGTGCTCGCGCCCATTGCCGGCGACGGGGGAATTCACAAGGGCGGTGGTGGCACGCTTTATCTCACGGGCAGCAGCAATACTTCGTCGGGGTTCAATATATTGGCCAATGGCGGGATCAATAGCAACCAGACCAGTGGCACGCCGTTGGGCACCGGCAGCGTCGACCTGCAAAATGGTGTGCTGACTTTGCAACCGTCCTTTAGCAGCACATCGGCGGATATTTCGCTTTCCCTGGCCAGCGGTTCGAACAGCCGGGTGCGTTATACCGGCGGCGCGGTGCTGCAGCTCGATCCCAATGGCAACCACAGCCTCACCGTGACGATCGGAGACGCAGCCAGGACCGCCGTGGAAAACTTCACCGGCACCTCCGGCGGCACGCTGGTGATCGCCCCGGCCACGGGCAATGCCTCTCTCGGAACGACCGTTAAGGTGCTGCTGGCGGGCAGCGGGAGCCTGCCAGTGCATAACGGAATGATTACGCCCGCTGTCGTGGCGCAGGACTCCAACGCGACAGCGGATGGAGACTTCGTGACCTATGATCCGACCAACGGCTTCACGGTCGCGCCGTACACGTTTTCCAGCAGCGTGGCCATCAACTCCGGCACCAACACCACGGTGTACAATGCCGTGACGAACCAGACCCTGGCGGCGGATTCCACGGCGGAGCTTTTCGCCTTGCGGGTGGAAAACAGCACCATTTCCTCCGGCGGCGGTACCACGGCCCTGCGAGTGGGGCCCCAGGTGGCAGGCGACAATGCAGGGGTCATCCTGAATGGTGGCCAGATCAATGCGACCAACCTGGAGTTTGCGGACGCGGAGCCCGTGATCTATACCAGCAACGGAGGTGGGCTGATTAGTTCGGCCATTCACACCACGGCGGGCCTCACGCTGTTTGGCCCCGGCAATCTTACGCTCACCGGGGCGAGCACCTTCACCGGAGGCACTCGGGTGCAATCCGGCACGCTCACCGTGCAAAACACCGCCGGCTCCGCTCTCGGCAGCGGAGCGGTCACCATCGCCCCCACAGCGTCGGTGGTGGTTTCCGGCTCGCATGCCCGTATCGATGGACCGATCGAGGTCAAGAACGGCGCGATGCTCACCTTGATCGATGGAAGTGTCGGTAATGTCACCGTCGACTCTCTGGGCTTCCTCCACGGCCATGGCACCATTACCGGCCAGGCCGACATCAACGGCACCGTCGGTATTGCCGGTACCACGGCGGGCACGTTGACTTTTGAAGGAGCCAGCACCTTTGAGGGCAATAGCATCTACCAGTGGACCCTCACCTCGCTCTCCTCTTCGGGCACTTGGGGTGGAGTGGCTGGCACGGACTGGAATGATGTCGAGTTTCACACCAGCGACCCCATTCACCTCGGATCCAGTTCGGCGGCTTTCAGCATCGATGCCGACTTTTCCCTGGTGGATGATCCAAACTCCGGAAACTCCTTCTGGGACCAGGACCATTCCTGGTTGTTGATGAAGAGCGACACGGCTTTCGCGACCGAGCCCAACGTCTATTTCGGCTTCCCCACCTTTACGCAGGGCTCGTTTGAATGGAATAACACCAATGGCAATACGGAGATCTGGCTATACTACAGCGCAGTCCCCGAGCCCACCACGAATGCTCTCCTCGCCTTGGGCGCAGGGTTTTTCCTATTCTTCTTGAAGCGCCGCTCGCGCTCAGTGTCCGCGCCGGGGATCGATCGACCTCAGGCCCTCCGAGCCCGATAGCCTCGGCCACAGAAAGGCATAGAGGGCGATAATAATGAAGCAGAAGAGCGGCACAATGAAGCTGCGCGACATGTCGTAGACATCGGCCACGTGGCCCATGAGCTTGGGCAGCAAAGCTCCACCCATAATGGCCATCACGATCAGCGCCGAGGCGATTTTTGCGCCCTTGCCCAGATCGTGGATGCCCAGCGCGAAGATCGTCGGAAACATGATCGACATAAAAAAGTAGATTAGGAAAACCGCTCCGACCGAGATCCAGCCGAGCTTGCAAAACACCACGGCGCAGAGAGCAATGTTGATCACAGCATACACGCCCAGCGTGAGATGCGCGGAGACCAGGCCAAGGATGACCGAGCCTGCGACACGCCCCGCGAGGAAGAAGAAAAACGCCGCCGAGGCCAGGCCCGCCGCACCCTGGTTGGTGAGCACCAGTGCGCCGCTCTTGCCCGTCTCCAGCCAGCTCGCCATAAAGCCGGTTCCCCACGAGGCGGGAAGAGGAGGCGTTTGCGACGTCATGTAGTTGAGAAAAAAGCCAAAGATGCCGGCCTGAGCCGCCACGTAGAAAAACTGCGCCGCCACCGCGCAGAGAAAATGGGGCCGTCCCCAGATCGAGCGCGGAATTTCGGGAGGCTCTCCAGCCCGAGGCTCGGCCTCATCTGCCTTGATGTCGGGAACGTTGGCAAAGAAAAACACTGCTGCCAGGACCAACACCACCACGGCGATGGTGACATAGGGAATATAAAGCGTCTCGCTCCCGGTGCTCTGCCCGGCTGCGTCCTTTGAGTAAAAGAAGACGCCTCCGATCAACGGCCCAATGATCCATCCCACCCCGTTACATGACTGGGCGATATTGATGCGGGTGGCCGCATAGTGTTGATGGCCAAGCACGGTGCTATAGGGATTCGCCACGGTCTCCAAAAAGGTCAGGCCCGAGGCGATGATACATACCCCGAGCAGGAACGCCCAAAAGGAAGCGATATGCGTCGCAGGGATGAACCAAAAGCCGCCCACCGCGACCAGTAACAGTCCCGCGATGATGCCGCCCTTGTAGCCCAGCTTCGTGGCCAGCCATCCCGCTGGCAACGACATGATGCAATAGCCCAGATAATGCGCAAACTGCACCCAGGCCGATTGCGAAAGCGTGAGATGCAGTTCCTCCTGGAAGTGCTTGTCCATCACGTCGATCATCGAGTTGCACGTGCCCCAGAGGAGGAATAGTGAACTGACGAGAGCGAACGTGAAGAAGAGGTTCTTCCCGTCGGATGTGACGAACAGGCGCGGCGGGCGATCCGGGGATTCCATGGGGTGTAGCAGTGCTTAGCGAAGCAAGGGCCTGCTTCCAAGCAAGGAATTTACGCGGCCCGGGCCGCTCGCAGTTACTCTGCGGTGGCGGTTACCCCGCCCTTTTCTCCCAGCGCCTTCAACGCGTGCTCCATCCATTCCCGATCCGGCGGGGCATAGGGCCGGAAAGTCTCCGTGTAGCCCTGGTGCTCGTTGTGGAAGAGCGCGCGGTGCAATCCGAGGTTGCTCGCGGCGGGCGAGTCGATCAGGCTCGCCGAGTCATTGGCGCTCATCTGGAAGACCACGCGCATTTCAAATTCCGTGAGCGCCTTGCGGCTGAGGAACCGGCTTACGTTGTTAAACGTATCGACCGAGACGATGAGATGAATTCCGTGACTGGCGCCCTCCGAGAGGATGGTGCCAAGTTGCGCGCCGGGCTTCGGAGTGGAGTCCGAGTCCATCGAGAAATCAAAATCATCCTCATTCCGCAGCTTCTTGAATTTCTGCAGTCCGCTGATGAACACGAAGATGGGAACTGCTTCCCCGGCCGCTTCGCTGCTGCTGCGCTCCTTCAGTTCCGTGGCGATATCGTTGATCACCTCGCCGAGGTTGTTGTTATTGGCGAGAACGAGATCGGGCACTGCGGATGCAGTTTTTTCCAGAAGGTCTCCTTCTTCGGAGCCAGGCGTCGAAGCATGCAGCAGGACAAATTTCGCACTGCCTGCCGGGTACTGTGCCGCCAGGGCGATCAGCGAAACCGCCAGCATGGTCTGGATCGCCTCGTCGCGCTGGCCCACGATGAGCATGTGATTTCCGCTCTGCGCCTGGAAGGGAGCTTCCGTGGGGCCCTTGATGGAGTTCGGCGCACCGAGCCACGCGCGGGCCACCGCCGGAGCTTTCCCCGACGGCACGTCCAGCGCCTTGCTCAGCAAGTGATTTTCGCGAATGTCCGCCGGGGCGTTTCCTTCAAACACGATCGGACCGGGATATTTGTGCGGCTCGCGTTCGGCGAGTTCATGGACGATCTCCAGCTCCGCATCGCGCTCCTCATCGGAGAGCCAGACTACCTGGAAGGGACTGTTGCCTTCCAATGCGCCCGCCGCATCATTGTAGATGCCTTCGCCTGGCCGCGACAGCAGTCGTGGCGCGGGATTGTTGTCATCCATGATGAGGTAGGCATCCGCTTCGTTGCATTGCAGCGCCACGCGAATGACCATTTGTCCCAGCGTCGCTCGGGCCAGCGTGTAAGCACCGCCCAGCGTCTGCGATCCCAGCAATACGTGAATACCAAAGGCGCGGCCCTGTCGCACGATGCGGTCAAAGAGCAGCGAGGCATTCTGCGCAATCGGATCGTCCTGCACGAAGAATTCCTGAAACTCGTCGATGATCAGCAGCACGCGCGGCATTGGCTGGTCGCCGCCTACGCGCTTATAGCCGGCTACATCCTGCACCCCGAGCTTGCGGAAAAGATCGCCTCGCCGCTTCAACTCCTCGTCCACCCGCTGGAGCACACTCAGGCCAAACTCCCGGTCGCTCTCGATCGCGATGACTTTGGCATGTGGCAGCCGGTTGGTGGCATAGCATTTGAATTCCACGCCCTTCTTGAAGTCGATCAGGTAAAACTCCACCTGCTCCGGGCTGCACGTCAGCGCGAGATTTGTGATGATCACGTGAAACAGCGTCGATTTGCCCGAGCCCGTTTTACCGGCAAAGAGCGCATGCTGCCGCGTGCCTTTGCCGATCGAGAGATACTGCAGCTTCGTCGCACCCGTCCGCCCGATGGCGATCTTGAGCTCGCTGGTCGTATCGCCCGTCCAGCGCTGATCCGGCGTGGGAGCGATCTGTGAAAAGGGCACCTGCACCCGATTCGAGTCGATGTTGCTCTCGCCGATCTTGTGCACCAGCGTCACCGCGAGTTCCGGCTCAGGAGGTTGATCAAAAACCAGCGCCGAGCCCGGCTTGGCCTGTTGTTCCCGCGGGAAGACCCACTCACCGCTCGTGCGCTGGATGCAAAGGCTGTTGCGGCGCAGTTCCTCCGGCACAAATCCATCCAGGTTGGGCTGGCGGCGATCCCAATGGATCAAGGTAAACACGCCGCAACGCGGCCCGCTCGAGGCGATGCTCTGGAGCCGCTTGGCTGCGGTCTCGCTGAAGTTTGCCGGGAAATCCGCGACCACCAGATAATGGTATTTCTCCGCGACGCTGCCGGCCTGCGCATTGTACTCCGTGATGGTCGCGTACTCATTGCGCAGGTACATTTGGATCACCTTCTCGATGTGCTCGCTCAGTTCGGCCAGCCGATCCTCGATCTGGTCTTTCTGCGTCCAGATACGGCGGCTGATCAGCCCCTCTTCAAAGTCGGCCAGGTGCATGAGGCCCGCGAAGTTTTGCCCGAGGCCCACCGGATCGATGATGGTGAAGCTCAGCTTGCCCGGCGGCGTGGTCGTGAGCAGCCGCAGGATGATGTTGTTCAGCGTCGCGATGACCGTTGGGTCTCCAGAGTCCCGCGTCTCAAAGAGGATGGAGGCCTGCTCCGGAAAGGTCAGGGCCAGCGGGATCGACACTGTGGGCGAGCCGGGCAACGCCAGGAGAGGATTCTTCGGCAGTGTCTTTTGCGCTTGGAGGTCGACGTTCAGCTCCGCGAATTTCACCGAGGTGGAGAATTCCGTGGCCGACTTCCAGTTCTCGACCACCTGGGAAGTCCAAGCGGGAGTGTGCGAGGCCAGCGATGCATTCATCGCATCGATTGTTTCGTAGATGGGTAGGATGGCGCTCTTCCAGGCGCTGGCGAGTTCATCCCAGCGGGTCGTCTCCTCCGCACCCAGATCCGCGATGGCCTTTTCGTATTTCTCGGAGAGCTGCCGGGTGCGTGTCTCTACTTCGTTTTTAATGTAGTTCTGGTGGGCCTCACGCTCGGCGATGATCTTGGCCAGCTTGGGAGCCTGCATGCGTTCATGCTTCTCCAGCAGGCGCGGCGTTTGCACTTCGAGCTTGGCCTTGAGTGTCACCGCAAAGTTGCTTTCAATCTCGCCGGCTCGTCCCCATTGCTCGTTGACCTCTTCGCAGAGCTGGTCGTAGTCCGATTGCAGCCGCTCGAGTTCCTCCTGGTGCGCCGCCTGGGCCTTGGCGGCACAGGTGGTGTGCGTGTGTCTTGCCTCCAGCAGGGTCGCGATCAGGGTCTTCCCCAGCGCTTCCGATTGCTGATAGCCCAGGCGATGAACGACGAAGCCGAGGCCGAGCACGACGATCGCCGCGATCCCCGCCACCGTGTAGCTGGCCGGGGTGCTTCCGTAGAGAAAGCCGAGCATCCCCGCCGCGACGAGCACCAGAGGGATGGTGAAAGCGGGAACCAGCACGCTGAAGATGCGAGGAATCACATACTTTCCAAAAGCCTTGAGACCGCCGTCCGCCGCCTCGATTTCCGTGACGAGGTGCTCAAAAAGCTGGTGGTAGTCCCCGGCGTCGCCCAGTTCGCTGGAGATGACCCGCGCCCGCAGGCCCTTGAGATAAACCCCATACCCGGCAAAGGCGCGACGGGCGCGTTTTTCCAGCGTCGCCAGATTGGCCTGGGCCTCGTTGAGTGAGACGACAAATCGCGCGAAAGTGGCCTCCGCGTTTTTCAGGTCGGTGGGCAGATTGCGCGAGGCGCGAAAGTGCCGCATTTGGAGTTTCCCCAGCCAGCGCTCGCGAGCCCGCACCGCTTGCTCGTGCAGGTTGATCAGGCCGCTGGTGCCGAGATGCTCGATTTTTGCCCGCCGCCGGCTCGCTCTGGTCCGGGCTCGATGCTCGCGCTCGGAAAAGGTGCTCTCCGTCGTCGAGGTTTCGTGGGCGAGCCACGTCTCGATGCTTTCCGATTCGCTGCGATACCGGCGATTTTCCGCCAGACGCCGGCTGCTCAATTCCGTGGAGAGCTTGCTCTCCTTCAGGGTAAACTCGGATGCCACCTCGTTCAGGCGGGTCAGGAGTTCAAAGCTGCGGGCGACTCGGAGATCGGTATCGTTATTCACAGTCGGTGCGTATTTTTCTCAAAATGGTGTCGATTTCCGTAATCACGTGCGCGGTGTTGCCGACGTGATGGGGAAGCTCGGAGAGAAACTTCTCTTCAAATTCACGGCTCTTGGCATCGCGCCAGTGGGCCTTCGTCTCTTCCCATTGCAGGTTCAATTCCTTGGCGGCCTGCACGATGGTTTCTGCTCCCACCCGGGCGCTCATGGACGAGGGGCCTCGGTGGAGATTTCGGAGGCTTCCAGATCCTCACCCGAGGTCGGCGTACCCGCGGGCGCCGGGGCCGAACCCATGTCGAGATACCCCTGCAGAGTGTTTTGGGTTTGGTCCAGATACTGCACGCTCTTCGGCAGATCGTGGTTCAAAAAGTTTCCCATGCGCTGCAGCTTCTTCGAGACCGGCTCGAGGGTGGATTCAAAGTTCTGCGCCCATCGCTTGACATTGCGCAGCTTGAGTTCGGCCTCTTCGACTGCGGCCTTGGCTCGCCGCACGGCGAGGATCTGCGCCGATACATCATTGCGCAACGAGGAACGCTTGGCCGTGAGTAATTCGCCCTCCGCCTGGTCGAGCACGCGTTTCCGGCGGCGGATTTCCATCTCCCAATGCATCTTCTGGTCGTTTTCCAACCACATCTTGGTCCGGCGGATCTCGTCGGTGATCTGGTGCAGCGCGTTGCGACTCTTGGTCACATACACGATGAGATTGGACCGAAAGGCCTCCAGTGCCTCCAGGGAGGAAATATTTGCGTGCTCCGCCATGCGTCGCCCTATTGCTGATTGAGATACTCGTCGATGCGCTGAGCCTTGCGCAGGAGATACGGGGTGTGCTTCTCCGAGATTTCGGTGAATTTGCGAATCACCTTCATCGTGGTGAGGAATTCCTCGGCAAATTTCTCATGCTCCTGATCCTGCCAGCTGCTGCCGAGCGAGGCGAAGCGGGCCTGCAGCGACGCCGCGCGCACCTGTACGTCGTCATTGAAACGCTTCAACTCCTTGGCGAAGCGTCGCACCTCTTCGGGATCCATTATTGCCTGGGCCATGGGAATTTATCTCCTGTTTGAACCCCTTAAAAGACAGGTCGTTGCCGGGAATCCGCTGGCGCGTGATCCTGGTGACTGCTCCGGGGTCGGTGTTTGGTCTATGTTAAGTTTAAATTGGTTTGAATCGTCTATAAAGTATCTCGCTTCCATCTGTTTGTCAGCTTTTGTCGCTCCTTTTCCGTCACCAGCTTTCGGGATTTTACCCCGGGATGTGCTAAGTTCGTCCCAGCGCCCGAGAACCGGCGCGGAACATGGCTTTATCTCTCGCCCAAATCCCACTTTCTGTCCTCGATCTGGCTCCGGTGACCAACGAAGGAGCGATCGCCGATACGCTGCGTCGCTCGGTTGACCTCGCTCAAAAAGCGGAAAGTTGGGGTTACCGGCGTTTTTGGCTCGCGGAGCATCACAACATGCCGGGAATCGCCAGTGCCGCGACTTCGGTGGTCATCGGGCACGTTGCGGGAGCGACCAAGACCATCCGCGTCGGGTCTGGTGGTGTCATGCTCCTCAACCACGCGCCGCTCGTTATTGCGGAGCAATTTGGCACTCTGGAGTCTCTTTACCCGGGCCGTATCGACCTCGGCCTGGGCCGCGCTCCGGGTACAGATCAGGCTACCATGCGTATCCTGCGGCGCAATTTGGACGGGACGGGCGAAGACTTTCCCGAGAGGCTGGAGGAGTTGCGCGCCTTTCTTCGAGTTCCCTCGCCAGGGCAGTCCATTCGCGCCGTACCCGGGGCCGGGATGAATATTCCCATCTGGCTGCTCGGTTCCGGCGGCTTCAGCGCCCAATTGGCCGGTCAACTGGGTTTGCCCTTCGGTTCAGCGGGCCATTTTTCGCCGGACAATATGCTGCCTGGCCTGCAACTCTATCGCCGCAGCTTTCGCGCCTCGGAATCCCTGGCTCAAAGCTACGCTCTGGTCTGCGTCAATGTCTTCGCCGCCGATACCGATGCGGCAGCGGCTCGCCTTGCGACCTCCCACTATCAGGCCTACCTCGAGTTGGTCCGCGGTACTCCCACGACTTTGCCGCCTCCCTTGGACGATGCGGAGATCCTCGCCCAGCCGGTGGCTCAGCATTTCCTTCAGGGATCCATCATCGGCGGCCCTGCTACGGTTAAAGCCGGTCTGGCGGCTTTGGCCGAGGAGACTGGAGCGGATGAGTTGATGATCCACTCCATGATCTACGATCACTCGGCCCGTCTGCGCTCGTACGAGATACTCCGGGAGATCCAGTCGTCCTAGGCGACGGACTCTTTGATCTCCCCAAAGTCCACCAGCAGGATCTTGTCGGTCGCCTCGACTGGCTCGATGCGATGCCTTCCCGCGAGGGCCAGGTGCCTCGCCGCATCGCTTTCCAGGAAGTAAATCTCCTGCTTCCAGCCGCAGATCTCATGCGCGGTGTGGTGAATATACCGCTGTAGTTTGGTGTGCTGTTTCCGGGCCCTCTTCAGGAGAACCCACGCCTTAAAGCGATGCCAGATTTTCATGATATTTGGGATTTACACCCAATCGAAGGAACCCCGCGTGCCGGACGTCTCCTGGTGGGTAGGGATTTCCCCTATTGAGGGGTCGGAGCCAAATGGACTTGGAGAAAGGCTTCAATGGCCGCGAGGGTTTGGAGAGTTGGCCGAAACGCATGACCACGACTTGCATAGTCCCATTCGATGCATTTGCCCGTGGCGCTGCCCGCGATGGCCAGAAAGAGGAGCACGGTGGAAAGGCGCACGATAGTGGCAAAGTTCGGCTACGAGCCGGGCCTTTGCACGGTAAAACCCCGCGATTACGATTTACGGAAGGCTCCGGGAAAGATAGAGCCCTGAAGCGTGAACTCACGGGCTATTATTCTGGGTGGTTTGGTCTCGGTCTTCCTTTTCGGTTGCGTCACCCCGCCGCCGGCCCCGCGGATTGTCCGAAAGAACGAGGCCAAGAAGCCAGAGACAGGTCCATTCTGGTGGGGTATTTCCTCCAGCGCCTTCCAGACGGAAGACATTGGGGAGAAAGTTGGTTCGCCCAATCGCTTCAAGACGGACTGGGATCTCTTTGCCGAAGCAGGGCGGGTCCCCCCCCGCGGAGATACGGCGGACTATAGCTGGAGCAACTTTGACAAGGATCTGGAGGCTCTCAAACGGATCGGCGTTAACCACTACCGATTCGGCATCGAATGGGCCCGGGTTGAGCCGACCAAAGGGCATTTCAACGAGGCCGCCATCCGCCGTTACGTGGATATGGCCCGGCAGCTCAAGGCGGCGGGTATCGAGCCCGTGGTTACCCTCTGGCATTTCACCTTTCCGGATTGGTTGATGACGCCCAAAAATCCCGGCAAGTCCCGTTGGCTGCATCCCGATTTCCACGATAGCTGGGAGGCTTATGTGGAGAAGATGACCAAGGCACTTTCGCCTTACGTACGCGTCTATGTGCCGCAAAACGAGGCGAACGGCGACCTGGTGCTGGGCTATATCAGCGCGACCTGGCCGCCCGGTCTGTTGGCCGATTTCGGCAAATACAACGCCGCCATGACCGAGAGCGTTTGGGCCTTCCGCAAGGCGGCGGAAATCATCCGAAAGAATCGCAAGGATTCCCTGGTCATGGTCGTTTCCGCGTTGCCCTACTGGTATAGGACGCTCTGGGACCCTACCAGTGCCTACTATAATTTCATGCAGCGGGTGAATTTCACCCATCTCGACCGTGTTTACGACGTCTGCGATCTTATTGGCTTTAACTACTACTACACGGAGTACGCCGACTTTACGGCGCTTATCGCCCTTAAGGCTCGCCGTGGCCGCAATTACAGCCTTTTGGGTTGGGTCATCCAGCCAAGGTCGCTCTACAAGCAGATCCAGGTGCTGACCAAACGCTACGGAAAGCCCATCGTGGTGACGGAAAACGGCATCGCGACTTCGAAGGACATCAAACGCGTCCGCTACCTCTTCAACCACATGCTGGAGGTAAAGGAAGCTTTGGAAGACGGCTACGATGTGCGTGGCTACTTCGTCTGGACCCTGGTGGACAATTATGAGTGGCACCACGGCTACAAGGCACCCTTTGGCATGTCGCGCATGGATCCCATCACGCATCGCCGTCTTCTTCGCCCCTCGGCGCTCTTCTACAAGGGCATTATCGAGACGTCCAAGGAGTCATCCATGCTGGACGAGATCTCGACCAAACCCGAGCTGCCGGCCGGCTTTATCGAACGGTAAGCATCGCCGCGCCGAAGACGCCTGCGCTGTCACCCAGCGTGGGCTTGAGGAACTTCGTGCGCACCTCGTGGTTGAAGACATGCTTCAACACGGCGTGGCGCGTTTCCTCAGTGTAGAGCAGGTCGATATTGCCCACCCCGCCGCCAATCACCACGGCGTCGGGATCGAGGAGGTTGATGATCACGGCGATGGCCTCGCCAAATTTTTCCTGAAGCCGGTCGAGCGTCGCCATCGCGGCGGTATTGCCCTGCGCGGCCCGGGCCACAATCTCCGGGAGCCGGATCTTTTCTCCGGCATGCTCATGGTAAAAACGCTCCAGGGACGGCCCGGCAAAAACCTGCTCCACGCAACCAGCCTTGCCGCAATAACAGGGAGCCGTTTCGCCCCGTAGCGTATTGTGGCCCCATTCACCGCCGATCCCATGCAGGCCTTCGATGACATGGCCGTTGATCACGACCCCACCACCCACGCCGGTGCCCAAAATGAGTCCCATCACCACGGGGCATCCCTTGGCCGCGCCGAGGGTCGCCTCCGCCAAGGCAAAGCAGTTGGCGTCGTTGGCCATGCGCACCTCGACTTTGAGGCGGCTCGAAAGATCATCCCTCAGAGGGTTCCCATTCAGGCAGAGCGTGTTGGAATTCTTCAATCTGCCCGTCGAGGGCTCGGTCGTGCCCGGTGTGCCGATGCCGATTTTCGCCGGACGTGTGGTGCCCGAGACTTCCTCCAATTGGGTCACCACCGACTCGATCTGGCTCAGGATGTGCCCGTAGCCGTTCTGCGATTCCGTCGGCACCCGCAGCCGATGCACAGCTTTATCCGGGTGCTCCGGATCCAGAATGGCACCCTCGATCTTGGTGCCGCCGAGGTCGATGCCCCAGAGATTCACGAATTTGGGAAGGGGTGGGGGAGTTAAATCACACCGAGACGCGCATCGGCATGATCACGTAGAGGAACGGGGTGTTGATCTTGATCACACCGGGGCTCATCTCGTCGATCAGCTCAATATGCACTTCGTCGTTGGAGAGATTGCGCAGAGGGTCGAGTACGAAGTCCGGATTGAAGGCAATCGAGATGTCGCGTCCGCGGTAAACCACGGCCAGGGATTCACGGGCCTCACCGACTTCCGGCGTGTTGGCGGTGATATCCAGGTTGTTCTTCGTGAAATTGAGGCGAACCGAGCTGGTCTTGTCGCTGCTGAGGAGCGAAACGCGGCGCACGCTGTTGAGGAAGGCTTCGCGCTCAAGCGTGATGCGCTCCTTGGCTTCGCCGGGGATGACCTGGCGGTAGTTCGGGTAGTTTCCTTCGACCAGCTTGGAAACAAGCTGGGAACCGTTGAGTTCAAAGGAAACGAGGTTTTCCGCCACCGAGATGAGCACTTCACCGTCGTCGGTAAGCAGGCGCTGGAGCTCGGTCACCGCCTTGGTCGGCACAATGAAGTCGCGCTCGTGGCTCTTGGGGAATTCCAGGTCGCTGTCGAAAAGGGCGAGGCGGCGGCCATCCGTTGCGACCAGCGTGAGCTTGTTCTCCTTGAGGGAGAAGAGGATGCCGTTGAGGACGTAGCGGGTCTCGTCGACCGAGATCGCGTAGGAAGTCTTGCGCAGGCCGTCCTTCAACTCCGATTGCTTGATGCTGTAGGTCTTGGCGTCCTTGAAGGAAGGGAAGGCCGGGAACTCGTCCTTGGCCAGGCCATAGATCTTGAAGAAGCTCGCGCCGCACTTGATCGAGGAAATGTTTTTCGCGTCGGACTCGATGGTGATTTCCGAAGAGGGCAGTTCGCGCACGATGGCCGAGAGGCGGCGGGCCGGCAGCGTGGTGGCTCCGGCCTTTTCAATTTGGGCCGGAATCTCACAGCGAATGGCCACTTCCAGGTCAGTCGTGGACAGACGCAAACCCGTCTCGGTGGTCTCGAGGAGGGCGTTCGTCAGAACGGGCAGGGTGGAACGCGTGCTGACAACATTTTGAATGCGTTGCAGGCCGTCTAGGAGAGCTTCTTTGGTGACAGCGAACTTCATGTGCTTAGTAGGAAAAGTTTCATTTATTGAGCCAGCCTCACGAAGTCAACATAAGTCCAGAGTAGAAACACTCTTTTCAAGTTCAGACCGGCAGAGTGATACGGAGGATTTGGGTGTCGGCTGCGCCCGGATCGACAGTCTCACCGGCGAGAGAAACTGGAGCAAGGAAGAAGTCACCGGGCCGGAAAGTCGTCGAGCCGCAGATCACCTGCCCTGCCAGCACATTGAAGATGGTGAAGCGATCCGAAGTACAGGCGGCCAGTGGCGCAGCGAGCGCGAGCTTCTCCACCTTGAAATACGGGCATTCCGCCAAAGTCCCCTCGGCAATGCGCTCCACTCCGGGCTCGAAATCGTTGAAATCGGTCGAAACCATCGACTCCTCGATGTGCAATTTGCGGGGTTGCCCGTCGAGCCCCATGCGATTCCAGTCAAAAACGCGATAGGTCGTGTCGCTGTTTTGTTGCACCTCCACGATCACATTGCCCTCGCCGATGGCATGCAGGCGCCCGCTTTCGATAAAAATGCTGTCCCCGCGTTCCACGGGTATCTCATGCAGGGTCTCCTGGACCCGCCCGCTGCGAAGAAGGGTTTCAAACTTGTCCCGATCGTAGCCCTTCTTCAGACCCGCGAAGATCGTGGCTCCCGGCAGGGCATCGGCAAAATACCACATTTCCGTCTTGGGCTCACCATGGAGGCTGGCGGCAATGCGGGCCGGCGGGTGGACCTGCACCGAGAGGCGCTCCCGGGCGTCAAGCAGCTTGATCAGGACGGGGAATCGTGGGGCGGGATGCGAATGGTAGGCTGCGCCAAAGATCTCGTCGCGCTGGGTGGTCCACAGCTCATTGAGCGTGGCGCCGCGCAGGGGGCCGGTATGGACGACGCTTTGCGCATCCTCGCGATCGACCACCTCCCAAAGCTCCCCGATCGGAGCTCCCTGGGGCAGGTGCTTACCATAGAGCGACTCCAGGCGGCGCCCCCCCCAAACGCGTTCCATGGGGAGAGGTTCAAAAATGATCGGTTCGGCCATCCCCTTCCTTTCGTGGAGGACGCTGCGCACTGCAAACCAATTTCGCGATGAGCGTGACACTTGCGGCGGAGCGAGAAATTGGAGAGAATAGGCGGTTTAATGGCGAACAAAGCGAAAAGTCACGGAACCTGGGATGCGGTAATCGGCCTGGTTTTGGCCGGTGCGGCACTCCTTTTGGGAGTGGCGCTCCTCTCCTATTCCCCCAGCGACGTGCCCTCGTGGGCATGGCTTATATACGACAGCACGGCCAAGAGCGCCATCATGCACAATCTGTGCGGTGTGCTCGGCGCGGTCGCGGCCGGCTACCTCTATTTCTTCTTCGGCGCGGGCGCCTGGCTTTGGATTGTCGTGCTGGCCGGTTTCGCCGTGGCCAAGCTCACCACGCGCGGCTTTCTCATTCGCGAGCACGTCGGCTGGAGCTTTCTTTTCGTCCTTTCCGGCGCTTGCCTTCTTCAGCTCCAGCCGTGGTTCTTCGGCTCCTGGAAACAATCCTTCCACATCGAGGGGCCTGGCGGATGGCTTGGTAAGTGGGTCGGCGAGAAGGCCTTGGGCGGTCCCCTGGGCGAGGTGGGGGCGCCCATTGTGCTGGCGGTCATCTATATCATCAGCCTGATTCTCGCGATCGGCTTCCATCCCATCCTCGTCTTCAAACAGGCCTGGAAGAGCTGGAAGAAAAGCCGCGCCGAGCGTGAAAAACGCCGCCTCGCCGCCATGCAGGAGGAAGAGCGTATCGCCGCCGAGGCCAAGAAACTCGCCAAGCAGGCTGATAAACTCGAGCGCCAGCTCAAGAAGAAGAGCCCCGCCGAAGCCAAGGCCCTCGATCCTGAAGACTCTCCCACGCCCGAGCCGGTGGGCGATTTTCCCGCTCCCAAAATCATCGATTCCACCGCCGCTCCGACGGCCAAACCCTCCCTGGAGGAAATGGAGGCCAGCCGCAAAAAGCGCAACCCCGAGGAGAAGCTCAGCCTCTCCGGGGTGCATCTCGAGAATTACCAACTCCCGCCGCTCGACCTGCTTGACCCCATCGATGAGGAAAACCGCACGCCGGCCGATCACTCGGAGCTTCTCGCCGTTCAAGCCACCATCATCGAGACGCTGAAGCATTTCGGCGTTTCCGCCCGGGCCGGCGACATTACGCGTGGCCCGACCATTACACGCTTTGAGGTTTATCCCGACAGCGGCGTACGGGTGGACCGTATTACGGCGCTGGAACGCGATATCGCCCGCGCCACCCGCGCCGAGCGGATTAACATCCTGGCCCCCATTCCCGGAAAGGACACGGTCGGCATCGAGATTGCGAATTCCAAAAAGGTCAAAGTCACGCTCCGCGAGCTCCTCGAGACGGGCGATTGGCTTCACACCGGAGCGAAACTTCCCATTGCGCTGGGCAAGGACGTCTACGGCAAGACCATCATCGCCGATCTCGCCAAGATGCCTCACTGCCTCGTGGCTGGTACGACTGGTTCCGGCAAGAGCGTTTGCATCAACTCCATCATCGCCAGCCTGCTCTATCGGTACACGCCCGAGGAGCTTCGCTTCATCATGATCGACCCCAAGGTCGTCGAAATGCAGATCTACAACGAGCTGCCTCATCTCGTCACCCCGGTGGTGACCGATCCCAAAAAGGTGCTGCTCGCCCTGCGCTGGGTGGTCGACGAAATGGAACTGCGCTACCAGCTCTTTGCCAAGGTGGGCGTGCGCAATGTCACCAGCTTCAACGAGCGTCCTCTGCCCAAATCCCAGAAAGAGCTCGATGACGAGGCGGCCGCCTTGGAGCCACCTCCCGCACCCGCTCCGGCCTTGCATCCCATCGATCTCGATGTCGAAGTCGATCCCGTGCTCGATGCCGATCCCATGGCGGAGACCGACGGGGAGCTCCCGGACGAGCCGCAGATGGAAATGCCCATCTCCGTGCGCCGCGACGACGACCTGATCGTGCCCGATCGCGTGCCCTACATTGTGGTCATCGTGGACGAGTTGGCCGATCTCATGCAGACCGCCCCGGCGGATGTGGAAGGCGCGATCGCCCGCATCACGCAAAAGGCCCGCGCGGCCGGCATCCACATTATCGTAGCCACCCAGACCCCGCGCGCCGATGTCGTCACCGGCATCATCAAGGCCAACATCCCGAGCCGCGTCGCCTTCCAGGTGGCCTCGGGCCTCGATAGCCGCGTTATTCTCGACCAAAAAGGCGCGGAGAAGCTCCTCGGCCAGGGCGATCTGCTTTACCTTCCTCCGGCCAGTTCCCAACTCGTGCGCGCGCAGGGCGTGCTGGTGACGGACGAGGAGATCAAACGTTTGGTGGACTTTGTCGTCGGCCAGGCGAAGCCCAACTTCGAACCCAGCATCCACGACAAGCTCAACAGCCCCACCGGCGACGAAGAGGAAGTCACCGATGAGGATGAAGAGTTGGTGCAAAAGGTTCTCGATATCATGCGCCAGGAGCGTCGGGCCTCGACATCCCTTTTCCAGCGCCGTCTGCGTCTCGGTTACACCCGCGCTGCGCGCATTGTGGATATCCTTGAGCAGCGCGGCATCGTAGGGCCTCGCGACGGCGCGAGGGATCGCGAAATCCTGGTGAGCCTCGAATCCGACTCCTAAAACCGGTTGCATTTAAAAAAAGCCCCAAGGCCGGGGTTTTTCCCTTGTGTTTATGCCGAAACGGTTGGAGAAGAAAGATCTGGGAGATGTCTGTCTGGACTCGCTACCGGTCGGGTTGAAAAATACCTGATGGGAACAGGCCGGGCAGAGCATCCACGGCCTCCTGGAATTACTGCCTGCCAATGCCAAAAGCTGCCAATGTCTTGAACCGCGAAAAAAGCGAGCGCTCGCTGGGCTCTCTCTTTGCCGCGGCGCGCCAAAAACGCGGGGTGGCCATTGAGAAAGCAGCACACGATACCCGCATCCGCATCCAGCGCCTGCGCGAGATCGAAAGCGACGATTTTTCCCACTTTTCCCATCCCAGCTACGCCCGTCTGTTTCTCGCCGATTATGGCCGTTATCTCGGCATCCCGGCTGAAGACATCAAGCATCTCCTGCCCGAGCGCGGCGAGTGTGGCGCCGAGGGCTACCAGTATCTTCAGGAAGTAACCGTCGCCGCGCCCACCTACTCCTACACGATTCCCCGCCAGCAGAAGCAGGGGGGGCGCCGTCTCATGCCTGTGGTTGCGACTGCTTGTCTCATCCCGGTGGCGGCCATTGTGACCTTTTTCGGATTCAAGCTGGTCCACGACTACAACCGCCTCAATGCCCGCGGCGCAGTCGTCCAGGACGCCACTCCTTCCAAGGCAGTGGAAAATGCTCCGATCCTGCCGGAAAAAACGGAGACCGCAGCCGCTCCTTCCAACGAAGTGGGCGTGGATAATGCGGTTCCGACCACGGATTCCGCCACGGCCTCGGCCAGCCCCACGGCCACCGATGCGGTGACACCCGCGCCTGAAGCTTCTTCTTCCCCCGCCGCAGCCTCGACTACGGCTGCCGTTCCTGAAGTCAGCCCCGAAACCGCCAAGGCCGACCGTTTGCTGGTTGGCGGCGCCACGGACGCCAACGGCCGGGTTCAATAACCCCTTTGGTGATGAGCGTGTCTCCGGTCCAAAGCCGGCCTCCCAAGGTCGGCATGATCAGCCTCGGCTGCGCCAAGAATCTCGTCGATGCCGAGATCATGCTGGGCGATGCGTCCAAGCAGGGTTTTGAAATCACCGCCGACGCCGACGAGGCCGACGTGATCGTGGTCAACACCTGCGGTTTCATCGACTCCGCCAAGCAGGAATCGATTGACGCCATCCTCGAGGCCCGCCGCCGTCCCGAGCAAAAGCTGGTGGTCAGCGGTTGTCTCTCCCAGCGTTATCGCGAGGAACTCGTGCGCGAGCTTCCCGAGGTGGACGCCTTCATTGGGCTCGATCAGATCGCCGGGGCCGGCACCATTTTTCGTGAGATCCTGGCGAAGGAGCCCGAAACCTCGCCGTTTGCGCTCATCACGCCCAAGTCGCGTTACATTCCCGACTACGACACGCCCCGTTTCCGCCTCACCCCACGGCATTCCGTGTACGTGAAGATCGCGGAGGGCTGCAACCACCCCTGCAGCTTTTGCGTTATCCCTCAGATGCGTGGCCGCCATCGCAGCCGCACCATCGAGTCCGTGGTCGCGGAGGTCCGCCACCTCGTCGCCGAGGGCGTGAAGGAAATCAATCTCATCAGCCAGGATACCACCTATTTCGGCATGGACCTTTGGGAGGAAAAAGCCGGCCCGCGCCAGAAGGTGGACACCAGCCGGGGGCCGACTCTCATTGCTCTGCTCGACGAACTCGGCAAGATCGAAGGCGAGTTCTGGATTCGCCTGCTCTACACCCACCCTGCGCATTGGAGCGACGAGCTCATTGCCGCCATTGCCCGCAATCCCCGCGTGCCCAAGTACGTGGACATGCCGCTTCAGCACATCCACGCCGACCTCCTCACCACCATGCGCCGCGAGACCTCCCGCGAGCACATTGAGGATCTCATCGTCCGCATGCGGGCCGGCATTCCCGGTCTCGCCATTCGCACCACGTTCATCGTGGGTTTTCCGGGCGAGACCGAGGAGCACTTTGAATCTCTGCTCAAGTTCATCGAAGACGTGCGCTTCGACCGCCTTGGTATTTTCTGCTACTCGCAGGAGGAAAGTTCCCGCGCGGGCAAGATGGAAGGCCAGATCTCCACGCGGACAAAGAATGCCCGTTTCCGCAAGGCCATGAAGCTCCAGCAGCGTATCGCCGCTGAAATCGCCGCCGCGCAGACCGGTCGTACCATCCGCGTGCTGGTCGATCAGCCGCGGATCGCACGTACGGCCTCCGATGCGCCCGATGTCGATTGCCGGGTGATCCTTTCCTCCAACGCTCCCGTCGGTGAATTCATCGATGTCCGCGTGACTGGTGCGCAGGTTTACGACCTGACGGCTGATCCTCTCTCTTAGCCTCTTTGGCGGAGTCGGGGCCGCATTCCCAGCGTCAAAGGACGCTGAAATTTTGATTCGCTATCTGGCGCGAAAATGAATACCCATCGGACGCGCTCCCGTGATTTCACGGACGCGAAATAAACCGTCGAAGTCTATCATCCCTTTCTCCCTGAAACCAACCCGTCGCATGCTGAGCCGAGTGCCGTTCTGGCTGCTGGGAGGTGGCTTGCTGGCTGGTTTGTCCTCTTGCATGGTGGGTCCAAATTACTCGACGCCTAAGTCCGACATGGAAAGCCAGTGGGTGTCGAGCAGCGCGGTTTCGAGCCGTTCGCAGAGCGCCGCCGACCTGCAGTGGTGGAAGACCTTTCACGATCCGGTGCTTAATCAACTCATCGAGATCGCCTACGAACATAACCCGTCATTGCAGATTGCGGGCGTAAGTATTCTTCGGGCTCGGGCCGAATTGAATGGCTCAATCGGCAATCTCTTTCCCCAGCAGCAGGGGGCGAGCGGTGGAGTGAGCTATTACTATTTGCCGCCGCAGAGCAGTTCTGGTTCCCAGTTTGAGCCCGGCACGCCTTTGGGCACGGCGCTTACGCAGAATCTGAGCAATAATACGAATGGGCTGCAGATCGGGCCGAATCTCTTCACCAACCAGCTCCTCTTTTCGTCGACCTGGGAAATTGATTTCTGGGGCAAATACCGCCGCCAGATCCAGTCGGATAAGGCCTCCTTCCTTAGCTCGGTCGCCAACTTCGACAACGTGCTCGTGACGCTGATCGGCGATGTGGCGAACAGCTATGTAAACATTCGCACCACCCAGGCGCAGATCCGGGTGAACGAAGAGAACGTCGTGGTGCAAAAGGAAAGTCTGCGCATCGCCGAGGTGCGCTTCGAGTCTGGCCAGACCAGCCAGCTCGACGTGGAGCAGGCCAAGACGGAACTGGCCCAAACCCAGGCCCAGATACCGGGCCTCGAAAATACCCTCCGCCAGGCCAAGAACGGCCTCGCGGTGCAGTTGGGCGTCGCTCCCGACGCGGTGGATCGCCTGCTCAAGCCCGGCCAGCTGCCCACTCCTCCGCTGAAAGCGGCGGCGGGCATTCCGCGCGACCTCCTGCGTCGTCGTCCGGATGTGCGCCAGGCCGGCCTCAATGCGGCCGCGCAGTCCGCCAAGATCGGTGTGCAATGGGCCAATCTGCTTCCGGCCTTCTCGCTCAATGGCACCTTTGGCTACTCCTCCAACAACATCGGCAACAACTCCCTCGACCAGATCTTCAATTGGCAAAACAGCATCGTGCAAAGCGCTGGCTCTTTCACCATGCCGATCCTTAACTACGGCCGGCTGATCAATAAGGTCCGCGTGCAGGATGCGACTTTCCAGGAGGCCGTGCTGAAGTATCAAAACACCGTGCTCGTCGCGCAGAAGGAAGTAGAAAACGGCTTGTCGGCCTTCAAGTACGGCAAGCAGAGCGAAGGCTATCTCGCCAGCGCGGTGACCTCGGCCAAGATGTCCACCAAGCTCTCCATCGACCGCTACAAGGCGGGCCAGACCGATTTCACCACTGTGCTTAACGCCATGCAGCAGCAATTGAGCGTGGAAAATTCCTATGTCGGCATTCAGGGCGACGTGATGCTCGGCCTCGTGGGTACCTATCGGGCGCTCGGCGGCGGCTGGCAGATGCGCGAAGGCCGCGATGTGATCTCCGCCGAGGTGAAGGCCGAGATGGAAAAGAGAACCCCGTGGAAGCGTCTCATGGTACCAGCCCGCCACATCCCCGCGGTCGCACCTGAAGATCAACCTGTCGAGGTGCCCAAGGGGCGCCCCTGGCTCTGGAACCTGCTGAATATCAATAAATGAAAACGAGAACGAAAGCGATGCGCGTGCTCCTCGCGATGGCCCTTCTCGCCGGGTGCGAAAAGAAGGAAGTCCCCGAGGCGGTGCTCACCCAGGTGACCGTGGCCCATCCCGAAATGACCACCGTGACGGATTTTATCGACTTCACCGGCACGGTCGGAGCGGTGCAAAATGTGACCATCGTCGCGCGCGTTGAGGGCTACCTCGAGGCCATCCATTTTCAGGACGGCACCTACGTGACCAAGGGAACGCCGCTTTTCACCATCCAGCAGGAACAATACATCCAGGATCTGAAGCTCTACCAGGCCCAGTTGACCTATGCCTCGGAGGAGTACGACCGGCAGCTCGTGATGATCAAGAAGAACGCCACCTCGGAGGCGTCGGTGCAGCAGTACTATTCCCAAAAGCAGCAGGGCGAGGCCAATGTCGCGCTGGCCAAGTTGAATCTTAGCTACACGGAGTTGGCCGCGCCTTTTGACGGCCTGCTGGGCGAACACCAGGTCGATGTCGGCAACCTCGTTGGCAACAGCCCCATGTCGCCCACGCAGCTCGTGACCATCGAGCAGATCATGCCGATCTATGTGAACTTCTCGATCAATACGCGCGATGCGCTCCGCATCCGCCAGATGATGAAGGCGGCGGGCATGGCGGACAAGAGCGCGGTGAACAAGACGCCCGTCTTTGCGCAGTTGGAGAATGAGAAGGATTTTCCGCATCAGGGCGTGCTGGATTTCTCCAACAACAGCGTGGACACCTCCACCGGCACGATTCAGTTGCGCGGCGTCTTCCCCAATGAAGACCGGGCCATGTTTCCCGGTCTGTTTGCCACGGTGCGCGTGCCGCTGGGTGCGGCCAAGCCGGGTATCGTGGTGCCCAATGCCGTCGTGATGAGCGACCAGCAGGGCGATTATGTTTTTGTGGTCAACCCGCAGAATACGATCGAGCGCCGCAGTGTGGTGAAAGGTCCGCTCAATGGAGCGCAGCGCGCCATCACCAGTGGACTCGAATTGACGGATCGCGTGGTCATCAATGGCCTGCCCAATATTCGCGCGGGTCAGGTCGTGCAGGCTGCCGTCGCCGCTGCGACACCGTCTCCGAGTCCGGCCACGAAGTAGCGCCGCACCCCACGCCGGATGCTCTCGAAATACTTCATTGAAAGACCGGTTCTCTCGAACGTCATCGCGTGCGTGATGATGCTGCTCGGCGCGGTGGCCATTCGCACCCTGCCGATCACCCAATTTCCCTCCATCACTCCGCCCACCGTGGTGGTGACCGCTTACTATCCTGGCGCCAGCGCGCAGACCGTCATCGACAAGGTGGCCTTGCCCATCGAACTGCAGGTCAACGGCGTGGAAGGCATGCTGTACATGGCCTCTACCTCGAACAACAACGGCAACTACTCGCTGACGATTTCCTTCAAGATCGGCACCGATCCCGACTCCGCGCAGGTGCTGGTGCAGAACCGTGTCTCCGCCGCCATTGCGCAGCTTCCCTCCGCCGTGCAGACCCAGGGCGTGGTCACGGAGAGCAAGTCCACCGCCATTCTCCAGATCATCGCGCTCGAGTCGGACAACAATCGCTACGACGCGCTTTTCCTCAATAACTACGCCACGCTCAATCTGCAAAATGAGTTGGCCCGCATCGACGGCGTGGGCGGCGTTACGGTCTTCGGCGTGGGCCAGTATAGCATGCGCATCTGGCTCAATCCGGTGCAGATGCAGGCGCGGTCGCTGGTGCCGAGCGATGTGGTCAACTCGCTCAAGGAGCAGAATGCTGAAGTGACTTCCGGCCAGGTCGGCGCGCCGCCGGCGGGCCAGGACCAGGCGTTTCAGCTCACGGTGAACTCCAACGGCGAACTCAACACGGTGGAGGAATTTGAAGAAATCATCGTGAAGTCGAATACTCAGAATGGCGGCCAGATCACGCGCTTGCGCGACATCGCGCGGGTGGAGCTCGGGGCGGTGTCGTATACGCAATTTTCGGAGTACAACAACAAGCCCACCGGAGGCCTCGCGATCTATCAGTTACCCGGTTCCAACGCGCTGGCAACGGCCAAGCGGGTGAAGGCAAAGATGGATGAGCTCTCCAAGGAATTCCCTGAGGGCCTCCACTACTCGGTGCCACTCGACAACACGATCTTTGTGCAGGAATCGGTCCGCGAGGTTTTCAAGACGCTGGTCGAGGCGGGCCTGCTGGTGCTGCTCGTGATCGTGATTTTCCTGCAGGATTGGCGGGCGACGCTCGTTCCTGCGACCACCGTGCCCGTGACGATCATTGGCGCCTTTGCCGGCATGGCCGCGCTGGGCTTCACCATCAATACGCTTACGCTTTTTGCCATCGTTCTTTCCATCGGCATCGTGGTGGACGACGCCATCGTGGTGGTGGAGGGCGCGTCGAAGCATATCGAGCGTGGTTTGTCGCCCAGAGACGCCGCCATCGCGGCGATGGGGGAACTCTTCGGTCCGATCGTGGCCGTTACACTGGTGCTCATGGCCGTCTTTCTCCCAGCCGCCTTCCTCCCAGGCATCATCGGGCAGATGTACCGCCAATTTGCCCTCGTGATCGCGGTCACAGCGCTGTTGAGCGGCATCAATGCCATGACGCTCAAACCCACGCAGTGCGCCCTTTGGCTGCGCGCCGTGGATCCCAATCGCAAAAAAAACGCCTTCTTCCGCGCCTTCAATGCCATCTACGAACCGCTCGAGAATTGGTACGCGGGTCTGATCAATCGGATGGTGCACCATAGCGGTCTCATGACAGTTATCGCGCTGGTCCTCGTCGGGCTCTCGCTCGTCGGGCTCTTCCGCACTCCCACTGGCTTTCTTCCCACCGAGGACCAGGGATACGTCGTCGTCGCCGTCCAATTACCCAATGGTGCCGCGCTGGGGCGCTCGCAGGCCGCCATGCGTTCGCTGGCCGAAGTGATCCGCAAGGTTCCGGGCGTGGCGGAAACCATCGTGATCGGCGGCAATGGCTCGTCTCCCATCGATGCCAGTTCATCGCTCTTCAACTCTGGCGTCATCTACGCGGTCCTGAAACCATCGAAGGAACGGGGCCGTGAGGAGGATCTGGCCGCGATTAATCGCAATTTGCTCAAGGCCGTCGCCACCATCCAGGACGCCAATTGCCTCGTGATGCTGCCGCCCCCGATCCAGGGGCTCGGTATTTCCGACGGGTTCCAGATGCAGGTGGAACTTAGCAATGGCACCTTTGACTACGCGCGGCTGGAGAGTGTGACCCAGGCGATCGTCGCCGAGGCGAACAAGCAGCCGTCCATCACCGGAGCGCTCACGCCCTTCCGGGCCGATGTGCCGCAGCTCTCGCTCAAGCTGAACCGCAGCGAGGCCGAAACCTATGGCGTGCAGGTGAGCGATGTGTTCAACGCGCTCCAAACCTTCCTCGGCTCCACCTACGTCAATCAAATCACCAAGTTTGGCCGTACCTTCGATGTCTATACCCAGGCGGACATGCTCTACCGGCTCTCGCCGGATGCGATCAAGCAATACACCGTGCGCAACTCCAGCGGGAACATGGTGCCGTTGGGCTCCCTCATCTCGATCGAGCCCACGCATGGTCCCGCGTCCATTTCTCTCTATAACCTCTATCCCTCGGCCTCGATCATTGGCTCGGCCCAAAAAGGCTACAGTTCCGGCCAGGCCTTGAGCGCGATGGAGAAGATCGCCCATCAGTATCTCCCGCAGGGGATGAAGTATCAATGGACCGCGCTGTCCTATCAGGAAAAGCTCACCGGCGCGGCCACCGTCGTGGTCTTTGCTCTCGCCATGATCCTCGTCTATTTCGTGCTGGCTGGGCAGTACGAGAGCTGGATCCTGCCGCTGGCCGTGATCTTCGCCATTCCGCTTGCGGTGCTGGGCACGCTCACCGCGTTGCGCATTACGGGATTGCCCAACAACCTGTACGTGCAGATCGGCCTCGTGCTGCTCATCGCGCTCTCCGCGAAAAACGCCATTCTCGTGGTGGAGATGGCCCGGCAGCGGCGGGAACAGGGCGACTCCATTCTGGTGGCGGCGGTGGAAGGCGCTCGGCGACGCTTTCGCCCGATTCTCATGACGTCGTTCACCTTCATTCTCGGAGTGGTGCCGCTCATCCTGGCGACGGGTGCGGGAGCGGCCTCCCGGCAGTCCCTCGGCATTGCCGTGGCCAGCGGCATGCTGGCCTCGACCTGTCTCGCCGTCGTCTTTGTGCCGTCATTTTTCGTCGTCCTCCAGCGCTGGCAGGAGGGTAAACCGCCCGCCACGGTACCGGCGCACGAGCCGGCCTGATGCTCTCGAAATTTTTCATCGAGCGGCCCGTTCTCTCGAACGTCCTCGCTTTTGTGATGATGCTCCTCGGTGGTGTCGCCATCGCGACGCTCCCGGTGTCGCAGTATCCCGCGATCACGCCGCCGACCATTCAGGTCACGGCCTCCTATCCTGGCGCGAGCGCCCGCACCATGGCGGATATGGTGGCCATGCCCATCGAGCAGCAGGTCAATGGCGTGAAGGGCATGCTCTACATGCAGTCGTCCTGCACGAATGGGGGCAACTATACGCTCATCGTCACCTTCGATATCGGCACCGATCCCAACGAGGCTCAGGTGCTCGTGCAAAACCGCGTCTCCCAGGCCCTGGCCCAGTTGCCCAAGTCCGTGCAAACCCAGGGCGTCGTCACGCAGACGAAGTCCACCGCCATTCTCCAGATCGTCACGCTCACTTCGCCGGACAATAAATTCGATGCTCTTTTCCTCAATAACTACGCCCTCATCAACATGCAGAATGAGCTTCTACGCGTGGATGGCGTGGGCGGTGTCACCGTCTTTGGGGTGGGCCAGTACAGTATGCGCGTCTGGCTCGATCCCGCGCTGTTGCAAGCCCGCTCCCTCGTGCCCAACGATGTGATCAAGGCGATTCAGGATCAAAATACCGAGGTCACGGCCGGTCAGATTGGCAGTCCTCCGGCTCCTGCGGATCAGGCCTATCAACTCACGGTAAAGGTCAACGGCCCGCTCAATAACGTGGGGGATTTCGAGAACATCGTGGTCAAATCCGACACGCAAAATGGCGGCCAGTTCACCCGTTTGAAGGATGTCGCGCGGGTGGAATTCGGCTCCCAGCAATACACTCAGTTTTTTAAATTCAACGGTCGCTCCGCCGGCGGTATCGCCATCTATCAACTCCCGGGTACCAACTCGATCGATCTCGGCAAACGCGTGCGCGCCAAGGTGGCCGAACTCGCGAAGCAATTTCCGCCCGGCCTCGCCTACGAGATTCCGTTCGATACCACTGTCTTTGTCAGCGAGTCGATCAACGAAGTCTACAAGACGCTCTTCGAAACCGGCTTTCTCGTGCTGCTCGTCATCATGATCTTTCTGCAGGACTGGCGCGCCACCTTGGTCCCCGCCACCACCGTGCCTGTGACCATTATCGGAGCCTTCGCCGGCATGGCGGCGCTGGGCTTCACCATCAATACGCTCACTCTCTTCGCCATCGTTCTCGCCATCGGCATCGTGGTGGACGACGCCATTGTCGTGGTGGAGGGCGCCGCGCGGCATATCGAAAGTGGCAAGACTCCCAAGGCGGCCGCCATTGCCGCCATGGACGATCTTTTTGGCCCCATCATCGGTGTCACGCTGGTCCTCATTTCCGTTTTCCTGCCCGCTGCCTTTCTCCCCGGCATCACCGGCCAGATGTATTGCCAGTTCGCCCTCGTCATCGCCGCCACGGCGGTTTTGAGCGGAATCAATGCGGCGACCCTCAAGCCCACCCAGTGTGCGCTTTGGTTGCGCACGCCCGATCCCAACCATAAGAAAAATATCATCTTTCGCGGTTTCAATGCCCTCTATCAGCCGGTGGAAAATGCCTACGCCCGCCTGATTGGCCACATGGTGCGCCACAGCGGGTTGATGACCTTCATCGCCGCCATCCTGGTGGCCCTGGCCTTCTACGGCTTGGTCAAGGCCCCGACCGCTTTCATTCCGACCGAGGATCAAGGCTACATCATGGTCGCGGTCCAACTTCCCGATGCGGCCTCGCTGGACCGCACCAAGGACGCCATGGCCCAGCTCGCCGATGCGATCAAGAAAGTGCCCGGCGTGCTCAATACCATCGAGATCGGCGGCATCTCTCCCATTGATAACAACGCCTCGCTGGCCAATGCCGGCATTGTCTACGCCATGCTCAAGCCCTGGTCGGAACGCGGCAAGGCCGAGGGCCTCCTGCCCATGTACGATAATATCAGCAAGGCGGTGCTCACCGTGCAGGGCGCCAATAGCCTGGTGCTCGTCCCTCCGCCCATCCCCGGCCTTGGCCTTGCGGGAGGCTTTCAGCTGCAGGTCGATCTCACCGATGGCTCGCTCAATTATAAGAAACTTCAGGATGCCACCAATCTCGTGGCGGCCGACCTCAGAAAGGATAAGCGCATTCGCATGGCCATCACTCCTTTCCGGGCCGATGTGCCGCAGCTCTCCTTCAATGTGAACCGCGACCAGGCCCGGATTTATGACGTCAAGGTCGCCAACGTTTTCGATGCTCTCGAGACCTACGTGGGATCGAGCTACGTCAACCAGATCACAAAGTTTGGACGCACCTTCAATGTCTTTGCCCAGGCCGATCTCCCCTTCCGTGGCAAGGCCGATGCCATCAAGCAATACACCGTGCGGAACGAAAGCGGCCATATGGTCCCGCTCGGCTCTCTCGCTTCCATCAGCGACGATTCCGGCCCGGCGGTGGTCGCGCTGTACGATAATTACCCCTCCGCCGCCATCGTGGGTGGAGCCGCTCCGGGCTATAGCTCGGGCGAGGCGATGGCGTTCGTGCAGGAGACCGCCGCTCGCCTGCTGCCCTCCGGCATGAAGTATCAGTGGACCGCCATGTCTTATCAGGAAAAGCTCGCTGGCTCCGCCACGACTCTCGCTTTTGTTCTCTCCCTCGTGCTCGTCTACTTTGTCCTCGCCGGTCAGTACGAGAATTGGATCACCCCCTTCGCGGTTCTGTTTGCCGTGCCGCTCGCCGTGCTCGGCACCGTCGGCGCGCTCAAGGCCGTCAACCTGGCGAATAATATCTACGTCCAGATCGGCCTCATCCTCCTCATCGCCCTCTCGGCCAAAAATGCCATTCTCATCGTGGAGATGGCCCGGGAACACCATGCAAAAGGCGAGAGTGTCATCGATTCCGCCGTGGCGGCGGCCCGGGCCCGCTTCCGTCCCATCATGATGACTTCGATCACCTTCATCCTCGGGGCCGTCCCTCTGCTCCTCGCCTCTGGCGCGGGAGCCACCGCCCGCAAATGCCTCGGTCTCGCCGTGGCCAGTGGCATGATCGCTTCCACCTGCCTCGCCGTCGTTTTTGTGCCGTCTTTCTACGTCGTCCTCCAGAGCCTCCAGGAGCGAGGCAAGAAGAAGCCACGCTGATATGTCCCTCCTCAGGAAAATCTCCCCGGCCTTCTTCCTGCTGAGTCTTTTCTCCGACGCTTTTGCGCACGACCTCGAGCACCCCGACGATCCCCACCCGCACTACGATTGGTCGGTCAAGCCCCCCGAGACCGCCATCATTGTCCCCAGCGGCACCACCGCCCGCCCGCTCCAAGCAGCCCCCTTCGAGGCCTTCGCCCCCCAGGTAAGGGTGCATTGGGACGAAAAATTTTTGTATGTGGAAAGTTACGGCCTACCCGAGCACAACATGATGGTGGGCATCACGAACTGGCAGCAGCAGGTCCCTCTGCCGCAGAACTATTTCGGCGCCAATGCCTGGCGTTTCCCGCTTTTCCCCGTCCCGGCAAAATCTCCGCAGAGCATCAAGGGCCACTTCCTGCGCGGCGCCATCGCCATCGCCGCCAACGGCGTCCCCATCTTCAATCCTCAAAACAATCGCGGAGAGATCGCCGCGGAAATCGGGGAGCTGGACCAGTGGGGCGGCCATTGTGGCCGGGCGGATGACTACCACTATCACGCCGCCCCGCTGCATTTGCAGGCCACCGTCGGGAAGGGCAACCCCATCGCCTTTGCGCTCGACGGCTACCCGATTTATGGGCTCACCGAGCCGGATGGTTCGCCTCCCGTGGGGCTCGACGAATTCGATGGTCACACCACCCCGGCGCTGGGTTATCACTACCACGCCTCGCTGAAATACCCCTATGTGAACGGCGGCTTCCACGGCGAGGTCACCGAGCGCGGAGGACAGGTCGATCCCCAGCCCGAGCTTCGCCCCTTGCGCGAGGCCCTGCCACCCCTGCGCGGTGCAGTCATCACCGGCTTCGAGGCTACCGGCACAAACGGCTACAAGCTCACCTACGAGTTGAACGGGGAGAAGAGGTTCGTCGTCTATGCCAGCAACGCTCCTGGCAGCTATTCCTTTGAGTTCCAAAACGGCGCCGACGGAGATTCCAAAAAGACCTATTCCTCTCCACCCGGCAGCGAAGTGCCCCAGCCAACTCCCCCTCCTCACGTATCTGCCTTTACGCTCTCCAGTCCCGAGGTGAAGGATGGCGGCGCTCTGCCCATCGACTACACGGGCGACGGCTCCGGCGCGACGCTGCCGCTCTCGTGGTCAGGCGCACCGGCCGGTACCAAAAGCTTTACCCTCATCATGCACCACCTCGACCCCGAGGGAAAAGTGAAGTGGTATTGGACGCTCTACAACATCCCCGCCGACGTGACCTCGCTGCCGAAAAATGTGAAGGGCGTTGGCAACCTTGGCAGCAATAGCGTCAATCCTGAGATCGGCTACGCTCCGCCTCACTCCAAAGGCCCAGGCCCGAAAACCTATGTGCTCACCCTCTATGCGCTGTCGTCGCCGCTCGAAGTTTCCCTGCCCCCGTCGCAAGTGAACCGCGATTCCCTTCTCGCTGCGATGAAGGACAAGATCCTGGCGAGCTCCGAACTCCATGTGGTCTACAGCCGGCCCGGCGATCCCGGCCCGCCTCCTCGGCCATAGGCCGTCGGCTTAAGCTGGATCCGGCACGAAATGAGTGTCCGCGCCTTCCTTGAAGATGACGTACGCTCGTTTCCACGGATCATCATTGAGCAGGCGCCACTTGTGGCCGGTGCCGGTGTGATCGATGGCCAGCAGGACATCACCGGGATGAATCGTAAAGGTCTCGCCCGTCTTGGTGGTGAATTCCAGAATGCCCGACAGTGTGAGTACGTACTGCGGGGTGGGGTCGTTATGCCAGTCGAAGGAAGCATGAACCTCCGATTCCTTGAACTCGATGGACTCCGCCTGCACGAGCACCTTGGGGCTGATCTGGCCGGCGATGACGTGGGAATTCCCATCGTCGCCGGTGTAGAGCTTGTAGGCCTTGATCATCAGGGCTGTTGATTGAGGTGGAGCACCTCCGCGGTCTCGGCCCGCACCTTCTTGCAGAGTTCAGCGTTTTCGATCAGGGACTGGCCGTAGGAAGGAATGATCTCCTTCAGCTTGGCTTCCCATCCGCCGTTCTTCAACTTGTCGGCGAAGCAGGTCTCGACAACTTTCACCATGATCCACGCCGCCGTGGACGCTCCGGGCGAGGCTCCCAACATGGCCACGATGGATTTGTCGCTCGCGCTGACCAACTCCGTGCCGAATTGCAAAATGCCGCCGTGCACGGGATCTTTCTTGATGATCTGCACGCGTTGGCCGGCCACTTCGACGCGCCAATCCTTCTTGTCCACCTTGGGGAAAAATTCGCGGAGCAGGGCAAAGCGCGCCTCTTCGGATTCCAGCACCTGGCCGATCAGATACTCCGTGAGCGCCATGTTGTCCCGACCCACCGCCAGCATCGGAATCAGGTTTTCTGGATCAATCGACCCGAAGAGATCCAGGTAGGAGCCATGCTTGAGAAACTTGGTTGAGAACCCCGCATACGGGCCAAAGAGCAGCGCCGTCTTGCCTTCGATATTGCGCTTGTCGAGGTGAGGCACGGACATCGGCGGCGATCCCACCGAGGCCTTGCCGTAGACCTTTGCATTGTGGCGGTTCGCCAGGGATTCATCATCGCAACGCAGCCAGATTCCGCTCACGGGGAACCCCGCATAGCCCTTCCCCTCGGGAATGCCCGATTTTTGCAGCAGATGCAGTGACCCGCCCCCGGCGCCGAGGAAGACGAACTTTGCCTTCACGTGCTTGTGCTGGCCGGTCTTCTCGTTCCTGATCTTCACATTCCAAAGAGCGCCCTCGCGCTTTACATCCTGCGCGCGGCTGAAGAAATTGATCGCAAAGCCGGGTTGCCCCTTCAGGGAATTGAGCAGCACGGAGGTCAGCGCCCCGTAGTCCACATCGTTGCCGGTTACCATGCGCGTCGCCGCCACTTCCTCATTGGGGTCACGGCCTTCCATCACCAACGGGATCCACTCCTCGATCTTCTTCTTGTCGTCGGAGTACTCCATCCCGTGATAGCAATGATGCGCCGTGAGAGCCTCAAAGCGCTTCTTCAGAAACGCCACGTTCTCCTTGCCCCGCACAAAGCTCATGTGCGGCACCGGATGAATGAAATCCTGCGGGTTCTTGATCAATCCCTTTTTCGTCAGGTAGGCCCAAAGCTGCCGGGAAAGATCGAATTCCGTGTTCACCTCCAGCGCCTTGGAGATATCCACGCTGCCGTCCGCCTTCTGCGGTGTGTAGTTGAGTTCACAGAGCGCGGCGTGGCCGGTGCCTGCATTGTTCCAGGCATTCGAGCTTTCCTGCGCCTCGGAGCCCAATACTTCGTGGATCTCGATATTCAGGCTCGGGTCCAGCTCCTTAAGCAGAACGGCCAGCGTGGCGCTCATGATGCCGGCGCCGACCAGCAGGATGTCAACTTCGTCGGTGGGGGAAACAGGTGTGGTCATATGGTTGGGAAATATTTGTCGTTAAGCTTTGGCAACGTAAGGCTGCGTCATCTTCGCGGGATCGACCACCCGGTCAAATTCCTCTTCCGAGACATAGGCAAGCTTCAGCGCCGCTTCTTTCAACGTCAGATCATTATCCATGGCATAGTGCGCGATCTTGGAGGCCTTGTCGTAGCCGATCACCGGCGCCAGTGCCGTTACCAGCATCAGCGAGCGATCCACGTTCTCCTTGATTTTCTTGAGGTTTGGCTTCGTGCCTTCAACCAGGAATTTCCGGAAATTCGCACAGCCATCCGTCAGCAACGTAATCGAGTGCGTGATGTTGAAAATAATGAGCGGCTTGTAAACGTTCATTTCGAGATACCCACTCGCGCCGCCAAAGCCCACCGCCACATCATTGGCCATCACCTGCACGCCGATCATGGTCAGCGCCTCCGCCTGGGTGGGGTTCACCTTGCCCGGCATGATGGACGAGCCCGGCTCGTTCTCGGGAATCTGTAGCTCGGCAAAGCCCGCGCGAGGTCCGCACGACATCAGGCGAATATCATTGCCGATCTTGTAAAGCGACACGCCGAGCGTGCGCAATGTGCCCGAGAGTTGCACCAGCGCATCATGCGCGCCCTGCACGGTGAATTTGTTGGGCGCAGTGATGAAGGGCAGCCCGGTGAGCTTCGCGATCTCCGCCGCCGCGTCTTCCGCGAAGCCCGGGGCCGAGTTGATGCCTGTGCCTACCGCCGTGCCGCCGAGGGCGAGCTGGTACACGCCTTTGAGGGCGTCTTGGATGCGCTCTAGGTCATCCGTGAGCATTCCCGCATAGCCCGACCATTCCTGCCCGAGGGTGAGGGGAGTGGCGTCCTGCATGTGGGTGCGCCCGATCTTCACGATGTCCTTCCATTCCACGGCCTTTGCGGAAATCGCGTCGCGCAGCGCCGTTACCGAGGGAATCAGCCGCGAGGTCACATTCACCGCCGCCGCGATATACATGGCCGAGGGAAAGGAATCGTTCGACGACTGCGCCATGTTCACGTGATCATTCGGGTGCACCGGGGTCTTGCTCGCCAGCGCCGTGCCGGCCAGTTGGCAGCAACGGTTCGAGATCACCTCGTTCACGTTCATGTTGAACTGCGTGCCGCTGCCGGTCATCCAGACGTGCAGGGGAAACATGTCGTGATGCTGACCGGCGAGGATTTCGTCGCAGACCTTCACGATCAGATCGTATTGCTCATCCGGCAGGCGCTTGCTGGCGTGGTTCGCCGCGGCCGCTGCTTTCTTAAGGATCGCGTATGACGTGATCATCTCTCGCGGGATCAGATCCTGGCCGATGCTAAAGTGCTCCAGGGAGCGTTGGGTTTGGGCTCCCCAGATTTTGTCCGAAGGGACTTTGACTTCTCCGAGGCTGTCAGATTCTACGCGGTAGTCGGGCATATACTTTAGGTTGTTGGAAGGGAAGAGAGAGGGGGGGGAAGTAAAGGAAGACAGGTTATCGGAGTTGTTTCAAGAGTGCTCTGCTTTTCTTAGTAAGATTAGCGGAGCCGCCACGCCGATCGCGATGGCCAATACCATGAAGATCGTCGTGGCGCTTAGCGAAAGCGTTTCGGCCACCAATGGCAAATCGGCCCCGGAGCCTGATTTGATGATCTGGATATAGCCAATTACCGCACGAAACGCGAAGGCTCCCGGAATCATGGCCACTACTCCGGGAAAGGCAAAGGCCGAGGCCGGGGCCCGGAAATAGCGGGCAAACCCCTGGGCCAGAAATCCCACCGCCAGCGCTCCAATGAGTGACCCGGTTACAATATTGATGCCGATTTGTTCGCAGAAGGTACGCGTGGTGTGACTCGCCACTCCGCACAGCACGCCTACCCAGGCCAGGCGAATCGGCACATTGAAGATGAAAAGATAACCCACCGCCGCCAGCGCGGAGAAGATGGCATCCTCCAGTACCGGAATCTGCGCGCCGGCCTCCGCCACTGGAATCTGGGCTCCGGTTATCGCCGTCGCCACAAATAGCCCCATCGCAATCGCCAGCGTGATCAGGCTCGCCAGCCCCAGGCGCGAAATGCCGATGGCCATGTGGTTCTTGATCATGTCCTGCACGCAATTTACCAACGGCACCCCGGGCACGATGATCATCCCCGGCGCCACCAGGCATAGCGCGGCCATCCCGCTCAGGTTAAAATGCACCGCCAGTCCCGCGACGATCCCACTGACCATTGCGCCCAGAAAGATGGTGAGGAACAGATTGGTCCCGTGTTTCCCCAGTTCCTGCCGCAGCCAGGTCCCCACCGCGCCCGCGACAAAGGTCACTAAAAAGGTCGGCCAATCTCCTCCAAAGAGCCGGCTGAGACTTGCCGCCGTAAGGCTCAATCCCGCCACCATCATCCATCGGGAATAGATTGGCTTCTGATGTTCGATGGCCTCCAGCCGCCCCGGCACATCCGCCAGCGCGAGTTGCCCGGCTTCCACCTCGTCGATCAGGGTGTTGACCTCCGTCACCGCCGCCAGGTTGACGTTCATCGCCGGCACGCGATGCCCCGCCTTGGTCCGGAACCCTTCCGTCGAGGCGATCGTCAGCAGAATCGTTTCATACGTGACCAGCGGGTGAGACTCATAGCCGAATGCTCTGGTGAATCGCTCCACCCCGGTTTCGACGGCTTCCGTATCCGCATTGTTCTGAAAAAGCAGCCTCCCAACCTTGAGCGCCGATTGCGATACATCCTCGAGGGAAGCTGGTTCGGTCGCCATTGCGGGAAATCTCTCAAGATGACTAACTTGAGACAATCCTTTTCACGTTAGATAATCCCGTACAAGGCCGCCCACGCGGTGCAGCCCGCCGCCGTCAGCAAGCCCACTGCTACGAGGATCCCCGAGAGGGCATCGAGCCGGGGATGATTCCGGGCGTAGCCATAGCCAAAACTCGCGATGGCCGCTCCCCCATAGGCGATCCACATCGCCTGGGCGCGAGCACCCTGGACTACCTCAAAGCTGAGGCGGCCGAGGGCTTGGCGCCCAATAAGGTATCCCTCGCTGCGAACCATCCCCACCACAACTAGCCCGAGGAAGAAAATCGGAAGCATGATTCCCAGAAAGGCGATTCTCCACCACGCGTTGCTCCATCGGACCTCTGGGGTATCGTCGATCACGCATGATCCATAGCAGGTCGAGCGAGAGTTTACTATTTTGATTCTGGTTGCCGCCATTCAGCAGAAAATTCGCAATTCGGTATCTCTTTCCCGTTATCTTAAGGGTGCTATAATTGGGAGTGCCACAGGCCGATCAGGAGGGATTTTCCATGAACACCATCGACAAAGACGAGCAATTCTACCGCGACACCGAGAGCATCGCTTTTCCCAAACTCGACGACCGCCAACTCGCCATGCTTGAGCCGCTGGGCCGGCGCCGCACCTTGCGAGCGGGAGAGATTCTCTTTGTTGCCGGCGAAAGCGACGTGCCCATGACAGTTATTCTCAGCGGCGAACTCGAGGCCTTCGCCGTGCAGGATGATCAGGAACTCAACCTTGCCACGCCTGGCCCGCGCGATTTCATCGGCGATATCTCCATGCTTACCGGCACGGCTTCGATGGTCAATGTGCGTGGGAAAGCTGAAGTCTCCGAAATTTTGCAAGTTCCCGCGGCGGCACTGAGACGGGCGCTCGCCGAGCTCCCCGGCGTAAGCGAACCGATCGTTCAGGCGCTCATCATGAGGCGGGACCGCCTGCGTCGCGACCGCGATTTCGCCGGGCTGCGTATTCTCGCTGAGGATGGCTGCCCTACTGCGCACCGCATCGACGATTTTCTCGACAAAAACCACATCCCCCACCGCCTCATCAAATATGAGGAGAGCGAGGGGCGCTCCTTGTGCGATCGGCTCCATTTTTCCGTTGATGTCCTGCCCATTCTTTTTGCGAGCGATGGCACCACCCGTAGCCGGCCTTCGATTCGAGAGGTGGCTGCGGTGGCCGGACTGCTGCGGCCGCTTGTCCTCGATGGCGAGACCGAGATGCTTTGCGACCTCGTCATCGTGGGGGCCGGTCCAGCCGGTCTTTCGGCGGCGGTCAATGCCGCTTCCGAAGGACTCAAAACCGTTGTGTTGGAGAGCTACGCTCCCGGTGGGCAGGCGGGCTCCTCCTCGCTTATTGAGAATTTCTTTGGCTTCCCCTCGGGCATCAGTGGCGGCGAGCTCACCAGCCGCGCCCAATTGCAGGCCTACCGCTTTGGCGCGATTTTCTCCACGCCCACCCCTGCTCTCTCGCTTTCTTTTTCCGAGGGCACTCATCCCACCGCTTTGAAGATCGAAGGCTGCCAGGCCACCTTGCGGGCCAAGTGCGTCATCATCGCCTCCGGCGCGGAATACAACCGCATCGAGGCCGAGGGGCGTGAGCGCTTCGAGGGCATGGGCGTCTACTATGCGGCCACAGCCATGGAGGCCAATTTCTGCCGGGGCGCCACGGCCATTGTGGCGGGCGGTGGCAACTCCGCCGGCCAGGCCGCCATGTTCCTCTCCGAGGTTGCCTCCAAGGTTATCCTCATCATCCGTGGCGATGATCTCTCCAAGAGCATGTCCAGCTACCTTTCCCGCCGGGTGGAGACCAAGGCAAACATTGAGATTCTCCACCACACCGTGGTTCGGAAAATGTCCGGCGACTCCCATCTCAAGGAAGTTGTTCTCGAGAATCTCCAAACCGGGGAGCAGCGCACCGTGCAGACCCCCGCCGTCTTTTCCATGATCGGCGCCAAGCCCTGTTCCCATTGGCTCCCCCCCGAGATTCTCCGCGACGAGAAGAACTTCATCAAAACCGGCGCGGCCATCGCCGACGCCCCCGCCTGGAAAAATTCCGGCCAGGTCCCGCACCTCATGGAAACCAGCCGCCCCGGTGTCTTCGCCGCGGGCGATGTGCGCTCAGGCTCCGTCAAGCGCTGCGCCGCCGCCGTCGGCGAAGGCGGCATGGCCATCGAGGGCGTGCACAAGGTGCTGGGGACTTACGACTAGCCTTCCACTTTGGGTGCCAGGAACCTCTTTTCACACCTGATTGCGTCGCCGAAATTCTGTCGGTGCCTGCCCGCCATGCTCCTTGAAAATACGGCTGAAATAGAAGGCGTTGTCAAAGCCGCAGGCGTTGGCGATTCGATCGGTGGTCCAATTGGTTTCGAGGAGCAGTTTGCGTGCATGTTTCACCCGTAGCATTGTGCGATAAATCGCCGGGCTTACCCCGTGGGCGGCGTGAAAACGGCGCGAGAATTGGGAAGGACTCACCCCCAATTTTTTGGCCAGCTCCTGAAGGTTGCAATTTTCAGCCAGACCGTTTCTCAGTTCGGCCGCGGCTTTCAGCATCAGGCGATCCGGCGCCCGGTTCGGGCCGCCGCTTTGCCGTTCAAAGGCCAGCTGGCGCAGGAAATCTTCCAGCAGATGGTTTGCCCAGGCTGTTGAGATGGGGCCGTCCTGTCCGTTAAAGATATCCTTCAGCGCCGACGCGGTGGATGCGTAGCGTTCCGCGTTGCGGAGAATGCGGCGCCCGCTCCAGAGCTGGGGTGAGAGAGGGTTCCATTGAAAGCGGATGAAAATGAAGTCCATAATTTCCTCGGCTTCGCGGTGAAAGGGCAGGCCGGGAGGGCAAAGGACAAAGTCCCCCTCGCGGCAAAACTCTGGTTCCGCCTCACCCAGCGAAAAGCGAAAGCTTCCGCGCTCCGCGCCCAGCAGCGCCCATTCCTGATAGGTCTCGACTGGATGCGTAAAATGCTTTCGTTCGCCGGCAAACAAGAGCAGATGAATTTTGGGTGGAGGAAACCGCCATGAGTTCATGCCTGCAAGAAACTGTATGACTTTCGGCAAGACAGTCCATTCCAACTGGCCGCCCGATTTACTAGGCTGGAACAATGAATAACCTGGCTCCCTTGAATCGCCCCGTCTCTCCTTCGGATTCCTATTTTCGCTCGACTCGTCTGGCCGGGGACGCCGTTTCGGATAGTCCTGTCGGGCGCGAATACTGGACTTGCGGATATGTGGTTTTACGCGGTCTATTTTCGGCGGCGGAGGTGGCGGACTGGTCCCGCGAATGCGATCGCATTTTGCAGTCGCCCCATGTCAGCCCGGGAAATATTCGGACTCCTTACCGCATGAATTCGGGAAGCCATCCGGAACGAATCGACCCCGTGGTGGATATCTCGCCCCTTTTCTCGGGATTGGTCAAAGATCCTCGAATCACCCGGGTCGTCGAAGAAATTTTTGGGGGCGAGGCTCTGCTTTTCAAGGATAAGCTGATTTTCAAGGCTCCAGGCACGGAAGGCTACACGATGCATCAGGATCAGGCCTGGTGGCAGTTGTGTCCCGCGGATGATATTCTTTCGGTCTCCATTCAGATAGACGGCGCCAACGCTGACAATGGCTGCGTCGAATTGTTTAGGGGTTGCCACGATCGCATGCTGACTCCAGTTGGTGAGCGCATGAATTTTCGCAGTGAAGATTTGGCGCAGATTGATCCGGCTTGCGGTTCAAAAATCGAGACGGAGCCGGGCGATGTCTTGATTTTCCATTCATTGGCTCCCCACCAAAGCGCGACCAATACCTCCGATCTCTTCAGGCGTTCTCTATACCTGAGTTATTCTGCCGCCAGAAGCGGGCATTTTTACGAAGCGCAGTTGGAACAGTATAAAAAGTACTCTGAAAATGAGGATCTGACCTACTTCAAATGAGGAGGGAAGACCCTAAGGATCTACCCCCGCAGTTCCTCAATCTCCCGCCGGATCTCTCCCTCCGTCACCACCTTCGACACAAACGCGCTCCCGATCTTCTCCGTGAGCACGAAGCGGATCGCGCCGGCGTGAAATTTCTTATCCAGCTTCAGCGCGGCCATTAGCGATTCGGTGGCCAGATCGTTCGGTAGCGTGGTGGGCAGATCATAAGCGACCAGCGCCTGCTTCACCTTCTTGGCTTCCACCGGATCCAGCCCGGCTTTTTTCACCGAGAGGGAGGTCGCCGCGATGATCCCTAGGCTG